>Ga0181563_10000905_pt1 | contig 29025 bp, 22 predicted proteins | sample 011ome_25_FD_133759 | JGI IMG/M metagenome (GOLD analysis project Ga0181563, IMG submission 133759) | Coastal salt marsh microbial communities from the Groves Creek Marsh, Skidaway Island, Georgia - 011512CT metaG (megahit assembly) | ecosystem: Environmental > Aquatic > Marine > Intertidal...
CAGGTCTCCACGAAAACCGAGAATCGAAACTATCGTAACGATCAAAATGATAAAGACTGGAACAAAATATCTCATTTATCAATCAATGGGTTCCCTGATTACCTGTACCGATTGTCCACCCAAACTTGTAAGAAATTGAGAAGTCTCTTCCTCATCAAACTGAGGGTCTTCCACTTCTATGACGATCATGTATTTGTCATCACCCGTTCTACCAAAGTCTGGATGTTCAAACACTGGATGATTATGCCTTGGTAAACGATTAAGAAAAAACATTCCAAATAAAGTACCAAAGGCGGCAAAAAGAATCGTCAGTTCGTAAAAAACTGGAAAGGGATAAATTGGACTAAAGTAAGGCTTACCACCAACAATCAACGGATAGTCAAACTCGTTCATGAACCAAACGATCAGCATCCCTGTAAGAAATCCAGTAACTCCACCTGCGAGAGTAAAGCGAGGAACTTTAGACCTTGGATACCCCATCTGTCCATCCAATCCATGTACAGGTATGGGAGAAAAACATTCCCAATGGGTGTAGCCTTTTTCTTTTACCTTACCAGCGGCGTCGTAAATTTCTTTCGCAGAAGAGAAAGTGGCAGCCACTGCATATTTAATATCCATTACATCACTCATCATCAATGATCGGAATGAGGATCCGCTTGCGGCATAACAGATTTAACCTCGCACATTGGCATTAGAGGTAAAAATCGAAGGAAAAGAAGAAAGAGAACGGAAAAGAACCCAAATGTTCCAAAAAAGGTAAAGATATCAACTACAGTAGGCGAATAGTATCCCCAAGATGAGGGCAAGAAGTCTCTAGAAAGCGTCGTGTTGGCTATCACAAATCTTTCAAACCACATTCCTACATTAACAAAGATTGAAATAATCCAAACAAGTGGAGTATTTTCACGGATCTTTTTAAACCAAAATAGTTGAGGACAGATAACATTACAGGAAACCATGATCCAATAGGACCACCAGTAATTTCCAAAAGCACGATTGATAAAGGCAAACCCCTCGTAAGAATTGGCTCCATACCAAGCGATGAAAAACTCCATAGCATAGGCATACCCCACCAAACTACCGGTTGCTAAAGTAATCATGCACATGTTATCGATGTGCTTTTGGGTAATCAGGTCACGAAGTCCAAATACTGCACGCACTGGCAGAAGAAGGGTTAATACCATTCCAAATCCTGAGAAGATGGCTCCAGCAACAAAATAAGGTGGAAAGATAGTAGTATGCCATCCCGGCAAGTTCGCCACCGCAAAATCAAAAGAAACGATTGTGTGAACCGATAAGACCAACGGAGTGGATAAACCAGCAAGTAAGAGATAGGCCATCTCAAAATTACGCCAATGGTTGTTGGCATTTCTCCAACCCATTGCAAAGAAACCATAAAAATACTTTCGCCATGTTTCTTTAGCACGATCTCGTAAAACTGCCATGTCAGGGATCATGCCCATGTACCAAAACAAAATAGAGACAGTAGCATAGGTGGAAACAGCAAAAACATCCCATTCCAATGGACTACGAAACTGGGGCCAGATTGCATTGGCATTAGGAATAGGAAATAACCACCAGGCAAACCATACTCTACCCACATGGAACAAGGGAAAGATACCCGCACACAAAACTGCAAATACAGTCATTGCTTCCGATGCCCGATTGATCGAAGTTCTCCATTTCTGCTTGAGAAGGCAGAGAACGGCGGAAATTAAAGTACCTGCGTGTCCAATGCCAATCCAGAAAACAAAATTAACAATCGCCCAACCCCAGTTCACTGGATTGTTGTTACCCCAGACGCCTACTCCAGTTGAAACAAGATAAACTAAGCCCATTCCAGTAAAACTGGCAATGCAGAGAGCAGTGATGAAGCACCACCACCACCAAGTGGGAGTTTTCGACTCTACAATACCACAAATTTTATCAGTAACCCACTTGTAGCTTCTATTGTTTAAAACAAGTGGAGCTTCTTTCCATGGAGCAGGATCGATCTTCTTTAAGATCTCATTTTCAGACGCTTCTTTTACCTCTGACATAAATTAATGAGCTCCGTGTTCATCCCCATGGTGTGAAGGATGTGCTTTATCGTGATACTCTCTTGTGGAATGAGGTGAAGGAGAAAAATCAGGCATCCTATTGTTGGGATTCCTGACTTTGGCTAAGAAAGTTGTACGCGGACGGGTGTTCAAATAGCCAAGAACAGAATAATCTCTTGGGTTGTTTTTAAGTTTACTTACTTCGCTATCGGGATCACTGATGTCCCCAAAAACAATTGCTTCACTCGGGCAAACCTGTTGACAGGCTGTTTTGATCGTACCATCTGGCACTTTCAAATCTTTTGTTTCGAGCTTTACATCAGAACCGTCTCGACCTGTCTCTAATTTGGCCGATCGTTGGGCGTTTATTTTAGTACGGATTTTTGATTCCTGTATACGTTGGACACAATAGGTGCACTTTTCCATAACACCACGCATTCTAACGGTGACATCAGGGTTTTTCCCCATATCGACCAAAGAATCATTCTTTTCCCCGAGAGGACCTTGGTATAATTCGTCAGTGCTGCGTTTATTCCAATCAAAGAAATTGAAACGACGGACTTTGTATGGGCAATTGTTGGCACAATACCTTGTCCCCACACATCTGTTGTAAGCCATTGCATTCAAGCCTTCTTCATCATGTACGGTGGCATTTACCGGGCAGACGCTTTCACAAGGTGCAGTCTCACAATGCATACAGGCCACCCCCTGGAAAGATACTTGAACATCGGAAGGGATTTCCGCACCGTCGCGGGCAGTTGAACTAAAGTAGCGATCCAAACGGATCCAATGCATTTCACGGCCCCTGAGAACTTGGTCCTTTCCTACAACAGGGATATTGTTCTCGCTTTGACAGGCGACAACACAAGCACTGCAACCTGTGCATTGATTTAAATCGATTGCCATACCCCACTGGTGAATCCCAAAAACATCCGACTTTTCGTAGGTATGGTCAGGATGTTCATAAGCGGAATTGCCTCGGGGTGTGGAGGTAGCTTTCTCCGCTAAAGACTTGTCTTGATCCTTCCCCCACATCGGTGGAGAGTGCGATTCAGCTCCCATATGTGAAGCAAAACCGGGGTCATTTTGGTAATCCTCAGAATTAGCTTCCCTTACAATTGCACGACCTTCCATAGACCAATGCTCCTGCACATTAGCCAAAATACTAAAATCACCAGTGGGCTCAAGAGATGCACCTTGAAGAATGAAAGAACCATTGCCATTGAGCAGGGGAGCTGAATCATATCCAGATCCTTGCCCTACCCTGCCAACATGCCTGCGGCCAAGGCCGAAAGAGGCAACCACAGTAAAGTCAGCGAGTCCTGGCTGGACATACAAAGGACAGAGAATTGAACGGTTACCTACTTTTAATGAAACAACCGGTGCCTTTTGTTTCCCACCTTCAAACAAAGCGGCATCTGGGGCAATCTGTCCATTATTGTTGAGCATCGTTGCTTTGGGGAGCAGACCCAGATTGGAGTGCTTTGCCTCAAGCTGTTTTGCTAAAACTGGACTGATTAAAAGTGCATTATCCCAAGTAAGTTTACTGATAGGATCAGGGCATTCCTGCATCCAGCCATTATTGGCATATTGGCCATCATGTGCGTGAAAATCAGGAATGATCAAAACCTCTAAATTATTCTCGGAAAAAACGGGAGACTTAGAGTCTTGTACAGAGAGTCTAAGCAGTGCTTTACTCGGATCTACATTCTTGCCATTCACAGCTTTTAGATCACTACATCCAAGGCGCAAAAAATCTTCAAAGCTCAGGTTTCCAGAGATTGAGATTTGTAAATCTCTAACTAAGTCATGGTCGCTCGATTCATCACCAAGCAAGTGACATAAAAGTTTGTTTTCTGAAATTGTATCAAAAAGAGGAGCAATCAGGGGTTGCACCGGAACCAATGCAGTCTGATCCCATGTCTTTCCAATGTCCCAACATTCTAAGTAATGGGATTGGCCTATGTGATGATCGCCAATTTGAGAACTTTCATCAATCGAAGCACCCAAGCGCACACAATATTTTAGCTTTTTGGAAAGAGTATCCCAATCTAAAAAGCCTTTGGTTTGGAAGACTGGATTTCCACCCAATATAATTAAGCGCTCAACCTCTCCACTCACAATTTGAGAGGCAAGTGAGGAAATAGATTCAGAGCTATCTGAAGTCTCAATGTAATCAACTGTAGAACCAATTGCCCCAAGAGCACGGTTCATTGTGTAAGCAAGAAGTTGCACTTCCTTGGGCAAATGAGAACCAGCAAGAACCACGGAATTGGAGGAAGAAGAAACAAGATCTTTGACTACCTCAGTGACCCACTTGGAATGTTTATTGGCATTAGCACCAAGTTTGCCGAGATGACCAATCAGCTTTGCATCGGCATCCTTGGTCTTGGCAAGTAATTCAGAAGCAACCAAGCAGGAAAAGGCAAAAATGCTCGATGACTCGAGCCTAAGTCTATGATCTGCAACACCACCAGTACGGGAAAGATCAGACTCAACAATGTATAGACGATTCATTTTCCGTGCATCTTTTGGGTCAAGTACCTTACGACCGCTCATGAAGGCTTTGGTGTTTGCTACTTCGTTAGCTTCCCTATTTCCAAGAAAATCGCAATCCAAGGACAAAACTCGCTTGGCTGATTTAAGAGTAGGAACGGCACGCAATCCAACCTGTACCCCCAAAACTTCACCTAACTGGCGTTCAGCAGAGCGATAATTAATTGCCTCATGTTCAAACCACTTGATTCCCTTCCCTTTTATTTTTTCGGAAAGTGAATTTCTCAGAACCGAATGAGAATGGTTTGCCAGTATCCCAACCTTTCCATTCGAAATTTCATCAGAGATAGAATCAAGAACAGTGGAAGTGCTTATTTTTTTCCAACGAAATACACCACTCTTAAGGGTTTGTCGCACATAACTTCCTTGTGCCCGATCAGGGTCGTACAAATCAAGAACACTGGCTTGAGAATACACATCGGTGCTTCCACCGAAAGGGATATAGGATGGATTACCCTCAACTTTAGTGGGCCGACCTTGATGACTCTCCACAATCAACGGCTGAAAGCCGCGAGAAGTGGGTTGCGCGGTAGCGTAGAAAGCAGGAACACCTGGAATTAATTCCTCCGGACTTTTCCCGTAGGGTAAGATAACATGCTCAGGGCGTCGGCACCCTGTCATTCCAAGCCCAGCAAGCCCAAAAGAGGCTGCCATTAACTTGACAAAACTTCGGCGCTGCACGCCATCCATCATGCTAGCTCCCTCAGGAAACTCACGGGATACCCAATCCTGAAACCCAGGAGTCTCGGCTAAACTATCTAGACTCTTCCAGTAGTCTTTCCCCACGGAAAATGGAGGTTGTTTGCTTTCTTTAATCATCGGTGACATCCAGTGCAACTAAGCGGCGGATTAACGCCCCAATTATCTTTAATCTCAAGGCCAGCATGAACTTGAGCAATGAGGGGATCTACATCTTTTTCATCACTCACATGCCATGATAGGTTAGTTACCTCATCCATAGGTCGTAATGCCTTTTCAGGATTACGGTGACACTCTAAACAAAAACCCATACTCAAATGTTTGTCATGATGGACTTCAACCATCTGATCGACCCTGCCATGACATTCTACACAGCTGATACCACGGTTAACATGAATAGCATGGTTGAAATAAACATAGTCGGGAGATTTATGGATGCGCACCCAAGGGATGGCAGGGCCAGCGTTTAAAACTCCATCACCATTCAAATCTTCGCCCTCTGAAAGTTTTCCATCTTTGTTTTGGTCTTCCCCGTAGAAAGATGTGCGAACAGGCTCAAGCAAGGGGGAATCAGACTTGATGTTTTGGTGACAAGACATGCAGACATGAGCACCCGGTATGTTCGCATGAGAAGATTTATCTACCCCTGTGTGACAATAGCGACAATCTAAACCCAATTCCCCTGCATGAAATTCATGATTGTAGGCCACCGGTTGGGTAGGTTGATACCCTACACGGGTGTATTTAGGAGTAGCATAGTAGGTTATTCCAGCAACGGCAGCTCCACCAATCATTCCCAGAGAAATTATTAATTTCAAAGGAATGGTGTTGGACCAGCGTGGGAAAATGTTTCTCATCTACGAATTAAATAACTGAAAAATGTTAATTGTGAATGAATTTGAATAGACAGGGCTGAGCTGATGACAAACTAAATCTGATTCGTCGTTGTGATAAAAGAAAAACCTTTCTTAATAAATGCTCCCTTCACTCACAATATTAAAAGAACTAAACACCTACTATTAAAAAAACTTAATGACTAGCATTAGTAACTTTTCAGTTTGGGAATTGCTTGAGCTGGATGTATAGAAGGGATTCGATTATTTAATATTTATTTTGAAAACAAGTCCTAAGAGGTCACAAATTCTTGTAGTGGGCGGAGGTTTGGCTGGTATTTGCGCAGCTATTTCCGCTGCAAGACAAGGTTGTCTGGTGAATTTGATAGAGGCTAGACAGACCATTGGTGGAAGAATTGGAGAAGAAATTCGAATTCCTTTTGATCTTCCTGGCGGATCTAATTCAGTGTTTCCTCGAGAGTCTGGTTTATTGGATGAAATCTGTCACAAGCTTTTAGCAGACAACACCGAAGGGACGCATGCCGGACAAGGCAGGGTGCTCTCCACTCTTTTACATAATGAGCCAAGAGTCCAAGTATTCACCGGAGTTCGTGTACTTGAGACCAATCTTAATTCTAAGGGAGACAAAATCGCAGCATGTTTGGGAATTTGTCAAAGCACGGGAAGTCGATTTTTGTTCAAAGCAGAATATTTTATCGACTGTTCTGGAAGCGGTAATCTTTCTCAACTTGCCGGGGCTCCCGGTGAAGAAGGGATTGACTTGGGTGAAGAAGATTCCTCCAATTCCAACCCCCAAACCCAAAGAACAGTTGCGCTCGTACAAATCGTTAAACGAGAGCAAGCAGTCCCCTTTACTTGCCCTTCTTGGGTTAAAATCAAATGGGAAGAGAACCATCTTGAACCGCGCCTTGAATGGCTCGAATCTTTAAATCGGTCCCTATTGGGCTATCATCATATCGAATGGGTGTCTTCCCTAAGTACAAGATCTCCGTCTTCTGATGAGATTGCATGGGCGGCATGGGATTTTATCAAAAATAGATCACCCATGCAGAATGCCTCAGCCGATCTTGCGATTGAAAGAATATCCCCCATTCAATTATCTAAATCTGGATTTCGAGGCCACGGGGATTATCAAATCTGCAAGGAGGACCTTACAGAGGGAACGAGCTTTCACGATTCTGTTGCGGTTGGCAGGTCCCCCCTGCAAGGAGGTGCTCCCCTACTCTGTTCAAACCGTGGGAAATTCGCCTTACCGCAACCCTTTGAAATTCCTTTGCGTGCCTTGTATTCTAAAAAAATAAGGAATTTACTATGGGCTGGCGAGCACGCTTCTGTCAGCTCTGACGCTTCATTAAACCTTGGCCACACACCCACAGCTGCTCAATTGGGTATTGCTACCGGTCATTGTGCTGCCCACTGCCTTCAGAAAAAGAGGCTGCCAAGAACTATCGCCAAAAAGGGACACATCGAAGATCTCCGAAAATCTTTGGAAGCATGCAATCATCGAACTGGGCTAACTCCCCTAGAAGATGAGCACGACCTCTCTCCATCCGCACAAGTATCCGCATCCAGCACCTGGGAAGAAAAAAATATTCGGCTACTGGAATGTAAAATCGGACCAAAGACCCAAGCATGCCTGATTCAGTTTCCAGTAAAAGAAGCCTTAATTGATGTAACAGTCCTCTCTCTGTCATGTGAAAAACCTTTGACCTTGGATGCCCGACTTTTGGCAGGTACCTTTTTTGATTCAAATCTTCCGGGAGATTGTCTCGACACTTGTTCTTACGACATTGTCGAAGCAGGAGTACACAAAATTTCTTTGGATCTTAAAACATCTCACAAATGCACAGGCTGGTACTTTCTTGAGATTTCTTCTGTGGATTCTTTCAGTGTTATGGAAGTCAAAAACCCTCCAGTCGGTCTCAAAGTATCCTACCCTCAGGAAGTTTCCAATAGCGGTGCTTACAATTCCTTTTCCAATTATCTGCATCAGCCCCCTTCGGACTATCCCACTTTATTCGGCCCCCTAGTTGAGATTTCTACCCAAGACAGGCCCTACTCTGCTCAGAATGTCCTCAACCATTTTCACCGCCCCTCCCATTTGCCCAACCTTTGGATTTCCAAACCAAGCGATTTTAAATACCCCGAATTCCTGGAAATAATTTGGCCCAAGGAAGTCGAAATCTCCAAGATCTGCATACATTTTGATGGCACGTATGATTTGCTTTTTCCTCCACAACCACTTCCTGAATTGACCCAACCTCTTCCATCTCTAATTAAAGACTATCGAATATACACACTGTCTTCTTCTGGGAAATCAAAATTGCTCATAGAAATTAAAGACAATTTCCTTTCCTTTCGAGAGCACGAATTTGACCCCATTTGCGTTAAAGGAGTGGAGATCGAAATACTTAAAACTCATGGATTCGACAGAGCACAAATTTACCGAGTTGCGACTTACTAGCATTACATGGAACAGGCAGGGGTACTGCCCCTTTCAAAAATTAATAAAATGTAACATTGATTTTGATTAGAAATCGTTACAGATTAAACCTATAGCCTTATGAATGTCCTTGCCGTAATCTTTCGTCTCCTTGCCACTTTTTCATTAGCTGCCCTCGGAGGGTTCATTTGGTTGAAATGGGATACCCAAACCGCACAATCACATTCTTTCCTGGATGAGGTGGTATCCGATGCTTACAACATTCTCCAATCCGACAAAGAAGCCACTTGGAAGGATATCTCCTCAAAAAAAAGTGCATTCAATGAAGTTTTCGATGCTAACGACCCTGTCGGACAGAATGATGAAAATCCCCTTGCCGAAGCTGCTGAGACTCTTCGATCTGCGGAGGACATTATCCTCAGAAACCCTGATTATCGTGATAGCTTAGACAGCCTGACCAAGGAATACGGCCCTGAGTCACTCACCTGGAATAAAGAGAGCAAAACATGGCAGGTCAATCCGTCCGCAAAACTAAATTCACCTGCCAGTTTCCAGGATCCATTTTCGGACTCGGTAAAATTCCCCAAGAAAGATGTTAAAAAGGAGGATGGCACTGTTATTAAAGGAGTACCTCGAGACAACCGGCTTAGAACCGTCATTGGTATGTTATACAAAGACAGACATAACAAATTTGGAGAAATCTCCAAACTGCGTTCGATGATCGTTACTCGTGATATGGAACTGCGCGAATATCAAAATCTTTATGCAAAAGAAAAAGAGAGAAAAGAAGAGCTAGAAGATTTAAATGGTAAACTCAACTTGCAGGTGGAAGAACTAACCGCAGACTTAGCCCTCGAAAAAGAAGAAAGGAAGGCAGAAAATGAAGCTGCTGAACAAAAAGAGAATCTTGCCAACCAACGGATTGCTTCCTTGGAAGAGGAAAAAATTAAGATCAGCCAAACGCATGAAGAATCTCTCGCGGCTCTAATGGATGAACATCAGCAAACCATTGCTGGCTTAAGAGATGAAATCCGAGAGGCTGAATCCGCTGGCTACAAGCGAGGCATTGATGAAATGGTTGCAAAACAACAGGGTGGTGAAATCACTGAGCAGGAAGACGAAGTTGCAGTCAATCCTTTCAAGCCAAAAGAAGATGGCCCTCCAGTTCTCACCCAGAAGGATATTATGATCGCTGCTCAGTCTAAAACAATAGGAGAAGCAGGGGTTCCCTCCACGATTGCGAGAATCGATGGAAAATCCGGCATGATGCTCATTCCTCTTGGCTCAGACCGAGGAATCGAGCCTGGGCATGTCTTCACCCTTTGGAAAGATAAGCGTAAGGCTGCCCGCATTCGCGTGCAAAGCTCACGCCAAGGTTTTTCATTGGCCTACATCCTTCCACGCTTTGGAACTCCAGAAAAACTCCGTCCTGGAGACAATGTTCATGTTGTGCCTGCACTTGAAGAAACACTTTGATACTTGAGTTATGCAAATATTTAAAATTGTCGTGTTTTGCCTTTTTGTTTTATCGCTCAGTGGTTGCTTCACTGCATCTCCGGACGATTCACGCATGCCACATGCCAGACCTGCCAACTGGGAGTATAGCCTACCTGGCGGTTTTGATCGTGGTTCCCGCTAGTTCTTGATCAGTGAATCCGGTCGCTACCGGCTCCGGAACTTTGTATTTGGTTGCCACGCCTATTGGCAATTTAAGTGATTTATCAGCTCGAGCTTCTGAAATTCTATCTGAAGTAGACTTGATTGCATGTGAAGATACCCGAATCACAGGACGACTTCTCGCAAAGCTTTCCATACAGATTCCTCTTCTTTCCTATCGGGAAGAAAATGAAAAACCTCTTTCAATCGAATTAGCAGACCAAATCGAGGGAGGAAAAACCATTGCACTAGTTTCAGATGCCGGCTGCCCCAACCTTAGTGACCCTGGCTTTCGATTGGTTCGCGAATGTCATCTTCGTAAAATCAAGGTTGTCCCTATTCCCGGGCCCAATGCTGCCCTCTCTGCACTCATTGCCTCAGGGCTTCCCACCCATCAGTTTCTTTATCTTGGTTTTCTTCCTAAAAAATCAGGAGCTGTTCGAAAGATACTTGAAAAATGGAAGGATTTCGAGGGCTCTCTTATCTTTTATGAATCCAAGTATAAATTTGAAAAAACTCTCCAGTTAATCCAAGAAACGTTTGGAGGGGATAGGTTCGTTTGCATGGCTCGTGAAATTACTAAAGCACATGAAACCATTCGAACCTCGACAGTTTCAGAACTCATCAATTTTTTTCAGGCTTCCAGTGGAAAAGGTGAATTCACACTCGTCATCGCGCCCCACGGATACTCTCTTTCATCCACCTAATGAATCGGTATGCTCTCATTGATATTGGCTCAAACACGACCAAAGTTTTAATTGCTGAAAAAAACGAATTGGGCAAACAAAGGTTCCTGGATCAGCACAGTCTTTCATGCCGGTTACTCTCTGAGAAGATTAATGAATCCTCAAGAATATCGGAGCAATCAATTAAACATCTCTTGGATTGTATTGCCGAACTGAAAGAAAAAATAGCTGATTGGGGTGTTGATCATATTCGCGTGGTGGGAACAGAGGCTCTAAGAAAAGCTGATAACTCCAACGACATTGGCTTACACTTCAAAAAACACACTGGTTTATCACTTGAAATTCTCTCTGGTCAGCAAGAGGCAGAGGCGGTGGCAGCCGGATTACGGACTGACCCGAACCTAAGCCATATCGAGTCCTTTCTCGCCCTAGATTTAGGTGGAGGAAGTTTAGAACTCATTGAATCAACCAATGGAGAAACCAAGCAGGCAATCAGTTTACCTCTGGGTGCTGTTGCAATTGCTAGTCAATCAAACACCAGCCTCAAAAGCCCTCTGCCCGAAGAATTATTATTCCAGCTTAGAACTTACATCGAAGCTCAATTGCATCTTAAAGCATCGAAATTTTCTCCATCACCACACCCACTGATTGGATGTGGTGGAACATTGGTTTTTTTACGCTCGTTACTTGGAGATTCAAATGGAAAGGATTCCTCCAAAATTTGCCTCAGTGATCTGGAGTTTATTATGCAAAAAATGTTTTCTCTGAGCTTGGAAGATAGAATTGCCGGATTTCCCAGACTGCCCGCCGATCGTGCAGATGTTTTCCCCTTTGGACTACTCTCTGTTGCCTGTGCCATGAAATTCGTCGGTCATAAAAGATTGACCCACTCATTTCATAACCTGCGACACGGACTTATTTTCCAACAGGCTTAGGAGAATTACTTGTTAAGCACGAACCAATTAAAACTCAGAGGTGGGAGGCTTTGGGAATTTTCAATTTTCCCTCCAAAACTGACCAAGCAATTTCCTTTTTCCCAAAAATCAGCCTTTGTTCGGTCATTTATTTCAATCGTTTCCATCGAGGCGTTGACGATGACCAAATAGGAAAGATTGCTTTTGTTTAAGGACCATAAAAACTCAAAAGCCCGTCCATTTCCCAGCTCCACAAATTGCAGCTCCCATTCCCCACGGGTTGATGCCCTCATCCACTTTCCATGTTCCGATAATCGCAAGCGAATCATTTCCCGGGTAAACTCAACTTCAGTTTTATGTAAATCGCACAAGGTATAATCCAAGGCATTTAAATCTCCCCTTTGATAGGTATTTCTTACTCCCTCTTTATGTCGTAAAAAATCCTGCCCTGCGGACAACATTGGAACACCCGGGGCAAGCAAAAGCAATCCATTGGCTAAAACAGCCAACCTTTTTACCTCCGGTGGCACGGGCATTCCTTTTTCCCAATTATACAGATTCCTAAAACGATCCACTAAGGAATAATCATCGTGAGATTCCAGATAATTTACCGACTGGCAGGGGTGAAGGTTGTGAGCATCTAGTTGCCCGGTTAGCAAATCCTTCACGACCGAACAATCACCCTCCCCCTTCACGAAGCTTAACAACCCCTCCCGGCAAGCATCACTCCAGAGTGCATAGGATGTTTGGTTCATCTCCTGAGGTAATCTGCCTCTAAAGCTCCAAGGTTCAGCAAATAGTAAAATACCAGGTTTTATTTTTTTTAATTCCTTTTCAATTTCAGTGAGCAATTCCAAGCCTAACAATTCTCCCAAATCAAAGCGAAATCCATCCACATCAAAGGTTTCAACCCAATAAATTAGACTATCCAGAATGAGTTTTTTAACCGGCTCAGCATCACAATGTAAGTCATTTCCACAACCACTGTGGTTCGTCAGCCCTCCACATCCTTCGGTCATAAAGTACAACTCTCGATCCAAATATAAAAGATTCGGTGGAATACCCATATGATTGTAAACCACATCGAGCACCACAGCCATCTCGGCCTCATGAAAGTCCTTCACAAGTTCTGCAAACTCCTCAACACCGTTTCCTGCGGAAGGCTCAACGCAATAAACCGATGCCGGCGAGAAAAAATTCACCGGCATGTAGCCCCAATGATATTCCTCTTTATTTCTGGCATCAAATTCCTGCACAGGTTGTAACTCCACAACATTTGCCCCGAGTTTTTTCAAATAACAATGGTCGCTCTTCAACCACTTGGATAACCCGGCAAACCCAAGCCTTTCATCATTGGTCAAATCTTCAGCACACTGTGCCAGTAAGTCACGTAGATGTGCCTCAACCACAATACAATCTTCAAGAACTGGTGGTTTAAAAACAGGCCCTTCTATTTGTACCGATCTTGCGATTCCAGGTCCGTTTCGCGATATCATGGCCCGTGCATAGGGATCTGTTACCTCCTTGCAGAAAGAACATCCCCTTCCATCTTTTGCGATCACTCTAAACATGTAAGACATACCCTCAGCATTGCCAGAAATCTCGACCCGCCAGCATCCATCTGATTGTTTTTCCATGGAATAGACAGAGGGACTGGATGGATCTTCACTCTCATACAAAAGAAGTTCCACCTGATCAACTCTGGGAGCAAAAACCCTAAATAAGGAACCCTTTGCAGTCCTGGTATATCCAAAACTTCCCTCGGGTCTACAATGGACCCAATCAAAAAGCTCATTTGTTTTGCTTGGTTCAACGGGTCTAAACTTTATGACATCGAGTCCACTCCGTGCAGAATCAAAAAGGTAGTTGGTTAGTCCCTCCTTGTTTTTTACAACTGAAGGAAAATGAGCATGTGGCTCAATCCACCTCCCACAAGCAGAAGCAAATTTAAACTCAAATTTCCGAGAAAAGTCTTTGGAATTACAAGGGAAGGTAATCGCTATTCCATTTTTAATAGGCTTAAGCATCCAGTTTTCTTGGACCGTCCAGTCGTTCAAATCACAAAGCAGATAGATGGGCAATTCATGAAGGCCATGAAAATCCAATGTTTGTGAAGATAGGAAAAACAACCATGAATCATGATTACGGGCATACCCACCAAGTTCAGCACGCTCATATGGAGAAGATGGTTCAAACTCCATTCCCCGCAGAGCAGCCTCCTCCACTAAGTCCTCTGGCAACCGGTCACCAATCCAATCATGTTCAAGAAAGACCCATCCGGTCCCACTTTCATTTATCCAAACTTTCCCACCTCTGTCGTACACCATCGATCAGCAAAACCATTTCCATCCAAACTGGACAACCGAAAAATTTTGCCCAGTACGCTGGCTACCTTTAAAAATATTCAATAATTATGTACGGTACTTCCAATAAGGAAAAAATTTTGGTTGCCCTGTCGGGTGGTGTCGATAGTGCTGTGTCTGCCCATCTCCTGCAGCAATCTGGCCACTTGATCGAAGCAGTCTATGTACGCACATGGGAACACGAGGAGAATATTCTTGGAGACTGTCCTGGTGCTCAAGACCTAAGGGATGCAGAACAAGTGTGTAATCAATTAAAAATCCCCTTCCGGGTAGTAAATTTTGTCGATTTTTACCAGCGTGAAGTGGTCAATCCAATGGTAGATGGTTATGCATCAGGGATTACCCCAAACCCAGATATTCTATGCAACAGGCGTATGAAATTCGGGGCTCTTTGGGAATATGCACAAGCAGAAGGCTTTGAGAGCCTGGCCACCGGTCATTACTGCCAGCGCAAGGTGAGCCATAATGGGTTATCTGAGCTTTGGGAGGGAAGAGATAAAAACAAAGACCAGTCCTATTTTCTTGCCCGCCTAACCCTCGATCAACTCCAATCCGCACGATTTCCAGTAGGTGAAATTAGTAAACCTCAGGTACGGGAGATTGCCAAAGAACTAGACCTTCCCGTGGCGGAGAAAAAAGACAGTCAGGGAATCTGCTTTTTGGGCAAAGTAAAAGTTCCACAATTTCTTTCTCATTTCATTAAGGATAAACCAGGAAAAATTATTACCACAAGTGGTGAAGTGGTAGGTGAACATATGGGCCTCCATCGTTATACGCTTGGCCAAAGAAAAGGAATAGGCGTACCCTCAAATACAGACTATAAAAATTATGTGGTTACTGGTAAGAATGAAGAAAGTAACGAGCTAATTGTTGCGTTTGATCAACCTACAGAAGCCACACTTTGGTCGAAAAAATATAAAGTACATAGCCTTTGTTTCCTCGAACCATCGATCCAATCTTTTACTGAACTTAAGATGCTTGGTAAAGCACGCTTCCGAGACCCATCTACCCCGATCCGGCTAACACGAAAACCGGGGAACGAACATGGTGTCGTTCACTTCACTGAACCTCAGCGTGCTCTCACACCCGGTCAGGTTTTAGCTATCTATGATGGAGAAAGACTAGTGGGATCCGGAATTTATTCCCATACATGTCACGGCCGAGCCAGCCTTTCAGCTTGATCGAATTACATTCATAACCCATAACGAATGGTTTTGAATATGCGACTTCGTCTGCCGTTAAAAACTAAAAAGAAACTCCCAATTGGCGAGGAACAGTCTCCTCTTAAGACAAAAGAGAATCTTGAGGAGTATCTACAATCTGCAATTTCGTTTTTACATACCCAGCAAGAGGCCCTTAGATCGATTATTTCAATCCTTGAAGAAGTGGAGAAAATTGCTCCTAACATGAAGGAGGATATCATCCGCAAGATTTCCAAAGACCAGGAAATCGAATCAAAGTCGAAATTAAAAGGACTTCGCAAAAGATTAAAATCCTTTGCCAATTTGTGCTTTAACAACCGTCCGCTTTTTAGCTCTGGAGATACTGATACTTCTTTTGAGCTATTTAAAGGAGCCAGTAAGAACGCTCCAAAAATAAAACAACCTTCAGCTCCGCACTATTTTAAACCTATTCAGAAATCCACCACTTCTGTGGATGTTGATGCCGTGCATGCCTCTCTACAAGCTATGCAGGAGATGGTCGGTCACAATGATGCTGTGGCTCAAGACCTGCAAACTAGTTTTACAGCTCTTGCTAGCGACCCATCTGCTCATGAAAAATTAAAGTTTATTGAGGAACGGGTAAAATCCTGGGTATCCGAGGTGATTGATGGTCAGGATGGATTAACTGTGCAAGCTAACATCTTACGTAAGCGGGTTGATAACTTGGTCAATAGCTTGCAGGAAGAGCCCTCTGAGTAATTTCTATGAATGGGGAGCGTCCATCTCCACAAGGAACCTCACCCGGAGGTAGACCTTTCTTGGGCATTCACTATGTGAAATGCGGCACCTATGGAAGAATTTATAAAAATAAGGATGGGACAGCTTACACTGGGCACTGCCCAAAGTGCATGCACAAACTAAAAGTTAGGATTGGTCCAGATGGTACTGGAACTAGATTCTTTAAATGCTTCTGCCCCTAAGGCTCACATCATAAATTAAGTCGGGTAAAATAAAGCTTATAATTTCCTAAAAGAGGGAATTAAAGAAAATTAGATCTATTTCCCTCCGAGACTGATTAGCGTCCAACCACCAAACCTGAGATGGGCTCATATGATACCTTGCCCTTGTATTCTCTCCGCCTACTTCCCCTCTGGTTATCTGCCCAAGTAAAATAACATACCCCGTTTCCTGATTCCCGACACGCAACTCATAATCGGAAACAGGTAAAGCGTAGCTCCTGTTTGGGTTCGGCCAGTCACCTCGGGTAAAACCAACATACTCGTAGGTAAAGTTTAAATCGACCACCCGTCCCATGGCCTCAAGATTTGGCAGGAAAAGAAACCCCTCAGATAACTGAATAATCCTCTGCAGTTCAATGGAAGGAGGAATCAATTTTGATTCCGGAATAGGTACTACTTCTTGAGCCTTTTCTGGAGAAGCTTCCTCACTGCTACTTTCTGAAAGTATGAGATTAGGGGGAATGGTCATTTCCTTTTCCATCTTATCAATTTTCTGAGCTAGAGATTTATTGAGTATCAACCGGGCACTCTTTTCTGCAGCAAGCATGGCCACCTGACTCCAGTTCCCTTCGGCAAGCGAAGACTCTTTTACCTCAGAACTCTGTACCGGTTTTTCTTTTTCAAACTTTATTTTTTCTGTTTTTTCCTTCCATCCAAAATATCCAATCATGGTGGCAAAAAGCCCGGTAACCAGCCAGGCCATCAAAACCTTATCTTTTGAAAAATTATTTCTTTTTTTGATTCCTTTGACTGGGTGCTCTTTTTCAGTGGGTCGTGGTCCTGATGGGGTATGTGACTGCTTGGCATCGAGTTCTCCCATTCTTTCCAAAATCCTTTTCTCCCTTTCAGGCTCCATCTTCATCCCTTCCACATTTTCTAACTTATCCACCGCCTGCTCAATCCATGTAATCGCATTCCCCGCACAAACTTTCAAAGTCTGCCAATCCGGGTGCTGACGGCACTTTCTCTCGACCTCCATTGCCTCATCATCAATCAAGCATTCAAGGGCATAGGAAACCACCAGCTTAAACTCCTCACCCTTGGGTGAGGTGCTTGTCTTTTGTTCATTTTTAAACTTCTCAGGATAAATATCCCTAATAAACTCACATAGGATGGGAATGAATTGCTCATCTCCTCTGACCGTGGAACCACTCAATTCGGCCATAGCACCTCCATGCACCTCTACCAGGAAGGCACAGGCCCGGGCGATTTTGACCTCCCGAAGGTTTTTCCCCTCACTCGCCTCTTCATCATCGGCAGGAAACAATTCCATCTGCTTACCTGTATTTGATTGAATGTTCTTTTTTAATTTAATCGCACATTCTTCTAACTCCTTAAAAAACCTTGCTTTGGTACAATTTTCATGAACCGGCAGCAGGTCGAGTATTACACTTTCCACTAGTTCCTGAGCCTGACTATTGTTCCCAAGAAAAAATCGGGCAAAGAGCAGACCCTCTGATAACCCCAACTCTACCAAAGTCCGAGAACTTTTACCATCGCCACCCATAACTAGCTTAGATTTTCACTATTTTTAATCATTCGCCTTTGCAAGCTTTCCAAGATGCATTGCACCTGTCCATTGGAAAAAGGCTTTTTTCCTGATCCATCCGTCCAGCGCAATCTTCTTGCCCAGTCCTTAAATTTCGATGGGCAGTCACCTGCTGGCCATTGATTCCAAAGTGAAAAACTATCCAAATTTTTAAATTCACATAAGAGGGGCCAACAGGCATCTATCCATAAGGTATTGGCTTTTCCTTGTGCGAATACATCTCCCAGAATCTGTTCTCTCCAAATTCGGGAAAGCATGGTAGGTTTATTTTTTTCAGGATTGGTGTCCTGGATCAGCTCAAGATTGTTATCGGCAAAAGCAGCCAACCTTTCCGGCCAGTCTGGAGAGATACGCCAAAGTTCGGCATATTGTTGTAATCGTAAAAGAGGATGATTCGCAGGGCGGCAGGCTCGTAATTTCCATCCCCTTTCCGATTGGTATGCCATGTCCGGTTCAATAACTCCACTCTTCCACTGTTCGATCGAAAAACGCTGGGCCAATCGAGCCATCGGACTTTTATTTCTTCGATACCCTAAAATTTCAAGAAACCATTGATGGCATGCCATTTCCCATCCCTGAGCAGCGAGGCGGGTTCTGGCAAAGGAAAGCTTATTCAACCACCGGATTCTGGCTAATTCCTCCCTTTCATCGGCAGACAGCCTAATCAAACAGTTCATTTCTTTCTCCGCCTTGCCATCGCGGGAGGATAAACGGGCCAAGGTGTAAGCCTCTGCATACTCTTCCACTCCATGAAACAAGTGGGGTAAAAGTAACAGGCAGGGCAATTCCCTGCCCTTCTCGGTATGGAATGGTTCGGTTTTTCCAGAATTTTCCGGAAATAAACAAATTTGTAAAATTACATTTTCATAGCGAGGATCTGAGTGATGCCCATGCCTTTTCCAATCCTTCGGCTTAAAGTGTATCTCAAGATCACCTTCCACTTCTTTTCCATCTACAATCAACCTGGCATTCTTAAAATCTGGTCCCTCCTCAGACTGGTTCCAGTTCCCCTCATAATTTACAAAAATTTCTTTCCCGCACTCGGTTTGCAAGGAGTCAGTAAATAAGTCCTGTTCTGCCCAGATTCGCTGGATAATTGACTCCTCCATTTTAACCGGCCCATAATATCCCGGTACTTCCTCCACTATTCCCGAATCTTTCATCTATTTTCAATATCGGGAAATTCAAGCTTATTGTGAAAGGGTTCAGAGTTCTTTGGGGTGCCCTCCCTTATTATACTTGAGCGTCTACTTACCTGATCTATGGAATAGTCGAGCCTCTTAATAAATTGTTCCACCCGCATCGCCGAGGCTCCATGTTCATATGCACAATTACGAATCAAGTTATCATTGGTGATTACACATATTTTCCCTGGATGCTTAGAGGCCATCACCATACGCTCAATCACTCCATCTGCTCCCTCACTGGAAGAGGAATAAACCACATCAAAAGATTCCATATTTCGATACCTTTGCAAAGATCCACGCCCCTCCTTTCCGTCAAAAACAGCTGTAACACGGTTACCGTCCGCAACGAGGGGCTCAATCATTCTCAACAATGAATCTCTCGCTTGGTTACGGTCACGAGCTAATTCCCTCGAGATTTCGGGAATGGCATGCATCGCATTGTTGCCATCAATCATCAGATGTTCTTGCATTTTAGGAATACTTGGATCAAGGAATGGAAACTAATGATCTATGGGAGATTTTTTATTCCCCGCAATTCAATATCCGATAAAATATAGTTTATGAGCATAGCATTTCTTTTTCCAGGACAAGGATCCCAGGCCGTTGGGATGGGGTCATCTGTTTTTTCGCGCTACCCAGAACAGGTTGCTCTCGCCGATGAGGTAGCAGGCTATTCACTATCTGCACTATGCCTGGAAGACCCAGAGGGCAAACTAGGCCAGACTCAATATACTCAGCCAGCCTTATACCTTGCCAGCTTTCTTGAAGCTCAGGCAAAAATAGAAGATGGACAATCCCCAGATCTTGCAGCTGGTCATTCCGTTGGGGAATTTGCTGCCCTTGCTCTGGCTGGTTGCGTTTCTTTTGAGGACGGCCTGCGCATGGTGGCAAAACGAGGAGACATTATGTCCAAGGTATCCGGGGGTGGAATGGCAGCGGTGATTGGAATGAAGCCCGCCCAAATTAGTTCCGTTCTAAGTGAAATCGGAGCAGACCAGGTGGACCTCGCCAATTACAACTCACCCGGGCAGATTGTAATTTCTGGCCCGGCCACTCAAATTGAAACCACACTTGCCCCCCTCAAAGAAGCAGGTGCCCGAATGGTGGTACCCCTTAAAGTAAGCGGTGCTTTTCATTCACGCATGATGGAGGAACCAGCCCGTGAATTTGAACAATTTCTCAAGGATATCAGTTTTTCCGACCCCAAATTTCCAGTTTATTCAAATGTCGAAGCCAAGCCCTATCTCGGTGGAGATTCCATAGCCCCATTATTGGTCAAACAGATTCACAGTTCAGTAAGATGGACGGAACTGATTACCCAGATGCGCCAGGATGGAGCAGAAGAATTTGTGGAATGTGGCCCCGGCAATGTACTTAGCAAATTACTTCGCCAAATCCCCTGAATCAACGGGGGAAAGCTATCCAGCTTTTGTATCTAAACTCAGTTTAGTCAGATTTCTTTCCTTAAGTAAATTTACCACATCGATCACTTTTTGGTAAGGAAGTGAACGATCTCCACGGATATGGATAGTCGGGGACGGACCGGCACCAGATGCAATTTCGTCCAGTCGGGCTTTTAAGCCCACCTCAGAGATAGCTTCCTTACCAAGAAAATAATTTCCAGCGGAGTCGATGGTAATAAATTGATCATCTAAAGGTGGCGGCGGTTGGGCCGCAGATGTGGATTGCTCTGGAAGATTGATCCGGTTGTACTGCTCGATTACCGGAGTGGTGATCATGAAGATTATGAGCAGGCAAAACGCAAGGTCGATCAGGGGCGTGATATTAAGATCGGATATAACCGATAATTTATTACGTCTGCTAAAATCCCTGGCCATACTTATCTCAAGGTAATGCTAAACGAGCCTTCCAGATCTTTAGGCAGTCGTATCAAGTTCGATACGGTCTGCCAGGTTACTCGCAAAATTCTCCAGCTTGGTCATTTCCCCACGGGTACGGGCAGACAAGTTGTTGTAAAAAAATACGATGGGAATGGCTACACACAGAGCAGTCACTGTGGTCAGCAATGCACCAGACACTCCCGGGGCAAGATGTTCAATCGTAGCCCCGCCAGAATCCATGGTACCAAAAGCATCCATAACTCCCCATACCGTGCCAAGTAGCCCAAGAAAAGGAGCTCCCGCTACAATGGTAGCCAACCAATACATTCTCTCTTCATATTTATCCTCGACTTCGGCAACTGCCCGCCGAATCGCATTTTCCACATAATTCATTCTTACCTTACCATCCTTGGCACTTGTATGGGCAGCTGCCATGGCTCTCGAGCAAACGCGCAAGTAAGGGCTCGACTCACCTTTAAAATTGGCATCCTTGTAATCCAAAATGGTGGCCAATTCATTTAATCTTTTCTCATCCCTGGCATTCGATTGACGAATCTTTTTCAAATCAGAATTTTTGTTTACCATGATCGAAATTGCCCAGCAATTCATTAGGATTAGTACAACTACAACGATTTTGCCGGCAAAATTAGAGTCGGCAAAATAACCGATCAAATCAGTAATCACGCTAATTACTCCGAGCACTTCCACAAAAGCAAAGTCATTAAATATATTTCCCATATCCATAAAAATCTGTTTAATTACACCACCTGAATCAAATCTTAATGTTCACGACTAAAAATCAACGAAAAACGACATCTTTGAATAAAGTAGGCACTCCGATTCGATTAAGTTTGCGGGATTATCCAAAGCATCGTAGGCAAAACCATTCATGCAGGTACCACAGAATATCATAGACGAAATCAATTCCAACACCTTCTCGCTCTCGGCAAGAAATGCCGTGGTCGGATTAGATGGGTTTGTGGACAAGATTGTTGCCCCTGTCGATAAAAGGCACGGACTTGGCGAACACTTCGATCCCGTGCCCACCATTGCGGAAATGGGAGAAAAAATTTCCGCCGCTGCGGGAAAGAGTGCAAATATTGAACTCTATCCAAGATTCGAAAAGCTCGGGGGGAATGGCCCGATCATGGCCAATGCCATGCTTTCTCTCGGTATGGGTGTTCATTACATCGGTGCTTTGGGAAAACCTAATATCCACCCAGTTTTTGAAGAATTTGCCAAACAAACCCATGCACTGTCTGTCTGCGAGCCAGGAATTACCACAGCTATGGAATTCAAGGATGGCAAGGTGATGCTCGGGAATACCTTGAGTCTGGAAGAAATTGATTATTCCGGAATAATTTCTGCCTGTGGTGAAGGTGAATTTACCGACCTCTTATCCAAGGCCGATCTTGTCTCCATTGTTAACTGGACCATGATCCCTAAAATGACCGCTTTTTTAGTGGAGTTAGTGGATAAAATCCTTCCGAATCTTCCACCCCGCGACACGCGTCATTTCTTTTTCGACCTTGCCGATCCCGCCAAGCGTTCCGGCTCAGATATCGCCGAAGTACTTCAGGTAATTTCCCGCTATCAGGCACATGCTGAGGTGACCCTTGGTCTCAACTATAATGAAGGACTGCAAGTCTGTGAGGTTCTTGGTCTTAAATCCGGTGATAAGGATGAGGATTCTCTCCGCTCAATGGCCACGGAAATTCGCAGGAATTTGGAAATTTCAACCTTAGTCCTTCACCCCGTAGAATCCGCTGCATGTGCCACCAAGGATGATTCATGGTGGTCACCCGGCCCTTATTGTGACAGCCCAAAAATTACCACCGGGGCAGGAGATCACTTCAATGCAGGATTTTGTTCTGCCCGTCTGAGCGGATTTTCGCCCCTTGCCTCCCTCGCACTGGCCACTTGTACATCTGGTCATTATGTGCGCACAGCCCAAAGCCCATCCACTTCACAAGTAATCGAATTACTCAAGCAATCAGCAGATATTCAATCATGAGTCACGAAAAAGGCATTCTTATCTCCTTCGAAGGTTCGGAAGGATGTGGCAAGTCCACTCAAATCCGCAAAATCGCCGACCGGCTCGAAGAAATTGACCACCGCGATGTCGTGGTTACCCGCGAGCCAGGTGGCACGATTATAGGAGAGGACATTCGTCACCTTCTTATGCATGCCGACTCCTCCAAAAGCATCTTGCCCGAGACAGAACTTCTGCTCTTCGCAGCAAGTCGTGCCCAGCTTGTTAGGGAGATCATTCTACCCGCCGTCCAGGATGGCAAGATCGTGCTTTGCGACCGCTTTCTCGATTCCACCACCGTGTATCAAGGGGTGGCCAGGCAGATTGCTGATGACCCCGTCACCATGATCAATGAATTTGCTGTGGGAGAAATTGTTCCCGATCTCACCGTGGTTCTCGATATCCCACCCGAGATCGGTTTTGAACGTATTAAGCACCGTGTATCCGATATGCCCGACAGAATGGAACAGGAAAATATCGAATTCTATGGCAAAGTAAGAGAGGGATACCTCGCTCTTGCCCGTAGCCTGCCGGAGAGATTCTTTGTTGTCGACGGTGCCGGCGAGCCAGATGATATCGAGCTCGATATCTGGAACGAGATCCACGCCCGTTTCTTTAATCGAGACTAAGCACCCCCTGCCTGGTTTCGGCAGTATGGCATCCACCCTTTCAGATCCCACAGAATCGTTAAAGCTTCGCTACTCGGAGGGTAAACTCCACCACGCCGCTCTTATCGTGGGCAATACCATTCTCTCAACCGAGGATGCAGCTCTTAACCTTACCCGTACCATCCTCTCTATTCCTGAGGATAGTGATGATCATCCCGACCTTTTTCATCTCCGTCCAAGTGGAAAAGCCCGGATCATCACGGTCGAAAAAACAAGGGCTCTGATATCCAATCTTTATCGCACCTCAAATCAGGGCGGTTCCAAAGTCGCCATCATTCACGAGGCCGATCGGATGCGCAAGGAAGCTGCCAATGCATTTCTTAAAACTTTGGAAGAACCTCCGCCTGGCACTTACCTTCTTTTGCTCACTACCCGTCCCTACTCACTCTTAGCCACCATTCGCAGTCGCTGCCTGCAGGCACGCCTCACGGCAGAATCAGGGGCAGAAAGCAGTGAGGTATGGGAAAACTGGGTTCGTATTTACCGCTCCTGGATTCATACCCTTCTGGATCGAGAAAAACTAAAACAGGATAGAATCAGCCCCTTATTCACGGCCTATGGGCTTACCTCCTCTCTGCTATCAATGATCAAGCAAAAAGCAGATACTGAATATAAGGAAGCCAAGGATAAGCTCATTGGTTTGGATGATAAAGAGCGCGATGCCTACGAGGCTGGTCTTCGCAAAGGGGCCCGGGCAAATCTTCTTCGCCAATTATCCGATGTTACCTGTTCCATTGCCTTGGACTGTATGAAACAAGGAAACCAGGTAAAAATTGGGAACAAGCTCTCAAAGGTCATACGCTCTCTGGAAAAAAATGTCGGTCTTCTCGAGGTAAATCTAAAAGATGAAGCCGCATTTGAAGATTTTTATTTATCCTCCCTGCGCATTTGGTCCTCCCAATAATCACATCTCTTCCTAGGGTTCATGAGTACAATATTCGAAAAAATCATTAGCGGTGAGATTCCCGCCAAAAAAGCCTATGAAGATGATCTATGCATCGCCATTCACGATGTTGCCCCACAGGCACCGGTGCATCTTCTGATCATCCCTAAAAAAGTGATCCCACGTGTGGGAGATGCCAACTTGGAAGACCAGGCTATTCTCGGCCACCTTCTTCTCACAGCCGGAAAAGTAGCTAAGCAGGAAAACCTCGAGCAGGGATTCCGAATCGTCATCAACCATGGCACAAACGGAGGGGAAACCGTACCCCATTTGCATGTTCATCTGCTTGGTGGCAGACAAATGAAATGGCCGCCAGGCTGAGGTTTTTTTCCTGTGCTCTATTTTCAATTATTTTTACTCGCATTTTTTTTTGCGTGTCACGGATTTGCAGATCGTGTGGAAACCCGCGATGGGTCAATTCTATATGGAAACATCATCGAGGTTACGGATGGTAATCTATCTTTCGAAACCACTTATTCCAGCATCATTCGTATTCCTGTTGTGCAAGTGGTCTCCCTTTCTTCCTCGGAATCGTTATCGATCCGGGATGATCAGAACCGCACTCTTTCTGGACAGTCAGTCCCTGTACCATCTGGCACCTTAAATCTAAGAAATCAGGACGGTACCCAACGGTTAGCATATCAAAACATTCAGCACCTTTGGCCAACAGACAGTACCGATCCATTCCTGGCTGAGGAACTCGCCCTTACGGAATCTCTTCGTATGAAGTGGGAAAATTCTCTTGGATTTGACCTCACAGGATCATCCGGCAACACAGATTCCCTGGGCATTGGCTTGAGAGTGGACAGCCTCTTTGCCAATCGCGATAAAGAACTGGATGCCTATCTTGCCCACAGTGCCCAGACGACTAATGGTAAAACAGATGTGGAGGAGACCAAGCTTGGAGCTGAGTACGACTCCATATTTACCGAAGGCATGGCATGGTATCTTAGGTCCGATTATGAGCACGACCCTGTGGAAAATATCCAAATCCGTCTCACCGGTGCATTGGGGCTTAAATATGACTGGATTGAAAAAGAGTCTTATCAGATTTCCACCCGTGGAGGGGCTGCGATTCGATACGAGGAATCCACACGGTCCAGCATTGGATCCACCAATGATCCTGCACTCGATCTTGGACTCGATTATTCTTACCAGCTCAACGATTCATTGTTTCTGGAAAGCGAACTTTCTCTTGTGCCCAGCCTGGATGATTTATCTGATTATCTCTTCCATCATGACCTTGCTGTTTTGTTCCCCATTGTTGCAGATAATGTTTGGAAAATAAGATCTGGGCTTGCGGGTACTTATAATTCCACCCCCTCGGCTAATTTAGAAAAAGCAGACTTTAAATACTACCTCCGTGTAGTCTACGATTTTCAGTAATTCGATAGTCATTTAGGAACTGATGACCAGTTCCCTAAACCAGCTTACTGCCCCTTTCGCATCAAACAGAAGGGATATTATTTGTACGAATACAAAAAGAAGTAAAAACAATAGGCCTAAGAGAACTACTCCATTCGGAACTTTTTTTGGATTCATTTAAAATCTTTGTACGAGAAAAAACCAAAATAAGTACCCTAGCGAGCACCTGCACGCTCCAGCGTCCCCCTCTCATCCAGTACTTCCCAGTCCTCGTTGGAGTAGTTGTAAAAGAGTCTCTTCTTTTTGACTTGGCCAAAGAAATAGAGCCACCCCCCCTCATCATTGGAATAAAGAAATGGATAAATTTCACCATTTGTCCATAACCATCCCGTCTCCTCTTTCCATAACCAAATAGAGCCATCCATCGCTGGTGCGGGATAGACCCAACCCAGCTCAAGGTGTAACAACCATCCACTGCTGGAATTATAAAAAGTACCAAACCAAGGATTTTCCCACCAACCCTCCGCACCCCAGAGCTCAGCCGATCCATTCATCAATCCGGATGAATCCTTATTTGAGAGCTCAAGAATTTGCTGCTCTCCATAGATTCTTATCTTGTTATCCCTGGATTTAGCAAAAGCTAAGATGTAAAGCGAATTACCTAGGTTTTCCAGGTCCTCCCGTTTAAATAATTTGTTAAAAGCAAAGTTGTCCCTCGGTACCCCTTTTCCGGTATATAAATTATACTTTTGGGCCCTGCCGTCCTTGAGTCCATCTTTGCGTAGTGGATAGCGGGAAATCAGCACGCCCATTTCCAACTCCGATCGAATCTCTCCTTTATCAAAAACCACTCCCCCTAACCGAAAACGGGTGAAGACACCATTTTTCTTTCTTTGCGAACGGATAGTGGTTTCTACCTTTGGCATGTAGGGCTGGTCCTCCACATAAATATGAAAGACTTTTTCCTTAACAGCACCGGTCCCATTTTCGGCCCTTACACGAATCGTAGTGTGCGAGAAAATTTCGTGATCGAGCAACCTTGCGGTACTCAATCTGCCATCTTCAGAAATATTAAAATAGGCATTTCCTTGATCCCCCTCCCCGCTTACCAAGTTGTAAAACATTTCATACTGCTGACCTCCGGCAACAGAGAATGTCCCCACCTCGGTGCCTGCTGGTTTATTTTCCACAACCGAGTGGTTGGATAAACGGAAATCGGTAATAGGTACTGGAGGTACATCCACAAGCGACAGAGTAAATACTTTCTCATGAGTAGTCCCATATTCATCGGTTGCCAAAATTCGGACAGTGTATTCGTGAGGATCGGTTGCATAATCAAAAACCTTCACCGTTCTCAGATTCCCCATGTCATCTAAGTAAAACAAATTATCCGCATCAGACACCAGTTGATAGCTTTGTTCGGGATAGGCAGGGTCATTCCCGAACACACTTACAAAAGAGCAAATAACAGTTCCTTCAGGTAACCTCTCTTTAAAGCTTAAATCTCCCTCATGTCTAAAGAAAGGAGGCAAGAGATCATCTCTTGCATTAATAAGTGACAGACTCCAAGGAAAGTTAAGTCTTTCCAAGTGCTCTGGCTCAAAAGTCGATTTATTTAACATCTTATCATAAAGATCAAAAAAAGATACAGATACGCTTTCACTCTCCACATCGTCCGATAAATGGAATGGGAAGTACTGGACTGCCTCTCCTTTTTTATCGATCCAGTAATCGTAGGAATAACCGCTGGAGTCTGTCATTCGCAGATACCCATTATGGTACCCCACCCCAGGATCGTAGGGTAAGAACTCCACCACAACCACTAACCGATCACTCTTCGGGTTTAATCCGGCAAAGAGTGAAAAATGATGTAATTCAGGGCCATCATTATCTGCAAATGTATTTTCGAGAGCAAGTTGGCTGGTCCACTCCTTCTCCTGTAAGTCTTCATACCCCACCCACCCGCTGTTCATAGCATTGTCATAAATCCTAAGACTATTAATTTTATATACACCTGATGCTGCCTGCTTCGATAATACAAATTTTCCCTCAGAAAGGCCGTCACTTGAGAAATAAGCATATTGCTGGAGTGAACTTCCAGATGGGTTTAAAAGCTCGATGATCCAACTCTCCCGCAAACCACTCAAATTATCCGTAGCCTCGATTGAAAAATCAGCTTCCCATTGCTCGGTTGATTGGTTGTAAATAAAATCACTTATTGTAAACTCGGATACCACCGGTGCGATCGAATCACTGTATTGATTATTGAGAGATAGCTGGGCCTCAAAACCCAGATCTTCAATCAATGCGGTCTCATATTGATGCTCGGTATTGTTGTGATCAAAGTGAATATTCCTAATTTCATACACTCCACTACTTGCGTATTTTGTAAGGTTTTCTGATGCCTGAAAGAGGCCATCTCCCACATTTTGTAAGGTAATCCAGTTTTGCTCCCCATCGACCAACCAGTACAATAATTCAATGCTCGGAATATTGGAGTATGTTTCTTTGAGTCTTATCTCATAGGTAAGAATGACTTCATCTTCTAAATTAGTTCCCCAAGATGATTGTAAGGAAATTATTTTTTGATCACCACTCTGCCCTTGGTTATTGTTTTTAAAAGCTAGACGGAAGCCAATGTTGAAGTTGCGGTGACTGGGGTAGATGTTGTTGCGACTGACCGAACGCAGGTACGTACCGGTCCTGTACCAGGAGCCGCCCCGAATAACACGGGGGGAGCCCGTAGTGCCGGCATTGAACGGATCAGTCTGGGCACCCGTTGCGTAACTTGTGTAAGCATCCGCAGTCCACTCCCACACATTGCCATGCATATCAAAAAAGCCCCAAGGGTTGGCACTGTATTGGCCCACATCGAGGGTTTCTTTGACATCGACACCGGTATCCCATTCTCCATCCCAATTGTAGTTGGCATCGCCAGAACTAATGGTATCTCCCCACGAGTAGGCAGTGGTTGTGCCTGCACGGCAGGCATACTCCCACTGCGCTTCTGTGGGCAATACATAGGCCCATCCGTTTGGAAGTTTTTCA
>Ga0181563_10000909_pt1 | contig 28957 bp, 27 predicted proteins | sample 011ome_25_FD_133759 | JGI IMG/M metagenome (GOLD analysis project Ga0181563, IMG submission 133759) | Coastal salt marsh microbial communities from the Groves Creek Marsh, Skidaway Island, Georgia - 011512CT metaG (megahit assembly) | ecosystem: Environmental > Aquatic > Marine > Intertidal...
TAGGCGACTGACAAAACTCAAGTTCTTCTGGTTGCCCGGAATCTCACGATCAGTAATCACAAGATCGTACGACTCCTTGCTAGCGGCTTCCACCGCGCTCTTCTCGCTCGAGTGCGTGCTAATCCGATAATCGGTTCCGGAGAGGAGAAACGACAACGCTTTTGCGTCCTCGGTGTCGCTTCTTACGATGAGAATTTTTTCGTTCAAAACTTGCCTTGATTAAGTGAATTGTTGCCGGCGTTGTTTCGCCAGTGTTTTACACGTCAAGAATCTCACCCCGCTGAATTCTGCCAGTCTTGATTTACACTAATTATACAGGTTAGAGAAAGCTCGAAAATCAGTGCTCGGAACGGTCTGAAAACAGATCACAATGAAGTCGGTATTCGTCCCTGCCACGAACAACTGATCGAAATGATGAATTCGATAAAGGGTACCGATTCTAAAATGGTCGATTGAATGGAGCCGCAATTTCTGGCGAATTGCGGTTATGATACCGTGTTCCGCTCGATCTGGGTTTTCTGAAAGAACTCGCTCAGAACGTTCATCCGCTCGCGTTTTCGTTGGATTTGCTTTAGTTCTTCTAGGGAGAACTGATGCTCGTGGGAGGCCATGATCCGCCTCATTTTCTGGAGGGCAATATTCTGAAGTTGCCTGACGCGTTCACGAGTGATCCCAAAGATGCTTCCCACCTCCTCTAAGGTCAGCGGAGAATCGCGCTCTATACCGAAGCGCAGTCTTATGATCTCCGACTCTCGATGCTCGAGCCTTTCGAACATTTCGGAAAGCTCGCTACGAGCCGACTTTTCATTGAGTTGCTCGAAGGGGGAGCGGGCGCTTTCGTCTCCGACCAAGTCGCCAAACTCAGTACCTTGGCTGTCTTCGCTGACGGGCGCATTTAGTGAAGCGGGACGGGTGCTAACTGATTTAAAATGGGCGATCTTATTGACGGGAATTTCCAAGTAGTAGGAGAGCTCTTCGTCAGTGGGCTCACGACCGAGTTCCTCGGTGAGAGCCAGGGTGGCCTTGCGAATACGGCTGATCTTGTCGATTAGGTGTGCTGGAAGACGGATCGTTTTGCTCTGGTTCGCAAGCGCCCGTTTGATGCCCTGTTTGATCCACCAAGATGCATAGGTGCTTAGTTTGCCGCCTTTTTCTGGATCGAATCTTTCAACCGCCTTTATCAGGCCGATGTTGCCTTCACTGATCAGGTCCATAACGGGCAGACCATAGTTTTTATAGTCGTGTGCGATTTTCACTACGAGACGAAGATTGGATCGGATCATGAGATCACGGGCGAGAAGATCTCCTCTCTTAATCCTCTTAGAGAGTTCGACTTCCTCTTCTCTCGAAAGCAGCGGTGTGTTGCCGATTTGCCGCAAATAGGGTTCGATCCCCCCTCTTGGAGAACTCGATTCCGAGGGAACGAACGCTTCTCTTTCTGCACTGGTTTCCTGCGGGCTTCGCGATGGGAAAAACCTTTTAGTCTGCCGTTTCAATTTAGCAGTTCGAAGGCCTGTGGATCCAGTGGTACTCATTGAGATATGCTCAGAAACCCATCGACCGCTCAATGTTGTGGAACGGTGCCGTCGATCATCATCCTAAGTTTAGGTTAAGGTAACGCTTGTTTGAAGACGCCTTGGCCAAAACGAATGCGCTTTTGCGACAGCGATTTCAGGCATAAAATTAAGTCTACAACCGTTTCGAGTGGAGACTAAATGACCTAGGAACAGCAATCCCCGCCTTATTGATAGGCCATTTATAAATAGGCCGCTAAAGAATTGGGTGTGAGGCTCTTAGAATGACTCGGCAACTGCCACGGCTTTGAAAAGAGCGGAAGCCTTGAAGATCGTTTCCTGGTACTCAGAGGCAGGATCTGAATCAGCTACAATTCCAGCGCCCGCTTGAATGACCACTTTGTTACTACTAATCATCGCAGTGCGGAGCGTTATGCAGGAGTCGAGATTGCCATTGTAACTGAAGTAGCCTAGCGCTCCCGAATAGAATTCACGTTGGTCGGGCTCGCTTTCCGAAATAATTTGCATCGCCCGAATCTTGGGAGCGCCACTGACTGTTCCTGCCGGAAAGGTGGCTCGCATGAGGTCAAAAGCGTTTTTCCCTGAGGCGATCTTTCCTTCCACTTGGGAAACGATGTGCATGACGTGGGAGTACCGTTCAATCGTCATGTAGTCGGGAACGGATACGGATCCGTACTCGCAGACACGACCGATGTCGTTCCGAGCCAAGTCTATGAGCATTAGGTGCTCCGCCTTCTCTTTCTCGTCCGCGAGAAGGTCTTTTTCTAGCTCCAAGTCTTCTTCTTCAGTCTTTCCCCTATGGCGTGTGCCGGCGATAGGGCGGATTTCTACTTTATCACCCGTTAGCTTTACGTGGACTTCTGGGGAAGCGCCTACGATGGCGAACCCGTCCGCTTCAAGCAGGAACATGTAGGGCGAAGGATTTACCGTGCGAAGGGCGCGGTATAAATCGAGTGGGCTTTGCTTGAAATCTTTCTCAAAGCGCTGGCTCAATACGACTTGGAAAATGTCACCCGCTCGAATGTACTCCTTAGACCGTTCCACAAGGTTTTCGAAGTCTTCTTTAATGAAATTGCCGTCAGGGATCTTGATGTCCTTCGGTGTTCGGAGCGTGACTGGGCTTGCTGGATTTGGCTTAGCTAAGGTTGCTCGAAGTTGCTCGAGTTCTGCAAGGGCTGCTTCGTAGGCAGCTTGGGGATTTTCATGAGCGGCCAGACGAGCGTTGACAAGAAGCCGAATCGTCTGCTTTGCCCGATCGAAGATAACCATGGAGTCCGCCAGCATGTAGTAACTCAATGGGGACTTGTGGTGGTTTGCCTTAGCCCTCGGAACGGTTGGCTCAACTCTACAAATGTATTCATAGGACACGTACCCGACTGCTCCACCTGTAAATGGGGGGAGTTCAGGAAAATCGATTGGGCTGTATTGCGCGATTTCCTCTTCGATGAGGGAAAGCGGATCTTCTGGAGTGGGGATCGTGCGCGTCTTTTGGCCCGTTTCCTCGATATAGGTCGTGTCCCAGTCGCTTCGGAAGATTTTTCGAGGTCGGCAGGCTATGAAAGTGTAACGCGAGAGTCGTTCGCCGCCTTCGATGGATTCGAGAAGAAAAGCTGGACTCTCCGATTTGAGTTTGGCGTAAGCGGTCACCGGCGTTTCCAAATCTGCCATGAGATCCGCATAGACGGGGATGAGGTTCCCTTTCTCTGACAAGGCTTCAAACGTCTCGAGATCGATGTTGGGCTGTAGTTTGTGTGACATTTCTTAGGTCGGCGCTACGTTAAGAGACGGAAGACTCGTGTCTATGAAATTCGGATGGCGACTCAATCAGTTAGGAGCTGGTATCAACGTCTTTGTGCGGAAATGCGGGTGGATTATCGCCGCTATAGTACTGGATGAAATTCTCCCAGTCTTCCAGTTTTGCCAGGTCCCGAGGGTTTCCTCGTTCAATCATTCGTTGCCGCCTTATTTTTGGATCACAGGTAATGAAATGGACGCAAACGCTCGTGCTGAATCTCGATTTCAAACTTTCCAGCCAATCGGGATCGCGAGCTTCGAGCGTGAAGGGACCTACCAAGACTACGCTGTTGTGGCAAAGATTGTCGCTGGCGATGGCGAATAGCGTTTCGTAAATGGGCTCCCGAAAAGCGTCTTTAAAGGCCGTGCTATCGCGATCATTGGGGTTTTGTTTTGCCAGATCGAGCCCGGCTTGAACGACGCGCTCGGTGGCGGAGTCGATGTCGATGAGGGAGGCCCTTTTTTCCTTTGCCAATATCTTGGCGTAAGTCGTTTTGCCTGCTGCGGGAGCTCCCATGACGATGTGCAGCGTATTCATCCGTTGTTGGGCTGGCTTTGAATCGAGTAAGCAGGGAAGAGCTATTCAGCTATCGCGTCATCCATTTTGACACGTTTCCGGGAGCTCCACTCTTGATAAACGGAGTAAATTAGAAAGGCGACCGATACGATGGTAAAGGAGGCGGCAATCGGGCGAGTTATCATGGGTGCGAAGGAACCTTCGGACATTTGCAAACCAGAACGGAGTTCAGACTCCATAATTCCCGCTAGGACATAGCCAATGACAAAGGGCCCCAGTGGGAATTTCGTCCTGTCCAGAATGAACCCGAGAACTCCAAAGCCGATTACGACCCAGACATCGAACATGCGATTCGAAGGAGCGTAGGCTCCAATCAGACAGAACGCGAATACGATGGGAATGAGGTAGGCCCGGTTGATGTTGATAACCTTGGCCAGTCCGCGAGCGGAGAAAACCATTATGAGAAACATCACGATATTCGCAATGATGTATCCAGTCATTAGCGACCAGACTAGGTCTCCATTGGTTTGAAAAAGGAGGGGGCCCGGCTGAATCTGGTGCATGATCATTGCTCCCAGCAAAATCGCGTCCACGGGCGCTCCAGGAATCCCAATCGTGATCAGAGGAATGAGCGCTCCTCCCGCATTGGCGTTGTTGGCGGATTCCGCCGCTACAATTCCCTCATCATGTCCGGTTCCGAACTTTTCCGGTTTCTTGCTGAACGTTTTCGCGATTCCGTAAGCGACCATTGAGGAGATGCTAGCTCCAATTCCGGGAAGGATACCGACCCACGCTCCGATACAGGAGGATCTGAGTATATTGAAAATGTGCTGCTTCCACTCCCTGAATTTTGGGAAGATGCGATCGGTCTTAGCCATCGATATGCTAATCCCCTTTTTATTGATCTCAAGCGCGTCCTTGATGATCTGGCTCATGACGAAAATTCCCAAGAGGACGGGCAAGAGATTGAATCCGTCATCCATAGATTCGAATCCGTAGGTCAAGCGGAGCTGGCCGTCGGATTCGTTCAATCCGGGCATCGCAGCGAGGAGCCCGAGCAGGGCAGCCATCAGGCCTTTCAGCATGGAACCTTGGCTGATGGACGCGATCAATACCACTGCCATCAGTACCATAGTAAAGTATTCCCAAGGGCCGAATTTATGAGCTAGATCCGAGAGAGGGGGAGCGAGAGCGATTAGAAATATGCCTGAGACAATACCGCCGAAAAGGGAGGCTCCAATACCAAGGCTGAGGGCCTTGCCCGGCTGTCCTTGTTGAGCAAGAGGATAGCCATCGAATGTGGTCATCATCGCGGAGGGGGTTCCGGGCATTTTGAGCAAGGTAGCACTGATCAATCCGCCACTGACGGAGCCCACGTGCATACCCATGAGCAGCAGAACCGCGTTCGTGCTGTCCATGGAGAAGGTGAGGGGTACGGTAAGGGCCATGAGCATTCCGCCTCCAAGACCGGGTATTGCGCCCACAAAGATGCCGCCGGCGACACCGACGATTATCCACATGAGGGGATAGGGGCTTAAAACATGCTGGAATGCATTCAAAATTTCCATAGCAAATTATTGGGGCAAATCCATGTAGAAAACTTCGGTAAAGAGATACTGTCCTCCAAAACCGAATACCACTGCTATAATTGCGCTCGAAATCATGACGCGTTTTTCAAATCGCGCGAGAACAGAACTTAAAAGGAAAATGAAAATCACGGTAGCGATTCGATAGCTGAGCATACCGGCCTGCATTGAAGCGATGTAGAGGGAAGGGATGATCACTACGGACAGAGCTAGAAGCGGTTCACTTATAAATCCTTGGGCTTCTTTCGGTTTCTCCGTTTTTAAAGAAGTGTACGCCCGGATAGCGATCGCAATCGCGAAAGCAATCACCAAGTAGGCGGCGTATTTGGGAAAGGCTGCGGATCCGACTGGATCAAAAAAAGGAGGGGGTATGTCCTTCACTCCCATTAAAATGAATACAGCCAAGGCGATCAATCCACCACATACGGCGAGGTCGAGACGAGGGGTCCGTGATTTTGAAGCCATGGATTAAGGATTTCTTGCTCTGGTGGCGATGGGGGTAACCCGCTCGCGCATATTGTCGAGAAATTCGTGAACGATCTTAGGTCCGCCAAACTCGTTGTGTATTCCCAGTGACTCGAATTCCTTCTCGATTTCCGGAAGCGCCATCACTTCACGGAGGGCGTTCGTGATATATTCGATGCGATCGCTAGGGGTGCCTTTAGGAGCCAGCCAAACGCGCGAGTCGCTAACGACGAGATCAACGCCGATTTCCCTGGCCGTAGGCGTATCCGGAAACTGTGGCGGGCGCTCTTCTGAAAGGAACACGAGTGGTTTGAGGCCTGTGCTTTCGTACTTGATGAACTCAAGAAGCGAGAAGAGAGACAGATCCGTGTGTTTGCCAAGGATGGATGCAAGCCGTTTTGAACCTCCTCCGGTTTGAATGAAGTTGAGTTCAATTCCCGCTCCTTCGGCGAACATGAGAGGAGTTAAATGCACCGGCAGCCCGATGTTGGTCGCGATTTTGACAGACTTTGGATGCTTCTTTGACTCTGATACCAGCGTCTCAATGGAATCAAAGCGTGAACTTCCCAGTACGCCCAAACCGATCTTTGAATAGCCTGATCGGCCGATGACGGTAAAATCCGTATGGTCATAATTGACGATGCCCATGGCCTTGGAAGTGACGATGCCAGGAGTCCAAAGTCCGATTGTGTATCCATCTGGTGGGGAATCTTTTATTTTTCGCGTTCCAATGGTTCCTCCCGCCCCGTCCAAATTGACCACAACGGTTTTCACGGGAAGGATCTTGTGCTTCTGAAAAGCCCTTTGAAAAATTCGGGCCAAAGTATCTACCTCGCCTCCGGTGTTCGTTGGGACGATGATCTTTATCGGTTTTTCTGGAAATTCACCGATGGCGGAGCTGCCCGCTAAGATTACTGAAAGCAATGCGGCGAAGAGCCGTTTATACCGAAAGACGGCGCTGAGCAGGCTTGGGGAGTTATTGCTGTTTCGAAGGGCCATTCCGAATGATGAGCATTGATGGGTTTGAGACGAGAATCTGGATCATCCGTGCTGCCAATTTCGGGTCAACCTTTTACGCAGTTGGTTTGAGGGTTACGTGTATCAGTTGTGTATCAGGCAATCTTGCCTGATGGCCTCGATTCGTTAAGGTATCTGAATTCGGATTTTCGGATTCACTTTATCACTCTGATCGTGAAACTCCCGCCATGGAAACGAGTGGGTACCCGATTGATTTTTCTGGAAAAACGGCTCTGGTGACAGGTTCTACGAGGGGCATAGGGAGGGCGATCGCCGATCTTCTGTCCGATTTAGGGGCAAAGGTGATCTATACGGGTACCAAGCGCTTCTCTGATGTGGCCGCGGGGGAAACGAAGGAGTATTGGCAATTGGAGGCGGGCAAACTGGAGAGCGTGGAAGACATCCAGGCCCGCATCCTCGATCTTCCCAGTCTTGATATCTTGGTTAATAACGCAGGCATTAGCGGAGAGGATTCAGTGGACGGCTTGGTTGATGAGGAATGGAATTCAGTCCTCGAAGTGAACTTGAATACTCCGGTGAAGCTGATTCGCGCGGCAACGAAGGTGATGAAGAATGCCAGAAAGGGTGGCCGAATTCTAAATGTGAGTTCACTCTTTGGGGTCATTGGGAGACCTAATCGGCACGCTTACACCGCATCTAAGTCAGCCGTATCCGGCCTCACTCGCTCGGTTGGGCTGGAATTGGCCCGGGAAGGAATCCTGGTCAATGCGATCGCCCCTGGATTTATACTGACGGACATGACGAAAACCATGATGAGTGTGGAGAGGCGCAAAAGCTTAGAAGAAATCGTGCCGATCGGTCGGATGGGCAACGAAGCGGAAATCGCTCATTTTGCGGCCTTTCTGGTTTCAGATCTTAATAGCTATCTGGTCGGTCAAACGATTACCGTTGATGGTGGCGTTTCCGTAAGCCCTGGGTTTTCTTGATGCGACTGACACCGGATGTCATCGCGCTGATCCAGAAGTATCGGAAAGATTCTCCGGAATCGGTGGCATTGCTCTCAAAACGCTATCCGAATTTGCCGATGGCCTTTGTGGCGCAGCAGGTTAAAGCCCGTCAGAGAATTCGCAAGAAGCTGCCGCGTTGGTACGCGAATGAGTCGATCGTCTTTCCGCGCAGTCTTTCTCTAGAGCAGTGTTCCTCGGAATATGCGGCGGAATATAAGGCCGGTCTATTAGAAGGAGCGACGATTGCTGATCTAACCGGAGGCTTTGGAGTGGATGCGATCGCATTTTCCGAGAGATTTAAGCACGTTTTCCATATTGAACGAGATCGTGAACTTTCGGAAATGGTCGCTCAAAACGTGGGGGTCCTGGGGAAGGAGTCCCAGATCGCGACCAGTGTTGGTGATGGGCTAGACTGGTTAGGGAAATATTCGGGTGAGCTGGATGTGGTTTATCTGGATCCTGCGAGGCGGGATAATCGCAGCTTGAAGGTTTCCGCGTTGGAGGATTGTGAGCCAAACTTGAAGCAGCATTGGGAAATGCTTCTGAAAAAAAGCAGAAAGGTAGCGGTCAAACTTTCACCCGGCCTGGATGTGGACAGGATCATCGCAAGTTTGCCCCATCTTTTTGAAATCCACATTCTTTCGATCGAGAATGAGTGCAAGGAATGCTTCTGCATCGCCAGCGAAGACCATGCCGGTGAACCCGAAATCGTGTGCGTTAATCGGCTTAGCGATTCCAGCTGGGACAGGTTTTTGTTTAAGCGATCTGAAGAGAAGGAGTCTCAGGGCGGCTACTCGATGTATTCAAAGTTTCTTTATGAACCCAATGCTTCAATTATGAAAGGGGGAGGGTTCAAAACTTTGGGCGATAGGCTGGGCTTGGCTTTATTGCACCCGAGAACGCGTTTCTATTCGTCAGAACAGCTGATTAAAGGATTTCCGGGAAAAGTCTTTGAAATTCTGGATTCGGGGGAGCTGCAGAAGAAAAGCGCTGCGGCGATGTTTCCAGAAGGCCAAGCAAATGTCCTGGCTCGGAATGCGGGTTTATCGAGTCCCGATTTGAAGCGAAAGCTGGGTTTGAGAGACGGTGGGGACTTGTTCGCCATCGGAATCACGGACGTAGGGGGAAGGCGGCGCTTGCTAAAATGTCGAAAGGTGGAAAGGTCCTAGCCTGTCATGTCAGAGGAATTTGAAACCGCTCGAACTGAAATGGATTCGTTGATCGAATCCGTGCAAAGCGCGATTCTTGCGTCCGTTGATGGGGCGGGTAATCCGCTTTCCAGCTATGCGCCCGTTTATGTAGACGAGAATTGCCGATTCTATGTCTACATCAGTTCGATGGCAAAGCACACATCACAAATTTGCCGTTCTAAAAGAGCGAGTGTTATGCTAATCGAAGACGAGTCGGTGGCGGAGAACCTGTTTGCTCGGAAGCGGTTGACGGTCGATTGTCAGGCGGAGATCATTGATCGTGGTTCATCGGATTGGAATCACATCATATCTAGGATGGAGTCGCGCCATGGAGAAACGATGGGCTATTTAAAGGAATTGGTCGACTTCGACCTGTTCAAACTGACTCCCAGCGAAGGCAGACTGGTTCTAGGGTTTGGCCGTGCCTATCAGGTGTCCGGAGAATCGCTTAAGGACATCGGCTATGTTGGCGGAGGCGGGCACCGATCTAAGTAAATAAATACGGTAGGACTAGCAAGCGTGCTAGTCCCACCTTCATTAATTCAGATACAGCGGATCTAGGACCGTTTACCGATCAGGCGATTGATGGCGCTGACCACACCTCTAATGGATGCGAGTTCAATGTTCGTGTCGATTCCTGCGCCAAAACATCGCACGCTGGTGCCCTTGTCCTTCAATTGTATGTACGACACGGCCATTGAATCTGCGCCGCGTCCTAGGGAGTGCTCATTGTAGGAGAGTAACTCGAAATTGGATACATCAACGTCTTCCAGAGCATTGAAGAAAGCTGCTATAGGGCCATTTCCTGTGCCGCGAAGATTCTTTTTGACGCCAACATGGTTAACAACCGCCCATACTTCGACGTGCTTGTCATCGATCCGTTCGCTTCGGAATTCCAGAATTTCAAGGGGTTGGACGATGTCGACGTATTCGCTCTTAAAGCACGCATAAACCCCTTCTGGAGTAATTTCATCTCCAGTTTTGTCTGCGATACGGTTGACGGCTTTGCCCAGTTCTTTGTGCATTTCTTTGGGCAAGCGGTAACCATATTCTTTTTCCATGACATAAGCCACGCCGCCTTTGCCGGACTGGGAATTGATCCTAATGATGGCCCGGTAGCTTCGACCCATGTCCGCTGGGTCAATGGGAAGATAGGGGACTTGCCATAGGGCAGAAGGGTCTTCGTCCTGCTGGGCAAACCCCTTTTTGATCGCGTCTTGGTGCGACCCTGAAAAGGCGGTGAACACAAGGTCCCCTGAGTAGGGGGTACGTTCGTGAACGTCCATACGCGTTACTCGCTCGTACATCTCCCGAACCTGGTTCAAGTTGGAGAAATCCAACTGTGGGTGTACTCCTTGCGTGTACATATTAAGTGCCACTGTAACGATATCCAGATTGCCGGTACGTTCACCATTGCCAAAAAGGGTGCCTTCCACTCGGTCGGCTCCGGCCATTAATCCCAGTTCCGTGGCTGCGATTCCGGTTCCCCGGTCATTGTGGGTATGCAGACTGATAGTGGCAGAGTCGCGTCGAGAGAAGTGGTTGCAGAACCACTCGATTTGATCCGCATGTACATTCGGTGTGAAAAGTTCAACGGTAGCGGGAAGATTCAATATGATCTTCTTCTCTGGATTAGGTTCCCAAACGTCTGCTACGGCTTCACAGCATTCGAGAGAAAATTCCAATTCAGTATCACTGAAGCTCTCTGGGGAGTACTCAAGGCGGATATTGGTATTGGGTACGGTCGCCACCATGTCTTTAACTAATTGCGCCCCGTCAACCGCGATCTGTTTGATGGCGGCTTTGTCCTTGCCGAATACAACGCGTCTTTGTAGAGGATTGGTCGAGTTGTAGATGTGGACGATGGCGTTCTTTACGCCCTCGAGAGACTCAAACGTGCGTTTGATCAAGTGATCACGACATTGGACAAGTACCTGAATGTGGACATCTTCAGGTATCAAGTTGTCAGATACTAGACGGCGCAGGAAGGCGAATTCCGTTTCTGAAGCGGAAGGGAAGCCCACCTCGATTTCCTTGAAACCAATTTTCACGAGGGACTGGAACATTTCCACCTTTTCTTCAACGCTCATGGGAATCGCCAGGGCTTGATTACCATCACGAAGGTCGACGCTGCACCAGATCGGCGCGGAATCGATGACCCGGTCGGGCCATTGTCTATGCGGCAAGTCGATGACCGGATAAGGCCTGTATTTGCTAATGGGTGGTTTTTGCATGGTTGTATCGTGTTAAAAAGGCATTGTGAGTTACGAATGCGGGGCGAACTTGGTGACGCAATACAAAAGGTCGTTCGTGCCGAATGGCAGAAATCTCGCGAGGCTTCCTTTGAGGCGAGAAAAGTAAATGCGTCCCGACAGCAGCTCCCTATCCTAGAAGGAGAGTGTCTAGCTTCGTAAGTCGTAGAAGATTGTGGACGGTTAGGTTCATTTACTTGAAAAAAACGACTAAGTCTATCGGTTGATTTGTCAAGGAGCTTAAGCAACCCACTTGGGGATGGGTAGAAGTAGACAGGAGTTTGTTCAGTGTTCAGAGAATTTAGATGACGACCTTCCTTCGCTCGCTTACCGCCTCTCGAGCCCGTGTACTTAGATAGCGCTCGGTGGAGCTGAGGGCGGTTTTCCAAGCTTGTATCTCAGGTGCGCGACGTTCTATGTTTGAGGCTCTCTAGAATGCCTGTCATCCCAACCTATTAGAAATACGGAAAATGTATCTTACCCGTTTATCTCAAACTGCTTTAGTTTTATCGATTCTGTTGAACCTACTTTGTATCGCCGCTGACGATACGCGCCCTAACATCATACTGGTCATGGCGGACGACCAGGGGTGGGGCCAGATGGGGTATTACGGTCATCCGGTTTTGAAGACGCCAAATCTGGATGCAATGGCGGCCAATGGAATTCGGTTTGACCGTTTCTATGCGGGCGCTCCGGTTTGTTCGCCCACCCGGGCATGTGTCCTCACCGGTAGGGCCAATGACCGGACTGGGGTTTATCAGCACGGGAACGCGCTTCGACTACAGGAACGACCAATTGCCCGGGCTCTGCAGGAGGCCGGCTATGCGACAGGACATTTTGGCAAGTGGCACTTGAATGGCGTTCGCGGACCGGGGGTTCCGATCTTGGGGGAAGATCCTTATCATCCAGGGCGTTATGGCTATGATCATTGGCTTTCGGTTACGAATTTCTTCGATATGGATCCCATTTTAAGCCGCAATGGCGTTTTCGAAGAATTCGAGGGAGATTCATCGGAGGTTGTTGTGGCCGAAGCTTTAGAATTTTTCGAGAGACGTTCGAAGTACGATCGTCCATTTTTCGCCACGATTTGGTACGGCTCTCCTCACTCGCCAATGGTGGCGAGCGAAGCGGATCGGGCCCCATTTAAAAACCTGGATGAGTCGGATCAGCATCACTACGGTGAATTGGTAGCGCTCGACCGCAGTATCGGCACCCTGAGAAAGGGGCTACGAAATCTTGGTATCGAGCAGAACACGCTCGTTTGGTATTGCAGCGATAACGGCGGCCTAAAGGTGAATCCTCCTTCAGTAGGGGGATTACGGGGGCTTAAAGGAACGGTATACGAAGGAGGGCTACGTGTCCCAGGTATTATCGAGTGGCCCGCGGTGGTCAAACGGGGAGTGCGGACGGAATCACCTGCCAGCGTGTTAGACATGTTCCCGACCGTAGCTGATATTGCAGGTTTACCAGAAGAGGCGATGCTGAAGCCGTTCGATGGGATTAGCTTGAGGCAGTCAATCCAAAGCGGAGAATTTGGAGTCAGGGGAAAGCCAATACCTTTTCGCTTTGTCGGGAAAGGAGCCCTGCTGGACAATCAATACAAGCTCGTAGCGGTGGATGTGGAGAACCGAAAGTATGAGCTGTACGATTTGAAAAAAGACCCTACTGAATCCGAAAACGTATTTAAGAGTCTGCCAAAAGTCGCTAAACGAATGCAGGCGGAATTCGAAAAGTGGAACCATGGGGTTGTCCAAAGCGATTTAGGTCGGGATTACCGTGAAGGTGAGTTGACTGATCCAAATGCTCGGCGGGTTTTCTGGACGGATATGCCTGAATACCAGCCCTACTTTAAGGATTGGAAGTCACGCCCGGAATATAAGAGTCGATTGAAGGATAAGTAGAATACCCCTACCTGTTGTTTGTGATGGCCAGTGATGATGTAAGAATAAATGAGATACGCGCGTTTTTCGAGGGATGGGATCTCTACACGACAGTTATTGAGCAAAACTACATGATCCATACAGAGGTCCTGTCCTATTTAGTTCGTCGATTGACGGAACTTGGCTGGTCGGATTTGAGTATTTTGGAGGTTGGCTGTGGAGATGCTCACGTAGTGAGTGAAATGGGGCGGTTCTTTAGTATTGAACGTTACTGTGGTATCGAACTTTCGAGAATGGCATTGGACTTCGCCGCGACAAAGCTGGAGGGAAGGGTGCAAAACCTTGAATTGATCCATGGAGAGATGGTGGAGGAAATCGACCGCATTCAAGGCAAGTTTGATCTTATTGTTGCTGGTTACACGATTCACCATCTCGATGAAGAGGGTAAAAGAGCGCTTTTTGCTTCTTTAAAAGAAAGGCTTTATTCCGGAGGCTTGCTCGTCGTGTATGATGTCGTTCATCGACAGGAGGAGACGAGAGAGGAGTATCTGGATCGAGCGGTCAGGCATTTCGAAACAGATTGGACGACCTTTACGGCTGAGCAATTGAAGCGTGTCCAAGATCATGTGCGTCAGAACGACATTCCAGAGTCATGGGAGGGATGGCGAAGAATCGCTCAGGAAAGTGGATACAAGAAGCTGCGATTTCCCTATTACGATAAGAATCGGCTCTTTGGTATTATGGAATTCCTCGATTGAGAAATGATCGTTTTATGTGAGAGGCTCTAGATTTTTAGAATCAACGCGACATCGGATGCTACTGTCAGATTTTATTATGTAGGTCGTCTCGTCAAAGACGCCGACAAGCCGGTGGATGACCGCGTCCCACCGAAGCTTTAAGCGAAGGAGGAGGCGACGATCATTCAATCGGCTCGCTTCGTTACTCGTGTCCCATCCGCTCAAAATTCGACAAGTCGTATTCCCGTTCTTCCAGTTCGCGGCGGAGATCAGAGTACCTCTTTTCCTGGATCTGGGGATCGCGAGACATGATCCAGGCATACTTCTTGTTTGGATGGCCAATTACGGTGAACGTATGGTCCGGGTCGACGTAGAGAATGTAGTAGGCGGCGTTGATGATACCGAAGAAACGCATCCGCCACTCGGCATTGGTCTCGGTGTTTACGATGGTGCCGACCGGGTGGTAAGTCTTCAACTTTCCCTCCGGCGATCCCTTCCTGAATTCATAAGTGGTTTGGATCTTGCCGTCGGGCAGGCGTTCATAGGTTTCCGTGCCATTCCAAGCGCCTTTATCGATCGCTGTGGGAGAGTATCCGTGGACATACCAAGTTCCCATGAATTTTTCGATATCGACCCTCTCGGCCAATTCCTGGTTGGGGACGGGGTTGTTCGTACAGGCGGCGAGCAGAAAGATTCCGGAAATGAGAATGAGGGTTGAGCAGATCTTCTTCATTGTTGTGATTTTCTGTTGTGATATAATTTAGTTTTGTAAATGCACCATCCGCCAGCGGTAAGAAAAACCGCTACTCCGGGTCCGAACGCCCACGCGATGGAGCGTTCGATCGACGTGGCTTGAATCAGAGAACCCTGTTCATAGCCAACGAGGGAAAGAAAAAGCCCCGTGCAGGCGATTCCGAGAGCCCGTGCCACTTTCGATAGCATGCGCCAAATTCCGTAATACACACCGGATACGTTTTTTGCCGTAATTGATTTTTGCTCTTCGACGAAATCGGAAAACAGCGATTCGAGGAGGACGATACTCGCCACGAGAACTCCACCGGTTCCGGCGAGCAGGAGCACAGGCCAAAGCAGGCCGGCCGGAAGGATCGGGTACACGATGGCGGAGAGCAGGGCCAGCGATATCACTGCGCCAAAGAATAAGCGCGCCTTGCCGATCGCTTTTGAAAAGTGCACCCACAAAGGCGCGGCCAGTATGATGAAGACGGTGAGGACCAGAAGAATGATCCCGATTTGTTCCTCACTCAGTTTGAGGGTCGTTTTGTAGTAGGGAAGGGCGAGGCTTGAGTTGAAGGAGCGGCCTACCGCGATCGCCATGAATCCAAATACGAGTAAAACGAAGAAAGGGGACATGACACTCTCTTTCAAAACGTCCACAGTCCGATAGGACTTGCTGGCTTTGAGCGGCGATTCTTTGCCTTTTTCTCTGAGCGCTCGCCAGATGGACAATCCCGAAATCAGGCAGCCCGCCGATGCCGTTATACCCAGGGCGAGTCCGGTGGCGCTCCGCAGTTCCAAAGTATTGGCGATAGAACTACCATCGAATTGGAATGCCAGGTAGGCGGGCAGCCCAATTCCGAGAAGCAGCCCGACAGATCCTGCCACGATTCTCCAGCCGAAAAAAGTCGCCCGCTCTTGCTCCGAGCGGGAAAGATCGTTGACGACGGAGAGATGGGGAACACTGAAGAGCGTCATGGCTGTGTTAACCACCAGGTACCAGATCAAGAGATTGGCGAAGAGGGCGTCTGGCCCGGACTCAACCGGAGGACTGAAGAGAAAGTAAAAGGCGAAACCGATAATCGCTGCCCCAGTGAGGAGATAAGGAACGCGCTTCCCCTCGATTTTAGACGCGGGGGTTTTGTCCGAAAGAATGCCCATGAGGGGATCGCTTACGGCATCCCAGATGACGGCGATCGCGATCGCCAAGCCAGCCATGGAGGGCGATAGCCCCACTAGAATATAGAGTTCCAGCAGGAATACCTGGAGCATCAACTCAATCGCGCTAAGCCCCACTGAGGCAAAACTGTAGCCCGCTTTGGTAGGCCAGTGAATGGAATAGGGCGAGCCTTGGGGTTTAGTAGGCATGGACTGAGGATCGGTGCGGCAAGCAAGGCCCGGCGCCCTCGACTAATGAGTCGTATCCAGTCTGGTAGTCGATTCTGCTCTGGAAAAAGGTCATGGTCTTAGAGGATCGGTAAATGCATGGGCGATAATTCCAAATAGCGAGGGGTTTTTGGCCTGCATATTGTTCAATAAGTGTTCAAATCATGAATCTGCTTTGTTCATGGGGCCTTTCGTGTTTGTGTATTGATAGAGCATCAACCAAGATTATCAGTGGTCGTGTTGGGAGGCGAGCGTACTCTGGCAGGCGAGTGTGTGTTCTTGGGAGAGAATGATATTTGATGAATAAAGATCAATGGAAGGCTTTGTTAGCGATTCCAGCCGTGATCATGATCGGTTGGGGATTCGCTGTCGCTGGGGGCAGCGGACGAGGCGTGGATTGGATTAGCTCTCCATTTGCCTTTGCGGTGTTACTTGCCTATTGCCTGCAATGGGTGGCGTTCGTCCCTGCTTATTTGGGTAGAACGGAGCGATACTTCGACATTGTCGGAAGTGCCACCTATATTTTGGCGACGGCAGTGGTACTTATTCTGAGAGAGAGTGTGGATACCCGTTCCTTAGTCTTAAGTCTGATGGTATTTATTTGGGCATCAAGATTGGGGTATTTTCTCTTCATGCGAATTCACAAAGCGGGTAGAGACGGAAGGTTTGATGTGATTAAGAACTGTTTTGTCCGTTTCTTGGCCGCATGGACGTTGCAAGGCCTCTGGATTACCTTTACCGCTGCGGCGGCATGGACGGCAATCGCTTCCAATTACAAGGAGCCCTTGGGATGGTACGCTGCCATTGGGATACTGCTTTGGTTGGCCGGAATTACGATTGAAGTGGTTGCGGACCGGCAGAAGAGCCAGTTCAAAGCGAATCCAGAAAACAAGGACAAATTTATTCGGGTTGGTCTTTGGAGCCGTTCACGTCATCCCAATTATTTCGGAGAGATTCTGCTATGGTCCGGAGTGGCCGTCATTGCTGTGCCTGTTTTGCAAGGCTGGCAGTGGCTCGTACTTAGTTCCCCCATCTTTGTGACCCTCTTGCTCACCGGAGTCAGTGGCATCCCCTTGTTAGAAAAGCGATCCGATGACAAGTGGGGAGGACGAGAAGATTATGAAGCCTACAAGAAAACGACTCCCGTTCTGGTGCCGCGCTTGTGGTGAAGGTAAAAATTCAGCACTCTACGGGCACTCAGTCGCTCAGTGCTTTAGCCTAAGCTAAAGTCATAACGTAAAAAGCTAAGTTAGATCTCGTGATGGCGACTCATGCTGAAGCACTGAGCTACTGATACGGACTCCTTGGGTAGCAATTCCTCTCGATAATCGATTTCCTTTCAGTCGAAGTGAACGGCCAGCCAAATGGTATTCGGATCAGTGCGCGTTACGCGGTGGCGTTCCTGCTTCTCGATTAGAAGATGGTCTCCCTTGTTGAGAGTTACCGATCGGCCCTCCTCGAATTCAATGCTCCCACTACCTTCCAAGACAATGACCCATTCCCTTTGAGACTGGTCGTACCATTCTCCTTCCGAGGTCGTGCTTCCATTTGAGATGATCCGTTCGATGCGGACATTCTGTCCGGTTGTGATCGTTTCGAAATATTCGACCGTGAGGTTGTCGGGGAGCTCTTTAAAGATATTCGGCATGAGTGGCGGATTATTCGAATAAACGAGTGTGAAAAGAAGTGAAATAGCCAAAGTCTAGCGATTCACGTTCATTTGTGAGATTCGGGGATAAATTCCAGCCTAATAACCCTTGAAATTTGTCAAAAATGATCATTGACGGAAGGGAAGCCGCTTCTATTGTCCGAAATCTTCTCAAGGTATCGCCTTGGGAACTAAGGTGCGGCGAGATAGCTCAGTTGGTAGAGCAGAGGACTGAAAATCCTTGTGTCCCCGGTTCGATTCCGGGTCTCGCCACCACTTTTTCCCGAAGCGGAAAAAATGCCTCCGCGCAGTTTGCTGGAGCGCAAACGAAGACGGGCATTCGCCCGCCCACGACCCGTCATCATGATGTCTCGTTGCTGTGCAACTTCCAGATCGCCGTTCTGGATGGTCTGACTCTGGGTCTGGCGACCGCAGACACTGTTTTCATTGATGCGAACGCGGCGGGCTGGGGCTGGTTTGTGGACGCCACGCCTCACTATAGTAGCGAGTTTAGCGACCCCGATGGGGACGGTGTTTAGACCGCTTCTGAAGGCAGCGAATCGGAGGGCCGATTGGATTTACTTACCGTGGTTTCTCACGAAATCGGGCACTTGCTGGGATGGGACCATGATTCCGCAAGCGGCTCGATCATGACGGATTCCTTGGCCGCTGGCACGAGGTTGATTTTAGGCTATCTCTCAGAAGAAACGAATGCCTTCCCTGCGGAATCGTCGCTTTGGCACAATCGCTTTGACTCTAAGAAAAGTGGGTGGATCTTGCGATTTCATCTACTGGACTCGGACGAAGACGACGATAATATAACAAAATTTTTAAATTAGGGCGTTGGCCTGAAGTTCCGGGGGCGTTCTTATTAATGGGGTTCTTCCATCAAGAGCTACTGCTTAATTCCGCGCTACTCCAACTCCCTCTGAAATCGCGACCCACAGTTTCTAAGAACTTTGAACTCGAAAGTCTCGAGCCTCGGTTGCTGCTTTCTGGAGACAGGGTATTGGGGGCTTTCGCGGCGGATGAATTATTGAACCAAGACGAGCCGTTGGAAGCCATTTTCGTTTCCGAAGAAACGGAGGGCGTTGGTTGAGGTTACGAGAACTGTGCCGCTTGAATCGTTAGTCTGGGCCTTTAGAAAGGACCCATACAATGAAAGGCAAAAGATACACTACAGAACAGAAGATACGGATTCTGCGTGAGGCGGAGAAAAGCGACAAGACGATCTTGGACGTCTGCCGCGAGCAGCAGATCAGCGAGCAGACCTTCCACCGCTGGAAGAAGGAGTTCGGCATGATGGAGGTCGATCAGGCCAAGCAGCTCAAGGAGCTTCAGAAGGAGAACGCTAGGCTCAAGCGGATGCTCGCCGACGAGATGCTGGGCAAAGAGCTTTTAAAGGAGGCTCTGGAAAAAAAGCTGTGAGCCCCGGGCACAAGCGGCAGATAGCCGAAAAGCTTGCATCCGGGGGATGTCGCGCCGCGCGGGCGGCTTGCCGCCACTTCGGGTTGCATCGCGGCACGTTCGCCTACCGGGCGAAACAGCCGAACGCTTGGCTCTCGAAGCTGAAGTCGGCCGTTCGCCGAGTCTCCAACCAATATCCTGAAATGGGATACCCGAAGATCGCCCGTCTGCTTAAGCGGGAGGGCTGGTCGGTCGGGGCCCGCATCGTCCAGCGACTGCGTCGCGAACTCGGCCTGGCCGTTCCGGCTAAGAAGCCCAAGCGAAGGCGTCGAGGCCCCTCTACCGGGATTCCGACCAAGGCGACGCATCGCAACCACGTCTGGACTTGGGACTTCGTTCACGACACCACGATGCGCGGCGGAACGCTTCGCATGCTCAACGTGCTGGACGAGTACACTCGGGAATGCCTATGCATCCACGTGGATCGGCGGATCAACGCTCGCAAGGTAAGGCGGATCATGTCCGCGTTGATCGAGCGGCATGGAGCGCCCGAACATATCCGCAGCGACAACGGTTCGGAGTTCATCGAGAGCGGGCTGCGCAGCTGGCTTGCCGAGAATCGGATCAAGACGCTCTACATAGAGCCTGGAAGCCCCTGGCAGAACGGATACGTGGAGAGCTTCAACGGGCGTTTCCGAGAGGAGTGCCTCAACCGCGAGCAGCTTTGGACTCTGACAGAGGCTCGAGTGGCAATCGAAGACTGGCGATGGAAGTACAACAACATACGCCCCCATCGCTCGCTGGGCTATATTACTGCTCTGGAGTTCGCTCAGGAACTGCCGGAGGAAACCGAACCGAACCAATGTTGGGCCTCCAGTCGGCCTACGGCCTCCTTGCGACCCAACATTGACAAACTATACAACCTTAACCACATCATCAATACGTCCAGGCTAACGAAAGCGATGGCTCAGTTTGGGTAACTCGAACACATTCAAAAAGGCGGAGAGGCCGGTGGATCTTGAGCTTGCCTCTCGTAACCCCGTTGAGTTCATAGCCGTAATCAAGGCTGTATCAGCGGTAAACACTGTTGACCCACAGGGCGTCTGAGATTGTTCGCGAATCAGGAATCAAAACGGCAGCTCTGAGACTATCACAACTATGACCAATGGATTCTCGGTAGGCTCCTATGAGGCATTACTTGGGGCGGGTGGCGCGGGAGAGGGATTCTATTTATTCTTTAAGTTCTGTTGACGGGGATATTCAAGGTGGTAATCGCTTTGCTCCCATGCCGGCTGATTGTCATAGAGTTCATTCGGGATAAGGCTCGGAAGCGGAGCGATTTCATCTATCAGCAGGTTATATCTCCTGTACTGCTTTCTTTCCAGTATGCCCTTCACGTTCTTCCTCGTCTGCGAGCGCAAGGATGCGACTTGGCCGTTCAGCTTCCTTAGCTTCCTCTTCTGGTTCGGTTCATCCGGACCAATGGACTTTATTGCCTGCACGATCAGAGCGAGTTCGCGGAAGAAGACCGACATTTCGTCTGCCAATGGGTCGACTTGATCTTCCGTAAGATCCTCCATCAGTCGCAGGAAATTGAGAACATTGTTTTGGACGATGTATTCAAGTTCTTCTGCGTTGAGGGTCTTCTGGTTTACATTAGCGGGATCCGGCTCACTAAAGCAACGAGTGCCCGTCAGAATCGAGACCGTCAATACAGTACCAGTAATAGCCATACGCACGCCTTTGCGCCGCTTGAGTTCCGCCCAGGAGGAAGTGAAGCCTGCCTGCTGTGAGCCTGATGGACGGGAGAGGCCTGGGGGTACTGCTTCGGATTCAGGCGGATCTGGACTGGGCTCTTTATCCATGGGGAAGAATGCTTGGGGTAAATGGGTGGACGCACCAAAATTATACACCAGAAGCGCCCGTAGTACTCAAGCCCAGAAGGAGGGCCTCGGGGAATACATCTCCCGAGTCCTTTTCAATTCCGCTGCCGGGCCGGCTCTTGGGAACGCCGAGCCCCAGCTCGGCCGAAATTAAGCATCACTTGACGCCGAGCTGGGGCTCAGCGTTCCCAGCGGCGGATACAGACAAGGGCGAAGATATTCACTTTCCTATCAACAACGTTCGCCGTTTTCTCTCTTCACTTAACAAGCAGGCGAGACCCTTGCGATTGCCATTCCCGCCCATAGGCACCTTAATTCCCAAGCGAAGCTCTGAGGAGGACGAAATCGCCTAGCAGTTCGGCCATATCCGATGAGAAGACATCTTTTAATATCGAATATCTAAATGGGTAACTATTTAATCGTAACAATTGCATTTACGATCAACAGACCCATCTTCGTCGTCGTCTTATAGCGGATCGATACAAAGACGAGATAGTTGAAACTTCGAATTCTGATTGCCCCATGAAGACATCCCGTAGAACGTTTCTTAAATCCTCTGCAGCAGCGCTGGCGTCAACGGGCGTGATGATTGTCCCTTCCTCCGTATTGGGAGATACTAAACGGCCGGCTCCGAGTGAGCGAATTACTTTGGCGTGTATCGGGGTGGGCAATATGGGGACTAAAAACCTAAAAGCGTTTCTGCAGGATGAACGTATTCAGATAGTGGCTATTTGCGATGTCGATGAGAATCACCGAGCCAATGCTCTCGAGATTGCGAAACTGAAGTCGTCCGACGGTTATGGGGATTTTCGCCGGGTACTCGAGCGAGAGGATATTGATGCCGTCATGATCGCCACGCCGGATCATTGGCATTCATACATAACGATAGCGGCGGCGAATGCCGGCAAAGATATTTATTGCGAAAAACCGCTGGCATCGAGTATCCACGAAGGTCGTATGGTTTGCGATGCCATCGCGAAAAATAAGCGTATCCTTCAATGTGGTACCTGGCGTCGGTCCGGACTCTACACGCGATGGGCTTGCGAATTGGTGCAGAACCAGTACATTGGCGAATTGAAGGCAATCGAAGTTGGGTTGCCGGGCGAATTTAAGATCCGGGGTGGCTATACGGGCCTGGAAAGTCCAGAGGCGATTCCCGATCATTTCGATTACGATATGTGGATGGGGCCTACCGCCGACGCTCCGTATACGGCTGCGAGGTGTCACTTCAATTTTCGCTGGATAAACCAATATGCTCCGGGTTACATCACTGATTGGGGCGCCCATTTTCTGGATGTTTCTCAATGGGGCAACGACAGCGATGATACCACGCCTATTTCGGTGAAAGCCATCGACGTCACGAAGCGCAAACAAGGGCTCTACGATGCAGCGGAATCGTTCCGAATCGAATACGGTTACAAAAACGGCGTGAATATGACGATGTTTTCCACGACAGACACAGCCAAGTTGGGGATCAAATTCATCGGAGAAGCGGGGTGGGTTTTCACTCAGGATCAAGTCTTGATTACCGAGCCTGAAAGCTTGCGCCTTACTCGAACGAAAAAGAGCGACAAGCGTTTATACGTTTCCACCAATCATCACCGCAATTTCGTGGATTCGATAAAAAGCCGTCATTCGACCGCAGCTCCTGCGGAAATCGCTCAACGCGCTGCGACCTGTTGCCACATGGGTGCTATCGCTGCTGAGCAAATGGGGGTCGAACTGAGGTTTGACCCGACCACAGAGACCTTTACGAATAACGATCTGGCAAATCAGATGTTGTCGAAGCCAATGCGCGATCGTTGGTCAATCTATCCGCTCTAGGAAAATAGCCGGACCGGATGTCGCCTTCCTTGCATCTAGTTCAACGCTGTGATTGTGGACTTAACGTTGTAGACCTTGCCGTTGACAACGGTGAAGAGGGACTGGCCGCGGAGACCGGCTTCTCCCTTGAGAGCACTGTGGTACTCTGGGTCTTCCAGTTCTCGAGTGAGCTGCGCTTCGTTGACTTGGTAGCCAGCCGCTTCGTCGAAGATCGCTAAATTGGCCATGGCTCCCGATTGCAGGGTTCCGATTTCCAGAGGAAAATGGAAAAACTGGGAGACGTGCTTGGCGGGATTGATCGAAGCGAGCCGATCGATATCGTGCCACGTATAGTCGTACTTTGAGGTGAGCTCGAAGTAGTATTGAAGACTGTGTTCGATATTTCGAGTACCCGGACTTCCGGGGAGACCATTCTTGAATTCCTTCGCCGCTCGAGCGTGAGGCGCATGGTCGGAACCGTAGAATATAGAGTAGCCGGCTCGGACGGTTTCCTGGGTTAGTCGGATGAGCGATTGCTGATCCTCACGGCTTGGATGGGCGGGTCGACGGTAGTTGATAAGAGCGATCTCTGAAGCTTGTTCCAGTAGGCGTTCACGGCACCAGTAAACATAGTCCAATCCGATTTCGGCCGGAAGCTTGAAGGATGCGTCTCGGGCTCGATCCAAAATTTGCTGCAGAGACGGACCGGTTGGGATGTGCCGCGCGAGGAGACTGGATACACCGACGGATTCTGCCAAATCCATAGTCTCTTTTTGACAGGCCAAGACCGTGGATCCGTCAAAGTACTCGTGATGCAGGAGTCGAGGGTCAGGATGGGTCCGATTTTTGAATTCGGTTATGGTTTCGTCGGATCGAGCCTGGTCGTTGTGATAGGAAACGGCTTCGCCTTCCCAAAGAGCGTACATGTCGCGGCGGGTTTGTCCGGTTAGCCCGGAGCCACCAAAGGTAGAGCCAAAGTCCTTGCCCTCGTGACCCGGGATGGGTGGGGCGCCCGGTTCCATTCGAGGCCAGAGAATAATAGGGAGGAGGCTGGCTTCGGTGTAGTAATCCTGGGACCGCTGATGCCGGTAGGGGCCTACGGGACCCCAAGGCGTATTTCCCATTGCCCCGACTATGCTGACGCCTCCTTTAAGCGCAGCGAGACAGCCGGATCGGATCGAATACTGGGCGTTGGCGCTTCGAATTGACTGGATGAGCTGGTCATAGTCGACCCCGTCGGGGCCATGCGCTTCCACTTCCTCGGGAGTCGGTTCGGCGCATTCGCGGAAATGGACATGTGGATCCACCCTTCCGAGAGCGATATGGGCGGTATCGGGGAGTTTGATACTCTCGGCTGATTTGACTCCAAGGGTGAGTTCTAGGGGTTCCCCTTTTGTGCAGCTTACCTCTCCCGCCGCCATTTCTCCAGAGTCCAAGTGAATGTTTTGGCAATGGAATTGAATTGTCTGTCCCGTTTCGGTCACTAGCCCCAGTGAAAGCGCGATTCACGGTGGATCAAGCGTTGAGATTCGATTGGAGCGAATTTCCCAGCAAAGAGGCAACGATCGGGAGGAATTCGCTCTAGACCCGGGAGGACTCTGGTGTTTGAGAAGAATTTTTTCTGCTTGCCTTTGAAGGGGCGAATAGCACGATCCCGCGCTCTGGAAGCCGCCCTAGCTCAGTTGGTAGAGCAATTCACTCGTAATGAATAGGTCGTCGGTTCGAATCCGATGGGCGGCTCCATTTAAATCCCTGTATAATAGGGGTTTACAAAAACGTAAGAAACGGCCCGTTGACTTCCGTAACCGTTAGAGATTATGGCGGTTACGGACACTCACAAGGACCCTTACACTTATTCAAAAACGCGGACGCCCAACCTCATTAGATACGATAGGACCAAGGAGTACTATATCCTCTACAAGCTTAACGGCAAGCAGGTCCGGACGCCCTCGAAAACCTCAGATTACAAGGTGGCCGTTAGGCGGCGACAGCAAAACACTGAGTTGTTCAGGTGTTCCGATCTGCTCCACGGCCGGGGGCTGTCGCCTTCGTCTCGAGACTTTTGTAGAGCCCGTCAAGCAACAAGCGGGTTCTTCCAACTCAGACCCTCGAAGCGATCCAAATCATTATCGTTGCTAAATACAATGGAGCCATTTTCCATCGCGATAGCAGCTGTATAGGCGTCCGTTGTTAGCTTTCTCCCTACTACTACCTGTAGAAGCATATTCTTATAAAACGAGTAATGACGTTCACCGGGAGCTAGGACAGAAGTGCACCCAGATCCCAAACACACATCCGTGAGCTCTCAGCGCCGCTCTTAGGGGCCGGTTTCCGCAATCACAAAGAGCTCTATCAGTCCCACGCCTTCCGTTTCAGCGACACCCGAAAGCTGAAAGGTGTAGACGCCTTGGTCAAGTGTTAGCAATAACGCCGCGTCTTTGGAACCGGCCACCAATGGCTTGTTTTGCTCTGTCAAAGCCTCTGCCAATTCCGCAGCGTTCGGTCCTTCTTCCCAATTGTCATTAGTCATAAGCAATTGGCTTCTAATGGGCGATTCGTCATACAAGGTTTTGAATACTCTGAGCTCAGGATCCTCCAGAGCCCCGGGCACGCCATCGGCAGTCAGCTGTGGTCCTAGTCCGCGAACGAGCACCGTTTTGGTCGATCCCCCGAGCACGGTAAACCCTCCTATCATGATGTCCGCGCCAGTACCAACGAATCCACGGGTCGCTAGATTAACCAGTTCTGCAGCCGCTTCGTCATCGATCGTCAAATTTCCGGTAGCCGAAACAGCGGAACCCGAAACGTTGGTGATTCTTACAGAATAGGCTCCTTCATCCGCCGCGGATACATCTTGGAGCACGAGTGTCGCCGCCGTCGCTCCAGGAATTTCTGCTCCGTCCTTGAGCCACTGGATCGAGTCCACCACGCCTTCCGGCTCGAAAAAGAGCTGGGTCCGGCCTCCAGTCGGAACTCGGATAGACGCAGGTGGACGGAGGATAACTGGCTCGGAGGGTTGCGGATCGGAAAGGGCGAAAAAAGTATTCTCGTCGCCCTCTCGATAATCGACATAGTTGAATCCTAGAAGGTACATCTCGTCTGTAGTCTTCGAACCCCAGCCGCTTGCCTCTGGCGGCATGTTAGGGTTCAAGTAATTATCAACCGTGTTGTCATAGGTAGCGATGGCATGAATGACCGAACCTTTGTCAATTTTGACGTACTTGGGAAGGGGGTAATCCCCCTGCCAATTGAAGTCCCACGAATCGATTTTGAGGAGGTTCTCGCGATTGCCCTCGGGATCGATAGCGTAGATTTCCCAGCTTTTACATAGCAAATGAGCGTGCGGATAGATGCTGATGAGGCTGATGTCGTCCTCGACGTTCCAAATGCCGTGGAAGCGAGAGACTTTGTCGGGGGGTATTTTGAAGAGTGACCAGCCTTCGAGCCTGCCGCCAAAGCCCTCTCCTAGGCGATCAGCAATATCGCCGCCAATTGCGCCATCTCCGGACTGACCCTGGCCGAATTCATCGATGAGTTCTAGGGCAACCTCGAAACGTTCTGACAGACTGAGATCCGGCGGTTGCATGGTGTCCTCCTCAACGAGATCGAAGGGCATCATCATGCGGGTTTTGAGATAGCGCTCCACCGGCTCATCGGCGAAGAACAGGTTGACGCTGGATTGATCGGAATCCCTCACCGGCCATGGGGCATAGTGGGTTTGCATGAGAATGTCAGCGCCAGCGGGCAACTTAATGCCCACCCCTTTAGGTAAACGTAGAGGTACCGCGCCGGGTGTGTAGCCGGGGAGCGTGGCATTGGGACGAATGGGCACGCCAAACCCGCCAAAGACTTCGTAACCAGAGAGCGGATCACTAACATCCTTCTCGCGCGCTTGGCCAGTGGCGTCGAAAGCAAGCAGGCCATGATGCAAGATGGCCCGGTTGCCAGGGCGGAACTCGATACTAACGAGATCGCGGTCCTCTGTCAGTCCGGTGGGCAGCACAAATACGCGATATTCATCTTCGTTACTCCCCTTGATCGTGTAGGGTTCGGCGACACGCAGGGTGAGGTCGGGGTTGCCCAGGGCGGAGCCTTCGGCGAACTTGGGCATGGGCGCTTCAAAGGCGGGGTCGCCCTCCGGCATCCCGGCTTCAACCCACTGGGCGATGGTTTCAATCTCTTGATCTGTGAGGCCGCGTTCGCCTAAGAATTTGAAATTGCTGAACTCGCGATCGGGCATCCACGGTGGCATGGTACCTTTGCGCGTGACGCTGCGAATGGTGTAGGCCTCGTCACGTACTTCTTCGAAGTTCGTCAGCGGAAACGGGCCGATTTCGCCGTCACGGTGACACACGGTGCAGTTGTTGTAGATGATCGGCGAGATGTCCTTGGTGTAGGTGACTGCGCCTTGACCTGCGAGGGGGGACAGACAAATGAGAAGCAATGTCAGTGCTGTGATAATCTTTAAGTGCATAATTTTTAAGCTGCCTAGAATTTAGTGATGGGAATGAAGCAACCGACGGCTTCGGTGCTTTTCGGCTCAACGGCTTCGCCTTTGGCGAGGGCGTCAAGAACGTCGCGGAGATCGTGCGAGGTTGTAACCCGGCGGCGTTTGCCTAAGTCGGGGTAGGTGTTGTCGATGCGGCCTCGGTAGAGTGTCTTACCGTCCCGATCAACGACGACTACTTCCGGAGTCACCTTCGCACCCAATTGATGCGCTTTGCTTAGACTTGCATCGGGCTTGATGACAAAGGGGATGACAAACTTGGCCTTGAACGCGGCCACGCTTTGCTCCGTAGCTTTGCTGGTCGAGACGTAACCGCGAAAGGCGATGCCCTCCTTCGCGTAGCGCTCATGGAGTTCAGAGAGCGTCTTGGTATGATAACGGGCAATGGGGCAGTCTTCCTTCAGGAAGGCATGCACCGTGGCAATGGGTAGTTCCTTCGTGGCTACAACAGCAACCGGGGCAAGAAGCAAAAGGAGGGTGGTGATGATCTTCATTCCACCCATACACCTGACGCGAAGAAAGCGTTACAGGCGTTGACAAATATTATTGAGCGTCAGTCTCGCGTCTCTCAATCACTCTTCCCAAGAGAGGTAGTTCATCGCGTACTTCACGGCGAAACTGTCGGCGCTGTTCAGGTGTCAACTCGTTGTCGATTTTTCGACGTGTTTCCGTGAGGATATTCAAGAATCGCGAACGAAATTCTTCCCTTAGAGCCTTTCTTTCGGTGAGAGATTCCGATAGTAATCTCATGATTGTGTCGTGTTCATCTGGGTTTAGTGACAGGCTATCGAGACTGCTCTCGACGCTATCGGAAAGGATAGACGGACGCTCCAATGCTTCGGCGAGCATATGTCGAAAAACGACTCTTGTGCCCATGACGCCGACGAGTGTTCCGGTGAGAAAGATCAAGGTGATCCCGACAGTAAGCTTTGATTTTGTTTTCATGGTATGGTATTAAGATCGAATTCAGCGTCCCATTGGTCTGTGACCTTGATGGCACCCTCGGCTAGATTTGGGTAGTCACGGATATTCATTGTGATCTCGGCGGCAATAAACAGCCCTACGATTAACACAGCTGCCCACGCAAATTTAGGTAGTGCCGCTTCAAATAGAATGATCGTGCTTTCTCTAGACGCATCTATTTCTGATAGGATGCGTTCCGCAAAATCTTCTGGTGGCGTAATGCCGGGTAATTTCTCTGCTGCTCGAATCAGCTCGTTGAGTTTACGTTCGTTTTTCATAAGCTTCTTGAAGGTTGAATAAGGCGTCAGCCAGTTTCTTTTTGGCTCGATGAAGAGTGACTCGAATCGTGCCCGCGGCTTTGCCAGTGAGTTTACTAATTTCTGGGGATGTTCGGCCTTCGATCTCTGCGAGCGTAAGGATCACTTGTTCGTCGGCAGAAAGTTCACCCATGCAATGATCAAGGATTTCACGCGCCTCTATGGCTTGGAGAGGCACAGCTTTCTCCTCGAAACGCAACCACTCCAAAGCATCCTCGCCGAGTTGAGTAAGCGGAACCTGTCCGCGAAATCGCTTCTCGGCGTGTACATGATTAAGTGCTGCATTGGTCGCGATGCGCGCGAGCCAGTGTTCAAAAGGAGCCTTCATAGGATCGAATTTTTTGAGATTTCGCCAAGCCTTCACATA
>Ga0181563_10000912_pt1 | contig 28940 bp, 30 predicted proteins | sample 011ome_25_FD_133759 | JGI IMG/M metagenome (GOLD analysis project Ga0181563, IMG submission 133759) | Coastal salt marsh microbial communities from the Groves Creek Marsh, Skidaway Island, Georgia - 011512CT metaG (megahit assembly) | ecosystem: Environmental > Aquatic > Marine > Intertidal...
ATGCTCTGAACCAGCTGAGCTAAACTCCCATTCTATTCCCTCTCTTATAAAGGGAATGCAAAGATAACTTGTTTTCTACTTGAAGCAATAGGTCTTTAAAAAACAATAATCAGCCTGAATCAATAGGTTGAAAATGAGTTAGAAAAAAATCCCCCCTAAATTTCTTGCCCATCCATTTTCAGACTCCCTTAAAAAAAATATAGCGCCAAAAGCAGTTTTGTGCTTATTTTGAACGCAAATTCAACGCGATCATGAAAAGAATAACCCTAGCAAGCGGACTTTTGTCCCTCTTTCTACTTAGTGCTCCTTCCCCTACTTTTTCGCAACAAGGAAAGGACAACAATCAAAAAAATTTCACAGAGGTCATCGACCGCAGAGGAAATAGCTACCGCTCCGCCTCCGGCAAACCAGGGGAAGCCTACTGGCAAAATGCCGCTGACTACCAAATCGAAGTGGCACTAGACGAAGCCAACCACAGCCTCTCTGGTAAGGTGACCATTACCTACACCAATAATAGTCCAGAAAGCCTGGACTTTATCTGGCTGCAATTGGAACAAAACAGGTTTACCCCCTCCTCCCGTGGCACGCTCACTACTCCGGTACAAGGTAATCGCTATAGTGGAGATGTGGATGGTGGCTATACCATCGCTAATGTAAGTGCAAAAGTAGGTACCAAGGGCACCTTGTCTACTCGCCACCTCATTGAAGATACCCGCATGCAGGTTTGGTTTGCCGAACCCATTCCCGCCAAAGGAGGGAAAGCAACTGTTTCCATGGACTTTTCCTTTAAAGTACCCCAAAAAGGCATGGACCGCATGGGAAGACTCCAAGTGAAAGACGGCTGGATCTATGCCTTTGCGCAGTGGTATCCCAAAGTCGCTGTTTTTGATGAAATAGAAGGATGGAATGTAGAGCCATACCTCGGCGCAGGAGAGTTTTATCTTGAGTATGGCAACTTTGACTACAAGGTTACTGTGCCCTACAACCACATCGTAGTGGGTTCTGGTAAATTAATGAATCCAACTGAAGTACTCAGCAAGGAATTGCTAGCCCGCTATCAGAAAGCAAGCCAAAGCGAGGAAACAGTGTACTTGGTCTCTCCTGAAGAAATCAAAAACACCGCAGTCACCCGTCCCAAGCAGAGCGGTACGGTTACCTGGCATTTCCGCATTCAAAATGCTCGAGATGTAGCCTTTGGCACCTCAGACTCTTTCATCTGGGATGCTTCAAGGATCAACCTTCCTAGCGGAAAAACTGCTTTAGCGCAGTCTGCCTACCCCATGGAGAGTAACGGGCAAGATGCTTGGACCCGATCTACCGAATACAGCAAGGCTTCCATCGAATATTATTCCAAACAATGGTATGAATTCCCCTACGAAACTGCCACCAATATAGCTGCAGAAATCGGAGGAATGGAATATCCTGGACTCAACTTCTGCCATTACCTATCCAAAGGAGAATCGCTTTGGGGTGTGACCGACCACGAGTTTGGACACAACTGGTTTCCGATGATTGTCGGCACCAACGAACGACGCTATGCCTGGATGGATGAGGGATTCAATACCTTCATCAACCATTACAGTTCAAATGCTTTCAATAATGGAGAATACCCTTCTAACCTTCACCAAACTCGCAACTTCAATAACTACTTCACCAACGATAATAGAGAAGGAATAGATAACTATCCAGATATTACAGACACCCGAAACCTCGGAATGGTAGCCTATATGAAGCCTGCGATAGGACTCGTAATGCTCCGTGAATACATTCTTGGCCCAGAGCGATTTGACAATGCCTTCCGCTCCTACATCAAGACCTGGGCCTTCAAACACCCACAGCCGGGAGACTTTTTCAATCACCTAGAAAATGTGGCAGGCGAGAACTTGTCTTGGTTCTGGAAGGGTTGGTTTTATGGAAATGGAAACATTGACCTAGGCATCACGACAGTGCAGTCTTACGGCGAAAACCAGGTGATTAGCTTGGTGAATAAAGGAGATTTTCCAATGCCAGTAACCCTTGAAATCACCTACACAGACAATGCAACCGAGCGCGTAAAGTTGCCAGTGGAAATCTGGCAGCGAGGAGACAGCTGGAGCTACCTACACAAAGGAAGCAAGAAGATCAAGCAGGTGGTGATCGATCCCGATAAGGTGACAACCGACATCAACTTAGGCAACGACAGTTGGCCTGTCCAAATCTACAAGTAAGCAAAAAGGTCCCGCTCGAGCGGGACCTTTCTTATTTATGATATTTTCAAAAAGTATCCTTAAAAAGACCATTACCCCTGGAATAGGGTTTGAAATTTAATTAAATGGGCTGTGAACCGTGGTCCGTCATCCGTAAGCCAATCTTATCCAAGGGCCTGCTTCATATCAGCAATCAAATCATCCATATGCTCTAGCCCTACAGATACACGAAGTAGGTTTTCTGGAGTAGTTGTAGTTGGCCCTTCCACCGCAGCCCTTCGCTCGATCAAACTCTCGACACCTCCTAAACTAGTTGCATTGACGAAGAATTGAAGTTTGGACAACACGCGATCTGCATCGGCCGCTCCACCTTTTACCGTGAAGGAAACCATCCCTCCATAGCCATGCATCTGTTGGGCAGCTACCGCATGATCGGTATGGGTAGCCAATCCTGGGTAGAATACTTTTTCAACTTGAGGATGATTTATTAAAAATTCTGCCAAGGCTTTGGCATTGCTTGCATGGCCTTTCATTCGGTAAGCCAGGGTACGGATACTTCGTGTCAAATAATAGCAGTCAGTAGGCGAAGGCACTGCACCCCCTATGCGCTGCACATTTCTGATTTTCTCCCAGAAAGCATCTTTTTTTGCCGTAACTAAAGCTCCTCCAAGGATATCCGAATGGCCTCCAAAGTACTTGGTACTGCTGTGCATGACCAAATCTGCACCGAGATCAATAGGATTTTGGAATACCGGCGTAGCAAAGGTATTGTCACATGCCATAATCGCACCCTGTGCCTTGGCCAAGGACGAAATCGCACGAATGTCCGTCACCTTCAAGAGGGGGTTGGAAGGAGATTCCACCCAAAATAGGGCCGTATTGGGTCGGATGACATTCTTCACTGCATCTAGATCACTCATATCCACAAAGGTTACTTCATGGATACCGGCAAAGAGCTGCACCATGGAATTGTGGAGCCCATGGTACATGTCATCAGGAGCAATGATATGGGAGCCAGGTGCGAGCGCCTGGTATACGGCGGTACCGGCGGCATTGCCCGAAGAAAAGGCAGCTGCATCGGCTCCCTTTTCCATGGCTGCCAAGACCTGCTCCAAAGAATGTCGGTTGGGATTGTTGGCACGTGAATACAGCATCCCTCCTTCATTTCCATGGGTGAAGGTGGTACTCAAGGTAATGGGCTGCACCACAGCGCCGTGACTCTCGTGAGTCCCATTGCTAAGGTGAATAGTTAGGGTTTCAAATTTCATAAGTACAAGTTCAACTACAACAAGTTAGAAAAGTCTAGGAAAGGTGTAAAATCATTTTCATAAAAAAGCCTTGCGATTTCACAAGGCTTCCTTTTATCGAATCCGATCTACCGAGCGAACTAGCGCTTCGTCCTTTTTGATAAAGCGATTGGCCAGCATATTCATGACCATAGCTACTAAAATAGACCAAAAACCAACTCCATAATTACCTCCATCTTGAGAGCTCAGATCAGCATTGATTCCGTTTGTTGTTAAGAAAGTTGCTGCCACTAAGGAGACCATTACCAGAGAATTAATCATATTGAGCAGCAATTGCCGGGAGCGAATGCGGTACTGGAAAATAGAAATTAAAGCTAAGAGCCCAGCAAATGAAGCCATAGCTGCCAAATACCATTTAGAAGAAGTTTCGATTACTTCCCCCGAAGAATCTAGGTGAGTAAGTACAAAAGCTGTGAGGCTCCAAGAAGCTCCTGCTACCCCTTCTTGGATCCAAAACTGACTTCCAATAGTCACCCCCATAGCTACAGCCACTAAAAAAAGAAATATGGATTGAACCCGCTGAATCATAGTGTTTATTTTTTTAACAAAGAAAACGGCTTATCCCGGGATAATCAAGTAACGGATGATTTCATTCGGAATCGTATCTTTGTGAAGCCATGAACGACTCGACAACCCGGTATTTTCTAGAACTCAGCTACAAGGGCAGCGCATTTCATGGCTGGCAGATCCAGCAAAATGCCACCTCAGTACAAGAATGCATAGAAAAGGCATTAAGCACCTACTTTCGAATACCCATCTCCGTCATGGGAAGTGGTCGAACAGATACCGGGGTACATGCCAGCAAGCAAGTGTGTCATTTTGATTTAAATGAACCGGAGTTAGGAGAAAATTTCATCAAAGGCATCAACGCCATTCTACCCCATGACATTGCTATTTATACCGCCCGAAAAGTATACCCTGATGCGCACGCACGCTTTGACGCCACCAAACGCTCCTATTTCTACCGAATTACCTATTCCAAAAATCCGTTTTTAAAAGACCTGGCTTGGCAACTTTTTCAGCAGCCTGATGTTACCCTAATGAATGAAGCAGCCCAACTCTTGCTCGACTACGAAGATTTTGAATGCTTTAGCAAAGTACATACCGATGTAAGTCACTTTCGATGTAAGATTTTCGAAGCATATTGGGAACCAAATGGGGAAGAATTGCTTTTTCACATTACGGCCAATCGCTTTTTGAGAGGAATGGTCCGGTCCATAGTGGGCACCTTACTCGAAGTAGGCTTTGGGCAGCGACCTGTGGCAGATTTACACCGAGTCCTTGCTTCCAGAGACCGCACCCAAGCAGGCAAAGCAGCCCCTGCAAAAGGCTTATTTTTGAGTCAAATTGAGTATCCAACACACATTTACCTAGACTAACCCCGCTTTGAGCTTAGAAAAAGAAAAAGAATCAGCAGGAGAGATCCTAGACATGACAGTTTTGCGCCAGCTGTACACCTATGTAAAGCCCTACCAAAAGCAATTCTATTTTCTGGTTGTCTTGACGATAACTTTGGCCATTCTTGCTCCAACGCGGCCCTATTTCATCCAAATTGCGATCGATGAGCATGTAGCCGTTGGAGATGCCCCAGGCCTTTTACGCATCATAACCCTCCTGGTAGGACTTATGGTCATCCAGGCACTTGCCCAATGGGCACATACGTATTATTCGGGTTGGATTGGGCAGGTCATCATCAAAGACATACGCGTTCGCCTATACAAACATTTGTTAAAACTCCGTCTTCAGTTTTTTGATAACACCCCCATTGGACGACTTGTTACTCGAAATGTATCAGATATTGAAACCCTCGCAGATGTGTTTAGCGAAGGACTTGCAGCCATCATCGGAGACCTACTGCAAATCATTACGATTTTAGGAGTCATGTTTTACATCGACTGGAAACTTACCCTCGTGTCCCTCAGTACGCTACCCTTATTGGTGATTTCTACCTACGTGTTTAAGGAAAAGATTAAAGTGACCTTCAACGACGTACGCAATGCTGTTGCCAACCTGAATTCCTTCCTCCAGGAACACATTACAGGGATGACTATCGTCCAACTTTTTAATCGGGAAAAAAGAGAATACGAGAAATTCAAGGAAATCAACCGAGAGCATCGTGCAGCTCACATCCGCTCGGTACTTTACTATTCCATCTATTTCCCAGTGGCTGAAATCATCCAAGCTATTGGCATTGGACTCGTAGTCTGGTATGGAGCAGTTGGCGTCCTCGGTATGGAGCTACAAATCGGTATTTTGATTTCGTTTATTATGTACCTGCAACTCTTTTTCCGACCGATTCGGATGATTGCAGACCGATTCAATACCCTCCAAATGGGTGTAGTAAGTTCCTCTCGAATCTTCAAGCTCCTCGCTTCCAGTGAGCACATTGCTAATGAAGGCAGCTTCAGCCCAGAAAAGATACAAGGGAATGTATGCCTGGATCAGGTTTGGTTTGCCTACAAGGAAGAAGACTATGTGCTCAAAAATATTTCCTTTGAAGTAAAAAAAGGTCAGACCGTTGCGCTAGTTGGCGCTACAGGAGCCGGCAAATCCTCTATCATCAATTTGATTTCACGATTTTATGAAATCAACAAAGGAGTTATTCGCATCGACGGTACCAACATCCAAGAATTTGAATTGAGCGCCCTTCGAAAGCACATTGGCGTCGTGTTGCAAGATGTATTTTTATTTTCCAGCAGCATTTATCAAAACATCACCCTAGGCAATCCCAACATCAGCAGGGAACAAGTCCTGGAAGCTGCCGAACTAGTAGGCGCAGCAAAATTCATTGAAAAGTTACCAGGTGGATTGGACTACAATGTGATGGAACGTGGTGCCACCCTTTCCGTAGGGCAACGCCAACTAATTTCTTTTGTACGGGCCATGGTTTACAATCCCGAAATCTTGATTTTGGACGAGGCTACCTCCTCCGTAGATTCGGAAACAGAACAATTGATCCAGGATTCTATCGAAAAAATGATGCAAGGAAGGACCTCTATCGTAATTGCTCACCGCCTTTCCACGATTCAAAAGGCCGATCAAATCCTGGTCCTCCACAAAGGTGAAATTATGGAACGAGGTACCCACGAGTCTTTACTGGAGCAAGATGGCTATTACACCCAACTGCATCAAATGCAACGAAAAATGGCAACACTTTAACTTATTAGATGAGATGGGAAACCCATTCTAAACTAATCCATTACACCTACTCCAAAGTACAGGAAGGCATAGGTTTCAAATAGTTGTTTTGATTATGAAAAAAATTGGCGGCATCGTCCTCATTTTAGTGGTCCTTGGTACAAGTGGCTCCCTTATTTTTAATTACCTAGGAGGCAATCGCCCTATAGAATTGAGTCTTGTAACCAAATCCCCCGACACCCTTACTGGCCAAACTTTCAGAGGCATCCCCTTAGATAAGAATCTTGAGGAATTGTTTCAAACTATTCAAGGGGTCCAAAAGTTGCATCCTGGAACCTTGTTGCACACCATATATTATGTGGAACCGGCAGGAAAACTGGATACGCTTGAAGTTTTTGTAGGAATAAACCTTCCCTTTGGTACAGCAGACTTGGCTGTTAAAAAATGGTCTGAGACTCGTTACATTTTGGCGAAAATAACGGGCAACAAATGGATAATGCCTAGTCCAGAAACCATCAAGGAAAAGATTCAAGACTATGCTAAGGCCAATAACCTGATGCTGAGTGGTTATTACATTGACAAAATCGTTAGTGAAACCGAAGTACATGTCTTAGCTCCAATTCGCTAATTGCATTCATTCGCTTCCTAGTATCTATTCCATTCTTTTTCTTGTTCCCTTTTCTGAATTCAGTTCCTGTTTTCCCTTCCACTCGTATCTTTGCCCCATGAAACTCCAAAACGATCTGCTGCTTCGCGCAGCGAGAGGTGAAAAAACCGAAAGAACTCCCGTTTGGTTGATGCGCCAGGCAGGAAGAATTCTTCCAGAATACCGCGCTGTTCGAGAATCAGTATCTGGATTTATCGAACTCGCCCAAACACCCGAACTTGCTGCGGAAGTGACCATTCAGCCAGTAGATCTACTTGGAGTAGATGCCGCCATTATTTTTTCAGACATCCTTGTTATTCCAGAGGCCATGGGCTTGCCTTATGAAATGGTGGAAAAGAAAGGACCGTGGTTTCCCGAAACCGTACGCTCCCAAGCGGATCTCAAAAAACTTCGCATAGCCGAAGGAGACAACGATCTGCAATACGTGATGGATGCGATCCAAATCACAAAGAAAAACTTACAAGGCAGAGTACCACTAATTGGGTTTGCGGGAGCTCCCTGGACGATTTTTGCCTACATGGTCGAAGGTGGTGGCAGCAAAACCTTTTCCTTATCCCGCGAGAAACTGTATCGGGATCCAGTATTTTCTCACCAGCTCTTGCAGCTCATTACGGATTCCACCATCAACTACCTCAAAGCCCAGATCCGCGCGGGCGCTGATTTGGTTCAGCTGTTTGACAGTTGGGCAGGAATCTTAGGACCAGCCCAATACGAAGAATTTTCACTCAAATACATCGCGCAGATCTGCAATGCCATCAATGAAGTGCCCGTAACCGTATTCGCCAAAGGCGCATTTTTCGCACGTGAGTCACTTGCCAAACTCTCCTGCGAAACCATCGGGCTGGACTGGAACATGGGGATTGCAGAATCTCGAAAACTCATCGGACCGGATAAAACCCTACAAGGTAACCTAGATCCTGCTGCGCTTTACGGCAATCCGGACCAAGTACGGGCAGCTACGCTAGCCATGATGGAGCAATTTAAAGGAAGTCGACATATCGCCAACCTAGGACATGGTGTCTATCCAGACATAGATCCCGAGATGGTTAAGGTATTTATTGAAACAGTAAAGGAGGTTTAGGAAATCGCTTGCAGTCGACCGTCTACAGACACTAGCTCACTTTATTGAACTTCAACTCCTGCTCTCTTAGGTTACTAATAAAAAGTGGATAATCACAACAAGTTCAAAGACGGGTAATCTGCTATCAACTACTAGATTACAGTAGTTGAATCGGATCCCCTACTCGGACGATTCCCTGACTTAAGGCGACGGCATTTTGACCAAAGTAAACTTTATTGTTCACTGTACGGTAAGAAGACAAGGTAGCCAGCGGCTCCTTTCCTTTCGTCCCCTTTTCTTGATCCACGGTAATCATCACGCAACGAGCACAGGGCTTGACCACCTGGAATTCCACCTCCCCGATTTGAAGTTGCTTAAATTGATCTTCGGCATAGGCCTCTCCTCCGGAAAAAACCAAGTTGGGCCGAAATCGATCCATCCCAATCGGCACTTCCAACCTACCGTTTAACTCATCCAAGGAAGGCTGACCAATAATTACATAAGGCATTCCATCTGCAAAGCTGACTGATTCTGCCTGTACCGCATAGCGAGGATCTAGTTTGCGATGTGAACTTTCTGGCAGCACCACCAAATCCACAGCCATTCCTAAAAAATCACCAAACCAAGCACTCACTTTAGGAGCTACTTGCAGCGCTGGAACCACATCTCCCCAGACCGTTACTTCCATTTCTTTGCCTGAGTTCAATTCCAAATCGAAGGAAATTTTCAGAGAAGGGTCCGCTTTTGAAAAAACTTCCAACTCCAAGTCACCCAATACCACTTGTAGTGAAGCCAATTGTGGATGTTCCCTTTGCGTTAAAAATTCACCCGACTGATCGACCAACATCCACCTGCGGTCGTATTTGAATCCTCTTTCTTCCACCCGGGCCTCGTGAACCGAAATGCCTCCTAGGGATTTGATGGGGTAGAGGTAGAGGTTTTGAATAAGTAAGGATGGCTGATTCATGACTCAAAACTACAAGAAAAATGAATTTGAATACCTAGTTGGAAGTGGAGCCTTCCAAAAATAAGCTCCGCGTTAAGCATCCTTAGAAAAAAGTTGCTGACAGAAAGCAGGTCAAAAACAAGCCTGTTGTGACAATTGGTAAGCGATTGACCAATTCTCCGTGACAAAATCATGACAACCTGACACTAAATCAACTAAAATGGGAGATGGCATGAGCCTTGAATAGAGTGCTGTGTCTTTCAAAAAGAAAACAAACAAAACCAACATACACATGGGAAAAATTATAGGCATAGACTTGGGCACAACCAACTCCTGCGTAGCCGTAATGGAAGGTAACGAACCCGTAGTCATTCAAAACAGCGAAGGGAGAAGAACTACTCCTTCCATCGTCGCTTTTCTTGACAATGGAAACGGCGAACGTAAAGTAGGGGATCCTGCCAAAAGACAGGCAATTACCAACCCTGCCAACACCATCTCCTCCGTAAAGCGATTTATGGGGAAAAAATTCTCAGAAGTTTCTGCAGATAAAAAACACGCTTCTTATAAGGTAGAGCAAGGAACCAACGATACTGTGACCGTTAAAATCGGCGACCGCTCCTACACTCCACAGGAACTTTCCGCGATGATCCTTCAAAAAATGAAGAGCACTGCAGAAGATTTCTTAGGACAAACCGTGAGCGAAGCAGTCATCACCGTACCTGCCTATTTCAACGATGCAGAGCGTCAAGCAACCAAAGAAGCGGGGCAAATCGCCGGTCTTGAAGTAAAGCGTATCATCAACGAACCTACAGCTGCTGCCCTTGCTTACGGCATGGACAAGAAAAACCAAGACATGAAGATTGCGGTCTATGACTTGGGAGGAGGAACCTTTGATATCTCTATCCTTGAACTAGGAGACGGCGTATTTGAAGTAAAGTCCACCAATGGCGACGTGCACTTGGGTGGAGATGATTTTGACCAGGTAATCATCGACTGGTTGGCATCTGAATTCCAGACTGAAGAGTCAATCGACTTGAGACAAGATCCAATGGCGCTACAGCGCTTGAAGGAAGCTGCAGAAAAAGCAAAAATCGAACTTTCTAGTTCGTCTTCTACTGAAATCAACCTGCCCTATATCACTGCTACCCAAACGGGCCCCAAGCACTTAGTCCGAAACTTGAGTAGATCAAAGTTTGAGCAACTTTCTGAAACTTTGGTAAGACGGTCCATGGATCCTTGCATCAAGGCCTTAAAGGATGCTGGCATGACAGCGGCAGACATTGATGAAGTGATTTTGGTGGGTGGTTCTACCCGTATCCCAAAAATCCAGGAAGAAGTAGAGAAGTTCTTTGGCAAAAAGCCCTCCAAAGGAGTAAATCCCGACGAGGTAGTAGCTATCGGAGCGGCTATCCAAGGGGGAGTATTGACAGGTGAAGTGAAAGATGTCCTTCTTCTAGACGTGACTCCACTTTCCCTAGGTATCGAAACCATGGGAGGAGTATTCACCAAGTTGATCGAATCCAACACGACCATTCCTACCAAAAAATCAGAGGTGTTTTCTACCGCTGCAGACAATCAGCCAGCCGTAGACTTACATATACTTCAGGGTGAGCGTCCAATGGCGAAGGACAACCGATCCATCGGTAGGTTCCAGTTGGCAGATATCCCACCAGCACCACGCGGGGTACCTCAGATTGAGGTGACTTTCGACATTGATGCCAACGGGATTTTGAACGTATCTGCAAAGGATAAGGGCACAGGCAAGGAGCAGAAAATTAAAATTGAAGCTTCTTCGGGACTGTCTCAAGATGACATCGAACGGATGAAGCGTGAAGCGGAATTGAATGCTTCTGCAGATAAAGCCGAAAAAGAAACCATCGAAAAGTTGAACCAAGCAGATAGCTTGATTTTCCAAACAGAGAAGCAACTCAAAGAATACGGAGACAAGCTTTCAGATGGCAACAAGTCAAACATCTCGGCCGCAGTTGAAGCATTGAAGACTGCCCATGGATCTAAAAACATGGAAGGTATTGACGCAGCGATGGCCAGCCTGAACAGTGCCTGGGAAGCGGCATCCACAGAAATGTATGCTGCTAGCCAGGGCGAAGGTGCTGGTGCAGAAGCCGGAGAGAACAATAGCACCACCGGTGAAGGGGTGTCTGATGTGGACTACGAAGAAGTGAGCGAAGATAAAAAATAAGTAATTAAAGCAGCGCCTGCTTGATACAGGTACTGCCTCATTTTAAGGGCCAAGAATCAAGATCTTTTCGTCGCGACTCTTGGCCTTTTCTTTCATTCAATCAGAAGCGCATGCAATTGACTGCAGACAATAAATTGAAAAAGCTAATCATTGTGGGAGACCGGGTTTTGATCCGATTAAAAAAGCCCCACGAAAAAACTGGGTCTGGGCTATATCTTCCTCCAGGAGTACAGGAGAAAGAAAAAGTACAGCAAGGATACATCATCAAGGCTGGTCCAGGTTATCCAATTCCGTTGCCTATGGAAGACCAGGAGCCCTGGATGGAGACAGAGGAAAAAACACGCTATGTGCCACTTCAGGCGAAAGAAGGAGATCTTGCTATCTTTTTACTCAATGGAGCACACGAAGTGGTCTACGAAGGTGAAAAGTACTTTATCGTCTCCCAAGGCGCAATTTTGATGCTGGAGCGAGAGCAAGAATTGTAGGTTATCTGTCCTAAAATTTGTTTGACGGGCGGATCATTTTAATGGAACCACCTTTTTCGGGGTCTCATGGACTTGGGTTCCTGGTAAACTGCTTTTGTAGCTACCTTCAATTCCTTTTGCTTTCCTGGTCTGGAATTTTTGGATCGAGGCCCTTTCAGAGGGGTCTGTTTTAGAACAACGAGGTTTGAAGCACCATTTTCAAAGCTCTTGCGCTGCGGAACTTTATTTTTAGCTCTGGGACTTTTCTCAGATAGCTCTCGGCTCTGCGTGGCAATAGTAATTTTTACCGCTTTAAATTTGCCAAAAAGTCCATTTTTTATATGAGGACTTGAACTCATATCTTGCGCAAAACTCAAAGAGGTAAGGCATACTGCTACCAGAAAAAAACTAATTTTTTTCAAGGGATTATAATTGGGTTTATGGTTTATATACAGAAAATGAGAAGATTTTGTTTCCGATTAAGGATTTTTTCACCCTAAATTCTAATCAAAATGTAAAAAAAAGCCGAGGCAATAATGCCTCGGCTTTTGTATTACTTTCCCTCACGATTAGAGAGAAATAGGAATTTACTATCCTTAAAATGAAATTACTGCAGCAAGAAGAAAGGATGCTAATCCTTTACTACCGTTGAGATCCCTGTTCACAAAAAACTCTTCCTTCATACTATCCACTCGAAGCTCAGGGATTAAAGTTAAATTTTTCCCAACTGTAATATTTCCAGAAATCGTCGCAGCAAAAACGCTTCCATCACCCTCCCCGTTCAGTCCTACAACACCCTCCAAACCCGAATTGAACACGGAGAAATACTCCCCTCTTAATCCAATACCAAAAGTATCTGACGGCTTTGCCTGTAGGTATCCGGCAAATGCATAAAATCCAGCTCCATCTCCTTGGATAGCTCGAACATCGGACTGAGTAAATTCCTCTCCTGCACCGGTAGTTTGGTAGGTGGTGTTTATTCCAGCATATACGCTGGGGCTGAGATCAAATCCTGTGGTCAAATCTATCTGGAAAGTTTTACCAAGGGAGGTTACTCCTGGAACCAAATCATCATCTACCGATAAACTTCCATCTTGGTCCCCATAGACTAGGTTCAAGTAGGTACTACCCGCTTCTGTAGCGTATGCAAGTTGCCCCCCAAGGGTATACGTTCCATTCAAATTAAACTCGGTCATGTCCGTAGGATTCATAATTGCTGCCAACAGGGACCAGTTGTCACTCAATTGAAAATTGGCCTTTATGCCCGTATGAGAGAATGGGCCATAAGAGAATTGGTAAGAAGTGGAATAATTAAAGTTGGCCGTCGGAGAAATCACCTCATAACCCAAGAAAGTATTGAAGTTACCCATGGTTAAAGTGACTTTGTCAGTCACATTCCAATAGGCGTATAGCTGATTCACCATTTGAGAACTTCCAGCTGCTCCTCCTCGATAAAGTGGTGAGCCAAAGACCGCATCCTCTCCTCTTGGGCCAAACACTAAGTCAATGACTGCGCCCACTTTTTTTCCTTCGTAATTAGCGATGATATTGGCCATGCCAAGTGAAAATCCAGGTAAATTCGCAAAAGAAGAGCCTGGTGCTTGAAGGTTATCTCCTTTATTTGGTGCATTCAGGTTGGTTCTGAAATAAGTATCCAGCGAACCAGAGAGAGTTAGTGTCCCTTCCTCATTTTGAGTTTCCTCTTCTTGACTGAATAAGGGATGTATGGAGACAAAGAAAAGACACAAAAGAACGATGATTTTAGTTTTCATTTTAAATTTGAAGGTTGGTGAATAATTAGGTTGACCAAAAGGGATCCCCAGCCGGCTGAAAGAGAGTCGCATTTTTTTCTCCGGAGGGAGCTTTTTTTTTTAGAATTTGAAGCTTTTATTCATCGTAAACGATGGTATATCCGCGGATGCCATGCTCATGGGAATCGAGGCCATCACGCTCGTGCTCCTCCGAAACCCGAATCCCTACCGTCTTTTTCAATACATAGAAAATTAGGAAAGCAGAGATAAAGGCCGTAGCACCGCAAATAAGCACACCAATCAGTTGCGTGACAAAGGAGTGTTCCGGATTGGTAGAAAAAATTCCTACGGCAAGTGTACCCCAAACTCCACAAGTAAGGTGAACCGAAACAGCACCCACCACATCATCAAGTTTGAATTTGTCCAAGAGGATTGAAGAAAGTACAACCAATATTCCAGCAATAAACCCGATGATTAGAGAGGTACCAGGAGTGATCACATCTGCACTTGCAGTGATTCCAACCAATCCTGCTAAAATTCCATTCAGCAACATCCCTAAATCCAATCGCTTGAATGCAAAATAAGCGGTAAAGAAACCACCCAATCCTCCGGCACAGGCACCAAGGGAAGTAGTCACCAAAACCAAGGAAACTAGTCCGGGATCGGCTGAAAGAACTGATCCTCCATTAAATCCAAACCAACCTAACCATAATAAAAACACACCAATTACAGCCAAGGGAACACTTGCTCCCGGCTTGTCTACTTTCTTCCCATTAACGTACTTCCCAATTCTTGGACCTACCAAAATTACTCCTGCTAATGCTCCCCAACCTCCAACTGAATGGACTAAAGTGCTACCTGCAAAGTCATAAAATCCCATGGCATCCAAGGCTCCACCACCCCACTTCCAACTTCCAATCAATGGATAGACCACCCCAACAAAAATTACGGTGAAAACGAGGTAAGCAGAGATTTTTACGCGTTCGGCTATTGCTCCCGATACTATAGTGGCTGCAGTTGCAGCAAACATGGCTTGAAATAGAAAATCAGTCCAATACGTGTACCCACCGCTAGCATAGTCGGGGGAAACATCGGCATCCCCTGGTGAAAACCAAAATAGAGACCAGCCGGCAGTGTCAAAATTAAACCATCCTGGAACCTCAAATCCAGGGTACATTAAATAAAATCCTACTACTGCATAGGACACTATCCCAATGATAGGGGTAATGGTATTCTTAAATAAGATGTTGACCGTGTTTTTGGCTTGACCAAAACCAGTTTCTACACCGGCAAATCCCAGGTGCATAATGAATACCAAAGCAGTGGCTAGCATCATCCAAACATTATTTGTGGTGAGCACATTGGTAGCTAGTGCTGCAGACAAATCCGTTTCTGTGACCAAATCCATTGCCAATAGGCTTGCAAAATTGTTCATAGGTTAAGAATTAAGGTGGATAGAAATATGCGTTTACTTCAATTATAACCCTCATTAGAAGATTTTATCGAATGTAATTATTTATTTGGTTACAAAACAAACCTTTTTTTAATTATTTTTCATTTTTTTTTATTTTTATAGTTAATTTTTTAACCAGTTTTTTATTTTTTTGTGTTTTTTTCAATTTTTAAAGTGTTAATTAAACCCACATCTACGAAAAACATTCTTTTTTAAGAGCATCTGACTTTATATGGAATAAAATGACTGGTGAGAGGTGTGTAACGAGCTGGAAGTAGCCCTTAGTGAATGGTTTCTCTAATATTCCACACGCTTAATCCTTCGTGGAAAGGCTATTACACAAGCCTTCACCTTATTAAACCCTAATTCTAGGGATAAAAAAAAGCCCCGGTTTATCGGGGCTTTCCTAGAAATAAAAAATTTTTTTACTGATTTAATTTGGCAAAATCCTTGGCAAAGTAGGTCAAAATCACCTTGGCACCTGCCCGCTTGATTGAAAGCAGCATCTCGTTCATGCTCCGATCGTAGTCCAACCAGCCCCGCTCTGCAGCGGCCTTAACCATACTATATTCACCGGATACATTGTAAGCGGCAATTGGTAGTACATGTGCATCACTCAGCGACTTGATGATATCCAAATAACTTAAAGCAGGCTTCACCATCAAAAAATCAGCCCCCTCCTCAACATCCAAAGCTGCCTCAATCAAGGCCTCTTTACTATTAGCAGGGTTCATTTGGTAGGTTTTTTTATCCCCAAACTTGGGAGCAGAATCCAATGCATGCCGGAAAGGCCCATAAAAGGCACTCGCATACTTAGCCGTATAGGACATGATGGAAGTATCTGTAAAACCTTGCTGGTCAAGAAGCTGCCGGATGTACCCCACACGGCCATCCATCATGTCCGATGGACCAAGGATATCCACCCCTGCATCGGCCTGAGCCAAAGCCATCTTACCCAAAATCACTAGCGTCTCGTCATTCAGGATTTTTCCATTTCTGACTAAACCATCATGCCCATCGCTACTGTAAGGATCCATGGCCACATCGGACATCAAACAGAGTTCGGGAAATTCTTTCTTGATTTGCCGTAAAGCCTTGAGATAAAAAGTTTCAGGATTATAACTCTCCGATGCCCTGGCATCTTTTAAGGAATCTGGATAGGCTGGAAACACATCCACTGCACGGATCCCCAACTGCATACAAGCATCAATTTCCCGAAGCATCCCATCCAAGGACCTTCTGTAGATACCCGGCATGGAAGCCACTTCACTTTCTTGATCGCGACCTTCCACCAGAAATAAGGGAAAGATCAAGTCCTTGACGGACACCTGCGTTTCTTCCACCAAATTGCGGACAGCTTCAGATTTTCGGTTTCGACGAGGTCTACGAGAATTCATTAGGGGATCAGTTGGTGTATCAAATCGAGGCCAATTTCGGAATAATCCTCGATATACCAGTCACAAGGAGGTAAATCGGATTTTTGATGAGAAGAAAGTACGGCCACTACTTTCATTCCTGCATTTTTAGCTGCACTCACGCCTGAGAATGAATCCTCAAAGACCAGGCAGCGATCTGGAGACAGGGAGAGATTGCCCGCAGACTTTAGATACACTTCGGGATCGGGCTTGTGCTTACTAACTTGCTCACTAGCCATAGCGGATTCCAGGTGTGGAAAAAGATCTAGCCTTCCTGCAATCAATTCCATATTAGCAAAAGGCGCAGAGGTCGCTATTCCTGTTTTCACCCCCCCTTGCTTCAGTCCGTGGAAAAAATCCAAAAAACCAGCAATGGGATCCACATGATGCTGGTAGATCTCTCGAAACAAACTTTCCTTTTCAAATTCCAAGTCTAGGAGCTCCTGACCTTCTATTTTTCTCCCTAAAAAATGGCTTAAGATGTAGCCATTGTTTTTACCATACATGTGCTGGAAGTACTCTTGCTCGGTTGGAAAGAGGTTTCGCTTTTCAAAAAAGCGGGTAAAGGCCTGGGCATGGTAGGGATTGGTGTGACAAATCACCCCATCCATATCAAAAATGACTGCTTTAGACACAAATCAACTTGTTTAGTTGGGAATCAGGAAATGGTGAATTTTTAGTGGCTCAACCGTAGGTGGCTATCACTTTTTCGATGAGGTCTACGCATTCGTGCAACTGCTCTTCAGTTAGGACCAAAGGAGGTGCAAAGCGAATGATATTGCCATGGGTTGGTTTGGCAAGTAAACCAGCTTCTGCAAGTTTGACACAAATATCCCAAGCGGTACTGCTTTCGGGACTATCATTGATGACCACAGCATTGAGCAACCCCTTGCCTCGTACTAAGCTAAGGACCTTGTACTTATCAACCAAAACCTGCATTCGAGAGCGGAACAAATCTCCCAAATAACGTGCGTTTTGTGCCAATTTTTCATCACGAACGACCTCCAAGGACGTCATTGCTACGCGTGCCGCTACGGGATTCCCTCCAAAGGTAGAGCCATGTTGACCGGGCTTGAGAACATTCATGATGGAGTCGTTTGCCAATACTGCAGAAACAGGATAAAAACCTCCAGATAAGGCTTTCCCCAAAATCAAAATATCGGGCTGCGTATAGGTTGCTTGTTTTTCACAGTGACCTTGACAGGTACAGTTGCCACAAACAGCAAGCAAAGACCCGGTTCGTGCAATGCCTGTCTGAATCTCGTCAGCGATAAATAACACGTTCCTATTTTCGCATAGTTCTTTTGCTTTGCTTAAGTAATCAGCAGCGGGAGTATAAACACCTGCTTCTCCCTGGATGGGTTCTACCAAAAAGCCAACGACTCCCTCTTGTTCCAAAGCTTGCTCTAGTGCAGCAATGTCATCGTAAGGAACAGTAATAAAACCTGGAGTGAAGGGCCCAAAGTTCTTACGTGCATCTTCATCTGTCGAAAAAGACACGATGGTCGTGGTACGTCCATGAAAGTTGCCTGCTGCCACGATGATTTTTGCCTCATTTTCAGGAACTCCCTTCACCTCATGGCCCCATTTGCGCGCAAGTTTAATTGCGGTTTCTACCCCTTCAGCCCCTGTATTCATAGGCAACACCTTATCAAAGCCAAAGTAATTGGTAATGTATTGTTCAAAAGGACCCAATTGATCATTGTGAAATGCGCGGGAAGTCAGCGTAAGCGTACCGAGCTGCTCGATCAATGCATCTTTGATTCGAGGATGGCAGTGCCCTTGATTAACCGCCGAATAGGCCGACAAAAAATCAAAGTACCGCTTTCCTTCCACATCCCATACAAATACACCCTCTCCACGAGTCAAAACGACGGGCAAAGGATGGTAATTATGCGCCCCGTACTTTTCTTCAAGGGCGATAGCTTGGTTACTTGAGGTGATGATCTCCATGATTTACTTAATTTTGGGGTGACCATAGGTTAGGGTACACAAATATAGGAAATGCCTTTGGGCAAAGCCATGAAAAACGAAAAGAAGCCAGTCCCTCCTTTATCTCCGGAAGATTATTACATCAATGAACAGGGTTTTTTGGTTTTTACTGAAAAATATCACTTAAAACGTGGCTATTGCTGTGGAAGTGGCTGCAAACATTGTCCGTATACGAAAACCTGAAAATCGAAGGAATATTTTTAAATTTGCTTCTTGTTAATATCCGAAAAGTTCCGATATTTGCAGACCCAATACAGAAACGCATACCATTAAGTATACAACATCATGGCAAAAGTTTGTGACATTACAGGCAAAAGACCTCAAGTAGGTAACAACGTATCCCATGCGAACAACAAGACGAAGCGTAGATTTTACCCAAATCTTCATAAGAAGAGTTTCTACGTTCCCGAAGAAGACGCTTGGATTACATTGAAAGTGTGCTCTAAGGCATTGAAGACAATCAACAAAAATGGCATTACTGCCGTGTTGAAAGAAGCGCAGCAAAAAGGCATGATTGTCATCAAATAATCCAGTCACAGTCCCTTAAATCAATACAGAGATGGCTAAGAAAGGCAACCGAGTACAAGTGATTATGGAGTGCACAGAACACAAAAATTCTGGCATGCCAGGTACTTCAAGATACATCACCACCAAAAACAGAAAAAATACTACGGAGAGATTGGAATTGAAAAAATTCAATCCAATACTCAAGAAGGTAACTGTTCATAAAGAAATAAAGTAATTTAGCTCGGGACCTTGTCCCACAAACAAAAAAACAATGGCTAAGAAAGTAGTAGCAACCCTAAAAAAAGAAGGTGGCGTATCTTACGCCAAAGTAATCCGTGCGGTAAAGTCTCCAAAGACAGGCGCATATACTTTTAGAGAAGAAATGGTCCCCACTACTGAAGTTCAGGCGACCTTGAATAAATAATTTTACTCTCTTCGAGTAGGTACTTAAGTCCCTCTGAATAGTTCAGTAGGGACTTTTTCATTACCTTAACTTTTAAATCAGCCACATCACCCATGGGAATCTTTGGTTTCTTCTCAAAAGAGAAAAAAGAAAGTTTGGATCAAGGCCTTCAAAAGACGAGCGAATCCATTTTCTCCAAACTAAGCAAGGCGGTTGTTGGTAAATCCAAGGTAGATGAAGACGTATTGGATGAACTGGAAGAGGTGTTAATCAGTTCAGACCTTGGCGTAGAAACCACCGTCAAAATCATCCAGCGCATTGAAGAGCGCGTCGCTCGCGACAAATACCTCAATGCCTCCGAACTTGACCTAATTCTTCGTGAGGAAATTGCCAATCTCCTTTCGGAAAATAATACCCAAGACCTACTTGACTTTGAGTTACCTGCAGATAAAAAGCCTTATGTCATTCTAGTTGTCGGTGTCAATGGAGTTGGGAAAACAACCACCATCGGTAAATTGGCACACCTATTTAAGAATGCTGGTAAGTCGGTGGTATTGGGTGCTGCAGACACATTCCGCGCAGCAGCAGTGGACCAACTGATCCTTTGGGGAAATCGTGTAGGCGTGCCCGTAGTGTCCCATGGAATGAATACAGATCCTGCGGCTGTGGCCTACGATGCCATCAAACAAGGCTTAGATACCCAAGCGGACCTTGTGATAATCGATACTGCCGGTCGACTGCATACCAAAGTCAATCTGATGAACGAGCTGACCAAGATCAAGCGGGTGATGCAGAAGTTTATCCCGGAAGCCCCACACGAGATCATGCTGGTTCTAGACGGCTCTACAGGTCAAAACGCTTTTATGCAAGCCAAAGAGTTTACCAAAGCCACCGAGGTGAGCTCTCTAGCGATCACCAAATTGGATGGAACTGCCAAAGGCGGCGTAGTCATCGGTATCTCCGACCAATTCAAAATTCCCGTCAAGTTTATCGGGGTGGGTGAAAAGATGAGCGACCTGCAACTTTTCAACCGCACTGAATTTGTAGACTCCCTCTTTAAAAAGAACTAAACCTATAATCCTCCAAAATTGGGGGATTTTTTTTTGCAAAAGTTCAAACATTTTATTTAGATTTACTTATATCGAAATGATATCATTTTAATACTATACCCTATGGAAAAAATTACCAAACCGAGCTCTGGATTTTTAGTGCTTTTCTTGAGCTTTTCCGGCATCGCAGCAGCCATTTTCTTATTCTTTACGGGCTTTCCTGGACCTATTTTTGGAGGGGTAGCACTGATCCTTTCATTAATCTCACTGGGTGGATTTTTTATTGTAGACCCAAATAAAGCCATGGTCCTACTTCTTTTTGGAGAATACAAGGGGACAGTCAAAGCCAATGGATTTTATTGGGTCAATCCTTTTATGACCAAAAAGAAAATCTCCTTGCGTGTACGTAACTTTGAAAACAAACCCTTGAAAGTCAACGATAAAATTGGAAATCCAGTCATGATTGGAACCATTGTTGTTTGGCAAGTAGAAGATACTTTCAAAGCCAGTTTTGAGGTGGAAGACTACGAAAACTTTGTCCACCTACAGACTGATGCTGCCGTACGAAAAATGGCCGGTCTCTACTGTTACGATAATTTTGATGACAATCACAGTGAGGTCACGCTACGTTCAGGAGTAGAGGAAGTCAATCATTCTCTGGAAAAAGAAATTGCAGAACGCCTACTCCAAGCCGGCATCAAAGTGATAGAAGCTCGAATATCTAACCTAGCTTATGCTGCCGAAATTGCTTCCGCCATGCTACAGAGACAACAGGCAACTGCCATTGTAGCGGCTAGACAAAAGATTGTAGAAGGTGCTGTAGGTATGGTGGAAATGGCCTTAGCAGACTTGAAAATGAAGGACATCATTGAATTTGACCAAGAGAAAAAGGCAGCCATGGTGTCCAATCTGATGGTGGTACTCTGCTCCGACCGAAGTGCAAGCCCAGTAGTCAATGTAGGCACTCTCAACCAATAACCAGATGGTCGTTCAAGAACAACAAAGTTTTCGAGGGACCTTCCTAATGTATGGAATCATCCTATTGGAACTTCCTACTCTTACACTCATTTCCGTTCTTTATTTGATGGGTAAACTAGGGGAAGACGGATGGATTCCAATGCTCGTTGTGGGCACCTTGATTCCTCTCACCTTTCTACTCCTAATAAGCATAACTTTAGAAACCCGCTTAGACACCCATGCTTTTTCCTACCGGAACCTACCTTTTCGGCGTAGCTGGAAAAAACTACCTCTAGAGCAAATAAACTCCATTTCCATTCACAAAAAAGATGGGATTTTAGACTATGGTGGTGTAGGACTGCGTTTCTATGGTAAAACCAAAGCATATATCTTCTTCGCAGATCACGTCATCGAAGTAGAGCAAGGTGGTAAAAAGCTCGTATTCTCTACTGCAAAGCCTAAAGAATTTGATGCAATAATCAGCGAATGGCAAATGAATAAATCCTTATAAATGGCCTCTCCGATTTATACCGAAACGCAGCAATTTAGACAGATTTGGATCTGGTTAATCCTTCTGGGAGTAACGGCCTTAGTGGTGGGCGCAATGGTCAACAAACTACTCAATGACCCTCTAGCTAGCCCAGTAGAACTACTATTCCCAGTAGTTTTACTCCTTTTTATTAACGGACTTTTCTTTTCCATGCAACTTACTACTAGAATAGATTCGATTGCATTGTCATTTTGCTATTTCCCATTCCTAATTAATCGCAAATACAGTTGGGAAGAAATTGAGTCTTTAACAGTAATTACCTACAATGGGCTCACCGAATATGGGGGCTGGGGAATCAAATGGAATGGAGAATGCTGGTCTTATACCATGGGAGGTAAGTGGGGAATCCTTGTACAAACCTCTTCCAAAAAATTTCTTTTAGGAACCCAGAACCCTGAAAAGGTGAGAGAAGTCATTTCTTATTTTTTGGAAACCAAAACCAGTTTACATGGCAACTAAAAAACCATTTGTGCTGCGATTAGACGAAAGCATGATGAAAGCTCTCGAAAAATGGAGCGCCGACGAGTTCCGTAGCACCAATGGACAACTAGAGTGGATCATCCGAGAAGCTTTAAAAAAGGCCGGTAGACTCCCTAAAATCAAACCGGAATCGCCTTCCAAACCCAACACATAGTCCGCTTATGCCTATAGATTTATAGTGAAAAAGGAAAGAAGACTTTTCACTTTTGATAACTTGCATTCGCTTTTAATACGCCATGAAATCCATCATCAGTTTTGTCATCCGCTACATCCCAAGGCCCATCCTCCAAACGGTAAGCCCATTGGCAATGAAGATACTCTCCCAACTCAATCGAGGTAAGGAGGTGACCTGCCCGGTCTGCGATCATTCTTATCAAAAATTTCTTCCTTATGGGCGTATCGCAAGAGAAAATGCCCTTTGCCCAAATTGCCTGGCATTAGAGCGTCACCGACTGATGTGGCTTTTTTTGAAAGAGAAAACTAACTTTTTTACCGCACCCCTAAAAGTGCTCCACATCGCTCCAGAACATTGCTTTATCAAGCGTTTTGAAGCACTCCCCAACTTGAGTTACACTACAGCAGACATCGAGTCACCCCTTGCAAAGGTAAAGATGGACGTACACGCCATCCCTTTTCCAGACAACACCTTCGATGTGGTCTTTTGCAACCATGTATTGGAACACGTGGACGATGACATTTTAGCCTGTACCGAATTTAACCGAGTATTAAAATCGGATGGCTGGGGAATCTTACAATCTCCTGTATATCCCCTAAAAGCAACGCTAGAGGACAAAGCCATCACCGATCCTGCAGAGCGGGAGCGTCTTTTTGGTCAGCGAGACCACGTACGCAAATTTGGGAAAGACTATGCTACCAGACTACGTCGTTCAGGAATTCAGATAGAAGAAAATCAATTTGTGAAGGAAATTGCTGCTGAAAAGAAGAGGCAGTATGCACTCGCTCCAGATGAAATACTTTTCATCTGCCGAAAGGGAATCTAACCCTTACTCCACTTGATTGTAAGTTCAAAAAGTAAGCCTAATCCATAACCCGATAGCTGAACTAGGGAGGTGACCAGTGCCAGAATTCCTACAAATAGGGAACGGTACTGCAAAGTGCTCTGTACGAGCACTAAGCCAGCCCAAAGTCCCAGAATAAGTAGGTGTGGGATCAAGAGCAGATGAATAAAAAGCAGATTGATTACTAAAGAGATTAAAAAAAGGAGAAAAAAACTAGGTAAGCCATGGACCAGCCTGATCGCTTCGGGGTGGTAGCGAGACACATTGACTCTATTTCTCCCAAAGGAAAAGCCCTGCTTTGTAAAAGTCCAGAGCGTATTTTTTCGTTTGTGGTAGACAAATGCTTCAGGCACCAATTCCAAACGAAATCCAGCCTTCTTGATCCGAATGCTCCATTCGATATCCTCTCCTCGATTGGGGTCTACAAAGCCACCCAAACGGTTAACTACCTCCCTTGACACACCCATATTGAATCCTCGTGCCTGGTAGGCACTTAAATCTTTGAGTTTGCCTCGAATCCCACCTGTCGTCCAAAAGGAAGTCATGGCAAAGTCCATAGCTTTTTGAAGGGGGTAAAAATTAGAAGCAGCGGCATCAGGACCTCCAAAGGCGTCCAGGGAGCGGGATTGAATGGCCTCCTGTAAGCGCTCAAAATAAGTGGGTGGAAGCAGTACATCGGAATCTAGAATCACAAAAAAATCTCCTTTGGATTGCTGCATTCCAAAATTTCGTGCAAAACCCTGCCCAGTATTTTCCTGGTAGAAGTAGCGAATGGAAAGGTCTTGACTGAAGGAAGCAACTACCTCCTCACAGGGGAGTGTAGAACCGTCTTCTACGATCACTACCTCAAATTGGGTATAGCTTTGAGAAAGCAGGCTGCTTAGCAAATCCTTGATTTCACCCGGTCGATTGTAAACAGGAATGATACAAGAAAAAAACATCAAAAATCGAGATTGATTTCTTCGTCAATTTTATACTCTGGCTCCTTGGCTTGGTTGGATGTCATCAACTCGGCGATGAATCCGGTCAAAAATAACTGAGCACCGATTACTAAGGCTACCAATGCCAAGAAAAAGGCCGGTTGGTCTACCACTTCTCTCACCTTGATGCCTTGGCTTAGTCCATAAATTTTTTGAGCTATCAGCCAAACTGTAATCCCAAAACCACTCAAAAAGGAAACCGTACCAAGCAAGCCAAAAAAGTGCATGGGCTTTTTCTTGTATCGGTGCACAAAGGAGACAGAAATTAAATCCAGAAATCCATTTAGGAAACGTTCTAAACCAAACTTGGAATAGCCATATTTTCGGGCACGATGTGCCACTACCTTCTCCCCTATTTTTGGGTAGCCATGCCATTTGGCCAAAAGGGGGATGTAGCGATGCATCTCTCCATAGATGTGGATATTTTTCACCACCTTGTTCCGGTAGGCCTTCAATCCACAGTTGAAATCATTCAATTGAATTCCTGAAATCCAGCGGGTAACCCCATTGAAAAATTTGGAGGGAATGGTTTTGGACAAAGGATCATGACGCTCCTTTTTCCAACCTGAAACCACATCTAGCCCTCCTTGAATCATCTCAAAAAGACCAGGAATTTCGTCAGGGCTATCCTGTAGATCCGCATCCATAGTGATCACCACTTCCCCAGATGCACGCTTAAAGCCCGCATCTAGGGCGGCAGATTTGCCATAATTACGGGTAAAATTGATCCCTTTCACTACTTCATTAGTGGAAGCCAATGATTGAATTACCTCCCAAGAGTGATCTGTACTTCCGTCGTTGATCAAAAGTACTTCATAGGAGAAATTATGCTCTTTCATGACCCGGTGAATCCATTGGGTCAGTTCAGGGAGCGATTCTTCTTCATTGAATACCGGTATAACTACGGAAATAGCAATCATTTTAGTAATCTAGAGACTTATCTCGCTTCTTTAGGATGGCTGCCAAAATTAACGCGATAATTGCATAGACAATTAGTCCAAAGCCAAATCCTTTCAGTTGCCCTCCCAAGGTGAAATTAGATGCTGAACTTTCTCTCATTTGGTCTAGCATTTCAGGGGAGAGAGAATCTGGATTACCACCAAATCTCTCCATCATTTCAAGAGAAGATTCGAAGGTAATTTGGCTCAACACCTCTGGTAAGGACGGATCAATGAGCTGAAAAAGAAGAATATTACCAATTAAACCAATTACACCGGAAGTTAGAATAGCAAAGAAGCTAAAATTAAATGCTGCACCAAAAGACAAAAATCCTCCTACCTCCTTTCGGTAACCCTTACCAAAATAGATAATTAAGGCAAAGAAGATGACCAATGCCGAAAGTCCAAAATAACCAGATGCTAGCAAGGAACTATCAATGAAGTAGGCTAGATAAGTTAGAACTAACGTCACAAGACCGATAATAAGACCTGGTCTTAATGCAGATTGAATTGGGGATTGAGTTTGTTCGTTCATATTAGCTTTTATTTTTTCTCAAAATAACTGAAATAAGGATGCTAAAAAACAATCCGGGAAGGATTTTCCAAATCCCATCATTGAGCGCAATATCCCATGGGCTCATCCCTTTCAGATTTAATTTGGTAAGCTCAAAAGATTCCAATCCAACTTGCTCGATAATCACTGCTTTATTCTGCGCTAAAACTTCCCACTTAGCTGTTTGTACCCCTTCAAAAAGTGCAGGTGATTGTAATAAAATTCCCCAGATCAGCAAGGTTGAAAGGAGGGCCACCAAAAGATAAGTCACCGCTCCAATGCTCATTCCTTCTGCAAAAGAAAGAAAACCTCCATTGGCATAGTCTTTAAAAAAACGAATTGCCAAATACACGGCAAAAGGAGTTGTCAAATACCCAAATACCAGATTTAGATTGCTTGGATCTGCATTAAATAGGGAGAGCACATAAAAGGAAATTCCGCTCAGAATACCCCCTAAGGCACCAAACTGATAGGCTGTCTTTAGGTATTTAGTCATTGACTTGAATCAAATGCCCTTTTTGAATGCAGTATTTCACCTTGCCATTCAGTTCCTTCCCAAACCAGGGATGGTTAGAAGAAAGCGAAGGATTGGTTTTTTCGTTGTAAATCCACTTTTCCGTTGGATCAAAAATGGTCCAAGAATCAGCGCTCTGACCTACTACTTTTTCAGGCCCTGAGGTCACTTTTTCTAGAAGCAGCTCCCAGCCTAGCTCTTTGGCTAGCTGCACCATGGCAGGGAGGAAAGCAGTTAATCCCGCCATTCCAAAAGCAGCATGGTCAAATTCACAGAACTTGGAATCATAGTCTTGCGGCTGGTGGTTGGATACCAGCGCATCAAGGGTTCCATCTCGAAGACCTTCCAGGAGTGCTACCCGATCTGTGGCACCTCGAAAAGGAGGTTGTACTTTCAAGTTTGTATCAAAAGACAGCAAGTCTGCGTCTGTAAAAATCAACTGATAAATGGATACATCGGCAGTGACCTGAAGACCTTCCTTTTTCGCTTGGCGGATAAGTTCCACTCCTTTTGCGGTGCTAAGGGTTTGAAAGTGTACCCGACCTCCAGCGTAGCGAAGCAAGTCTAGGTTTCGTTGGATGGCTACTTCTTCCGCCAGACTAGGAATCCCCTTCATACCCAGCTGGGTAGAGATTTCACCTTCGTGCATCTGCCCAAAAATCGCAAGCAAGGGATCATAGGCTTGGTCGAATAGGATGCCTTCAAACTTCTGAAGGTATTGTAGGATTTTCAGGTAGCGATCGGCATTTGCTAAGGGATGGGTTCCGTCTCCGAAGAATTGTATCCCTGCTTCAAAGTGCATGTCGAGCATTTCGGTGAGGTCTTCCCCTTGTGCATTTTTAGTTACGGCACCTTGGATGATCAATTCCTGGAGAAAGGATGCAGCTTTAGCCTTCAGGAAAGTAACTTCTGTTTTGGATTGGATGACGGGATCCGTATTGGGGAGTACTACAGCTTTCGCAAATCCTCCAGCCTGAAGTGCAGCACAGAGGGAAGCGACTGTTTCCCGGTATTCTTGTCCTGGTTCGCCTAGACCACATCGCAAATCTACCCATCCTTTGGAGGCAAGGTAGTTGGAGCAGTCAATCACCTGATCGTAGGAAACCTTCTCTTTTTCGTCGGCGGGAGCCAATTTCCCATTGGAAAAGGAATAGTCTTTAGGTGGTGAGAACTTACCTTGATTTAAAAGTTTCAGGTGTTGAAGTAATACAGCCATTCCAAGAAGATTTGCTGCAAAACTGCAATTTATTCGGGGAAAAGAAAAATGAAAGGGGAAAGAAGATGATTGAAGGCTGTACAATACCAAGTACAATGTACCAAGATGAGTATCAAGTAGCTAGTATCAAGTAGCAAGACTTCATTGTACCAAGTAGATTAAGAACCAGAATCCTGCTCCATACTTGGTACTTTGTACTTTGTTCAACAACCCACTTCATCATTCTCCAATCGGTGTAAGACATTCGACATTAAGAAAAGGTTCCGTATTTCGAAAATCGTACTTCATACTTGGTACATGGTACTCTTTTTTCAAATTGGTACTTTTTTTGTCCCTGTTGCAAAAATGAATTAGAGCATGAAGGGATTAAAAAAAATCGGATGGATTTTCTTGCTAGTTGTGGGGATTGGTTTTCTCTATCCACAAAACCTTTCAATGCCTGTAGAGGGGGCTAAAAACACGAGTTATAATCAAAAATCATTTTGGTTTTATCCTTGGGGTACATCGGGCACTCACAAAGGAGTTGATATTTTTGCAAGAAAGGGCACGCCAGTTCGCTCAAGTACCAGAGGGTTTGTACTTTATACAGGCCAATTAAAATTAGGTGGCAATGTTGTTTTTGTCTTAGGACCAAAATGGCGTCTTCATTATTATGCGCATTTAGACAACATCGAAACTACCAACTACGCTTTGATTGCCAATGGAGAACAGATTGGTTCGGTAGGTACCAGTGGAAATGCAGCGGGCAAGCCAGCTCATTTGCATTATTCCATAACCACCCTGATCCCCTATTTTTGGAGGATGGATGAGGCCCCTCAGGGATGGAAGAAAATGTTTTACCTGAATCCAATTGATTATTTGAATAATTAGTAAGTACTGTACAAAGTACTTGCCTGCGGCAGGCAGGCGAAGTACCAAGTACCCTCAGAAGTACCATTTGAGTCAGCACATGAATCCACCCTTCTTCATTCTTCAATCGGCGTTAGACATTCGACATTAGTTTAATTCCCGTATTTCGTATCTCGTGCTTTGTATTTTTCTCCTTTCTCATTTCCATTTCTGCCTAAAAAACAAAAAAGCCCTTCGAGTCATCGAAGGGCTTCAATAATGTGGCGGCGACCTACTCTCCCGGGTGTAACCCCAGTACCATCGGCGCTGCAGGGCTTAACTTCTCTGTTCGGGATGGGAAGAGGTG
>Ga0181563_10000941_pt1 | contig 28514 bp, 32 predicted proteins | sample 011ome_25_FD_133759 | JGI IMG/M metagenome (GOLD analysis project Ga0181563, IMG submission 133759) | Coastal salt marsh microbial communities from the Groves Creek Marsh, Skidaway Island, Georgia - 011512CT metaG (megahit assembly) | ecosystem: Environmental > Aquatic > Marine > Intertidal...
GTCGTGGCTCCCGCTGCCGCCTCGGTGGGACGATCGTCGCCCTGGCTGCCGGGAGTTCAGCAGCGGGGGGACTCGGCCTCCCTCCCCTTGAGGCAGATGGCACTGAGCGTGTCGCGCACATCCGCTTTGAGACGCGACCAGAAGCGCTCCTGAAGCCGGGTGATGATCCGGGGGGCAGCCTCGTGATGGCCCCCTTCATGGTCGAGGCGAGCTTCTCGCCAGAGACGGACCTGCCACTGATGAACAGCGTCATCGCGGAGGAGGTCGCGCAGGTACGTGTTCTCACCAGAGAGGGCCGGCTTGGCTCGGTGCACCTCTCGCCCGCTCGGGGACGGGTCTTTCTCGAAGTCCATGCCGACGAAGCAGGCAGCGTGAGCGCCACAGTCGAGACGCTGCCCATGGCGAAGTGGTGGACGATCGACCTCTATCCCACGATGGGTCCGCCAGACCGGCGGGACTGAAGCACGTCACTCGGCCGATAACCTTCGGCCCATGGCTCTCACTATCGGAATCGTCGGACTGCCCAACGTCGGCAAGTCGACCCTGTTCAACGCCCTGACCAAGAACGACGTGCTCGCCGCGAACTACCCGTTCGCGACGATCGAGCCGAACACCGGCGTCGTGGGGGTTCCCGATCCGAGGCTTGATGTGCTCTCCGGCATCTTCGGCTCCGAGCGGATCCTGCCGGCGACGGTTCAGTTCGTCGACATCGCGGGCATCGTGAAGGGTGCCAGTGAGGGCGCGGGTCTGGGCAACAAGTTCCTCGCCAACATCCGCGAGTCCGACGCCATCTGCCAGGTGCTCCGTGCGTTCACCGACGACGACGTCGTCCACGTCGACGGACGCGTCTCGCCAGCCGATGACATGGAGACGATCAACACCGAGCTGATCCTCGCCGATCTGCAGACATTGGAGAAGGCGCTCCCACGCCTGCAGAAGGAGGCACGCACCGACAAGTCGAAGGCTGGAGCCCTCGCCGCGGCCGAGGAGGCGCAGCAGGTGCTCAATGAGGGCACGACGATCTTCGCGTCCGGCCTTGACCCCGAGCCCCTTCGCGAGCTGTTCCTCCTGACCGCCAAGCCCTTTCTGTACGTCATCAACGTCGACGAGGACGAACTCGGCGACGAGGATTTCAAGAAGAGGATGAGCGACATGGTCGCCCCCGCCGAAGCGGTGTTCCTGGACGCCAAGCTCGAGGCCGAGCTGATCGAGCTGGATGAGCCCGAGGCACTCGAACTGCTCCAGTCGGTGGGCCAGCAGGAGAGCGGCATGCACGCACTGGCCCGCGTCGGCTTCGACACTCTCGGCCTGCAGACCTACCTGACGGCAGGGCCGAAGGAGGCCCGAGCCTGGACGATCCCGCGTGGGGCGACAGCGCCCGAGGCCGCGGGTGTCATCCACACGGACTTCCAGAAGGGCTTCATCAAGGCGGAGGTCGTCTCCTTCGCCGACCTCGTGGACGCCGGATCCATGGCCGAGGCCAAGGCCAAGGGGAAGGTGCGCATCGAGGGCAAGGACTACGTGATGGCCGATGGCGATGTGGTCGAGTTCCGCTTCAATGTCTAGTGCAGCTTTGCGTCTGCACGCGGTGACCGTCGTCGTTGATGACTATGACGATGCGATCGAGCACTACGTCAACGATCTGGGATTCCACCTCGTTGAGGACACGGACCTCGGGCACGGCAAGAGATGGGTACGGGTGGCACCGGATCCTGCTGGTGAGGCCTCACTGCTCCTGGCGGTTGCGTCCACCCCCGGGCAGCGCGAAGTCGTGGGACGTCAGACTGGGGGGCGCGTCGGCTTCTTCCTGCACACCGCCGACTTCGCGGCCCATCATGCTCGCCTGGTGGAGCGTGGCGTCCGGATGACCGAGGAGCCTCGACGCGAGTCCTACGGGACCGTGGTCGTGTTCGAGGACCGCTACGGAAACCTGTGGGACCTCATCGAACCGGCTCGTTCTCAAGAGTCGGCGTGACGTGATGCGGTTGAGCTCTGCCTCGACGTTGAGGGGGGACGGTGGCTGAGAAGGCGAGTGGACCTGCGTCGTACTTCCCGTCGATCGAGAAGAAGTACGGCCAGCCCATCGACTACTGGATGATGCAGCTGGAGTCGGTTCCCGACGCCAGGCACATGGAGCAGGTCGTCTTCCTCAAGGAAATGGGCATGGGCCACGGGCATGCGAACGCGGTGGTCGCCGTGTATCGCAAGGAGCACGGTCTCTGATGCCCCTCACCCCGTAAAGTGGCGGCATGAGCGACTTCCTGTACTCCGTCGAGCGTGAGTTCGATATCCCGGTCGAGATCCTCTGGGATGCCTGGACCGATGCAACGGCGCTGGAGGCGTGGTACCACCCCGTGGATCTGGCCGTGGTTCCCGGCAGTGTGACGTCCGAGGCAGACGAGGGCGGACGGTGGTCTGTCGCCGTCGACGTTCCCGAAGCCGGCTTCGTCGCCTACTTCTTCGGCCGGTACACCAAGGTCGTCGAGAACATGCTCCTCGAGCACACCATGAGCTACACCACCTCGGCCGATGAGTTCGCCGCTCGTGATGATGAGGCCGAGCACCATCGCATCGTGATCGACTTCGACCACCGGGGCATGCGCAGCTGGGTGAAGTTCAGCCAGTTCGGAGAGCTGCCTGACGGTCAGGCCGTTCGTGCGCAGGAGGGCATGGAGAGCTACTTCGACTCCCTGGAAGCCTTTCTCGCGTCGACCACTCCGCGCTAGCTCTCGAAGGCTGAACTCGGGAGATCGGTGGCGTCCCCCTCGATCGCCGCGACGATGACATCGGCCACGTAAGCTGGATCCATGCCCGTGGGCATGGCAGGCGCTTGACCGAACACGGCTCGTCCGGCGAGTCCTGTCTCGGTGTGACCCGGGCGAGCGTCGATGACCCGCACTGCTGGACGGCGCACCTCCATCCGGAGAACCTTCAGCCAAGTCGAGTGCGCCGTCTTGCTCGCCACGTAGGCGGCCATCTGAGGGAAAGCGCGTTCGGCGACGACGCCGCAGATGGACGCGACGAACGGGCTTCGTCCAGCCGTCGATGACTCGGTGAGCGAGGGAAGCAACTGCGCGATGAATGACGCTGGCCCGAGGTGATTCACCTGCATGAGCTGGTCGGCGACCTCGGCGGGAGTCGCGGCGATGGTCCCGAACGCGACGATGCCCGATGCGATGACGATGCCGTCCAGAGGCTCTCCGGAGCGCAGGATCGCGGCTGACGCCTCACGAACAGACTGCAGATCCTCCAGATCGAGCACGTGGCGCTCGCTGACGCCAGCCGGAATCCGCTCGGCATTCGTCGAGGTCGACGACGTCCCCTCCACCACGGCTCCGGCCTGAATCAGTCGGTCGGCAATCGCCGAACCGAGGCTGCCGCTGGCGCCCACCACCACGATCCGCTGGCCCTGCACTGGCATGGTCTCTCCCGTCCTCGATGTGCAAGTGACGCTATCGCCGTTCGGGGCGTGCGGCAGCGCGAGACTTCCTCGGCCCGGTGCGACGCCCGCTGCGGCCAGGTTCGTGGAGGTGTGGAACGGTGATGCCATGCAGGAACCGGACTTCGTCGTTGCAGCGGTCGTCCTGCAGGACGAGGTGGGACGCATCCTCGTCGTCCGCAAGCGCGGGACAAGCCGCTTCATGCTGCCGGGCGGGAAGATCGAGTCGGGGGAGACACCCGACCAAGCCGCTGTGCGGGAGGCGCACGAGGAGCTCGGGGCGGAACTCGATCCCATGGCACTCACTCTGCTGGGGGAGTGGACGGCCCCGGCTGCCAACGAGTCCGGGCGCACGGTGCACGGCCACATCTATGAGCACCCCTGGGTCCCCGGCGTCGAGCCACGCAGCGAGATCGACGAGACGCTGTGGCTGCATCCGGCGGAGATCGCACGCCGCACCGACATTGCTCCGCTCCTGCAGACCCATGTCCTGCCGCTCTACGCTGGCTTTGACGGGGCTTGATCGACGAGCAGGAGACAGGCAATGGGTTCTTGGGCATCGAGCAAGGTCGTCACGTCGAAATCGTGGGCGGTGCTGAAGGAGAATCGCTACCTGCTGGCGTTCCCCGTCGTCGGGTTCGGGCTCGGCCTGATCCCCCTGGCCGTGGTCGGGCTGCCTGCTGTCTACTTCTTCGCGACCAACCACAACTGGATCGGTGCGGCGCTGGCGATCGTCACCCTCTTCGCTGTGCAGGCATTGTCGGTCCTCGTGCAGGGTGGGCTCGTCGCCGCAGTCGACACGGAGCTGTCCGGTGAGGACAGCTCGTTCGGTCACGGCATGAGTCGAGCGTTCGCGCACACGGGCCCGCTTATCGCCTGGAGCGCGATCGTCACCGTGGTGACGGCACTGATCAGTCTCGTTCGCGGGAACGGCCAGGGCAATGTCGTCGGGGTGCTCCTGCGCAACATCCTTGCCGCTGCCGCCGACGTCATGTGGAACCTGATCACCTTCTTCGTGGTCCCCTTCATCGTCCTCGAGGGGCAGACGCCCATCCAGGCGATCAAGTCCTCGGCCTCGCTGTTCAAGGCGCGCTGGGGCCAGCAGATTGCCGGTGGGATCCGGATCGGAGTGCTCATCGGCCTGCTCTTGATCCTGCCGGCGCTCGCCCTGATCGCCATCGGTGTTGTGCTTGTCCTGGCCGGGTCCACGGCTGCGCTGGCGTCGGGGATCCCGCTCATCGTCATCGGAGTCATCGCCCTCCTTGTGGGCGTCGTCATCTCCTCGGCGATGCGGACCGTCTTCGCCGTCGCGCTCTACCGCTACGCGAAGGACGGTGCTCTCTCGGCGGGCTTCACCGCACAGGAGCTCCAGGACGCCGTCCGCGTAAAGGCCTGATCCCCCACGGGCGTTCCTCACCGGTGGGGATGGATGCCCTCCGAGTGCAGCTCGAGCGCGGCCAGTGCGTTGATGACGACGACGTCTCCGCGCCTCCATGCAGCAGCCGGATCGTCGGAGATCCGGGCGAGCACATGCAGGGGTTGGCGGGTCAGCGCGCGAAGTGCGAAGAGGTCGAGGTCATCGGCGGAGTCCACGAGCGTGCGCGCAGCGGTGGCCCGTCGGATGAAGGCGATCCGAAAGGGCACCCACACGACCGCCCAGGAGGCGATGGCGAGGATTGCCAGCGCGATCGACAGGAATCGGGCGAGGAGGCCGACGGCGTCGGCGGTGGCCTGGCCGGCGTCGGCGATGGACAGTGCCGCATCGCTCATGCTCGAGAAGGGTGCGCTCAGTGAGGAGCCGACGAGGGGCACCGAACTGATCGAGGCGCCCGCGTTCTCGATGCTCCCGGCCAGATCGGTCGCACCCTCCGCTATCGCAACCCCGGGTGCGGCGAGATTCATGATGAGGTCATAGAGGCGCAGTGCGGCCCAGATCCAAAGAGCGCTCCAGAAGATGAGCCATGCGTCGCCGAGTATCTGCCTCGCTCGGCGAGCGGGAATGTCCGAGTACCACGTCATGTCCGGCCTCCGGCGATTTCAGGGATCTGCCCCTCACACCGTAGGGTCATGGGAGACCGCCAAGCCGCCGCCACGAGGAGCGTCGCGGCACCGGCTTGACCTAGGAGCACCAGTGACCCGCCGCGAAGACCTCCGCAACGTTGCCATCATCGCCCACGTCGACCATGGCAAGACGACCCTCGTCGACGCCATGCTCTGGCAGTCGGGCGCCTTCCGCGAGAACCAGGACGTCAATGACCGAGTCATGGACTCGATGGATCTGGAGCGCGAGAAGGGCATCACGATCCTCGCGAAGAACACGTCCGTCCACTACAGCGGTCCGGGTGCTCCCGATGGTGGCGTGACCTTCAACATCATCGACACCCCCGGCCATGCTGACTTCGGTGGCGAGGTCGAGCGCGGCCTGGAGATGGTCGACGGCGTCGTCCTGCTCGTCGATGCTTCCGAGGGCCCGCTCCCCCAGACGCGATTCGTGCTGCGGAAGGCCCTGCAGAAGCGCCTGCCCGTCGTGCTCGTCATCAACAAGGTCGATCGCCCCGACTCCCGGATCGCCGAGGTCGTCGACGAGGCCTACGAGCTCTTCCTGGATCTGGACGCCACTGAGGAGCAGATCGAATTCCCGATCGTGTTCACCTCGGCCAAGGCTGGTCGCGCGTCGTTGACCCGTCCCGAGGACGGCGGCATGCCGGCGGAGGAGAATCTGCAGCCGCTGTTCAAGACCCTCCTCGAGACCATCCCGGCACCGGAGTTCGATCCGGCGATGCCGCTCCAGGTGCATGTCACCAACCTCGATGCATCGCCCTACCTCGGCCGTCTTGCGCTGTGCCGCGTTCACCAGGGCACCATCAAGAAGGGCCAGCAGGTCGCCTGGATGAAGGCCGATGGCACCACCGAGCGCGCCAAGGTCGTCGAGCTGCTGATGACGGAGAACCTCACCCGCGTTCCGGTCGAGAGCGCCGGCCCCGGCGACATCGTCGCAGTCGCGGGCATCCCCGAGATCACCATCGGTGAGACTCTCGCCGATCTGGAGAACCCGATCGCGCTTCCTGTCATCACCGTCGACGAGCCGTCGATCTCGATGACCATCGGCATCAACACCTCGCCGCTGGCCGGAAAGAGCGGCAAGAAGCTCACCGCCAGCATGGTCAAGCAGCGCCTCGAGCAGGAACTCGTCGGCAACGTGTCCATCCGCATGAACACGACCGAGCGTCCCGACACGTGGGAGATCCAGGGCCGTGGCGAGCTGCAGTTGGCGATCCTCGTCGAGATGATGCGCCGTGAGGACTTCGAACTCACCGTCGGCAAGCCGCAGGTCGTCACCAAGATGGTCGACGGCAAGAAGCATGAGCCGATGGAGCGACTGTCGGTCGACATCCCCGAGGACTACCTCGGCGTCGTCACCCAGCTCATGGCTCTTCGCAAGGGCCGGATGGAGCAGATGGTCAACCATGGCACCGGATGGGTGCGCATGGACTACATCGTCCCCGCGCGCGGCCTGATCGGCTTCCGCACCGAGTTCCTCACCGAGACCCGCGGCACCGGCCTCCTGCATCACGTCTTCGACCGCTACGAGCCGTGGCACGGCGAGCTTCGCACCCGCCCGACCGGCTCGCTGGTGGCCGATCGAATGGGCCCGACCACGGGATTCGCCCTGGCCAACCTTCAGGACCGCGGAACGATGTTCGTCGGTCCGGGCACGGAGGTGTACGAGGGCATGATCGTGGGCGAGAACTCTCGGTCGGATGACATGGATGTCAACCCGACGAAGGAGAAGAAGCTGACGAACATGCGTCAGTCCTCCGGCGACATCCTCGTCCCGCTCATCCCGCACAAGCAGCTGTCTCTCGAGCAGGCGCTCGAGTTCTGCCGTGAGGACGAGTGCGTCGAGATCACCCCGGCGACCGTGCGCATCCGCAAGGTGCTGCTGACGGCCACCGAGCGTGTGCGCGCAGGACGCAAGAAGACCTGACGCCCGAGCCGGCGTCAGGTCAGGTGCGTCCGCAGGAAGTCCACCTCGAGTCGAAGCAGATTCTCGGCGACAACCTCCTGCGGTGTCATGTGAGTGACTCCGCTCAGGGGGAGCACCGAGTGCGGGCGGCCGGCGGCCAGCAGGGCGCTCGACAGCTGCAGTGAATGCGCTGCCAGCACGTTGTCGTCCGCGAGTCCGTGGATGATGAGCAGCGGTCGCTCCAGCTGAGGGGCCCTGCGCAGAAGTGACGTCAGGTCATACGCCCTGGGTTCGTCCTGTGGGGTCCCGAGGTAGCGCTCGGTGTAGGCGGTGTCGTAGAGCGCCCAGTCCGTGACGGGAGCACCTGCCACGGCCGCACGGAACACGTCCGGGCGGTCGAGCACCGCGAGCGCAGCCAGATACCCGCCGAACGACCAGCCGGTGATGCCGACGCGCGTCAGGTCGAGGTCGGGGTACATCCCGGCGAGTGCCTGGAGGGCATCCACCTGGTCCTGCAGCACCTGGGTGGCGAGATCACGGTGTATCTCGAACTCGAAGGCGGGACCGCGACCGGGCGTGCCTGCTCCGTCGACGACGATCACCGCGAACCCCTGATCGGCGAGCCACTGGTCGGAGGAGAAGGCGCCTGCCGCGTGGACGACTCGCGAGTGGTGCGGACCGCCGTACGGCGCCATCACGACGGGAAGGGACTCCGACCCGGGCACGTGCCCCGCAGGCATGAGGACCGCGCAGGCGAGCTGGCGATCGGTGACCCGGTGGAACGCCACCTGCGGTGTCACGACGGGAGCCTCGGCAAGGGACGGGATCGATCCGGCTCCCAGTGCGAGAGCGACATTCACGGTGCTGCCGGGTCGTTCGGGGTTCGTGGACACCACGATGAGGCCACCGGTGTTCGCAACTGCAGCATGGAGTCCTGGGGTGTCGGCGATTGACTCGATCCGACCGTCCGCATTGATGCGGTAGACCCCCTGGCTCAACGGGTTCGGCTGGGCCGTGAAGATGACCGACCCGTCAGTCGTGGCGACAAGCGCGGTCACCTGCAGGTCCGGCCCGGTCACGGCGACGTCGTCGCGCACGAGCCGGAACGCGTCGGCGTTCGTGTCGGCGACGATCTCGAGGAGTCGCCCTTCCGCATCACGTCGAGGAACGCCGGGCTGCATGGTCAGCCACGGCTCGGTGACCCGCTCGCGCAGGAGCGTGGTGGTGCCGTCGACGTCCACTCCCATGATCACCTGGCGGGACTGGTCGCGGCTGAGAACGCTGACGACCGCCGTCGAGCCGACCGGGTCCGGGTGCACGGTGGCCAGATAGGGATGGGCGTCGTGATCCCAGACCACATCGATCCGGTCGCCCTCGAGGGGGACGATGACGAGATCGGCCCGCGGATTCGCGGTGCCGGCCGCGGGGTACCGGTGGGGTCGGGGTTCCTGCTCCGGGGAAGCCGGATCGCCGATCCAGCGGACCTCAACGTCGGCCTCGTCATAGTGCTCAGCCAGCAGCGCCGAACTGTCCGCAAACCACCACAGACCCCGCACGCGCTCGAGTTCCTCCGCTGCGACGAAGTCGGCGAGCCCCCACGCCTCTGTCTCGCTGCTGGCCTCGGCGAGGCAACGTGCTTCCGAGGTGCCATCGGACGAGACCACGTAGAGCGAACGTGCGGCAATGAAGGCCACGTGGGAGCCGTCGGGTGACATGCGCGGATCCACGACACCGGCGGGAGTGGCGAGTGTCACCGTGGACGCCACCGGGTCGTCGAGGGCGACGGTCAGGAGTTCGCCGTCGAGGCTGAAGGCGGCTCGAGTGACGTCGTGATCGGTGGTGAAGGCGGTGATGCCCGTCGTCGTCTCCCGCATGCGCTCGCGGCGAGCACGCTCCTCAGCCGGGAGATCGGCAGTGTCGTCTCCGAGGCCGAGGGAGTCGACGACGAGGCGCTCCCGCAGGCCACCCTGACCGTCCGCCTCCGCCACCCACAGTGATCCACGCGGATCACGGCCTCCGGAACTTCGGATGAAGGCGACGCGCTCGCCACTGGGTGCGACGACGAAGGCGCGCGGCTGGCCGAGCCGGAATCGCCGCGTCAGCGCCTCCTGCTGCGGGTAGCTGACAGGGGCTGCAATGCTCGTGTCCGTCGTCACCGGGCGATCATGGCATCTGGACTGGTTACCCTGCATTCCGTGACCACTGCCACCGCGGACCGCCGCCTCCTGCTCGTTCACGCCCATCCCGACGACGAGTGCATCTCGACCGGGGCGACGATGGCCAAGTACGTCGACGAGGGCGTCCACGTCACACTCGTCACCTGCACCCTGGGGGAGGAGGGCGAGGTCCTTCTCCCGGATCTGGCCCACCTGGCGTCCGACAGGGAGGACGCCCTCGGCGCGCATCGGCAGACAGAGCTCGCCGCCGCGATGTCGGCTCTCGGGATCACGGATTCTCGACTGCTCGGCGGCCCGGGGCGCTTCCGCGACTCGGGGATGCAGGGGACGCCACCCAACGAGCGCCCCGACTGCTTCTGGCGAACGGACCTGCTCGAAGCCGCGCTGGAGCTGGTGCCGGTGATTCGCGAGGTCCGGCCCCAGGTCGTCGTGACCTATGACGACTTCGGTGGCTATGGGCATCCCGATCACATCCAGGCCCACCGCGTGACGCACTACGCGATCGCGCTGGCAGCGAGCACGACCTTCCGCCCCGACCTCGGGGATCCCTGGGTCGTGTCGAAGGTCTATTGGACGGCGTTCCCCAAGAGCATCGTCGTCGCCGGCATCGAGGCGATGAAGGCCCAGGGCTTGGACGACGGCTTCGCGGCCCTCGACCCGGACGATCTGCCCTTCGTCTGCGATGACGCCTTGGTCACCACGGCGATCAGCGCGTCGGACTGCCTCGACAGGAAGATGGACGCACTCCGAGCTCACGGCACGCAGGTGAGCGTGGACGGCGGCTTCTTCGCGCTCGCGGACAACGTCGGGGCCGAGGCGTTCGGCACCGAGTACTACCGACTGGCGGCCGGCGAACTCGGACCGCGCGACGAGGACGGACACGAGACGGACCTGTTCGCCGGAATCCAGGGATGACCGCAACCCCTCGTTCGACTGGGCTCCGGTGGGCGCTCATCCTCCTTCTCCTGCTGATCGGCGGCGTGGTGGGACTCGTCGGGGCCTTCGTCCAGGCTCATCGGGCGATAGTGGAGATGCCCTGGGGAGTCGTCGTCGTTCCCTGGGGCATCCCCGTGGTGTGGGTGGGACTGGTCGTCGCCATCCGGGGAGGTGCCTGGCTCGTCCACACGAGGTGGGGAGCGTGGGCCGTGATGGTCGGCTGGCTGGCCGCAACGGTCCTGATGTCGGCGGAGTCATCGTCCGGCGATGTGGCTCTCTCGGGCGGCGGCCGGCAGATGACGTATCTCCTCGGGGGGGTGATTCTCGCGTCGGCTGCGGCGAGCCTTCCGCTCCCGCGAGGGAACCGGGCCGTGTCGTGAGCCGTCTGAGCATCACCTACGTAGCATCATGGGGTAGCGCCGTAGCGGACGATCTGTGAGGAAGGGGGCGTCACTTTTATGACGTCCACGTCCCTGACGCCTCAACAGAGGCGTCTGGCGATCATCGCGGGCGGTGTTGGCGCCGTCCTGCTGCTGCTCTACCTGATCGCCGTCCTCTCGTCGGGCAGCACCGCGCGTTCCGGAACGATGGTCGGTCCTGTCGATATCAGCGGGATGACTGCGGACGAGGCCATTGCCGCCGTGGCGGCAGGGGCGGCCGACTCCACGGCGAAGCCGCTCAGGGTCACTGCAGACGGCAAGAGGTTCAAGGTGGATCCAGAGCAGGCCGGCCTGGTCCTGGACGCAGCGGCGTCCGTGGCGCCCGCCTACGGCCGCACCTGGAGTCCCGTGTCTCTGCTGACGGCACCGTTCTCCACGCAGCGACTCAATCTGGTCGCCTCGGTTGACGAGGAAGCGTTGGCCGCTGAGGTGACTCAACTGGCCGACACTGTGGCCACGGACCCGGTGGAGCCGCGCATCATCATTCGCAAGGGCACCCCCAAGGTGAAGGAGGGTGCATCCGGCCGCGAACTCGATGTCGAGGCGACCGTTGCCGCGATGCAGGAGGCGTTCCTGTCCTCGCGCCGCGCCGTGGAGGCGACGATGGTCGATGTCGCTCCGTCGATCTCCGCCGAATCCACGCAGCAGGCCCTCGAACTGGCCCAGGCCGCCACCTCGAGCCCGGTGACGATTCAGGCCGACGCCGTCCGCGCCACCCTCACGGGTCGTGACATCGGCAACGCCCTCAGCTTCTCGGCCCAGGGCAGCGCCCTGGTGCCGTCCCTCAACGGTGCCAAGCTCCATCGGGCGGTGCGGGACCAGTTGGCTGCCATCGAGACGCCCGGGCGCGATGCCACGTTCAGGATCAAGGGTGGCGTCCCCCGTGTGGTGAGCTCGAAGGTGGGCAAGGGTGTCGAGGATGATGAGCTCGCGACTGCTGTCGCCAGCGTGATGGGAAACCCCGGGGGCGACCGCACTGCGACCGTCACCGTGGGGGTCCGTGAGCCCAAGCTGACGACGGCGCAGGCGCTGGAGCTCGGGGTGCGGGAGAAGCTGTCGAGCTTCACGCAGAGCTATCCCTATGCGGCGTACCGGTCCCAGAACATCGGGCAGGCGGCCAAGCGCATCGACGGGACGCTGCTCTTGCCCGGCGAGACGTTCTCCCTGAACGACACCATCCTTGAACGGACCAAGGAGAACGGCTACACGGTCGGGTACGTCGTGGGCGTGGGCGGAGTCTTCCGGGAGGACATGGGTGGTGGAGTCTCGACGTCGGCGACCGCCACATGGACGGCCGGCTTCTTCGCGGGCATGGAGCGGGTCCAGACCGTTGCTCACTCCATCTGGATCTCGCGCTACGAGGCTGGTCTCGAGGCCACCGTGGCGTGGGGCATCTTCGACCTCAAGTTCCGCAATCCCTACTCGACCGCGGTGTACATCCAGGCGAAGACGACGCCCACCTCTATCACGGTCAGCTTCTGGGGCACTCCGGAGTACGACAAGATCGAGGCACAGCCGCAACCGCGCACAAGTGTCGTGAAGTACAAGAAGATCTACGACGAGACGCCGGAATGTCGCACCCAGAACGGTGTCGACGGGTTCACGATCGTCGTCGATCGGGTGTTCTACAAGGACGGAGCAGAGGTCAACCGCGAGCCCATCACGACCCGCTACAAGCCGGCTCCTCAGGTGATCTGCGGCGAGAACCCGAAGAAGAAGAACGACAAGAAGCCGGGCAAGAAGGGCCAGGACGAGTTCGCAGCCGAGGATGCCAGCGCATCTCCCTCTCCGGATCCGTCGGAGTCGGCGTCGAGCAAGCCCAAGGACGACCCGTCGGCGAGTCCGTCGAGCAAGCCCGGCAAGAAGCCGAGCCAGCAGGCCTCGTCCGATCCGGACGTGTTCTCCAACTAGTCCCGGGCACCGGTCATCTGTGCCGGATCCGAAGCCGGTCTGCGGGACATGACGAATGTCACGGCGACGAGCGGCCGTTCGTTGTGTAGGTTGTGGTCGTCGTTGCATCTTGCGTCCTCTGACGAGGGCGGACGAACCGGAGGCTCAGGTGACCTACGTCATCGCTTTTCCCTGTGTGGACCTGAAGGACAAGGCCTGCATCGAGGAGTGTCCCGTCGACTGCATTTACGAGGGCGATCGGATGCTCTACATCCAGCCCGATGAATGCGTCGACTGCGGTGCTTGCGAGCCGGTGTGCCCGGTGGAGGCCATCTACTACGAGGACGACGTCCCGGAGGAGTGGAAGGACTACACGGCCGCGAACGTCGAGTTCTTCGCCGATCTCGGATCTCCCGGTGGTGCGGCCAAGCTCGGTGCGCAGGACTTCGATGCCGCCCTGCTCGCGAACGTGCCGCCGCAGGAGCACGACCACTGACCAGCAGGTCGGTCGGGCCGGGGATGGGACGCTCGTCGCTCCCAGATTTCCCCTGGGATGTGCTGGCACCGCTCGCCGATCTGGCCCGCGGTCACGCCGAGGGCGCCATCGACCTGTCGGTCGGCACGCCCGTCGACCCGACGCCGGAACTCGTCCAGCAGGCCCTGAGTGCGTCCTCGAACGCTCCCGGATACCCCACGGCTGCCGGGCGCCCTGAGACCCGTGAGGCCTGCGCTCGGTGGATGAATCGCGTCCTCGGGGTCGACGTGCCCGCGACCGCGATCGTCCCGGCTATCGGCTCGAAGGAGATGGTGGCGGGGCTTCCGCGACTGCTGGGTCTGGAGCCCGGTGCGCGCGTGGTGATTCCGTCGATCGCCTATCCGACCTATGCGGTGGGCGCAGCGCTCGCCGGCTGCGAGATCGTGGTCACGGACACCCCTGAGGACGTGCCGGACGCCTCGCTGATCTGGCTCAACTCACCGTCGAACCCGACGGGCTCCGTCCTCAGTGTGCAGCGGGCCGCGAAGATCGTGGCCTGGGCCCGCACCACGGGGGCGACCGTCGTCAGCGACGAGTGCTACATCGAACTGGGGTGGGACGCCGAGCCGGTCTCCCTGCTGCACCCGTCGATCAGCGGGGGCAGTCACGACCAGCTCCTGGTCCTGCACTCCCTGTCCAAGCGGTCGAACCTCGCGGGCTACCGGTTCGGGTTCCTCGCCGGCGATGAGAACCTGGTGAGTGAGATCCTGCTCGTCCGCAAGCACAGCGGGATGATGGTGCCGACACCCATTCAGGCAGCCGCCGTCGCAGCCCTGGACGACGATGCTCACGTGGCGATCCAGAAGGGCGTCTACCGGCGTCGCCGGGAGGTCCTGTCCCGGGCCCTGCTGGGAGCCGGCTTCCGGATCGACCACAGCCAGGCGGGCCTGTACCTGTGGATCACCCGGGATGAGCCCTGCTGGGACACGGTCCGATGGTTCGCCGAGCGTGGAGTCATCGTGACGCCCGGTGATTTCTACGGAGTGCTGGGGGAGCGGCACGTCCGGGTGGCCCTGACGGCGACGGACGAGCAGGTGGGTGCGGTTCCCTCTCGGCTGGCGTGAGCGTTATCACCCCGCGGGTTCCCCTAGGGCCTGATCTCCCGGCCGCCAACGCTGGGTAGGCTCGCGTCAGGAGGTTTCTTGTGTCTGACTACAGCTTGGATTACCCCGGTGGTTCCCTGGACCTGCCCGAGGTCGCATCGACCGTCGGCGAGTCGGGTATCAATATCGGTCCCCTGCTCAAGACGACGGGTCACGTGACGCTGGACCACGGCTTCATGAACACGGCGTCGTGCTCGTCCGCCATCACCTACATCGATGGTGATCAGGGGATCCTGCGCTACCGCGGCTACCCGATCGAGCAGCTGGCCCAGCAGTCGACCTTCCTGGAGTCGGCGTACCTGCTGATCTACGGAGCGCTCCCGTCGGCGGATGAGCTCGACACGTTCAAGGGCGACATCCGGATGCACACGATGCTCCACGAGGATCTGCGCCGCTTCTTCGATGGCTTCCCGCGCGATGCGCACCCGATGGCCGTCCTGTCGTCCGCAGTGTCGGCGCTCTCGACCTTCTATCAGGACTCGCTCGACCCGTTCGATCCGCGCCAGGTGGAGATCTCGACGATCCGACTCCTGGCCAAGGTGCCGACGATCGCGGCGTACGCTCACAAGAAGGCCGTGGGCCAGCCGTTCCTGTATCCGGACAATTCGCTGGGGTTCATCGACAACTTCCTCCGGATGACGTTCGGCGTGCCGGCGGAGCCCTACGAGGTCAACCCCGTCCTGTCGAAGGCCCTGAACCAGCTGCTGCTACTCCACGCCGACCATGAGCAGAACTGCTCGACGTCGACCGTGCGACTGGTCGGCTCCTCGCACGCGAACCTATTCGCCTCGGTCTCGGCCGGCATCAATGCCCTGTTCGGTCCCCTGCATGGCGGTGCGAACCAGGCGGTCATGGAGATGCTGCAGAACATCTACGCCCAGGGTGGTGGGGTCAACACCTTCATCCGCCAGGTGAAGGACCGCGAGGACGGCGTGAAGCTGATGGGCTTCGGCCACCGGGTCTACAAGAACTACGACCCCCGCGCTGCGATCGTCAAGAAGACGGCCTACGAGGTCTTCGAGGCGCTCGGTGCCAGCGATCCGCTGCTCGACATCGCGCTGCGGCTGGAGGAGGTCGCCCTCTCGGACGACTTCTTCATCGAGCGCAAGCTCTACCCGAACGTCGACTTCTACACCGGCCTGATCTACAAGGCCATGGGCTTCCCGACCCAGATGTTCACGGTGCTGTTCGCACTCGGACGACTGCCGGGCTGGATCGCCCAGTGGCGCGAGATGATCGGCGACCCGGACACGAAGATCGGGCGTCCCCGCCAGGTCTACGTCGGCGAGCCGCTTCGGGACTACACACCCATCACCGCCCGCTAGGCGGTCATCGGCCTACCGTGTTCCCACGGCAGGCAGCCATCTGCAACCGTCCCAGTCTCCAGGCGTCCGCGTCTCCAGGGACCAAACGGGTCATTCGTTGGCGTGCAGGTCCGCATTGAGTCCGCCCCAGGTCCCTGTGCGCTGCACGACCTCGATGGCACCCGTCTGCGAGTTGCGACGGAACAGCAGGTTCGAGCCTCCGGAGAGCTCACGCGCCTTGGCCGACCTGCCGTCGGGCAGCAGTACCTTCGAACCACCGGTGACGTAGAGGCCGGCCTCGACGATGCAGTGGTCGCCCAGTGAGATGCCGACGCCTGCGTTGGCGCCGATGAGACAGCCCTCTCCGACGCTGATCACCTCGGTGCCTCCACCCGACAGGGTGCCCATGATGGATGCACCGCCGCCGATGTCGGACCCATCGCCGACGACGACTCCGGCCGAGATGCGTCCCTCGACCATGGACGTGCCGAGGGTGCCGGCGTTGAAGTTCACGAACCCCTCATGCATCACCACAGTGCCCGAGGCCAGGTGGGCGCCCAGTCGCACGCGATCGGCATCGGCGATGCGAACGCCACTGGGGACCACATAGTCGACCATTCTCGGGAAGCGGTCGATCCCATGGACGGTCAGATGCTGGCCCTTGCGACGCAGGTGCAGGCGAGTCTCGGTGACGCGGTCGATGGGCACCGGCCCGACGCTGGTCCACGCGACGAGCGGCAGGATGCCGAAGATGCCGGTCAGGTTGATGGAGTGCGGGCGCACGAGGCGATGCGAGAGCAGGTGCAGCCGCAGGTACGCGTCGGCGGCATCCGCGGGCGGTGCCTGAAGATCGGGGATGATCGTGGAGACGGATCGAACAGTGATCCCGCGCACGGCATCGGAGTCGATCCCCGACTCCAGATGGGGCACATCGACCGGCCTGGTGCCAAGGACCGGCTCGGGGTACCAGACCTCGAGGACAGCATCCCCGTCGTAGGTGGCCAGTCCCAGGGCGGCAGCCCCGCCGGTCACGGTCATGGGTGCGGTGGCGTCAGTGCTCATACGGCTACCGTATCGACGTGACCTCGTATCCTCCGCTGGACCTCACGTCGGACGTCGTCGCTCTGACGGCTGCCCTGATCGATGTCCGGAGCGAGTCTCGTGACGAGCAGCACCTGGCCGACCTTGTCGAGGACGCGCTGGGGTCCGTGCCGTGGCTGACGGTCGACAGGCACGGCAACACGCTCGTCGCCCGGACGCAGCTCGGACGCTCGGAGAGGGTCCTCATCGGTGGCCACCTCGACACTGTTCCTGAGCACGGGAACCTCCCGCATCGGTTCGACGGGGATCTGCTCTATGGCCTCGGGGCGTGCGACATGAAGGGCGGCGTCGCGGTGTCGCTCCACCTGGCGGCGACTCTTGCCGAGCCCCTGCGCGATGTCACGTACGTCTACTACGAATGCGAGGAGATCGACGCCGGCCTCAACGGCCTGCGCAGGCTGGCGGAGGAGTATCCGGACCTCCTGGAGGCGGATCTCGCCATCTTGATGGAGCCGTCGAACGCCGGAATCGAAGCGGGTTGTCAGGGAACGCTACGGGTCGAAGTCCATGCCGAAGGAACGCGTTCCCACAGCGCGCGCTCCTGGATGGGTGTCAATGCGATCCACGGCGCAGGGGAGATCCTCGATCGGCTGGAGTCCTACGAGCCGCGCAATCCCACGATCGACGGGCTCACCTATCGCGAGGGCCTGAATGCGGTACGGATCGAGGGCGGCGTTGCCGGCAATGTCATCCCGGACTCCTGCACTGTCACGGTCAACTACCGCTTCGCTCCTGATCGAGATCTCGAAGAGGCGGTTGCCCACGTGCGCGAGGTGTTCACCGGTTTCGAGGTGAAGGTCACGGATGCGGCCCCGGGAGCGCTTCCGGGCCTGGATCGGCCGGCGACCGCCGACTTCGTTCGAGCGGTCGGTGCGGAGCCGCACCCCAAGTTCGGATGGACGGACGTCGCGCGCTTCACCTCACTCGGAATCCCGGCGCTCAACTTCGGCCCCGGGAATCCTGCGATCGCCCACACGCGAGACGAGCACGTCTCCATCGAGGAGATCAGGGCCTGCTACTCGCTGCTGGCGGCGTGGCTCGCGGTCGAAGGCCGAGACAGGGGATGACGCACACGACGGCGGCCCCTCGAACTTCCGAGGCACCGCCATCGTCGTGGTGTGCGCTCAGGACTGCTTGACGGCCTCCACGTCGAGCACAAGGGTGATCTCGTCTCCGACGAGCACGCCGCCGGTCTCGAGAGCGGCGTTCCAGACCAGGCCGAAGTCCTTGCGGCTGATCTTCGCCTTGCCCTCGAAGCCCACGCGTGTGAAGCCGAAGGGGTCGAGGCTGGTGCCGATGTACTCGAACTCGACGGTGACGGGACGGGTGACGCCGTGGATGGTGAGGTCACCGGTGATGGTGACGTCAGCTCCGGCGATGGCCACGGCTGTCGAGGTGAAGGTGAGGGTCGGGAACGCCTCGACGTTCAGGAAGTCGGCGGACACCAGATGACCGTCGCGGTCGGCGTTCTTGGTGTCGATGCTGCCGGCCTGAATCGTGAGCTCGGCGGTCGAGGCCGCGAGGTTGGCGCCGTCGATGACGACGGACCCTGCGAACTCGTTGAAGCCGCCCCGCACCTTCGACACCATCGCGTGGCGGACGCTGAAGCCGATGGCGGTGTGAGTGGGGTCGATGGCCCAGGTGCCGGTGGCGGCGCCGAGGCCCATGTTCTCCGTGGTGGTGGTCATATGAAGCCTTTCGCAGCAGGTAGGTAGTTGATTCATCAACTATTGCCACGATAGCAGGTAGTTGAGCATGCAACTACCAGAGGAGGTCCTAGGGTTTCGTCCATGCCAGCGGTGTGCGTCTTCTGCTCGTCCAGCCTGACGATCGACGACCGCTACGTGGAGCTCGCGGCACGCACGGGTGAGGCCATCGCTCTTCGGGGCTGGGACCTGGTCTCCGGCGCCGGGTCCATCTCGATGATGGGCGCGGTGGCCCGTTCGGCGCGTGCGACGGGAGGGCACACCATCGGGGTGATCCCCGATGCGCTCGTCAGGCTCGAGGTCGCTGACCACGACTCCGACGAGTTCATCGTCACTCGCGACATGCGCCAGCGCAAGGGCCTCATGGATGAACGGTCCGACGCCTTCCTCGCCCTGCCCGGCGGCATCGGCACTCTCGAGGAGCTCATCGAGGTCTGGACCGCGCGGAGTCTGAACATGCATCGCAAGCCCGTGGTGGTCCTCGACCCCTGGCACGACTTCGAGCACCTTCACGCCCTGCTGGATCACTGGCAGGAGAGGGGCTTCGTCCGCCCTGCAGCCCTGGCCCACGTGCACTGGACGCGCGACCTGGATGAGGCGCTGGACGAGATCGAGCGTTCATGGGCCACGATCGACGCCACGAACGGCTGACTGGTCGCCTCCTGGTCGAGGCCGTGATGGAATGACGGTATGGCCGTCGTCTTCGTTGTTCTCGCGATCCTGGTGATCGGTGGAGCGGTCGCGTTTGCCGCGGGCCGCTCGCCCGGCCTCCCGGGCGCAGATCGCGATCGCAGGCCCGACGGCGGGAGTGGTTCCACGTTCGATGTGGTGGTCCGCGGGTATCGCATGGACGAGGTCGACGCCCGGATCGAGGCACTGGAGCAGGAGAACGCCGCTCTTCGCGGCCGGCGGCAAGAACGCGGCTGACGGGGCGCCCGCACGACCCGGCTGACGGTCGCGCCGGTGGATCCGCGATAATGGGGGCTCGCTGCCTGCCCTGCAGGCGAGGAGGGGCATCCCGGCCCCGGCGAAGCGACGGAAGGGGACCCACATGGCCGCGATGAAGCCGCGGACGGGCGATGGCCCGCTCGAGGTGACCAAGGAGGGACGTGGCTACGTGATGCGCGTGCCTCTCGAGGGGGGCGGCCGTCTCGTCGTCGAGCTCAACGGCGAGGAGGCCAAGGAACTCGGTGAGCATCTGCTCGCCCACTTCTCCTGAGCACCAGCCACGTGTGAAGGGCCCCGGACACCAAGGTGTCCGGGGCCCTTCAGCGTATGTGGATGCTGTCGGCGGGCGGCACTACTCGCTCTCGCGAAGCGAGGCCAGCAGGAGGCCGTCGCCCACGGTCAGCAGGGCCGGCAGCCAGTCGTCGTCGGACTTGATCATGGAGGCCGTGTCTCGCAGGGCGAGGGTCTCCGGCTCGCGATCGGCCGGGTCGGCAACCCGACCGCTCCAGAGCACGTTGTCGAAGATCACCAGTCCGCCCACCCGCAGCAGTCGCTTGGCCTGGGCCAGGATCGCCGGGTACTCGGTCTTGTCGCCGTCGACGAACACGATGTCGTAGGCCGCATCGGACATGCGCGGCAGGACGTCGAGTGCCCGTCCGGCGATGAGTCGCGCCCTCGTGTGGTCGAAGCCCAGAGCGGTGAACGTCTCGCGAGCCACGCGCTGGTGCTCGGACTCGACATCGATGCTGGTCAGAACGCCGGTGGGAGTCATTCCTGACAGGAGGGCGGCGCCGGAGACACCCGCACCCGTGCCGATCTCGACGACAGTCTGGGCACTCACCGTGGCGGCGAGAAGGCGCAGGAGGGCGGCTGATGGCCGGCTCACGGCTGTGCAGCCGAGCTCTGCGGCCTTCTCTCGGGCCTCGCGGATCACCTCAGAGTCGTCGGACCAGCCGTCGGCGTACTCCCATGACAGGGGGGTTGGCAGGTATGGGTCATGCCCGTCGCTGGCGATGATGCACCTCCAAGAGGATCCGGGGCTGATACGAGAATCGGCAGCCGAGTTCGCCCGAAGCCTAGTTGAGAACTACCGTGGGATGTTGCGGACCGTACCGAGGACCGCAGGAGCAAGGAGGTGCCATGACCGAGGACGCCCCGACGCCCCCTGTTGGGCCGGACTCCGGGCAACCCGTGCGTGCGCCCTATTCGCCGCCGGCGCCGTCCTTCGCGGCCAGCGCCTACCCCACTCCGCCCGTGGTCCCCGCGCGTCGACGCGGCCTGGGAATTCTCGGAACAGTCCTCGTCGCTGCCGTCGTGGCGGCCGTGGTCGGAGCCTTTGCCGGCCTTGCCGGATACGTGGTCGGACGCGACTCCGATGCCTCCGAGTCCGTGGCGGTCGGAGGCGCCCAGGTGTCTGCCCCCCTGCGCACCCTGGTCGACGGATCGATTGCGGAGATCGCATCGACGACCCTCCCCGCCGTCGTGTCATTGGTGGTCGACGGTCCATCAGGATCGGGGAGCGGCTCGGGCTTCGTCATCCGGCCCGACGGCTACATCCTGACCAACAACCACGTGGTGAGCGTCGCCAGCGGTGGCTCGGTCGAGGTGGTCTTCGCGGATGGGGATCGCCGCCAGGGAACCGTCGTCGGGACGAGTCCCTCCTATGACCTTGCCGTCGTGAAGGTGGAGCGTGACGGACTGCCCACCCTGCCGCTGGGCAACTCCGACCAGGTGCGGGTGGGCGACGTCGTCATCGCGATCGGAGCGCCGCTGGGCCTCGACGGAACCGTGACGTCAGGCATCGTCAGCGCCCTCGACCGCCCCGTCATGGCGGGCGACTCGGCGACCGACGTCTCCTACATCAACGCGGTCCAGACGGACGCCGCGATCAATCCGGGCAACTCGGGGGGGCCGCTGCTGGACACCGGGGGCAACGTCATCGGCGTCAACTCGGCGATCGCCACGCTGGCCATCGGCGGTGAAGCGGGCAGTATCGGCCTCGGTTTCGCCATCCCCAGCAACTCCGCGGCGCGGGTCGCCAAGGAGATCATCGCCACGGGCACGTCTCGCACCCCGCTGATGGGTGTGCAGCTGGACCCGGCCTATACGGACGCGGGCGCTCGTGTCAGTTCGGTGACGCCTGCGAGCGGCGCCTCCGAAGCAGGCATGCAGCCAGGCGACATCGTCCTCACCGTGGATGGTCGTTCGATCGACAACGCGACGGAACTCGTCGTGGCTATCCGGTCCTACGCCCCGGGCGACACCATCAGCATCGACTTCGAACGCAACGGGCGCCAACTTGCCGCCGATCTCATTCTCGGCGACGACAGCAGGGCCGAGTAGCCATGTTCGATATCGGACTGGGCGAGATCGCCATCATTGCCGTCATCGGCCTGCTGGTGTTCGGCCCCGAGCGGCTGCCGCGGGCCGCCGCCGACGCTGCCAAGTGGCTTCGCCAGATTCGCGGCATGGCTTCAGGGGCACGCCAGGACCTCGCCGATTCGGCCGGCCTGGACCTGAATGATGCGATGGACTCGGTCAAGGAACTGCGCGACTTCCATCCGCGGCGACTGGCCGCCAGCCTGCTCGAGGAGCCTGACGACGAGACGGCGAGACTGCCGACGACGTCGAAGGCCGACGACGCGGACAAGGGTCGGCCGGCGTTCGATCCGGACGCGACCTGACGCAGCCGGCTGGCGCCGGCTGCCCTCCCGGTCGCTACCGACCGGCCGGGGTGATCCCGAGGCTCATGCCCGCAAGGCCGCGGGGCTTGTGCCCCAGCATCTCGGCGACCGCGCGCAGCGCTTGAGAGGCCGGAGCGTCGGGCGTGCTCAGCACCAGCGGGTGACCGGAGTCTCCGCCCTCACGCAGGGCCACGTCGAACGGGATCTGGCCCAGCAGCGGAACGTCCGTGCCCAGTTCCTTGCTCAGCATGGACGCCACGAGCTCACCGCCGCCGATGCCGAAGAGATCCATCGGCTCTCCGCAGTGAGGGCACGGGAAGGAGCTCATGTTCTCGATGACGCCCGCGACCTTCTGGTGGGTCTGGGAGGCAAGCGTGCCCGCCCGGACAGCCACGTCGGCCGAGGCGGCCTGGGGCGTCGTGACGACGACAAGCTCGGCACTGGGCAGCAGCTGGGCGGTCGAGATCGCGATGTCGCCCGTGCCCGGCGGCAGGTCCAGGAGCAGGACGTCCAGATCGCCCCACCACACGTCGGTCAGGAACTGCTCCAGGGCCCGATGCAGCATCGGACCCCGGAAGGCGACGGGCTGAGCGACGCCGCCGGGCTTGAACGGCAGCATCGAGATTACGCGAACGCCGTACGACTGAGGCGGCATGATCATGCCCTCGACCATCGTCGGCGGCTCCATCGCATTGAGAATGCGCGGAATCGAGTGGCCGTAGACGTCGGCGTCGACGAGTCCGACCGTCAGGCCCATCTCCGCCATGGCGACGGCGATGTTGGCGGTCACCGATGACTTGCCCACGCCTCCCTTGCCCGACGCGATAGCGAACACCTTGGTGGTCGAGCCTGGCTGAGCGAAGGGGATCTCCTTCTGCTCGTGGCCGCGCAGCTTGTCGCGCATTGCCGTGCGCTGGGTGTCGGTCATGACGTCGAGCTCGACCTCGACCTTGGTGACGTCCGGCACCGTCATGACGGCAGCAGTGACGCGCTCGGTGATGGCATCCCGCATGGGGCAGCCCGCAACGGTCAGGAAGATCCCGACCGCGACAGATCCGTTCTTCTTCGCCTTGACGGACTTGACCATGCCGAGTTCGGTGATCGGGCGATTGATCTCCGGGTCGTTGACGGTGGCGAGGGCAGCGTGAATTGCATCGATCGAGGGCTCTGGCATGGCTCGATGCTATTGGGCGTCGCTGGAGCCCGCCTCCGGGGTCTTGCCGTTCCTCTTCCGCCCGCCCTTGGCTCTGGTCGAATCCTGATCGTCGAGGTGATCGCGGAGATCGTTGGCCCATTCGCGAAGCTCGCCACGAACGTAGTCGCGGGTGGCAACATCGCCGATGGCCATCCGCAGGGCGGCAAGCTCGCGTGCGATGTAGTCCGAGTCGGCGAGGAGACGCTCCGTGCGGGCCCGGTCCTCGGCGAACTGCACGCGATCACGATCGGCCTGACGATTCTGGGCGAGAAGGATCAGCGGTGCCGCATAGGACGCCTGCAGTGACAGCAGCAGGGTCAGGAAGATGAACGGGAACGGATCCGGCGCCCCGTCAGCGATCGCCACGTTGAGGGCGATCCAGATGACGATCGCGATCGTCATCCACAGGATGAACGCCCACGAGCCGATACCGCGGGCGGCGGTCTCCGAAAGGCGACCGAACCGCTCGCTGTCGACGGACGGTCTCAGCGAGCGGGTGCGGTCCAGCGGCTGGTCGAGTCCCTCGGACCGGCGGGAGCGGGGTGCTGCCATGGTCACTCACCTCCCGCGACGTCGGGCTCGTCGGGAGCATCCCGCCAGTCCTCGGGAAGCATGTGGTCGATGACGTCGTCGATCGTGACGGCACCGAGCAGGTGTCCGCCCTCATCGACGACGGGCAGGGCGACGAGGTTGTAGGCGGCGAATAGTCGAGTGACGACATCGAGGGGGGCATCGGGGCCCACGGGCATCAGGTTGACGTCCACGATGGCCGAGACGAGGGTGCCGGGGGGCTCGCGCAGCAGCTGCTGGAAGTGGCAGGTGCCCAGGTAGCGGCCGGTCGGAGTCTCCGTCGGGTTGCGCGCGACGTAGACCTGCGACGCGAGGGCGGGCGAGAGGTCGGGGTTGCGGATGTGGGCCAGGGCGTCGGCGACAGTGGCGTCGGGGGGCATCACGATCGGCTCCGTCGTCATCATGCCGCCGGCGGAGAAGTCGTCGTACGAGAGGAGTCGCCGCAGGTCCTCGGCATCGTCCGGCTCGATCAGGTCCAGGAGGTCCTCTGCCTGGTCCGGCGGGAGGTCGGCCAGCAGGTCTGCCGCGTCGGCCGGGTCCATCTCCTCCAGGACGTCTGCTGCTCGCTCGGCCTCCAGGGCCTGCACGATCTCGATCCGCTCGTCGTCCGAGAGCTCCTCGATGACGTCTGCGAGCCGCTCGTCGTCCAGCGCCCGGGCCACTTCGACCCGTCGCTTGGCAGTGAGGTCGTGCAGGACGTTTGCCACGTCGGCCGGTCGCATGGAGTCGAACTGCGCCACGAGCTGCTCGGCGGGCTGGTCGGTGCTGGGCAGGGCAAGGCCGGTGACGTCGGTCCAGTTGACCACGAGTGTGGATCCGCGTCGACGGATTCCGCTGCCCGCCTTGCGGACGAAGAGCTCGGAGACGAACCAGTCACGTGTCTGGGTCTTCTCGACCGCGACGTCCAGGAGGGTGACGGACTCGCCGGTCTCGCTCATGTCCACGGTGCGGTCGAGGAGCTCGCCGATCAGCAGGGTCTCGTTGGTGCGCTTCTCGAAGCGGCGAAGGTTCACGGTTCCGGTGACGATCACCTGACTCGCGTCGATGGCGGTGACCTTGGTCATGGGGACGAAGATGCGGCGGCGTGGCTGGACCTCGACCACGAGCCCGGTCAGGCGCGGGGGGTTCGATCCGATGCGCAGCACCACGATGGCATCACGAACCTTGCCCACCTTGTCGCCGTTGGGGTCGAACACCCCGATTCCGGCAAGGCGGGCAAGGAACACCCGAGTTGCGGTACCGATCGTCACGTCGGCAGGCTACCGCCGATAGGGAGGAAGGTTCCATGGCCGCTCCGGTGCGTCCTGCATCGACTCTCACCAGACCGCCTACGGCGGACCTGGTGCTTCTGGGCGTCGCCGTCCTGTTCATCTCCTCCAGCGGCCCGATCATCGCGGCCATCGCGGCCCCGGCGATGGCCATCGCCTTCTGGCGCTGCCTGCTGGGATCGGTCCTCACGTCCCCCTGGGTGCTTCTGCGCCGCCGACGCGAGCTGCTGTCCCTGAGCCGGCGGGAGGTGCGGCTCATCGTGCTGGCCGGCGTCCTGCTGGGCGCTCATTTCGCCACCTGGATCCCGTCCCTGCGGTTCACGACGGTGGCCTCGTCCACTGCTCTCGTGGCGACTCAGCCTGTGTGGGCGGCGCTGATCGCCCGATGGCGGGGGGCGTACATCCCGCGGTCGGCATGGATCGGGATCGCCGTGGCCCTGGTCGGTGTCCTCGTCCTGACCGGCATCGACCTGTCCGTCGATCCCCGTCACCTCATCGGCGACGTGCTCGCACTCATCGGCGCCATGCTCGCAGCTGCTTACGTCACCGTGGGCGAGGAGGCGCGGCGCTCGGTGTCCACCGCCACGTTCACGACCGGGCTCTACGCCAGTGCGGCCGTGCTCCTCCTGGTCATCTCCGTGATCGGCGGTCAGGCTCTTGTCGGCTTCAGCCTGCGGGACTGGGTCCTGATCGGGCTGCTGACCCTCGGGGCGCAGCTCCTCGGCCACACGCTCATCAACAAGGTCCTGTCGACCACGTCCGCCACGGTGGTGTCACTGGCCATCCTGTTCGAGATGCCCGGTGCCACGGTGATCGCTGCCATTGCACTGGGTCAGTTCCCGCCCTGGGGCATCCTGCCGGCCGTGGGCCTCATGTTCATCGGCATCGTCCTGGTGATCCGCTCGGGATCGAAGACGGTCCCGTCGGAGACATCGCCGCTATGAGGCGGGATGCCGCCGAAGAGACCGGATGAGGGTCTTCGTCAGCTGGAACGACCCTGGCCGAAGCTCTCGTAGGCGCGCAACACCTTGGTGTGCCATGCCTTGTTGACTGAGCTGTTCTTGCTGGCCGCGTTCTGCTGCTGCTTCGTGGTCAGAGTGCTGGGCAGGGCGCGGAACACCTCGGTCTGCACGATGGCCATGCCGCGCTGGGTCGTGATGAGGTCGTCGAAGATGATCTTGTCGTCCTGCTCGTAGGACAGCCCTGCCGCGTAGCCTGTCGTGGAGTCATCGGTGAAGTCCGATCCTGACTGTCCGGGGACCTTGTCGCCCTCGTCAGTCATGACGGTCGGGCTGTCGTAGCACCTGGCGCTGCGGATGGCAGCGAGGGCAGCCTGCGCCTTGGCCTCGGAGGCGTACTGGTAGATCGTCACGGAGCCGCTGGCATTGGAGTTGATGGCATAGCCGACTGCTCCCATGTTCCTGGCGGCGGGAAGCTTCACGGTGCCCTTGCTGTCCCAGCACAGGGTGGGGCGGGTGTACCGGGAGTCCTTCTCGGAGAAGTAGTAGTTCTGGCTCCAGGAGCCGAGGGTCGTGGGCATCTGGGCTCGCAGCACCGCCTGCTCGAGCTCGGTGGGGTTCAGGGTCGTGTAGTCGTCCGCCTGGGCGGCGGGAGCCGCGATGCCGATGGCAAGGACGGCAGCGATGGATATCCCGGCGAATGCGCGCGTGTGAAAGGTCATAGGCGCATTATGGGAGGCGACCTGTCGTGACGTGACAGGATGCGGCGGTGACATTGCCTTCGATTCCGGACGCAACCGCGGCCCTGCTCTTCGACTGCGACGGCACGCTGGTCGACACGATGGGGCTGTACCGCATCTGCTGGCGTCAGGTGTTCGGCCGGCATGGATTCGAGATGACGGACGAGTGGTTCGACACCTGGGCCGGGCACAGCACCGGACCGTTCGTCCGGGCGGCCTTCCCCAATGGGCCCGACGACCTGATCGCGACCGTCACGCGCGAGGGACACGACCTCTTCCTGGAGTCGACGCACCTGCTGGAGCCGTTGGAGCAGGTGGTGACGATTGCCCGCGAGAACCACGGCCGACTACCCCTCGCGGTTGTCTCAGGCGGCCCACGGGTGACGGTCATGGAGTCGCTTCGGGCAGTGGGGATCGTCGACCTGTTCGACGTCATCGTGACGGCTGACGATGTCGAGCACGGCAAACCGGCTCCGGACGCCTACGTGCGTGCAGCCCGCGACCTTGGCGTCGACCCGGCCCTGTGCGTCGCTTTCGAGGACACCGACTCGGGCATGTCCTCGGCTCAGGGAGCAGGCATTCCCGTCATCGTCGATGTGCGCCACCACGAGGCCTGATACTTTCTGAGGGCTGTCACAAGTATCTGCCGTCAGGAGCACTCATGTTCGACTACACGTCCCAGATGTTCCACGTGGGCCATCTCGTCCCGAACCTCGAGGAGGCGATGGACCAGTTCGGCACCGACTTCGGCTTCACCTGGACGGACGTCGTCGTTCGCGAGGAGCAGTCACTGTGGACACCGGAGGACGGGCAGCGGTCGATCCGTCTGAAGTTCTGCTACTCGATGGCCGGTCCGCAGCGGCTGGAGCTCATCGAGGGCCCGGAGGGGACCCCCTGGTACCACGGAGATCCGGAGAACCTGCATCACGCGGGGGTGTGGGCTGACGTCCCGTCCCTGACCGAGGAGCTGCTGTCCCGTGGATGGACGCTCGTCATGGCGCAGAGGTCACCGGAGGAGGGGTACGGCTCCTTCACGTACGTCCGGTCGCCTTCGGGCTTCCTGCTCGAGCCCGTGGCCGAGGCGAACAAGCCCCGCATGGAGCAGTGGTTCGAGACCGGGGTCCTCGGCTGACCCACGCCTCCGCCTGCGCCTCCGCCTGCGTCAGTCGTGGTGGCGAATCCGCGGGCTGGACCCGCCACGCCTGACGCACGTCGCGTGCGGGGACAGGGGTCCTCGGCCAGTGGATCTCGGGACCTAGGTCCCTGCCTCGTCGGTCGTAGTTTCTTTAGAGTCACTACAGATCAAGGCACACGAGGAGGTCGGTGGATGCGCACCCGGATGCACCCTCTGAGCAAGGCTCTGTACGACGTTCGGGAGGACGGACTCGTCGACGTCACGCAAGGCGATCGACACGGAGTCTTCACGCCGAACGGGGTTCGCGTCGAAGGCGACCTGTACAACGTCGACATCCACCTGTGCCATTGGCTCGCCGGACCCCAGCTGCCGGCCGGGGCGGCCGGCAACCCCAAGGACTTCCCTGCCGACTCGCAC
>Ga0181563_10000949_pt1 | contig 28384 bp, 29 predicted proteins | sample 011ome_25_FD_133759 | JGI IMG/M metagenome (GOLD analysis project Ga0181563, IMG submission 133759) | Coastal salt marsh microbial communities from the Groves Creek Marsh, Skidaway Island, Georgia - 011512CT metaG (megahit assembly) | ecosystem: Environmental > Aquatic > Marine > Intertidal...
CGGCTCGACCCGGTCAATGCCCAGGTCTCGCGGGGGCTTGGTGTATCGTTGTCGGCGTTGGGTCGTTTTGATGAAGCCGTGGATGAGGCTGACCGGGGACTTGCCATTGGTGATGCTTCTGCGTTCCGCTTCCTGCATGCCTTGTAAACCATGTCAGCTTACTCGGCCAATGATTTTGACCAGGCGATTGCCTACCTCAATGTCAATACACCTGGCCAGGAGGAATACGACATGGCCTTGCCACTGGTCGAACAATTGGCCATTGGTAATCGTGAAGTCGTCGTGCAGGAACTGGCCGCACTCCAGCAACAAAATATTACCCCGATTCAGGAAGCCATCCTTCAGCCAGTGGCGGCGGTCGCCGGGGATACGGAAGTGGCGGTGTCCTATATGGTGGGGGGCAGCAACCAGATGGGCTTGTGGTTACCGTTCTCCAGGTCCTATTTCAATGATCCGTCAATGAAACAACAATTCAGGGAAAACGGCCTGGTTGCCTACTGGCAGGTATCCGGCTGGAACGATTTCTGCGGGCCCATCGAGGGCTCGGAAAACGATTTTGAATGTGATTAGGGAGGCTCGTGACTCAGCCAACAAAAAACAAGTACGACAATATTCTTAAAGCCGGCGTGCTGTACCTGGCCGGTGCCTGGTTGATCGTGCAGACCGTGATGTCGTTGACGCCGGTATTCGACTGGCCGCCTATTTTCGGGTTTGGCATCCTGTTTATGCTCATTCTCGGTTATCCCATTGTCATGCTGATGACCTGGGCCTTTGATGTCACGCACCAGGACAAGGGTTGGGACAAGGCGGCCGATGAACGAGAGGCCCGGGGAACCGGGAAAGGCTTTCGAATAACACTGGCGATCCTGACCGGTCTGGCACTGATGGTGATGTTCCTGGATATCTTTCTGCTTGAAGACGGGGAGCCACAAGAGCAGGTTGTCATTCCGGTGATGCCAGAACAATAAAGGCAGAAACAAGCCACAGGGAATGGAATGTCCTTTGGCAGGGAGTGATGATGTTGAATGTTATTAGGGGTTTGGAAAGGAAAAAGTGGGACACGTTTAAATCAACTATGTCCTGAGTATAAAACCATGAAAACCTATAGAGTGAAAATTGGAATCGGGTTAGCTGCCACAGTGTTGTTGTTGGCCTGTTCTGGCGAGCCTGAGCCATCGCAACCAATCACTGAGGCTACGCCTGAACTGGAAGCCACGGTCGACCAGGCGCTGGAAGCCGCCGGGGTCGCTGATGAGGTGGAAACGTCCTTTTACGACAAGTCCATTGCCGTGCTGCCTTTTTCAGACCTGAGTGAAAACAGCGATCAGGAATATTTCTCGGACGGGCTTTCCAATGACCTGATCAACCGCCTGGCCATGATGCCGGATTTACAGGTGGCCGGACGTGAGTCGTCTTTCTATTACAAAGGGCGCGATGAAGTGCTCAGTTCAATAGGTGATGCACTGCAGGTGGAAAACATCCTGTTAGGCAGTGTGCGCAAGTCTGGTGATAACCTGCGGGTAACGGCGCAGCTGGTCAATGCCGATGATGGCTTCAATATCTGGTCGCGTACCTATGACCGGCAACTGGAGGATGTGTTTACGATCCAGACCGAGATTGTGGATGAAGTGGCTACTGCCCTGAGTGTCACGTTAGGCGCCGGGGAATTCGCCATACCAGGCATGACCCGCAATATAGAAGCCTACGACAAGACCCTGCAGGCTCTGGCCCTGTATAACCAGTTCACACCGGATAATATCTTCCGCGCCATCAACCTGCTGGAAGAAGCAGTCAGGCTGGACCCGGACTATGGGCGTGGCTGGTTGATCCTGGGAGATATCTACGACCAGAGCCAGCTGATATTGTTCCAGGACCAGGCCGTGGATTTTCCGGCTCAGGCGGCCGGGGCTTTTGCCAAGGCGGCTGAAATTGCGCCGGACATGCCGGAACTGATGCTGGTGGAAGCCGGCAGCCTGCGCAACCAGGGGCGCTTTCTGGAAGCGGAAAATCGGTACCAGCAGTACTTTGAAAGTTTTGGCTACTCGGTCGCCCGGGCCATGGAAGAATATGCCCAGTTGCTGGCACGGACAGGGCAGTTCAACGAAGCCATTGCCATGCTCAATCGTGCACGTCGCACTGAACCTTTTGATCCCCGCTTTACCTATCAGCTGGCCTTGATTCAACTTTATCGGGGAGAGGACACCGATGTGGCACAACTGGCGGAATACGGCCTTGGGCTTGAAGGGGGGGATTTCCTGTTCAGCGCACTGGAATGGGAGCTGGCCCTGCGCGAGCGTGAGTTGCAGAAGGCCGCAGAACTGATCAGGGCTTATCTTGAGGACGAATCTGCTGGCACCTATGACACTACAGTATCCCGGCATTTCCTGGAAAAATTTGCCGACATTTTGTCGCTGAATGATTTTGAAGCCTCCACTGAAGACATCATCGCCATGATCAACGATCCGTCAGTGACTCCCCTGGAACTGGGTTATGTCGCACGCCTGGTGGCATTGATGGGGCAACCGGAAATTTCCCTGGATTACTGGTATGGCCAGAATGCCAGTCCCGCTATCTGGGATGATGTGTACGTGGACATGCGCCGTTTGCCGGACTTCAACCGCTTGCTGCAGGAAAAGGGCCTGGTGGATTACTGGCGTGCGACCGGGAACTGGGGTGAGTATTGTGTGGAGGCTGGTGGGCAGGATTTTGTGTGTAAATAGGTCCTGGTGAGTGATGGGTTTTGGGCGAGTGTTGTCCACCTTGTCGGCAAACGTCCCTGCGGGACTATGCCGACCTACAACTATTCAGCATCGGTGCTGAAAGTGGCAGGGTGACCTGCGGTCACCATGCCGGATGGCGGCACGTTGTGCCTTATGCCGGCCTACGATGATTCACCGACATTATTTTGTAATGCCTTTCGTTGCTAGACTTCCTCTTCGTCCCGGTCTGCCCAGATAAAGCCAATGGGGTTTCTTTGCTCTGGTTCTTTTATTTCCATGGCAAAACACATCATCTGGACTGTGGACTGGTGGGCAAAGGTTGTCACCGGGTTGCCTCCCAGGTGCCCTTCGATGCGGATGCCGTCAAAGGAGACCTGGGCCAGCTTCATGACATTGATCTGCACACCGCCATGCAGGATCGCCATTACCGCAGGCTGGTAATTTTCGGGCAACTGTTCACGCCAGGCTTTGACTTCGGTGGCCAGTGAGGCCAGAAAGACGGCGGCACTGCGAAACTCGTTTTTCTCTTCCTGGCTGCAGCTTGCCGGCAGGGGGCAATACAGCGATTGCTTCTCTACACTGGGTGGCCTGAAACCGGGAACAGGCGACATCTGCCGGTTCAGGTTTTCCATGACGCTGTCGAGTGTCTTGGGGGTCGCTGTGTCATTGTCTGGCATGATGTGTTCCCTTTTGATTATGACAGGTGATTTTGCATACACCCTTTTCAGGTCATTATGCTAAATAAAGCGCCTGGAGTGAACCTGGGTTACCAATGCCGGAGATGGCCCTTAGGGCCATTTCCGGCCTACGGCATAGAGTAAAAACCTGAACGGATGTAGGCCGGAAATCGCGTAGCGATCTCCAGCAAGAAAGATGTTGACGGCACCCATTGCCGGAGATGGCCCTTCGAGCCATTTCCGGCCTACGGAATAGAGCAAAAACCTGAATGGTTGTAGGCCGGAAATCGCATAGCGATCTCCGGCATACGGTATCAGGACCTGGACAATACCTCGTGCAATAAAGCAGCGGCTTCCTGAATATCTTCATCACTAACCAGCAAATCCGGCAGCAATCGAATAATACCGCCGCGTGTCGGCACCACCAGCAGTCCGGCCTCTGCGCAGGCATGGGTTAATGGCCTGGTCATGTCATGATCAAAGAACTCGATGGCACACAACAGCCCCTGACCGCGAACCTCCCTGATCAGTTCCGGGAACTTGGCCTTCAGTGCCTGAAGCTGGTTCAAGAGCAGTTGTCCTGAATTGGCTACTTTGTTCGCCACATCGTGTTGCATCAGGTAATTCACCACGGCATGGGAAATGGCACAGCCCAGTGGGTTGCCGCAATAGGTGCCGCCATGGTCATCTTTTTCAACGCGTTGGCTCACGTATTCACTCACGGCAAACGCGGCAAAGGGAAAGCCGCCGGCTATACCCTTGCCCATGGTCAGGAAATCAGGTGTGATCGTTTGTTCTGAATGTTCCAGCGCGAAGAATTTTCCTGTACGACAGAAACCGGTCTGGATTTCATCGACAATAAACAGGGTGCCATGCTGCCGACACAGGGCCTGGATGGTAGCCAGGTAATTATTTGGTGCAATCTGCACACCGCCTTCCCCCTGAATGGGTTCGATAATGACCGCAGCTGTTTCGCTATCCATTGCCTGTGCCATGGCCTGGCTGTCACCAAAGGGCACGAACACGGTGTCGTGTTGTTGTGGTGTGTAGCGTCCGGAGTTTTCCAGGCCGCGAGTAACAGACAGCGTATTGAAAGTCCTGCCGTGAAAACCACCCAGCGTGCTAATGACTTTTTTGCGACCTGTTATTTTTCTGGCCAGTTTCAATGCTGCGTCATTGGCTTCGGCGCCGCTGTTGCAAAAATAGATACGTGTCAGGTTGGCGGGCAGGGCGGTTGCCAGTAGCGCGAGCAATGCGGCACGAGAGGGAGAGTAGGTAAATCCCGCATTGGGGCTCTGGAGCAGTTTGCCTGCCTGTTCAGTGATAGCCCGGGTGATAGCCGGGTGGTTGTGACCCAGGCAGGTCACGCCCCAACCGGAAGTAAAATCCAGGTATTGCTTGCCTGCTTCATCCCAGACCCGGCTGCCCTCACCGTGGGTGAAGGCCAGCTCAAGGCGCTCGCAAAAAGTCATGCCAAGCCGGTTTTCGATTTCAATGGTATCCATGATGTTGTCCTCTCGTGGTTGTGTCATGGTGGATTGCTTTCTTCAGGGCATAAAAAAACCTCCAGTGTCTGGGACAGCTGGAGGTTTTTAAATTCGGTGTTTTGATGTGTTACATGAACCGGTTATCCAGGCATCCCTTGTTTTGCGCGCGCAGCACGACGCGCCGCGGCGGCCAGGCGGGCTGCAGCGAAAGACGCGATGTTGATGTTCAGTTCAAATGTCATTGTCGTTAAATGTCTGGTGAATCCTGTGTGACAGGCGGGGGACTTTAGTGAACATCGGAATTTGTGTCAATTGAAAATTCGCGGCACAGGCCTGAGGTTCAGGTGTTTCTAGATGCCGTAGGCCGGAAATTGCGCAGCAATCTCCGGCAATCCCGGATAATGAAGGTGACATTGCCGGAGATGGCCCTGCGGACCATTTCCGGCCTACGGCATCTCCAATAAATACAGTTCTTTCAGGATTTCACGCCATTCATCGTACTGCTCATCCAGCGTACCGCTTAAGTGATACAGGGAATCCTCCAGCGTGATATCGGTGGGCAGGATTTCGTTGGTGAAACCTTCATTGAGTTCTTCCAGATACTGGTCCTGCATGCGGGCCCAGCGGTAATTGTTGTAACTCTCGCGCAGGGCCATGTAACTGCCACGGCGAAATTCATTGCCCTGGGCAGCTTCCCGGTTGATCTTGTCGGCCTCGCTGGCCTGTTGTTCACGCCGGTACTGCCGCCACAGGTCATAGACCGGCTTGATGGTGACAAAGAAGCTTTCGTACTGCTCGTCCACCACATCGATGAAGACATATTCATGTTCGCGAATCTCGCGCACGCGCTGGAAAAAGGGATCATTGTCCGCCGGGTAGCGGGTGATGGTGTAGTGGCCGTTTTCATCCATGGCCAGGTAGGGGCTGAATACCTCCGGGGCAAGATCGGCGGCGTAGCGCAGGGTAGCCACTTTTTTGATTTCATCTACCTGTGTGCTGCCCAGCGTGTCATACATGGCAACAAGATCACTGCTGATCTCGGAGTAAAGGTATAAAAAGGGATCAGTACCCAGGATCGGCTGACTCAGGGAAACGCTTTCCACTACCGTTCCGATATAGGTCTTGTCCAGCCAGGTACGGTCAGTGGCATCGCGGGCCACCAGGGCAAGTTCCAGTGTCGTGCCGTTGGAAATGACGATGGTGGCGGAAATTTGCAGTTCGGCGCCCCTGTCCGTATCGGGCAGCAGCCTGACAGCGCCCCACTGGCCGCTTTCCTCCAGTGTGAGCTTGAGAAAGGAGGGCAGGTAACGGGCTTCGGCCTGGCGCACGGCCGGAAAGACTTCTTCCTGCTGCTGGGTAAGGGCATCGGTAGGCAGGTTCATGTCGAAAGCTTCGATGCTGACATCCAGCAGGGGCTTTTCCTGGGCGAGTGTGACCTGGCCAGGCAGCAACACGAAAAGGAGCAGAAGCGGCCGCATCAGTTACTGGTCCTGTCAGTCGCCCGGCGGCAGACATTGTTGCGGGTCAGGGTCAGGATGCAGTCGATGTCGTTTTCCGGCACCTCATACCGTCGATAGTAATTGCTGATGGTTATGGGGGCTGGCACCTGGCTGGAGGATACCGTGGTAGTGATATTCAGCTGGCGGCCATTGGGCGACAGGGTGACCTGGTAGAAAATCTGCAGGCCATCGGTCAGGCTGAGCTGGAACAGGAGCTGTTCACCATTCCAGCCACACTGCTCTGCTCCGAAGGGGGTTTCAGTGACGGCGACCTGGCGATTGAAGAATTCACAGAACAGGGCAAAGTCTTCCTCGCGGTCAATCCTGATACGGGAGCGGTCCTGCTCGATTTTCAGCACCGGCATGCGCGTGATCTCTTCGGTAAAGCGTGCCAGGCCAACCACGGACTCCATGGAGCCGCCGGCAGCGGGACCTGCGCTGAAAGTGGAATTGCGATTGAGTCCGTCTGACTGGGGATTGAGCCGACGCTGGACGTCGAACAGGTAGAGGTTGAACTCGGTTTCAAAGTCATCACTGAGCTGGTAGTCCTTTTCCCAGTTGCCTGACATGTCGACAACCTCGTAGGCCACTTCTTCGTTGATCCTGGGGGCTTCCGGGCTCTGGCAGCCGGCCAGCAGCAACAGGCCGGCAATGGCGGCCAGCGTGTTGGCGGGGAAATTGAAGTAATTGATTTTTATCAAGATGTCAGTCAACCAAAGGCGTTCTACTGGATACCCGGAGCACATGGTAACAAGTTTTCAGGTTTGTATTTTTCGTACTTACCACAATATCTAATCAGGTATGCTGTCCAAGCCAGTAGAGAGTTAGCCAGGCCAATAATGCAGATAACCCATGAACAACGGCTTGACCCGGAAATCATCCGCGTGTTGAGCTGGAACATCAAGAAGCAGTCAAGGCCGCAACTGAATGTGGACCTTGCCGGCCTCAGCAAGGAAGTTGACCTGGCATTGCTCCAGGAAGTGCATATGGAAGGGCGTGGCCTGCATCATTTCAATGAGTCCTGGCACCGTAATTTTGCTCCGGGCTTCAGCCTGCCGCGGCGTACGACCGGCGTGATGACGTTATCGACTTCCGGCTTTGTGCACCAGGACAAATTCATCCATGCTGAACCCCTGTTTCGAACCAACAAGGCTGCCAGCCTGACCTGTTAACCCCTTAAAGGCATTGACCAGACCCTGCTGGTGATCAACCTGCATGCCGTGAACTTCAGCCTGGGTATGCAGAGCTACAACAGGCAGTTACATGATTTGCTGGCCCATGTGGACAGTCATGAAGGGCCGGTGATTTTTGCGGGGGATTTTAATGCCTGGCACCAGCAGCGACTCCAGTTGCTGGAAGAGATCGCTTCTCATCGCGGGCTTCGGGAGGTCACCTTTGACGATGACCGGCGCATGCGAATTTTCGGGCGTTTCCTGGACTACATGTTTGTTCGCGACCTGCAGGTCCTGGAAGCGCGAACCCTGCACTCGGAAGGATCCGACCACAATCCCCTGCTGGCCACCCTGAGCCTGTAAGCTGCCTTTTCAGAGCCCTTCGGCAATCGCCACCACATCTGACCAGTCCGGCCTGACCCGGTAATTCTCCTCGGCCATTTTAGCCAGAATCTCGCCATTGGGGCTGAGCAGCATGATGCCCGGCTGGGGCACGCCATAGGCAAAATGGCCGGGCTCCACATCCGTGTTCAGGATATTGAAGGCATTTACATGCTTGATGTTCTCATCGTGGAGCATGGTGAACGTGATGCCCTGGTCTTCCTCCACCAGCTTGAGGGTCTCCACCGGGTCATAGGTGATGGTGGCAACATGGAAACCGGCGGCCCTGAATTGCTCGACAGCACCCTGGAGCCCGACAAGCTGAGCCTTGCAATACGGGCACCAGTCAAATGAGCGGTTAAAGACCAGCAGCAGCCCCTTGTCACCGGTCAGTGTCTCCAGGGTCTGGGTTTCGCCATTCTGGTCAGGCGCCTCGAGGACAGGGATGGTGGAGCCCACCGGGTAATCGGGAGCCCAGTTGAACTCCTGGGCGAGGAGGGCAAAACAGGGCAGTGAGAGTAACAGGGTCAGGGCAAGTGTTCTGTGCATGGCGGGCTCCGGGTGGCTTCCATGGAAACGGTTGGTCGTGTGGCTTGTTTGAGCAGATCAAGATTGACGGGCTTTTCTTTCAATAGCAACCGGGCAAGGCAGCAACCCGGTGCCCGGGAAGGCTTAGGTAGCCGGAAATGTGCCTCTTCCTGGTAAGAAAAAAGTGGTCAAAAAATCACCTGATATTGGTTCGGCATCATGTGCGATTGGCAATAATTCCAATAGTTTTATGCACATACGGAATCCTCGTGATAATACTGTTTAAGAACTCTTAATAAATGCGTGTTGGTAATTCAAAAAATGCGTAACCTGCTGAAATTAAAAAATAAATATCTATAACCCGGCAATCTTGTGAAATGTCCGTGCACCACTTTTGAACACAGAGGACTATTACTCGAAAAATTCTGCACAGTTTTATCCACAGCTTTGCCAGTAATTCACAGCTGTGGATAACTTGTCGCGGACCTGGTCATGGAAACAGGCGTTTGGGACTGCTTGCCATTTCCCCTACAATGCCGTGGATTCAAACACGGGGTACCAATATGCCGGATCACCATAGCCTTGCCCTGCAAGTCAGGGATTATGAATGCGACCTGCAGGGTGTGGTCAATAACGCGGTCTACATGAACTACCTGGAGCATGCCCGCCATGAATTCCTCAAGTCACGGGGCGTGGATTTTGCCGAGGTAACCCGCCAGGGCATCCACCTGGTCGTGGTCAGGGCTGAGCTGGATTTCAAGGCTTCCCTGACCAGCGGTAATGACTTTACGGTCACGACCCGGTGCGAGCAGGAAGGCCGCCTGCGAATCGTCTTCCAGCAGCAGATTCTCTGTGGTGACAAGCTTATGCTGGCCGGCAGGATTATCGCTACAGCCCTGAATGAGCAGGGCCGTCCCTTTGTACCCACCGACATCCTGTCCAGACTGGTTTAAAAAAATTTACGGGCTTTAACCCTTTTTCATCGTCCACCCGTTTACAGGGGGGAATTTAACGCAATGTTTTCCCCGGGAGGGAACGACGATGAAAAGAAAAATACTTGCCACATCCATCAGCGCGGTCATTGGCCTGGCCGTGCTCAGCGCCTGTTCAGTCAATAATGAAAAAGAGGCTACGATCGAGACATCACCTCCGGTCGCCTCGGCCGAGCGGCCACAGGAAAACGAGGCCACTGTGCAGCAGCGCTCTGTGGTCGAAGAGGTTGCAACCCTGGACCAGCCCCGACAGGCAAGCACCGACCGGGAACAGTTGCTGGATCTGGTAGAAGAGCGAAAAATCGCTGGCAGTGCGCAACAACAGCCACAGGTGACAGCGGCCAGTCGCCTGAATTACAACCTGATCCAGCCCGGCCAGGAAAGCTACTTCATCCCGCCAGGTAGTCGGGAAAACTAAGCCAGCCTGGATGACAATCGCATCAAGCGGGTCACCGATGAACCGGTTTCCACCTTCAGTATTGATGTTGATACCGCCTCCTACAGCAATGTGCGCCGCTTTCTCAACGAGGGCCGGTTGCCGCCTGCCGATGCGGTTCGCACCGAGGAAATGGTCAATTACTTTGCCTACAATTACCCGCGTGACAGTAACGAGGGGGCGCCTTTTTCCGTGTATTCCGAGATCAGCGCCAGCCCCTGGTCAGCCAACAAGCACCTGTTGCATATCGGCGTCCAGGCTGTAGAGGCTGACAGCGTGCAGGACCTGCCGGCCAACCTGGTATTCCTGGTTGATGTCTCCGGTTCCATGAATAGCCCCGACAAACTGGGTCTGCTGCAGTCCTCGCTGAAAATGCTGACCAGGCAGCTCGATGAACATGACCGGGTTTCACTGGTGGTCTATGCCGGTGCCTCCGGTGTGGTGCTTGAGCCCACGCCGGGCAACCAGGAACACAGGATTGTTTCCGCCCTGGAGCGCCTGCGTGCCGGTGGCAGCACCAACGGGGCGGCAGGTATCGAACTGGCCTACCACCTGGCACAGCGGGCCTATATCGACGGCGGGATAAACCGGGTCATCCTGGCCACTGACGGGGATTTCAACGTCGGGGCATCCAGTGTCCAGGCCCTGAAAGACATGATTGTCGAGAAGCGCAAGACCGGTATCAGCCTGACCACGCTGGGCTTTGGGACAGGCAACACCAATGACCACATGATGGAGCAACTGGCCGATAACGGGAACGGCAACTATGCCTACATCGATACCCTGAACGAGGCCAGGAAAGTGCTGGTGGATGAAATGTCTTCCACCCTGCACACCGTGGCAAAAGACGTGAAGGTGCAGATTGAATTCAACCCGGCGGTGGTGGCCGAATATCGACTCGTGGGGCATGAAAACCGCCTGCTCAACCGGGAAGACTTCAATAACGACAAGATTGATGCCGGGGAAATTGGCGCCGGGCATACGGTGACAGCCCTGTATGAAATCAGCCTGGCTGGTTCCCGGGGACAGAGTGTTGAGCCATTGCGTTACCGGGACAACCAGCCTGGAACGCAGCCGGTTGCTGTTGATACCTCGGAGTTTGCGTTCCTGAAACTGCGCTACAAAGCCCCGGAGGAAGACTCCAGTACGCTGATCGAGCAGCCACTGCTGGTTGCTGATATTCGTGATTCCATTACTGATACCTCCGAGGATTACCGGTTTTCAGCGGCAGTGGCCGGCTTTGCGCAGTTGCTCAAGCAGGATGCCAGCCTGGGCAGCTTCAGTTTTGATGATGTGCTGGTCCTGGCGCAGCCGGCCAGGGGAGACGATATCTTTGGCTACCGTGCCGAGTTCATCAACATGGTGCGTACAGCGAGTGCATTGCGTTGAACACTGGTCGATATCCGCTGAACTGGAATGAAAGTGATAAACTCGAGCCATGCAATTGTTCAACATAGCTGACAGGGGTGATAGTGACGCAAAACTGATGCTGGCCTATGCCCGCGGTGATGCGTCAGCCTTTGAAAAGTTGTACCTGAAGCACAAGGATGCCCTGTTCCGGTTCTTTCTGCGCCAGTTCGGCAACCAGGCACTGGCCGAGGAGCTTTACCAGGATGTCTGGGTGCGCGTGATTGATGCCAGGTCCCGCTATGAGGCAAAGGCCAGGTTTACGACCTGGCTTTACCGCATTGCCCATAACATCCTGACGGATTACTACCGGAAACCGGTAGAAGAGGATTTGCCGGAAACCGGTACCGTGCCGTCTTCGAGTATCGATAATCCGGAAGCGATCGTCAGCGGCCAGGAAAAACTTGCCCGCTATCGCACGATGATCCAGACGCTGCCGGATGAACAACGCGAAGTCTTCCTGCTGAAAGAAGAAGCCGGGTTGAGCCTGCAGGAGATTGCGGAAATTACCGGTGAGAATTTTGAAACCCTGAAAAGCCGACTGCGTTATGCTGTCGGCAAACTGAAACAGGCACTTGAAGAGCCTGAACAACATGACGGACAACGACAACCACAAGCTGTCTGATGAGCAACTGGCGGATTACCTGGCCGGCAAGGATACCGTGTCTGGGGCCCATCGCGAGCTCGAAGACGTGTCCTCACCCTCGCACCTGGATGAGCGAATACTGGCCCGCGCACGGGAAAGCGTTGCCGGGCAAAAACCCACCAGGAATGATGTCTTTATCAGGCCCTATGCGACTGCTGCCACCGTATTTCTGTGCCTGACCATCAGCTTCCTGTATCTGAACAATTCCGATGTGCCGGGTACCGGTGCTTTGCGTTCACCGGAAGACATGACTGCCAGGCTCGTTGAAGGTGCCCTCGAGGAGCAGGCCCCTGCCGCACCTGGGGCGGAAAGTGCTGCCCGGTCCAGGGTGGCTTCGGAGGCCGACACTCAACGCGCTGTCGCCAGCACATCCAATATTATCGCTACCGGTGCCGACAGCAATGCAACCGCGAATGAGGCTACTGCAGACCAGGATGCCTCCCTGGACCAGTTGCTGGACCTTGTCGAGGAGCGCCAGCTCAGTCAGTCAGAGCAACAGGGCATCACGTTTGCTGCCAGGCTGCAGGTAGCCGAGCCGGAACTTTCCTACCGGGAAAACCGCGAAGACTGGCTTGAGGAAATCGCCCGCTTGCGTGAAACCGGGGAAATTGACAGTGCCGCTGAAGAGGCCGTCCTGTTCCTGGAAGCCTATCCTGAAACTGATCTGGAAGCGGCCTTGCGGGCGCTTGAGTCACCCTGAAAATTCCGTTTTGACGAGTCCCTCGACCGGCGGTATCCTTCTCGCCAAAAGGACAGGCCAGCCCTGGTCTGAGTGTCCTTAACTTGAGGAGATTCCATGGCATTACCCAAGATCGGCAACAAGGCACCCGCGTTTACCCTGCAGGACCAGAATGGTGACAAGCACAGCCTGAAGGATTACCAGGGCAGCATTGTTGTGCTGTATTTTTACCCGAAGGCGATGACACCCGGCTGTACGGTACAGGCCTGTGGCATTCGTGACAGCCAGAAAGCCCTGAAGAAAATGGGCGTCAAAGTACTCGGCGTCAGTATCGATGCCTATCCCAGATTGGCCAAATTTGCTGAACGGGATGATCTGAATTTTACCCTGCTGTCCGACGAGGACCACAAGATCGCCGACAAGTACGGCGTGTGGGGATTGAAAAAATTCATGGGCCGGGAGTTTATGGGACTCAAGCGGACCACGTTTATTATCGACAAGGATGGCCGCCTGCGGCACATCATGGAAAAGGTAAACACCAAGACGCATCATGATGACGTCCTTGGCTGGATCAAGGAAAATCTTTCCTGACAGAATACCTAACTCGCCAGGCTGTTCAGCACTGAAGGATGGTTTGTAGTTATGAAGTTGTATTGCAAGCAGTACGCCGATGCCGGTGAACTCCTCATCATTCTTCATGGTTTATTTGGCAACCAGGGCAACTGGGGCCAGCATGCCAAGATATTTGCCAACCAGTATGCCGTTTACGGCATGGATCATCGCAACCATGGGCGCTCCGAATGGGAAGAGGGCATGACCTACGAGGCCCTGGCTGGGGACGTGCATCACACCATGCGCCTGTATGGCATTCCCAGTGCCCATTTCATCGGCCATTCCATGGGTGGCAAAACCGCCATGCAACTGGCCATATCCTACCCTGACCTGGTCAGGAAACTGGTGGTAGTGGATATCGCACCGGTGCAATACAAACCTCACCACGATGCTATCTTTGAAGGCCTGAAAACGCTCAACCTGGATCTCATTGACAGCCGCCAGGATGCGGATGAAATTCTGTCAGAGTATGTCAGTGAAAAAGGTATTCGAGATTTCCTGCTCGCCAACCTGGTCAAGGATGCCGAGGGTAATTACGACTGGCGCATGAACCTGGATGCCATCAGGCACGGCTACACGGATTTGCTTGCAGGTATGCCCGATGGCAAGTTTATGGGGCCAACCCTGTTTATCAAGGGAGAGAATTCAGACTACATTCTCAAGGAACACGAGAAGGCTATCATGGGGCGTTTCCCCAATGCCCAGATAGAGCAGCTTGATGGGACAGGGCACTGGCTACATGCGGAGCAACCCGAACTTTTCCAGGCCATGGTCCATAAATTCCTCAAGAATTAGCCTTAACACCTGGCAACGCAATTGACGTAGGTCGGATAAGCGCAGCGCCATCCGACATGGCATCCGGAGGATGCCCTGACAAGAATACCTTTGCAGACTATTTAAAATACGCGGTGATTGCAGTAGCTCGCACGCAACGCTTTAAAAATTTCAACATTATTGGGCGTTATGCGAACGCCTGATGACTACTGCAACCGACAGTTCTTGGAAAACTGCGATTTGAGAAACTCCATCTGGTCAGCCCGTATGCGTTTTGAATTGACAAGCGCCAGGTATTCGGCAGGATTGGGTTCATAGGGCAGGGCAAGCAGTTCCATGTGGGCTTCTTCGGGTGTGCGGTCCTGCTTGTAATGGTTGCAGCGGCGGCAGGACGCAACCACGTTGACCCAGGTATTGGCGCCACCGCGAGACGTTGGCACGATGTGGTCGCAGCTCAGTTCCCTGTCCGTGAATTCCTTGCCGCAGTACATGCACAGGTTCTGGTCCCGTCGAAACAAGATACGGTTACTCAGGGCGGGTTTTTTCGGCAAACCGCTGTGCAGTTCCCCGGCGCAGGCAACGATACTGTGCAATTCAATAATGGATTGTTCGCCGGTTAGACGTGATGTACCACCACGTACCTTGAAAAGGGTATCGCCCAGGGTCCAGGTAATAAGTTCGCGAGCGTAGAGGGTAGTGGCTTCTTGCCAGGTGAGCCACTCGACCGGGTGGCCGGCAATATTAAGACGAAGAATATGGGCGTGACTGTCGACTAATTCCATAATTCCACAGTGGACGTGCCTGATTCACGACTGACTGTAGCCATAAAACCAGGACACGTCAATATCCTGAAAAAATTTAACCATCTGTTTAAAAAATTTTTTTCAAACATTGGTTATACCGGATCAATCTTTTTCCAGTAAGGCAATCAGTGAAGAAGTATCCCAGCGGTTGCCACCCATTTCCTGAACCTGTGAATAGTAGCCGTCGACGATTTTTGTCACGGGCAAGCTGGCACCATTCTTTCCAGCTTCTTCCATGGCGATCCCCAGGTCCTTGCGCATCCAGTCCACTGCAAAACCAAAATCAAATTCGTTGTTCATCATGGTGTTGTAGCGGTTTTCCATCTGCCAGGACTGGGCTGCTCCCTTGCTGATGACGTCGATGACTTTTTCCACATCCAGCCCGGCGCGCTTGGCAAAATGAATGCCCTCGGAAAGCCCCTGGACGACCCCGGCGATGCATATCTGGTTCACCATCTTGGTAAGCTGGCCATAACCGGAAGGACCCAACAGCTTGACGCTGGCTGCAAAGGCTTCGATTACGGGCAGTGCTTTTTCAAAGGCGGCTTCATCACCACCGCACATGACAGTGAGCTTGCCGTTTTCGGCGCCCGCCTGTCCGCCGGAAACCGGCGCATCGATGAAGGCAAAGCCCTTGTCATTGGCAATGGCTGACAATTCGCGCGCCACGATGGCAGACGTGGTGGTGTTGTCGATGAACACAGCACCGGCCTTGACGGTTTCAAAAGCCCCGTTGTCGCCAATAGTAACCTGGCGCAGATCGTCGTCATTACCCACACAGGTGAAAACAAAATCGGCGCCGTCAGCAGCTTCAGCCGGCGTGGCGGCCGTGTTGCCGTTATAGGTATCTGCCCATTTCTGTGCTTTTTCAGCAGTACGGTTGAATACGGTGACGTGATGACCGGCATTGGCCAGGTGACCCGCCATGGGAAATCCCATCACGCCCAACCCGATGAAAGCGACTTTACAGCTCATGAATGTATTCCTGTTCTGGTAAAAAGATGGGGCAAGAATACTAGATCGGGGTTGGAAGGGACAAGGAACAAGGAGCAAGGAACAAGGGACGACACGTTGGGCTTAAACGTGAGCCCGTAGGTCGGGATTACCCTAAAGGGCATAAAAGGCTCGAAGAGCCGTTTCCCGACGATGAATCCTGAAACATTCGCTAAAAATACACGTCGGCAAACGCCCTCGCGGGCTATGCCGACCTACAAACACACAAACCTGCAGTCAAAATAGAGACCCTGAAACTGCCAACAAACCTGAACTCCCTTGTTCCTTGCTCCTTGTCCCTTGTTCCTGCCCGGTGCAACCGGGTGTCTGCCTCTTCATCACCCTTCGAGGTGGTGTTAAGCTTGATGCCATACATAACAAGAAGAGGGAAGGCGCATGTCCGAATGGCGTGAAGGCAAGGTGGTTGAAAATATTCATTGGCATGACAGCCTGTTTTCTCTCAAGATTGATGCCGACATTGATCCTTTCACGGCAGGCCAGTTTGCCAGCCTGGCACTGGAAATCGATGGCGAGCAGGTGGCAAGGCCCTATTCCTTTCTCAGTGCTCCCCACGAAAAACCGCTCGAATTCTTTTTTTACACGGCCATCGATGGCGTGTTATCCAACGCACTGCAGGCACTTGAGCCGGGTGATACGGTACTGGTGAAGAATCCGGCCAATGGCTTTTTTACCCTGGATGAAGTGCCACAGTCACGGGATCTGTGGATGATTGGTACCGGCACAGGTATTGCGCCTTTTCTTTCCATCCTGAAAACGGACGAACCCTGGCAAAAATATGAAAACCTGGTGCTGGTGCAGGGCGTAAGAACCAGTGCCGACCTGCAGTACCAGGATGTCATTGCCGGCTTTTCAGAAAAGTATGACAAGCAATTTCATTTCCAGCCCTTTGTCAGCCGTGAGGCCGTGGAGGGTGCCATCCAGGGGCGTATCCCGGCGGCTATTGAAGATGACAGCCTGGAAGAGAAGATCGGCCTGACACTGGCACCGGACGATTCCCAGGTCATGTTGTGCGGCAATCCCGATATGGTCAAGGATGCCGTGGCCCTGCTCAAGGATCGCGGATTTGCCAAGAACCTGCGTCGCAAGCCCGGGCACATTACCACGGAAAACTACTGGTAAACTTTCCCTGCCCGCACGCGTCTAATCAGGTGTGGGTATGGCGAAATACCTGGTTCTGGCGGTATTTCAGGCATGGATCCTGGCAATACGTTGGGCCGGGATTGAAATTTTCGCTACAATCCCCACTCTTTTTCGGGTGAGACACCGAAATAACTCCTCTATGGAAAGGATCAAGGTACTGAACATGCAAAACATCCTGCGCTGGACTGTATTGCTTTTGACACTCGTGTGTATGCTGCCGCTCCAGGCTGCTGATGATGACGAACTGGGCTGTATCAGTGGTGACTGTACAACCGGCAAGGGCACCCTGGTGGAAGAAACCGAGCGTGGCCTGCGCACCTATCGCGGTGATTTCGTCAATGGCAAGTTCCATGGTTTCGGACGACTTTCCTATAACGATGAAGGCGAACACTACAAGGGTCGCTTCCGCAATGGTGTGAAGCACGGCCGCGGCACCCTGTGGGATAAAGAAGGCAATGTCTACATGGGCCAGTGGCAAAATGATCGTCGCAACGGCATGGGATTGCAGGCATTCCGGGTACAGGACTGGGAAGAAGACAAGTACACGGAAACCTGGCTGCGGGAAAATACCGAAAACTATTTTGGTGAATTCAAGAACGATGTCTTCTACGGGGAGGGTACCTACCGCTGGGAAGACGGCACCAAGTATGTCGGTTCCTGGGCTGCCAACAAGAAACATGGCCGTGGCTACTTTGACCACGGTACCGGTCACAAGGCCTGGCGTACCTTTGAGTTTGACGAAAGGGTTTACGACGAACGCTTCGAGTTCTGACCTGCAGACCGCTTCATGGACATAGAAAATTTCCGGCGCGAATACCTGGCAGGCAGCCTCAAGCGCGAAGACCTGCACGATAATCCCGTAAGCCAGTTCCAGACCTGGCTGGACCAGACGGTCGCCTCGGGTATTACCGACCCTACGGCCATGGTGGTCGCTTCTGTCTCGGCTGACGGCCAGCCTTCCCAGCGTATTGTGCTGCTCAAGCAGGTTGATGACCGGGGCTTTGTCTTCTATACCAATTACAACAGTCGCAAGGCCCGGGAGATTGCCGGCAATGCACAGGTCAGCCTGCTGTTTCCCTGGTCCACCCTCGACCGTCAGGTCAAGGTCTGCGGACATGCTGAAAAAGTGCCAGTGTCTGAATCGATCAAGTATTTCCTGTCTCGTCCCCGGGACAGCCAACTGGCCGCCTGGGCATCTGACCAGAGCCGGCAGATTTCCTCGCGTGATTTTCTCATGAACCAGCTGGCCCACATGAAGGAAAAGTTCGCCGACGGAGAAGTGCCGCTACCGGACTTCTGGGGCGGCATGCGGGTAATCCCCCATGAAATCGAGTTCTGGCAGGGTGGGGAGCATCGTCTGCATGATCGGTTTGTGTACACCCTGAACGATAAAGGGGAGTGGGAGATACACCGGCTTGCTCCTTAGGGAAGGGACAAGGAGCAAGGGACAAGGGACAAGGAACGACTCGTTGGGCTTTAAGTGAGCCCGTAGGTCGGGATAGGCTCGAAGAGCCGTTTCCCGACGATGAGGTCTCAAGCATTCCTCAAAAATGAACGTCGGCAAACGCCCTTCGGGCTATGCCGACCTACTAGCTAACTCTTTAACCTGCCGTAAAAATAGGCACGCTGAACCAAACATCACACCTGAACCCCCTTGCTCCTTGTCCCTTGTCCCTTCTTTCCTGCCCCCCGATCCTGTAAAATGCCTCCCATTCTCGGGGCAGGGTGCAACTCCCTACCGGCGGTAATACAGGTGAAACCTGTTCAGCCCGCGAGCGCTGTTACCTTCTGGTGACAGGACAGCAGATTCGGTGAGAGTCCGAAGCCGACGGTGACAGTCCGGATGAGAGAGAATCAATGTGAACACACATGACGTTCAGTTGTGTGCGTGTTGCGTTGCTTTTCATGCTCCGAATGATTAACCAGGAGCAAACCATGACAAACCCGACACATCAGAAAATCGCCTTCGTTCAGTCCGGCTGGCACGAGGACCTGGTTGACCAGGCCAGGAAAGGCTTTGCCGAACAGTTGGCCGCACTGGGTCTTACTGCGAAAGTGGATTATTTCCGTGTGCCCGGCGCCTTTGAAATTCCCCTGAAAATAAAACAGTTACTGCGCAGTGGGGAGTATGCGCTGGCTGTGGGTACCGGGTTTGTTGTCGATGGCGGGATTTATCGCCACGAATTTGTCGCGCAGACGGTGGTGGATGCCCTGATGCAGGTGCAGCTGGAAATGGAGTTGCCGGTGTTGTCAGTGGTACTGACCCCAAAGGAAACCTTCAGTGAAGTGGAGCACCATGATTTCTTTTTCAATCACATGAAAATCAAGGGCACGGAAGCGGCCGATGTGGTTGCCGAATTGTTGACAGGCAAGGCGGAAGCATTCGCCGAGTCGGCGTGATTGAGCCCGGCTGCGCCGGGCAGGAGCAAGGGACAAGGAACAAGGAACAAGGAACGACACGTTGGGCTTGAGTGAAAGCCCGTAGGTCGGGATAGGCTCGAAGAGCCGTTTCCCGACGATGAAACGCTGGGTATTTTTCAAGCACAAACGTCGGCAAACGCCCTTCGGGCTATGCCGACCTACACGCCGGACTCAAACGTGATCCTGTAGGTCGGATAAGCGAAGCGCCATCCGACATGACGGCTCAAGGCCGTCTGATTCCCGGCAGTTTACAGGTCCGATATGTCGGATGGCGGCCCGATGGGCCTTATCCGACCTACCTCAGTTTGAAATTCAACCTGCCGTAAAAATAGACACGCTGAACGAATCAACAAACCTGAACAACCTTGTTCCTTGCTCCTTGTCCCTTGCTCCTGCCAGGCGTAGCCTGGTGCCTACGGCAACACATACCACAACAGCGCCGGCAACAGGGCAAAGGTCATCAACGTCGAAATCACGACAGTGGCGGCGACTTCTTCCGGTTGCCTGTCGTAGCGCATGGCGAACAGGTAGGCAAACACGGCCACCGGCATTGAGCATTGCATGATGAGGATGCCGCGAGCGGCCCCTTCCAGGCCCATCAGCAGGGCAATGGCATTTCCGGTTGCAAATCCCAGTGCAAGGCGCATGACCGACAGGGAGACGCTACGCTTGATGCTGGTAATTTTGAAGCGCGCCAGTGACACGCCCAGGGCGATCAGCATCAGGGGAATCGTCAGGCCGCCAATCAGGTCAGTGGTGTTGTAAAGCCACGCCGGTGATTCAATGCCGGCAAACACCAGGGAAACGGTGACTATGACCGTCCAGAACATGGGGTTGCGCAGGATCTCGCGAAAGGACATGGCGCCAGACGATATGGCGATACCCACCGTAAAGCCAAACACGATATTGACCGTGAAATAGGTCAGGCCGAGTGCTAGTCCCTCATCGCCGAAGGCGAGCAGGCACAACGGCAAGCCCATGTTGCCGACATTGGGAAAAATCTGCCCGGGCAGAAAAGCGCGTTGGTCCAGGCTGAATATTTTCAGGATGATGTAACCCACCACGCCAAAAATGACCATGGTGATAAAAGCTGCACCCGCCATGGACAGAAAGGCCTGGCGATCCAGCTCAATATCCATGAAGGTGGAAAATATCAGGCAGGGGGCGCCGATATTCATCACCAGGCTGGACACGAAGGGCGTTTCAAAGGCATGCCCCTGCTTGACCCAGGTATAGCCGATCAGGGCACAGACAAAGACCGGGGCAATAATCGCAAAGATGTCGATAAGCATAGGTTGAATGTTCTAGTGATTATTCGGGCCACGCAGGCAGCTTCTTCTCGACCAGGTGTTTTTCCAGGCGGGCAAAAGCGGGCAGGCCGTTATGGTAAGGCGGGTAATCCTCGCCCAGAATCAGCGGGGCAAAATATTCCCGGGCTGCCTGGGTGATACCGAAGCCATCCTCGGTGATGTAGTCGCGCGGCATTTTCTTTTCCACGTTGGCGACATCAGCCAGGGCGGCTTCGCCAATATGCCATTGGTAGGGGGCAGAGCTGTCCCTGACAATAGTGGGCATCACCGCATTCTTGCCGGCAACGGCAAATTCCACCGCAGCCTTGCCCATGGCGTAGGCCTGTTCGACATCCGTGCCCGAGGCAATATGCCTGGCAGCGCGTTGCAGGTAATCAGAAACCGCCCAGTGGTACTTGTAGCCCAGTTCATCCTTGATCATGTTGGCCAGGGCCGGGGCCACACCACCCAGCTGGGCATGGCCAAAGGCATCCCGTGTGCCCTGGTCGGCCAGGAAGGTGCCGTCCTCGTAATGGGCGCCCTCGGAAACAACAATGGCGCAATAACCATACTTGTCCACGCTGTTTTTTACCTTGGCCATGAAGGCGGCTTTATCAAAGGCGATTTCGGGAAACACGATGATGTGCGGAGCATCGCCTTCCTGTTCGGCGGCTAGGCCAGCGGCACCGGCGATCCAGCCTGCATGGCGGCCCATGACCTCCATGACAAAGACCTTGGTAGAGCTTTCACACATGGACGCTACATCCAGGCCTGCCTCGCGAATCGAGACTGCCACGTACTTGGCGACAGAACCAAAGCCGGGGCAGTTGTCGGTAATTGGCAGGTCATTGTCTACTGTCTTGGGAATGCCAACGCAGGTAATGGGGTAATCAATTTCCCGGCTCAACTGGCTTACCTTGTTTGCCGTATCCTGGGAATCACCACCGCCGTTGTAAAAGAAATAGCCAATTTCGTGGGCCTTGAAGACCTCGATCAGGCGCTCATACTCGGCGCGGTTTTCATCCGGGCTTTTCAGCTTGTAACGGCAGGAACCGAAGGCCCCTGCCGGGGTATAGCGCAGGGCGGCGATGGTTTCATTGCTTTCCTGGCTGGTGTCGATGAGGTTTTCGCGCAGGGCGCCGATAATGCCGTTGAGCCCGGCATAGACCTTGCCCAGTTCGGGAAAGGTTTTGGCGGTTTCAATAACACCGCAGGCCGAGGCGTTGATGACAGCGGTGACACCACCGGACTGGGCATAAAAAATATTCTTACCTGACATAATTCACTCCATTTGGTAATCGACGTATTCTACTGCATCGCCTTGCGTCCTGACAGGATGGGGGCGCGTGTTCCGGTTACCGGGTCATGAGATGCTGGCGCCAGGATGAATTGCGCACCCTGGCATCATCTACATGGCATACAGGACTTCATTTTGCGACAATCATCTGCCATGCATATTCATATCTTGGGCATTTGTGGCACATTCATGGGCTCCCTGGCGGTTCTGGCAAAGGAGCTTGGCTACAAGGTCACCGGCTCTGACCAGAATGTCTATCCCCCCATGAGCACACAGCTCGAAGAACAGGGCATCGTCCTGTCCCAGGGTTATGATCCGGCCCATTTTACCGGTACTGACAACACGCCGGACCTGATTGTCATCGGCAATACCTGCTCCCGGGGCAACCCGGCGGTGGAATATGTGCTGGATAACAACCTGCCGTACTGCTCAGGCCCCCAATGGCTGTCTGATCATGTTCTGCAGGATCGATGGGTGCTGGCCGTTGCGGGTACCCATGGCAAAACCACCACAACCAGCATGTTGACCTGGATCCTGGAGCATGTGGGACTGGAGCCGGGATACCTGGTCGGTGGTGTGCCGAAAAACTTTGCCTGTTCGGCGCGCCTGGGTAAAAAGCCTTTCTTTGTCATCGAGGCGGATGAATACGACAGTGCTTTTTTCGACAAGCGTTCCAAGTTCATCCACTACCATGCCAAAACCTGCATTATGGGTAACCTGGAATTTGATCACGCCGATATTTTTCCCGATCTGGCCGCGATCCAGACACAATTTCATCACCTGATGAAAACCATACCGCGTTCCGGGGTGGTGATTGCACCGTTTGGCAATGCCAATCTCGATGCGGTATTTGCGAAAGGCGTCTGGTGTGAACAGGAATTTTTCAGCCTGTCAGGAGAAGAGGGTGCCCACTGGCAGGTAGAAAAATTGGACAGACAGGGCGCGCACTTCCAGGTCAGTGATGGCACGCAAAGCGGTGAAGTTCAGTGGTCACTGCTGGGAGATCACAATATCCAGAATGGTATAGCGGCCCTGGCGGCAGCCGCCCATGCGGGCGTCTCGCTGGCCGAAGGTTGTGCGGCCTTGTCGGTTTTTGAAGGGGTGAAGCGGCGCCTGGAACTGCTGGGAGAATTCGGGGGAGTGAAGGTTTACGATGATTTTGCCCATCATCCGACTGCCATCAAAACCACTCTCGACGGTTTCCGTGCCAGGCTGGATGAAAACAATGATCCAGGTCGCCTGCTTTGCGTGATCGAGGCGCGCTCAAACACCATGAAAATGGGTTACCATCAACAGACACTGGCGGCAGCCCTGACTGCGGCCGACCTGGTCATCTGGTACAAGTCCGAAGAAACCCGCCTCGACCTGGATGCCATCGGCGAGCAGGCACAAACAGCATTTCACAGTATGACCACTACCGATAACATTATTGCGGCTGTTACCAGGGAAGCCCGAGCCGGGGATCACCTGGTCATTATGAGCAACGGCGGATTTGAGGGGATTCATCGGCGTATTGGGGAGGCGTTGGAGAATGCCGGGTGAATCGAATAAAGGAAAAAGGGAACAAGGGAAAAAGGGGTAAGGATTCAGGTGAGCCGGAAAGATTTCGCCCTTTTTCCCTTGTTCCTTTTTTCCCTTTTTCGACACTATTAAGAATGCATTACTGACATACGTAGTTGTAGGAGTTTTTTAGATTGGAAACAATTCCGCTCTTTCCGCTGAATTCGATCCTGTTTCCCAAGGGGCGAATTTCCTTGCAGATTTTTGAGTCACGTTACGTGGATATGATCCGCCAGTGCCTGAAAGATCAGAGCGGTTTCGGGGTGGTGTTGATTGAAACGGGCAGTGAAGTGGCGCGTCCGGGGCAGAAGCTGGATATTCACCGCATTGGCACGTTTTGCCACGTGGTTGACTGGAACCAGTTGCCCAACGGACTGCTGGGAATCACGGTGGAAGGACAGACTACCTTCAAGATCATTGAATCCTGGCGCGAGGACAATGACCTGTGCAAGGCCGAGGTGGTGTTCCGGGACTTTGATTCAGTGGACTCCGAGCAGGTCGATGTGGGTGAGCAGTTCCAGGAGTACGTGGATTTGCTACATGGGCTTTCGAAACACCCGGCCATTGAGGAGCTCAAGCTTAATATCAGTTTCGACAACCTGCGTGAAATTGCCTGGCGTCTGAGTGAGCTGTTGCCCATTGCCAATCGCGACAAGCAGGCGCTGCTGGAGTTGTCTGATCCCTTTGACCGGCTCGAGCAGATTGAGCTGTATATTCGCTCCATCAACCAGCAGGACAGCAGGGGGCTTTGATTCTGATTACGGAAAGACGCTGTCTTAAGTAACGGATATCGCTTTGCTCTTCCCTCCAGCGCGTTTGTCCTGTGCCGAGTGGCAATCACATTACCGTTTCTTCATAATCGGGGCTTTTTGGAGGAAAACCCATGCTTGAAGCACTCATGAATCCCGGCGAAATGACGCAGGACCAGTGGATGATAGTCGGTATCCTCGTATTCGTTGTTATTGGTATTTTGTATTTCGTGTACCGGACTTACCGGGTCATCAAGGAGTCGGCGGATAACAAGTACAAGCCGAATATTGGCCTGTCACGCATACAGGAAGAAACCGGCAGCAAACCCGGTATCAGGAATAGTACTGATGGCGACACCAGCGATGGCAAGGACCAAGGCTGAGCAGCCGCCCAATCCCATGCGAAAACCTTCTTCCCTGGCCCGATTTGCCCTGATACTTCTGCTGGCAGCCATTGCCAGTAGCAGCCAGGCCATCATTATTCGCCACGACAAGGCAGATTCCCGCTACCGGGTGGACGAGTCCAGTTACCCGCAGCTGTTTTTCCTGCACCAGGGCTTTGGCAACAAGATTTGCATGGCCACATTGATCAGTCCGCACTGGGCAATCACGGCTGCCCATTGTGCACGGCAGACACCGATGTTGCGGACACTGGAACAGCAGGAATCATTTCCACTATCCATCGCCGGCAAGCAGTACGAGGTGGCCCGCCTGGTGATTCATCCGCTTAACGATACCGCTGACCAGATGCACAGTGTCGACCTGGCCCTGATCCGCCTGGATCGCGACGTGGACAATGTCATACCGGTACAGCTCAACCGGGAGGCCAATGAATCCAGCCAGGAAGTTTCCCTGCTGGGTTGGGGATTCACCGGTATCGGCACCCTGGGATTGCAATACAACGATGGCAAGTTCCGCCGCGCCCGTAACCGTGTTCATGAAGCCGGGCAATGGCTAAGCTTCCAGTTTGATGACCCCCGCGAATCAGGCAACCAGGCCCTGGACCTGGAAGGGATTCCCAGCCTGGGTGACAGTGGTGGTCCCGCCTTGCTGGAAACCGAGCAGGGCCCGGTATTGATGGGCATTGCCCTGGGTGAGCTGGAAGAAGGGGAATCGCCGCCGGTGCAGGGACTGTATGGCACCATCCAGTTATACGAGCGTATTTCGTCCCACCTGGAGTGGATAGAGCAGGTTATTGCCGAGTAGGCATTCAGGCTTTTCGCCCATGCCATTCACCTGTTCACTCTCTAATTCTGCTCACTCTGCAGCTTCAACCGTTGTCTCTTCCGAAAGCGCCGGAGTTGGTTCTTCAACGGGTGGATTGATCAGGTCAGCCAGCCATTGTTCCAGGCGCTGGTTGTCAGGTTGCCGCTGGGCCATGGCCTGGAAGTAGGGAATCAGGTTTTCACCAACATTGGGCAGGGAAATTTTTTCCCCGTCCTGCAGGGCAAACCGCTCTCCGTTTTCTACCAGCATACTGGCCAGCTGACCGCCATAGTACGCTGAAATTCCGGTATCGGTGATGATGACACTGCCGCCAAAGCGGGGCGTGATAATACCCAGGTTGGGAGTGTGGCCCACGATAACGGTTTTTACCTTGTAAGTGTCCAGCAAGTTCCTGACGTGCTCGCTTTCACTGGCTTCCGGATTCATGGCCAGACCGCGATACCACAAGGGACCGGTCTGGGCATCGCCCAGGCTGTCATCCATATCATAAGCGCCAAGAATCTCCGCTCGAATCCTGTCGTTGATCTCAGTCAGTGACTTGTCGAGCATGTCCGGGCCCAGGCCTGCATGCATGAACAACATGTCATTGATACGAATGATGCTGTTGTGACTGCTGACCCAGTCGTTGAAATCACCGCCAGCCTGCTAGGCAAGGCGATGCTCCACGTAACCCGGGGGAAACTCTGCATACCATCTTTCGCGAAAGGCATCATCGATAATGACAGGTTCTTCGCGATTTTCATTCTGGGCTTCGATCGCCTGTACGGTTTGCTGGTAATAGGCATCCTGCAGGCGCTTTGAGTTTCTCGTGGTCAGGGAATCGTATTCACCAGGATGCACGTAACTCAGATCGCCAGTCACATTCATGAATTCGTGATTGCCGATCAGTACATGCACATAACCGCCATCGCGAAGTGCCTGGCGTTCCAGTTTTTGCAGGTGATCGATGATCTTCGTGGTATCCGGGCCGCGGTCGGGAATATCTCCCACCTGGACGAGGTGGGTTTCATCCCCTATCCAGTTGCCGCGTCGATTGATGATGCCGGCCTCACGCAACACCTTGATGAAGTTGTCATAGTCGCCATGGATGTCCCCTACCACCACCAGTCTTTCCACGTCGTCCCATTCATCCTGGATGGACTGGGCCGCCAGTGACCACTGGCATGTGATCAGCAAGCCGACGACAAGAAGCTGTCGTGCGATGGTTTTGTTAATGCTGGAAAGGCTCATGACTTACCCCCGGCAGTCCTCGAGGATCTCATCTTCCAGTTCCTAAGGATCATCAATAATGGCGAAAAACTCTTCCAGGTATTCCAACGAATCTTCCGCATCTTTTTCCCTGACGTGCGTGGTGTCACCGGCGATGGTCATGATTTGCGCGCGGTTGGCACGAAAAGACGCCAGGGTGGTTTCCAGTACAGCTTGCGGTACACAAAAACCTCGCTACAGGCGCTGCGTCACACTGCGTAGCCGCAATTGCGGTGCTGTTTGTGCATAGGAGGCATCGACGTATCCTGATGAATCAAAATCATAGGGAGCAGGAAAATAGCGATTTACGCCGGTTTGCTGAAACAGTTTGGCGTTGTGGCAGCATTCATCCTCGGGGGCGGAGATAAGCGAATAATCTGTATTGGCAACCATAAACATGAACATGTCCACGAGGTTGCCTCTGGCAGGATCCAGTTGGTCCAGGGGAATCTTGTTCAGGTCCACGTTATCCAAGCCGTTCCTGGCAGCCAGCCTGTCCTTGTGTTCAATGAAAATGCCCAGGGATGTCCTGTCACGGTCGCGTTCAGTGTCATGGAAGGTCACGTTCAGCAGGCGAGACCGGAAACTCAGGTCAGTCAACGTGTTAAACAGGCGGTATGCCTGGTCTTCCCTGGCGACATAGCGTGCATAACGGTCGCCTGACTTGCACTGGACAACCAGCTTGATGCGGTTCTGGTTTTCAAACAGGGTGCCGGCAACATCATCCTTGTCGAGATCGACCCATAGCTGCGCATAATTGCAGATATCCTTGCGCAGTCGAAAATTTCCCCTGACTTCATATTTCGCCTCCAGCGATATCTGTTCACCGTTATGCATGTAGGTAAGCAAGCCATCTTCATATTCTTTTTCCTTGTCACGCTCCCGGTTGATCGAGGTAAACGGGCCATGGAGGGTAATATCGAGAATGTCCTGTTCAAGGAACAGCGGGTCAGGTTCGGCACCCAGCAGTACTGTCGGGCAGGTCAGGAAGCCGGAAAGTATTATAGTGACCAGGAAACGATCGAATCGCGACAGGAGAAGTGTGCTCATAGAGACCTGGTCCCTGATAACTCGTATTTGGGTTTAAACAGTGTAACTCCGGGGCAATAACGGCTCAATAACACCCTGCAATGATGGATTGTGGGAAAATAGTATTCAAAAACAATAATTTACTTGTTTTTGAGTGCGGATTACTATAACCGGGTTCAGCTAAATTCAACGCACTATAAGAAAAATATTATGCATAAATACCTGGACATAGTTGATCATCGAAGCCTCATGATAACCCTGCTTTGCATAGCAGTGACCTGGATCTGCCTGAGGCTGGGTATCAGTTATAACGTTGACCTGATCATTTTCAGCATTGCCATCATTTTTCCACTGGTGTTTACCATTCGTGAAGCTTTTCGTCGTCGACAGAACGCGATCAAGCTGCTCAGCACGCTCAAGGCATCAATCAGTGCCTTTTATTTCAGCCTTGAGAACAGCAACAAGTTGACCCGCGAGGAAAAGCTTCAGGTTCACGAGATGATGAATGGCTTGTCCCAGACCTTTATCCAGGAACTGAAACACAGGAACAACGACAAAATCAGCCAGGTACGCGAGCAAATCCGGAATATTTATGTC
>Ga0181563_10000953_pt1 | contig 28347 bp, 29 predicted proteins | sample 011ome_25_FD_133759 | JGI IMG/M metagenome (GOLD analysis project Ga0181563, IMG submission 133759) | Coastal salt marsh microbial communities from the Groves Creek Marsh, Skidaway Island, Georgia - 011512CT metaG (megahit assembly) | ecosystem: Environmental > Aquatic > Marine > Intertidal...
GATAAGTAACGCTGGCTTCCTTTCCACGTGGGGCTGTAGTCTGGTCAGCCGGAGTTCCTAAGTTGATCTGCTGGTGGGCGGTGAGCCGATTCGAGCACGACGAAGTGAATAGGGCGAAAACGCAAGCGACTGGAAATAGGTAAAGCTCGATGGTAATCAGATCGCCAATTCGCGACGGCGTAAAGAAGCTGCCACAAAAAACGATCCATCGAAATTGATGGATCGCCTGAATCGACAGCATTTGCCGCCAATACTTCGGACAAAACCCCGCGTGAGTCGCGGGAATCATCACATCACTCGTTGGCTGAGAGATCGAGCTCGCGGACCCAGATATTACGGAAGCGAGTGGGGTTGCTGTGATTCTGCAACTTGATCGGCCCCTTGTCGCGGACCTGGTTGTAATTTGCGACTCTCTTGTGTCCCGATGGCCCAAGGGAATCCTGGTAGTGATGGGTGAGGACTCCGTTGTGAAGAACGGTGACGCGGGAACGCTTCAGTAGATTCCCCTCTGAATCCCACTTGGGAGATTCGAAGATGATGTCATAAGTCTGCCACTTTCCGGGAGGGCGGGAAGCATTTACCAGAGGCGGCTTGTAGCCATAAAGAGCGGAAGCCTGGCCGTCCGCGTAGCTTTCATTTTCGTAGGAATCGAGAACCTGAATCTCGTATCCTCCGAGCAGGAAGACACCGCTGTTGCCGCGTCCCTGCGAGTTGCCTTCGACTTTTTCGGGAGTGGCGAATTCGACGTGAAGCTGCACATCGCCGAACTCACGCTTTGTCTTGATGTAGCCTCCGACGCCTTCACCTTTTGGAGGAACCTGCATGTATCCCTCTCCGACAATCCAGTCAGCGGGAGATCCGTCTTTTTCCATGACCCACTCATCGAGATTCTTTCCGTCGAAAAGAACGATGGCATCAGAAGGTGCATCAGCTGCGTTTTTGCCAGGAGCAACGACTTCAGGGCGAGGGCGGGCATCATCATGGACGCGCCATTTTCCACCAGGGAGAAACGGAGTGTCGGTGTAACCGGTCGGATGCTGCTTGGGAGTTTCCGACTTTTTCTTTTTCTCACCCTTCTTGTGGTGATCGGCAAAGGCTGGAGTTGCCGCGATGGCGATGGTTGCGAGGAAAATCAGGAGTTTGCTGGATTTCATAGGTGGATGGAGGCTGCCACTTTTCGAATGCGCTGACAATAGCAGAATGACGCCCTCAAGATTCTTCACAAAAAAGCCGGATCAGTTTCCCGACCCGGCTTTCTAGTAAAATTTCTGTTACTGGGAATTTGTGATTAGACAACACCGGAGATCGTCTTGCCAACGGAAAGAAGATCTTCGCACGCTTCTGCGACGCGGTTGGCCATCCCTTCCTCACCTGCCTTGAGATAAGCTCGGGGATCGTAGACTTTCTTGTTTCCGATTTCGCCATCGCATTTGATGACGCCTTCGTAGTTCACAAGCATGTGATCCGCTATAGGGCGGGAGAATGCATACTGAGTATCCGTGTCGACGTTCATCTTCACGACACCATAGTCGAGTGTCTCGCGGATTTCTTCGAGAGTTGATCCAGATCCGCCGTGGAAAACGAGATCGAACTCAGCTTCCGCTCCAAATTTTCCGGTAACAGCATCCTGACCTTCCTTGAGAATTTCAGGGCGAAGTTTCACTGCTCCTGGCTTGTAGTGACCGTGGACGTTGCCGAAAGTTGCGGCGAATGTGAAGCGACCAAGGGAATGGAGCGCTTCATAAACGGCGAGCATGTCGTCGGTCGTTGTGTAGAGGTCCTCGTCTGGAGTGTCCTCGGTTCCGGCGGCTCCGTCTTCTTCACCACCGACAACGCCTGCTTCCACTTCGAGAATGATCTCGTTATCAGCACACTTCTTGAGGTATTCCTGAGAAATCTTCATATTCTCATCGAGGGAGAGCTCGGAGGCATCAAGCATGTGATTCTGGAAGAGGTTGTTCTCGCCATTGGCGCGTCGCTTTGCTGTTGCCTCGATAAGGGGATCAAGAAACTCCGGAGCGACGTGTGGACGGCAGTGATCGGTGTTGAGGGCAACGAGAACATCATACTGCTCGGCGAGGCGGTGGGTGGCTTCAGCGAGAACGATCGTTCCGTTGACGGCACTCTTATGGTTGAGCCCGGAAGCGAACTGACCCGCACCTGTGGAAAACTGAATGATTCCGTCAGACTTGTTGTCAGCGAACGCTTTGAGGGCCGCATTGATAGTCGTGATACTGGAGCAGTTGATCGCAGGGTAGGCATAGCCTCCCTGCTGAGCCGCATCCAACATGGCTTCGAATTGTTTCGGTGTAGCTACTGGCATAGTGCGGACCTGTAAGCGCAGGGTTATTTGTTTTCAAGCGAGGAATTTGTCAGATTCTGCTCCAATATTGCCGGAATCCTTGTGCTAAGCCGTTTTAGGTTTGTCAAAAAAGAAAAGGGCCTCTAATTTCAAATATCCACGTATGTCCGAGTCGATTTTTACCAGGGAAGGCTACATCCGACCGGCGGTCTTAATCGCCGCGTATCGTGGTGGTATGTTTCCCATGGCAATGGACAATCGTGGGGAGATCGGCTGGTTTTCTCCAGACCCGAGGGGAGTGATCCATCTGGATGAATTTCACATTCCCAAAAGCCTCGCGCGAACGATCAAAAAAGAACCCTTCGAAATTCGCATCGACACGGCATTTTCTGAGGTGATGCGAGGATGTTCGGATCGTCGAACGACTTGGATTAGTCGCGAGATCATCACGAGCTACGAAAAGCTTTTCGAGTTGGGATACGCCCATTCGGTGGAGTGTTGGAAAGACGATGAGCTTGTCGGCGGCCTCTACGGCATTGCGATCGGTGGCGCTTTTTTTGGTGAATCGATGTTCAGCCGTGAGACTGATGCTTCGAAAGTGGCGCTGTCCCACTTGGTGGACCGGTTACAAGAGCGGAAGTTTCAGCTTCTCGATACTCAGTGGACGACAACTCATCTCAGCCGCTTTGGTTGTCGTGAGATCCCGCGGTATGAGTATCTGCGCCTGTTGAATCAGGCTTTGCTGGTGACAACCAGTTTCGGGTAACGGGGTTGCTGAGTACTGCAGCCGAGGTCTGCGACGTCGGAATGGGTGAACTTTGAGAAAGTCAGCACGCACAAACCTGCCTCATAGAGACCGGCTCCAGGAGATTTAACCGCCTGCAACCATGCGAATGACTTCTACCGTGTCACCGTCGCGGACGAATTTCTCGTCAAACTCGCGGGTCAGAACCGCCTCACCATTCAGCTCCAACAAAACGGGCTGATCTCCTATTGGCAAAGTCTTCACAAAATCACGGATGGAAAGTCCTTCGCCCGCAATTTCCATGGGATTTCCGTTTACTACTAATTGCATGAAAAGACGGAGTTACTTCGCGGTTGTAATAGCACTCTATACCAAGCTAAACAGTGTTACGAGACTGACACCACATTTCCTGATAAAATTGCTGCGTCCCAGTCTTTCCAGACCGGATCCAGCCCGATACTTCGCAAGTGCGCGGCAATTTCCTCGGGGCTTCTTTCATCGGCAATGTCGAATTGCCCAGCCGCGGAGGTTGCGGTGGCTTTTCCGGAGCAGGGAGTGGCCGGGGATTCGTCGATCTCAACACGACGCCCGCGGACAGTGAGATGAACGTCGTCTGCACCTTCCCCTGTGTAGCCGCCCGGCTCGGTGTGGCTACCGGCGCTGATGGAAGTCACTCCGAGCGGGAACAAAGCATTTCGCAATCCTTGAGGCTCGCGGGTGCTCAGGACGATTCCGACCTGGGGGAAGCAGACTCGAAAGGCGCAGAGCGCCTGAACAAACTCGGCATCGCTCATCGCAAATTCAGGATCAAACTCTCCGGCGGCGGGGCGAAGACGCGGCAGACTGATAGTGAAAGTGGCTTTCCAGCAGGTCTGATAGAGATATTCCAGGTGGGCTGCGAGGCGCAAAACGTCATAGCGCCAGTCAGCAAGGCCCATCAGCGCTCCCACTCCAATTCTACGAAATCCACCGTCGTATCCACGCTCGGGACAATGGATACGCCAGTCGAAGTCCTTTTTCGGTCCGGCAGTGTGATATTGGGCATAGGCCTCGCGGTGGTAGGTCTCCTGATAAACGACGAGTCCTTCGCAGCCCGCATCGACCATGCGGGTGTATTCGGGAGTCTCCATCGGACCAACTTCGATCGCGATGGTAGGAACGGATTTACGAAGGGCTTCGAGACATTCCTCAAGGTAGCCGTCGGAGACAAATTTGGGGTGCTCTCCAGCTACGAGAAGCAGGTTGCGAAAGCCGCGATCGGCGAGGTGTCGGGCTTCGGCGACAACCTGATTGACGGTGAGCGTGGTCCGCAAAATCGGGTTGTCTCGGGAGAACCCGCAATAGCTGCAGTTATTGACGCACTCGTTGGAAACGTAGATCGGCGCGAAGAGTCGCATCGTCTTGCCGAAGTTTCGGCGGGTTATCTCAACCGACTCCTGCGCAAGGGCTTCGAGCTGGCTTGGGGATACGGGTGCGAGGAGGCGTTCGAAGCGAGAGAGAAGAGGGGATTTCTTTTCTCCTCGATCAAGCGCGTTCAAATGTTCAACAAATGACATGCGCTCGGAACATAGCGTTCCCACCGCCCTCGGCAACTTTCGCTTGCGCAGAAATCGTCATATCCTGATGTTCAGGAGAAAAAAACCGTTGCCAAACGCCGCAACCACCGGTAGTAACTGCGTCAACAGAACTCTATTTCCCCAAAAAATGGCAGACGCATCTATCGAAGAAAAGGTAAAAAACATCATTGTTGAGCAACTTGGTGTAAGTGAGGATCAGGTGAAACCTGAAGCAAAGTTCGTTGAGGACTTGGGTGCTGACTCACTCGACACAGTGGAACTTGTTATGGCTTTTGAAGAGGAGTTCGATATCACGGTTCCTGACGAGGACGCCGAGAAGCTTACCAGTGTTGGCGAAGTTCAGAAATACATCGGTGAAAAGTCTGAGTAATCCTTCAGACGGAATAACTTACTGAAAACACTTTTAAAAATGCGCTCCGGTAACGGGGCGCATTTTTTTGTGTTGCGAAACTCGGAAGAGTTCCAAATCGAATCTCCTGAAAACGGGCGACTTTCCTTTGACCGGACGAATTGCGTTCCAATTCTCCACATCCTTGATATTGGCGAGCATGATTAAGGAATGACTCGCATTTTCGCATCTTTCCGCTAGGTTTCCCAACCTGTTTTTCTGATGTCTTCTCTTTCCTTCGACGACATTGCCTACGCAATGGAGACCACCGAAGTGGTGCACGAGCCGGATCGCCGGATCGATACTTTCGGCACGACGAATTTCGAATTTCACCTTCTCACCGAGCCTATGGATGAGGTGGGACGCGTCCGCGTCCGCGAGGGCCGGGTGGAGGCAGAAAGACCCAAGATTTTGCGCCCCGACGGCGATACAGATCTCATGTTCGAGGGGTTTGGTGAGCAGGCGGAAATGTTTGCCGATTGGTTCCGCCAATACGGAAATATGGAAATTGTGCGCTACGGGTTCATCTTTGCGAAACGTGGATTTACCGAGTCAGTAGTAAGCGAGCCGATGGAGGCAGTGCGAGATCGAATCATGGATGACGTTCGATCCAGCGGAAGTCCCTCGCGTGCCGTGATCGTAGGGGTCGATGACACTTGGGAGATTTCCCTGCTCAAGTTCACAATGGAGATGGTTGCCAGCTCACGCGAGATAAACGCATTTGATTTCAAACGTCGCGGACTTCTCTAACCGGGATTTTTTGAGACCATGGCCAGGTTCAAGTTGCTGCTCGCATTCCTAGCTTTCATGATCTGCGCTGGCGGAATAGTTGTTGCGTATTTCTACTGGAAGAAGTTCGCTGAGCCGGAGATGTTTGTGAACCGCCAGATTTCGGGGGAAGGGGAGGTTCGCGAGAAGCCGGACCTTGGAAAGCGGCACTTCGACAAAGCCATCGATCTAGTAAAGGAGGGTGAACTCGTTTCAGCGCGAGATAGACTGCTCTATTTGATGGCGTATTTCCCGGAGTCTAAAACGCACCCGGAAGCCCGTCGCATTGTTGGAGAGCTCAACATGGATCTGCTTGTCTCGAAGATTCCGCAACCGAACAAATCAATTCATATTGTTCGTTCGGGTGATGCACTGGTTTCTATTGCGAGGCGCAGTCAGACTACGATCGACTACATCATGCGGGCAAGTGGAAAAGCCAATACGCTGATCTATCCCAACGAGGAGCTTACTGTATATCCCCTGGCTCTCCGAGCCGAAGTCAATTTGAGCGATAACCTTGTGACGCTTTTCGAAGGCGAGCAATTTTTCAAGGAATATGCGATCCAAGATACCAATTTACCTCCTGAATTCCCCTCCACCGCTTCCACGACCGTAACGGAAAAAGTCGCGTGGCACGATGGAAAGCCGATCAATTTCGAGAATACCAACTACATGGATTGTGCGAAGTGGATCCGAACTGGCAAGATCGGCCTGGTATTTCGTGAGTATGACTCCGCGATCGAAAACGGGTCTCAGGCTTGGGGGATCATGCTCGACACGGCCGATATGGAAGAACTTTTCACCGTACTTCGCAATGGATCGCGGGTTGATTTGCGCAAATAAACGCGCTTGATTAAAAATATCAGCGTTTTCGCATCCGAACCTTTATCTGGAGAAATCTCATGATCACTGAACCACTCGAATTTGAAAAGCCGATCGTAAATCTGGAGCGTCAGCTCGCAGAACTGCGAGACCGCGCCGCAGACAGCGAAATTGATATGTCGAGCGAGATGAAACGCATCGAGGACAAGCTGACGAAGACGAAGACCGATATCTACCGCAACCTTTCTTCGTGGCAGCGCGTCCAGATCGCACGGCACCAGCAGCGGCCTTTCATGCTCGACTATGTGGAGCACTCCTTTGACGAATTTTTGGAGCTGCACGGTGATCGCCATGTTGGCGACGACGAGGCAATGCCCGGTGGATTTGCCTACCTGGAGGGCCGGAAGGTCATGGTGATCGGACATCAGAAGGGGCGGGATACCAAGGAGAACCTCCGTCGCAACTTTGGCAGTGCTCACCCCGAGGGCTATCGGAAAGCGCTTCGACTCATGCGGATGGCTGAGAAATTCAACATTCCTATCGTTACTCTGATCGATACTCCCGGCGCGTATCCCGGTATTGAAGCGGAGGAGCGGAACATTGCCGAAGCGATCGCCTACAACCTGCGCGAGATGATGATGATCAAGGTTCCTATTGTCGCTGTGGTCATCGGCGAGGGAGGATCTGGAGGCGCGCTTGGAATCGGCGTTGCCGACCGTGTTCTCATGATGGAAAACGCCTACTACTCGGTAATCAGCCCGGAAGGCTGTGCTGCGATTCTCTGGAAAGACCGCAAGTATGCGACCGAGGCTGCTCAGGCGCTCAAGCTCAGTGCCGATGACCTTCTCGACATCGGCATTATCGATGAACTTATTCCGGAGCCCATGGGAGGAGCGCATCACGATCATGTCGGATCTGCGAATAATTTGAAGAGCACGGTAAACAAGCATCTTCTTGAGTTGGACGGCATCCCGAAGCCTGACCTGCTTGATCAGCGTTATGAGAAATTCCGCAAGTTTGGGGAGTTTCGTGAGAAAAAGTAGAAATGCCCCTTAAGCTGGCCTCTGTGAGGCCGGAACACGCGTTGCCTTACCTTTCATTCCGAACTGCGAAAGCGCCTTCAAGAGTATCCCACGCAGCGTTCGGTGCGTAAAACATCAGTAGTTTCCAAACAATCGGCTTGAAACTTTGTGATCCTGACTCACTTTCAAATCCATGAATTCCCTTTCCCTCGGCTTTCTTTACGTATGCGGTCTCAGCTGGCTTCTTTGCGAAGTCTGTGTCAGTGCGAGTAACGGAAACTGGTCTCCACTTTGGATGTTCCTCATTTTCTTTACTCTGATGTTCACGATTCTCGGATGCTGGCCACTCTCTGGAAAAGCTATCGATGCGGTTGGTCCCATTTTCGCCGCACTCATGGGTGTAGGAATTATTCTCTATGGCTTTGGTGGCTTCGGAGCTTCTGTGGTCGGTGGAGTGATTCGAGTCCTCGGTGGTGCCGTTCTCATTCTATTCGGCTTTTTGGGGTATACGCTTCGGAACACTGAGGAATCTCACTAGGCGTGGAGACCTTCGTCGTCGAGGGTCGCTGGGCGGTCGAGGCACTGCTCGATTCCGTTTTTGATACCCTCGAGGTCTGCCTTGAGAAAGGGCGTCACGGCGGCCTGATCTCCCGGCTCGAACAAGCGGAAATTCCGTTTCAGGTTCTGGAAGCGGAGGAAATCGAGGCCGTCCGCGGATACATTTTTCATCGTGGCGTATTTGCAAATGTGGTGAGGCCGGAGCCAGAGGCTCCCAGTTCGCATTTTCTCGCGCATGCCAAGAAGCTCGTCATTCCGATCGACCTTGCCGACCCTGGGAATCTGGGCACCGTGATTCGATCCGCGGTTGCGTTTGGTGCAGATGGGGTGGTTCTGGAAAAAGGAAAAGGAGCCGATGTCTACAATGCGAAATGCATAAGAGCCTCGGCACGAGCCCTTTTCCAAGTGCCTGTATTCGAAGTCGAATCCCTGGAAGAGTCTCTGGGTGATTTGAAAAAGAGGGGATTTACTATTTTCGGCATGTCTCTATCGCATTCGTCTGTGCCCATTCGCGAAATTTCCCCAGTTGCCGCTTCAGCCATACTTCTCGGCAGTGAGAAAGAAGGCCTTCCCTCAGAAATGGAAATTCTCTGTAATGAGCTGGTAACTATTCCCATGGCCAACGGGATGGATTCACTGAACGTTGCAGCCAGTGCTGCGATAGCATTCTGGGAACTGTGGAGGGACGGGTTGGCGTGAGGGATTGATTCGGACCACAAAAAAGTGGATCAAATCGATTTTGCGGTCACCCTTCCCAAGACCATCAGGCAGGGTTTCATGTCTACCACTCTTACTTCGGCTATAGCCCCAGAATCGCCACGTGAGGCAATTGCATACGCTTTGGACCAATATGATTGGGACGGTGATCAGCATTCGACTTTCCGGTCTGTAATCAATATCTAGTCGCAGGAGGAACCTGGCTAAGCAATATCCTGGCTGATTCAAAATACGCCGGAGAAGTTTCAAACGGGCCGCTAGCCAAATTCGGTATCAAGATGGGCAGAAATCGATTTGGATGCAGCTTAAAGCTGGGTCGCAGAGTTACCTGAAAGTGACCTCAGAAATCGTTTTATTGAGCAAGCCAAAGGAAGACTGGGCGATCACGATTTGGGGTTTGGCGCGGAATGGCTGGAATCTTTACCCGCCTGACCGGACGAGGACATGGAGGTGGCAAGGTTTGCTCGTGACGTTGTTCAAATCGACCTGTCCGCAGTGGTTATCTGGGCTGGGCCGATTAAGGATGAGAAACGGCGCGATCAAACGGTCCGCAGTATTGCCGAGACATGGGCGCGCGTAGATGTTCAGAAAGCCGAATCATGGCCTCACCAAAACTCCTATTCGGAAGAGTGGATTGAGAAGGTGATGGAAAAAGTGCAGAAGGCTTTCGGCTTACGCCCACGCCTCGCGCACCAATCGCAAAAAGTTCCCATGAAAGAATCCAGCGATGTCTTCTTCGCTAAATCCACGCTCGGCCAACATTCCGTGGAGCCTCTGTAAATCGGCAATGCTATCAAGATCCATAGGGCTTTGCTCAAGACCGAAGCCGCCATCAAGATCGCTTCCAACTCCGACATGATTCGCGTTTCCAGCGATCTGGCAGATATGGTCGATGTGATCGAGAATATCTTCCAATTTAACGCCGACAGAGTCAGGCGTTGATTCTCCGCGAGTCCACCCGGGTTTCATCATCCACGCATCAAATACGCTCCCGAGAACGGCGCCGCGCTCGATGAGTAGCTTGATCTGCTCGTCATTGAATTGTCGAGGATCATCGACGAGCGCTCGGCAGTTAGAGTGACTGGCCCAGACGGTTCCTTCGTAGATGTCTAGTGCGTCGTAAAAGCAGTCGTCACTGAGGTGGGTCACATCTAGAATAATCCCCAACTCATCCATTTTACGAACGAGCTCTTTCCCGTTTTCGGGGAGGTTTCCCACTTTGTCATGACCAAAGGCGTAACGCCCTATTCCGTAGTGGGCTGGGCCCATGGCGCGCAATCCATATTCCCAGGCCTTTTCGAGGTAATCGATAGTAACGATAGAATCGGCGCCTTCGAGACTGAGGATATATCCTACGGGTGCCTTGTCCTCAGCCGCGGAAACAGGGTCAGACCACAGTTCTAAATGGGCATCAAGCTCAGCCAGGTCGCGAATGGGTGCCATTTCACCGAGCTCGGAAAGAGTTTCGTAGTAGGCTCGCTGCCCTTGGGTCATCGCCCAGGCCTGGGGAGGGGACTCCCAGCTTGCGACTGGACCTGCCGGTTTCATGCAGCCGCCAATTTGTGTGGCAACGCAAAGTCCGGCCCCCGCTGTTCGCATTTCGTCGAGTGTTACCGTGTTCATTCCGCGACCTTTCATGTCGCACATGCCCGCTTCCAGTTCGCGCATTTCGGAAAGCGTCATGGTAAGATCACGATTCCATTCGAGAGCGTTCATGCTCAAATCAAGGTGGACGTCGAAAAGTAAATTCATCTTTGTTGGGCTGGAAATCTTTTAAAAATTAGGCAAAGTATTAGAGAAAACACACGGACGGTATGAAAGCGATTACTCCCCTAACCCTCGCATTATCATGTTTTGCCTTCGTCGGCAACTCGCAGGATAGTGCAGAGCGCCCCACCTACGGTCCTGCCGCGACCGCCTTCGATACACAGGGAAATGTGGCCTACAACATGAGCAAGGCCGAGTTAGAACTCGCCACCGCCGCCCAACAGGCCCGCCTCAGAAAAAAGCAGATGTATGAGCGGGCTGCCATGAGTAGTGCCCCGGCGCTTCCTGTTCCACGTACCGCAGCAGAGTATCTCGCAGCCAACAAACCACCGCCCATGCCTGAACCGGTTCAGCCTCGCAATACGGTTCAAACCAACCGTGATTATGCTCCGCCTTTTACGAATGGGAGTTCCCCAGTCACACCCGAGCAGGGAGCTGTGGCCGCAAACGACCCACCTGCTCCGGATTTCGGAATGCCCAAAAAATCGAGCGGGCTTTTCAAACTTTTTGGAAAAAAGAAGAAGCAGGCTGATGGCTCAGTTGCACAGGAACCGGTCGGAGCCACGACCTACCAGACGACTTCTGTTGAATCCGGAGATGGCACCGATACCCCACCAGCTCCTGACATTACCCCGATTCAGCCGGGTGGGAATTCCACCGGTGCCGTAATGGATCCAAATTCGATCGATGCTCTCATCAGTGAGGCGGCAGGGGATTCGGAATCTACTCCTTCCGAAACGCAGGTCGGGAACGATCGCAAAAGCGGTTTGTTGAGCAAGCTTTTCAAGAAGCGTGGTGATTCCGGAACCAGTGTTCCCGCCGGTGCTTCAGCAAGCGGTCCCGTATCGGCTCCTGCTGGCGAGATAGTTGCGCCTGATGCGCCGACGACACCTGCTCCGCCAGCAGGAAATGGAGAAATCCCTGATCCTGTTGCCTATGATGCGCCAGCACCGCCAGCACCCTCAGCAACGCCGCCACCCACACAGGAAGGTCCGGCGCCCATTTTTCAACGTCGCGACAGCGAAGATACCGGTGGCACATCAGCATCAGTTGCCCGTACCGGATCTGCGATGGTGAACGGAGTTAAGGTAAAGCTCTACCAGGGAAGTAATGTCCGTGTTCTCAGTAACTCAGGCGGTACAGCCTTGATTCGCTTGCCGGACGGTCGCACAGGAACGGTTGATAGTTCCTTGCTGCAGTGAGTGCAGTCGCACTCACTCTCCAAGAGTCTGATTACACAGAGAGTCTGCGATCCCTCGCTTCGATCTCCCATTCTTCCTCCGTGCATTCACCATCGCGCACGACGACGGCTCTTTGATAGAGCGCAACACTTGGACAGACGTGATAGGGCACACCGATGATTTTGGCGCCGATCGGGAAAGCGCCGCGATCTACAACTTCAAGAACGAGGTGCTCTTCGCTTTGACCTACAAATTTTTCAACAGGCATGGCGGGAAAGCGCACGCGATTCTCGATCGGGTTTTCCGCTGATACCGCCTTGTTGCCGAGGTCGATGCAGATCGTATTTTCGCCGGGATGACTCACGACTCGTGTCAGGAGAAAAGCGGCGGGATCGAAAGCGAGGTCAGGGTAGTGGGTTCCGTATCCAGCATCCCAGAGTAGAGTCGTTCCGGGAGATGCCTGCCTCGGGCGCGGAGAGGCTTTCGCTGCTTCCGCATGGAGGGCGAAAGTGGGAGAACCGCCCGATACAATCAGAGGGATCTCGATTTCTTCCGATTCGATACGATTCACGATTTCCTCCAGGGCATCCATCGCCGCGGCAAACGCTACCTTCCTCGCATCCAAACTCGCATTGTGAATGTGGCCGTCGTAGGCATGGATTCCAGCAAAGGTGAGGGCGTCGTTTTCTACAATCGAGCGAACAAGATCGACAGCAGCTTCAGTCTCGCCAATGCCTGTTCGATGCATTCCGCAGTCGAGATCAAGGAAGAGGGGAGTCGGATTTCCCGCGGAGGAATGAGTCGCCAATCCGAGAACTCCCTCCGGGCTGTCCGCGATCGTCGATACGCGCAGGTCAGGAAACATTCTTGCGAGCCGGGTAAGTCGCTCCGCATTCGGACCGACAACGGGATAGGATAGTAGGACGTCTTTCACGCCGGAACGAGCAGCGAGCTCTGCCTCGGCAATGGTGGCGCACTTCACACTCTCAATTCCCCTGGCCACCTGTCGCTTGAGCACTTCGCCGCACTTGTGCGTCTTCATGTGTGGCCGAAGCAATGCAGGATCTCCTCCTACAATTTCCAGCATGCGATCTAAATTTCGCTCGATTGCATCGACATCAAAGAGCAGAGCAGGAGACCCGACCCTATCCAGTCCACGTGGTAAACCTGATGGGTCCATCACCCAACCCTGTTCAGTGCCTTGTTGCGGAATCATCTCTGGCTTTTACACCAGGACAAGACCATCTGCCAAGACGGGTTTGTGGGAAAGCTCTTCCCAAGCAGCGACAAAGCGTTCTCCGGTGTCCCCAAAAAGTGGGGAAACCTCGAAATTCGCAGTAGGAAGCCCGGTTTGATCTACTTCCAATTTGATCCCTGCCGCCTTAGCCCAACGGGCGTATTGGCGAAGCTGATCATCCCGGCTCGTTTGCGCAGAGTCGACACCTTCTGCGTTTTTGACGGGAGAAAAGTCGTCCTCGCGCGCCGTCTCGATAATCACCGGGTTCTTCGCGAAGGGAAGGGCATCGAAAACGAACATCTCGAACTTGTAAGCATTTGGTTCCTCGGGGTTCCTAACCTCGCCGCTCGCATCTACGTAAGGCACCTTCTTTTTTGCGAGATGGAAGGGGAGTTTGGAGGCTTTATCGCGACCGCTTCCTAGGCGATCGGTAAAGTTGCGGTCAAAAATATGGATCGCGATGCTGCCTGCCTGAAAGCGCAGCGTGCCGGACGCGTCCGTTTCCTGTGCGAGCCGATCGGGAAGATCGCTATATTCCACGACCAGAGCTTCTCCGTCCTGCTCACAGAATACACCCACCTTTTCCTCGGCGTAGGCCTTGGGAACCATCTTGCTCGACAGTTCTGAGTTATTCATAAGGTGAAATCCGATGAAAGCAGGATCGATGCAGCGGACGAGAGGATTGTCGACCTGAAAGTAGCTCACGATGTCGACGCCGTCGGCTTCCATATTCCGAATTGAACCGGATCGAACGAGAGCGCGCAATGCTCCGCCATGACCATCGGGACTCAATGCGATGTGCCCTTTCTCGGCGAGGAGAATCTTCCCATCGCTATCAACGGCAGGCATGAGCCCCTGGCTGAAAAAGTGAATTTTATCCGGCGGGAGACCAAAGTAGTTATTCTCCTCAAAGAAGGAAACCGTAGCCTCGTGATTGATGACGGAGGTCAGGATATACCACGGGATCGGTTTCCCGTAGAGCTTGGACGAAGCGAGGATCTTTTCGGCAAACACCTGGAAGAGCGACTTCTTCAAGACCGGCGTCACACCGAATGTGCCTTTTGGCCCGTCATAGCCAAGGCGGGTGCCCTGCCCGCCAGCGACTGTGAACGCAGCAACCCGACCAGCACGCAAAGCAGCCTCGCCCTTTTCGGTTGATTCTTGCCACATCGCAGCATCGCCTCCGTTATCAGGCAGTGGAATGAAATCGGCCGGTTCCAGCGAATTTGCCATGTCCGCGTTGCTTGAATCTTCACTCTTCACCAGCGAGGCGACAAGTTGGTCGAGTTCTTCGAGATCGATTGCTCGGGCTTCTGCGAGGAGATTTTCCTGAGCCTCCTCGCTGAGCGCATCAAAATGCGCAAAGACCTGGCCTTGGCCATTTTCTTCAAAATGTTGACGTATCGAGTCCATAAGTTCTGCGTTTATTGCGACCGGTAAAGCGAGAGACGGGAAGTATATTAGTAAGCTTTTTCTTGACTAAATTCAAGTAGAGCGGTCTGACGGAACTGACACGTGGAGCCCTCCACACTGCGTGGATGGATGCAAAATCGAATCTGCTACCACCGCAAAGAAAGGGCCGAATTACTTTTCAATCTGGTAAATCCGCGGGAGGCGTTACGCTTGTCCCAGCTCCCTAGAACGATCTGCGGCCGCTTTCACAGCGCGATTCACGATCCCAGCAAACCCATCGGCACGGAAGGATTCCAGCGCCGCGAAAGTCGTCCCATTCGGGCTGGTGACCTTCTCCCGCAGTTCGCCGGGCGTATCGCTCCCCGAAAGGAGTAGCTCGGCCGCTCCGGCAACGGTATGGGCAGCAAGATTCTGGGCGACCCCCGGCTCGAGTCCCTGCTCAATGCCTCCGGCGACTAATGACTCAATCAGGAGAAAAACATAAGCTGGACCGCTCCCACTCAATGCAGTGACGGCATCAAGGTCGGCTTCGTTTACTCGACAGGCGAATCCGACGGCGCAAAGCAAAGACTCGGTAAGTGTGGCGTCGTCCTCAGTAGCGCTGTTCCCGAGCGCATACCCAGATGCGCCACGTCCAACCAGGGCTGGCGTGTTGGGCATCACTCGAATGACCCGGTGGCGATTTTCGACACCGCTTTCGATGGTGGCGATTTGCACGCCGGCCGCGATGGAGATGAGAAGGCGATCCGCCGAATCGCCAAGTTCACTTAGCATTTCATCAAAAACCTGAGGCTTCACACAGAGGAGTATCACATCAGCCGATTCAACGACGGCAGCATTGGAATCTACCACCTGAACGCCCAATTCCCGTGACATCGCAGCACTTGCTTCGGGATGAGCATCGTAAACAAAGGTTTCACCAGCCTCACAGAGGCCGACCTCAAGGATTCCGCCGACGAGGGCGCGTCCCATATTTCCACATCCAATGACTCCGAGTTTCATAGGGTATTCCTACCTCAGGATTATCAGTTCGTCAGAAAGAAAATCGTTGCGAGCAGCCTGACTGCATTCACAATCGGGTATGCCCGAACAATCCATACCTGCCGCTCTCGACGTAGAAGTGTCGAGCGATCGCTTTGTGGAGGCATACCGTTTGATGGTTTTGGCTCGCAGCTTCGAAGACAAGATCGCGGCCTTGTTTCGGGCAGGAAAAATCAAAGGGGGTGTCTACCTCGGACGTGGTCAGGAAGCCTTCAGTGTCGCACTTGGTCTACAACTCGATCAGGCAAAGGGTGATATTTTTGCCGGGCTTATCCGAGATCAGGGTGGTCGCATGGCTTTTGGCGAAGCCATTGACGACGCTGCCCGCACTTACCTGGGGTCGGTCGAAGGGCCTATGCGGGGTAGGGATGGTAACATTCACCGGGGTCGGCCGACCGAGGGAATGCCGGCGATGATCAGCCACCTCGGAGCTTCTGTATCGGTCGTGAATGGAATGCTCATCGGAAAACGGCTCCAAGGAAAAGGCGATTGTATTGGTGGCGTCACAGCAGGTGATGGAAATATGTCGACAGGCGCGTTTCACGAAGGGCTCAATCAGGCAGCGGTAGAGAAGTTGCCTCTGATTGTTGCTGTGGCGGACAACCAGTTTGCCTACTCAACTCCAACCAAAAGCCAATATGCCTGCGAAGATCTTTCGTCCCGGGCCGAAGGCTATGGAGTGGGGGCTTATTCCATCGACGGAACAAATCTCGACGAGTGTCTCCGCGCGTTTCAGGACGCTGCAGAAAAGGTTCGCGCCGGTGAGGGGCCGCAGCTGATTGTTGGAAAATTACTTCGTCTCTCTGGTCATGGGGAGCACGACGATGCCAGCTACGTGCCGGATTCCGTTCGTGCAGGAAAATACGGGCGGGATTGCAATGAAGTCGCGAGAGCAATGATTCTCGAACGCAGCTTTGCCTGCGAAGAGGAGTTGGCTGAAATCGAGAAGCTCGCAACCGAGCAAGTCGAAGAATCTGTTTCAAGGGCTCAATCGGAGAAATCGCCCAGTCCGGTGACAGACGATTGGAAAGCGCTAGCCAGTGATTCCCCGGCTAAAGGGTAAACGTCGCGCGAGTCAGACCGAAAATTCCGGTAATTCGGAATTGTCAATTTCCTGGCTCTCTGTCAGTCTCGCGCTTTATGGAACTGCACCCGTTTTTGATTCTATTTATCGGCGTCGCCGTGGTCATTGGCATGATCATTGGCATGAGGATCAATGCCTTCGTCGCCCTCATCACCGCAGCGCTTGTCGTGAGCTTTCTTTCACCGGGAGAAATTGCGGATAAGGTATCCCGTGTCGCATCGGCCTTCGGTGCGACTGCCGGGGGAATTGGCATCGTCATTGCCCTCGCTGCAGTCATCGGAAAATGCCTGATGGACAGTGGTGCAGCCGATCGCGTTGTACAGGCTTTTGTTAATGGGATGGGTGAAAAACGTTCCTCGATCGCCTTGAGCGGAAGCGGATTTGTTCTATCGATCCCCGTTTTCTTCGACACCGTTTTCTATCTTCTTGTTCCCTTGGCTCGGTCACTCTACCGCAGCACGAAAAAGAACTATCTGAAATACGTTCTCGCGATTTCAGCTGGAGCCGCGGTGACCCACACTCTCGTTCCTCCTACGCCAGGGCCACTACTCATGGCTCAGCAACTCGGTGTCGATCTGGGAACCATGATTGGAGTCGGAGCCCTAGTTGGCATTCCGGCTGCGATCGTCGGCCTTCTCTTTGCTGGATGGCTCGATAAACGCATGCCCATTGAAATGCGACCACTCCCGGGAGAAGAAGAATCGGAAACGGTAGAAATCAGTGATCGCAAATTGCCCGGCCTATTTGTTTCACTTTTGCCTATTCTTCTTCCAGTAGTTTTGATTGGAATGAACACGGCCCTCGAAACAAAAGCCAATGGCGAGCGCGCTGCGCAAATTACAGAGGGGGACATTAAAGACGGTGCAGCCCTTAAGGCTGCCATAGCTGTGGCGACCGAAACTCCTCTCCTTGCATTGAAAGAAGCCGGGGTTCACGAAAGTGATGACCTTGCCGCGGCTATCAACGAAGCCCTCATTGACCGACAGGCTTTTGCCACCGGAAAAAACCTGGGGCGCTCCAATCTGGCGCTCGTTGAGAACGCAAATCGAAGCGCGCTGGAGGCAGTTCTCCCAGAAGCAGTTCTTGCCCGCCATGTCTGGGACACTCCCGCTCGCAAAGCAGCTAACGTCAGCAAGCTTTATGGAAACGCAAACCTTGCCTTGCTGCTCTCGGCTGTGATCGCAATCCTGCTATACGTCCGTAGTTGCAAGCCATCGAAGACCCAGTTTTCTGACATGCTAGAGCATGCTCTGATGAGCGGCGGCCTCATCATTCTCATCACGGCAGCAGGTGGAGCATTTGGCGCTATGCTCGCCGCAGCCGGAATCGGAGAAGCGATTCAAGCGAAGTTCGCTTCCGCAGGTGCCAGCATGGGAATCAGCCTGCTGTGCCTTGCATTTTTCATCTCCCTGGTTATGAAAATTGCGCAGGGTTCAACCACTGTAGCCGTCATCACTGCTTCGGGAATGATTTCAGCGATGCTCGTGGGAGTCGATCTCAGCTTTCACTCTGTCTACCTCGCCACAGCGATCGGTGGTGGAGGGCTTGTTGGTTCGTGGATGAACGATAGCGGATTCTGGATCTTCTCGAAAATGAGCGGACTCACCGAAGCGGAAGCGCTCAAGTCATGGACGCCTCTGCTCGCCGTTCTAGGAGTAACCGCATTTGTGATGAGCGTGCTTCTCTCGTTTGTCCTGCCATTGGCATAAAGTCGCCGAAAGCGACCCACCCAAAGTTCGCGCGCAGTAAGCTTGACCTCGATGGCTACTTCGCGACAGTGCCGCCGTGTCGACTATTCCATACTACCTTCTCCTGCCCTTAGGTGCGGCAATCATTTATGCGCTGGGCTCGATCGCAATCAAGCGAGCGCTCAAGGAGGAGGTGACGATGGATCAGTCCTTCCATCTCACGAACTTCGTCCTTGGCGTGGCGTTTCTTCCACTTCTCTTTATTGAGAAAACGCCGCTCGACTGGACCGAAATCTGGCGACCACTTCTCATGGGAGTAGCGTTCTTCGTTGGCACGTGGCTGACCTTTATCGGAATTAAACGAGGTGACGTCTCCCTCGTGACGCCCATCATGGGAACCAAGGTGGTTTTTGTTGCGATCGGCATCGTCCTTCTCACCGGAAAAGAAATCAGTCCGGCGCTCTGGATTGCTGCTATTCTCACTGCGATTGGCATCTTTCTCACCGGGGTCGCCGATTTTGCGAAGGGACGGCATCTCTTGTTCACACTTCTTGTCACACTTGCCAGTGCCGCCATATTCGGGTTGTGCGATGTCCTCGTAAATTGGTGGGCGAATGATTTTGGCCCGGTCAGTTTTCTTGCCATCGGATCGCTCGTTGTCGCAGCGTTTTCTATCGTGATGTGGCTCGCGCAGGGGCGACCTACTATGGCGATGCCGAGATCCGGCGCGACCTGGGCGTGGTGGGCCGCCGCTATGATTAGTGTTCAAGCCATGCTGATTGGACTCTCGCTGAGCTTTTTTGACGATGCAACAGGGATCAATGTCGTCTATGCTTCCCGCGGCCTGTGGGTTATCGTTCTCGTCGTTTTGTTTGGAGCCTTCCTTGGGAATTCCGAACACCAGGATAAGGGCAGGGGATTTCTCTGGCGCGTGTTCGGAACCCTGGTTCTCACCGCCGCGATCATCATTGCCGTGGTTGATCGATCCAGAGCCGAAGCAGCGATCTTACACATGTCGAATGAGCGAATCTAGCGTACAGGAAACAATCGGAATCATAGCCGGAAATGGGATTTATCCCGAGACCTTCGCGACTGCAGCTCGAAAGGCGGGGGTGAAAAAGATCGTTGCAGCTGGCTTCACTAATGAGACGAAGCCGGAATTCGCAGGATTTGTCGACGAGATAGACTGGTTTCGCGTGGGGCAACTCGGCAAAATGATCAAATTTTTCGAAAAGCAAGGCGTGACAGAAGCCGTGATGGTTGGGCAGATCGCGCCGAAAAACCTTTTCGAACTGCGCCCAGACATACGCACCCTGAAAATGCTGGGGCGGGTGAAAGAGCGGAATGCAGAAACCTTGTTCGGGGCAATTGCTAAAGAGCTACACAAGGATGGGATCGTTTTGCTACCTGCCACTACTTTCCTCGAAGATCACCTTCCGGGTCCGGGCCATGTTTGCGGTCCCGCATTGAGCGAACGTCAGGAAGAGGATGCCAAATTCGGTTTTCGGATTGCCAAAGAAACCAGCCGCCTAGATATCGGGCAGACAGTTGTCGTGAAAAAGGGAACCGTTCTCGCTGTCGAAGCCTTCGAGGGCACAAACGAAGCGATCAAACGAGGCGGGCAACTGGGCAAAGGCGAAGCGATGGTGGTGAAAGTCTCCAAGCCCAATCAGGATTTCCGATTCGATGTCCCCGTAGTTGGACCCGCCACCATCGAAACCGCCAGCGAAGCTGGGGTAGATGCGATCGTGATCGAAGCAAATTGCACCCTGCTTCTCGGTAGTGATGAAGTCGAGAAGCTGTGCAGAGAGAGGAAGGTTTCTATCGCGGCGCAGCAGAGTTAATCCCGCAATTGGAAGCATTACTCCGAAATCCAGCCAGGGAAAAAATTCCAATTCGAGGCGATCAAAGGTTGCCGGGGGTGCAGGTTCGTGAGATAGCATGCCTCTATGAGCGTTAAGGTAGGAGTCGTCGGAGTCGGAGCCATCGGTCGGAACCATGCCCGGATCTATTCGGAGCTGGAATCCGCTGAACTGGTAGGTATCTGCGATGCTGACGAAGCTCGCGCTCAGGAGATCGCAGCGGAATTTGGAACGGAGGCCGTTCCCACTCTCGATGAATTGATTTCCCGCATCGACGCGGCTTCGATCTCAACGCCTACGATGACCCATCGGGATATTGGGATGCAGATGCTGGAGGCAGGAAAGCACGTTCTCGTTGAAAAGCCCATTTCCGATTCGGTCGACGATGCCAAGGCCATGATCGATCTCGCTCATCAGCGCGGCCTCGCTCTGCAGGTTGGCCACATTGAGCGATTCAATCCAGTGATGAGCCAGTTGGAAGCTCGTCTGAATTCGCCCAAGTTTATCGAGTGCCACCGACTTTCGCCTTTTCCCAAGCGCAGTATGGATATCGGAGTCGTTCTCGATCTCATGATCCACGATCTCGAAATAGTCCTGCACTTGGTGAATTCTCCGATCGCAACAATCGACGCCGTTGGAATTAACGTTTTGACGCGTCGCGAGGACATTGCCAATGCAAGAATCCGTTTTGAAAACGGCTGTGTCGCCAATATCACGGCAAGCCGAATCAGTCCCGAGCGAATGAGAAAGATCCGGGTATTCCAGGGAGATGCTTATCTCTCGCTCGATTACCAGGACCAGAGCGGTTGGATCTATCGCAAAGATGGAATGGAGATTGGTCGTGAAGAGGTTGAAGTCGAAAAGGATGAGCCTCTGAAGTGCGAACTCGCAGCCTTTGTCGATTGCGCGGCCAGAGGCGAACAGCCAAAGGTCAGCGGTCAGGAAGGCGCTGCAGCCCTAAACGTCGCTCTCGAGATTACGAGACTGATCGAAGATAGCGAGTAGCAGACTCTCAGGCAGATCCCGCTCCCCGATAGCCTGCAATGCGAAACGCGGGCTATCCAAAGCTTCCTGAGCAGATCCAAAGTAAAATCCCGAGGGCGTGATCGGGGCGAGGGCAAAGATGAGCGTCTGGAAAGGTAATCCGCAGTTTGCGATGTGAAGGTTTCTCAAGATTGAGAAATATTTTTGATAATTTTATTAAGTTTGACTTGATTAAATATTAATTTTAATTAAATTATAAAAACTTTCAGTCATGCCTACAATTCGCCTCACCATCGCCCTCTCCGCGCTTTCCGCTTTTGCTTCCACTTCCCTCGCTGAGGAATCAACGCGGCGCACCAAGCAATATCGTCCACTCGAAGCGGAGGCTGTATCCATTGAGACAAACGCCGTAGCAATAGCAATTCCAGACCAGCAGAGAGCCGTGGCGTATGGCTTGCGAAAAGCTTGGGTGCATTTTGATCTCCGAGAGTGGGACGAAGCTTTTGATGCGTTTTATTCCGTTCTTGAAATTGATTCGGAAAATACCCCGGCAGCCGAGGGACTCGCGATGAGTCTCTACCAGGCAGGTGATTACTCTTCCGCATTCCGCCTTGGCGAAGAGTTGGAAGAGGCGATGCCTTCCGTGCAGAGAATTCTCGGCGAAACCTTGCTCGCGGATGTCCGCTACATGATTCGCAAAGGGGAGTTTGAGGCAGCAAAAGAATTTCTCGCCTACTTTCCGGACTCAGCCGCTGAAGTGGCGACCGCCCGCCAAATGGTGAAAGATGCGAATACGATTACCGCAGCGGTAGGTCCCGATCGAGATCTTTTGCCTCAGCCTGTCACATCCGACACTCCGCGGACAAGCATAGTTAAGCATTACCAGAAAACCCTCGGAGCTGGTTTTTACCCTTGATTGAAAGAGGCGGTCATTACGGCCGCCTTTTTCATTTTCTGGAAGAGAGTATTCAGGAAACCGGCGCGTTTTACTAGGATGAGAGTTTCTTTTCCGCTTTCTTGAAGTCCTTCTTCCACTCCTCCCGAACGTTGATCGTCCAATCAACCAGCGCGGCTTCAAAGCCAACGTCGCGGTCCGCATTCTCACTCATCACCCACTTGTGCTTCATGATTTGATCGCGTTCCGCGAGAAACTCCTGATAAAGTGATGCTTTTTGAGTAGAAGATTTTGTTTGGCCGTCCGGCATTTTCGAAAAAGGATGTTGTTTTACCTCTCAAACTTGATCTTGCTCGTATCATTTTGCAACCTATCCATCTGGAAAACCGCTATGACTCAAGTTCTCATTTTTTGGAATCGAATGGCACTCTTATCACTGCTTGGAATGAGTTCCCTTGTTGCGGGCGATTGGCAGGCATGGCGTGGGCCAAATGGAAATGGCATCGCCGATTCAGACGCGAAGCCGCCTTCCGAGTGGGGCGAAGAGAAAAACGTGAAATGGAAAGTGATCATACCCGGAAGGGGGCATGCTTCGCCAACTGTTTGCGGAGATCTGACCGTTGTCGCCACGGCAACAGATGATGCGCAATTCGTTATCGCCTATGACCGCGAGAGTGGAAACATCCGATGGAAACAGCGAGTTCACAATGGAGGTCTTCCCGATAAGCTTCATAAGAAAAACACGGCAGCCAGCTCCACGATCGTATCGGACGGAAAACATTTTTTCGCCTTGTTCCACAACAACGGGAAGCTTGTCCTTACTGCACTGGACCGAAGCGGGAATCAGGTCTGGCAGAAAGATACTGGGCATTTCGAGTGTGACTACAAGTATGGGTATGCGGCCAGTCCGACGCTGTATAAAGATTTTGTCATTGTTGCCTCCGACAGCAAGAAGGGATATCTGGCTGCCTTTCAAAAGAGCGATGGTTCCGAGGCTTGGAGGACACCACGGGAAGTTCCGACAAGCTACTCGTCCCCCATAGTCGGATATGTGGCTGGGAAGAGCCAGTTATTGATCAGTGGAACCGAAAAAGTTTCTTCCTACGATCCAATGACGGGCAAGCTTCAATGGGAAGGGGAGGGGACTTGTCCCGTAACTTGCGGAACCCTGGTCTGGAGTGATAATCTTGTCTTTGCCAGTGGAGGATTCCCGATCAAGAAAACGATCGCAATGCGCGCCGATGGCTCCGGCGAAATCGTCTGGGAGAATGGCGACAAATCCTATGAGCAATCGTTACTCTATCACGACGGGCATCTCTACACCTTCAACGACAATGGTATTGCCATATGTTGGAACGCAGAAACGGGTGAAGAAAAATGGAAGGTGCGACTCGGTGGCCCAGTCAGTGCTTCGCCGATTCTCGCCAACGGATTGATTCATGCCATCAACGAGCGAGGTATTACTCACGTATTTCGCCCCAATCCAGCCGCTTTTGAAAAAGTCGGAGAATTTCAAGTTGGCGACGAAGGTTTTGCGACGCCTGTATTTGTGGGGAATCAGATTTTCATTCGCACCGCCGAGCAGGGTGTACATCGTCAGGAATTTCTGTATTGCATCTCCGAGGAGTAAAACAGGGTTCAGTTGATGACCTAATCCTTTTGGGTGCTAGACCCGACCCTATTCGGTCCCGCATCGCTACTCACAAGAAACTCTTTCCAGACAGCCCGGTGTAGTCGATTCCAAACCAGTCGGCCAAAGTTGCGGCAATGTCGGAGAACGGAGTTCTCTCTCCCAGGATCTCTGGTTCGCCTGGGGCTCGCATCAGGAGCGGCACTTTTTCGCGAGTGTGATCAGTGCCTTTCCAGGTCGGGTCGTTGCCGTGGTCGGCGGTTATAATCACGAGCGTGTCGTCGTCGATCTTCGGCAGAAACGTCTCAAGCCACTGATCGAATTCTTCGAGTGCGCCAGCGTAACCTTCGGGGTTACGACGATGGCCGTAAAGCATGTCAAAGTCGACAAGGTTGGTAAAAATGAGATGGTCGTTTTCCCGACTTTCCGCGAGAAGGCGATCGATTGTCTCGCAGCCTTCCACATTACTCCCGGTTGGATGGGATTCCGTGATACCGGACCCCGCGTAGATGTCGGATATCTTGCCGACACCAATCACGTCGACTTTATCTGCGGAGAGCCGATTCAGGACTGTCTCCGGCGGTTGCATCGAAAAATCGTGACGGTTCCGAGTGCGTTCGTATTGTCCGCTTGTTCCGAGAAACGGCCGTGCAATGACACGCCCGATCCTTTCTCGATCGGCGATGACACGGCAGGCTTTGCAGATCTGGTAGAGACGCTCTACCGGGATGACCTCTTCGTGCGCTGCGATCTGAAGCACAGAATCGGCGCTGGTATAGAGGATAGGTTCTCCCGTCGCGACATGTTCATCTCCGAGCTCTTCCAGGATTACGGTGCCGGATTGTGCGTAGTTCCCAAGAAAGGAAACGCCGCTGGCATTTTCCAGCTCGGCAATCAGTGCGTCCGGAAATGAGTCAAAGCTGGTAAAAGCCTCCAGCATGGGAGCGCCAGCGATTTCCAAATGTCCCGTCGTGGTGTCTTTTCCTGCCGAATGTTCTACGAGACATCCCACTGACCAGGTGGGATCTGCAGAAATCAGTTTCCGATTTGCTGCGATTGCCTCCGCGACGCTGAGGCCACAGGCATCCAACATGGGAGCGGAAAATCCAGGAACACTGTCTCGAATGTGACCCATCGTATTTGCTCCCTCATCACCGAATTCAGCAGCATCAGGTGCATGGCCGATTCCAACGGAATCGAGGACAATTAGCAAAGCTCGTTTGGGCATTCCGGAAAAAAATCACACCCCCATCGGGTGCCAGACTGTCTTCGTTTCCACCGAATCAAGAATCCGGTAGGGGTTCGCGGCCTCTTCAGTGAACCAGTCCTCCGCTTTTCGGAAAGAATGGTCATGGACACGTTTGAGATTCTTAGCAGCGCCTTCCTGCAGAGTGGCGAAAGCGGCTTTTTTACCTGAGCCATCAACGATTCCATTCACATCCATATGCCCAGCAATCCACGGCGCAAGCTCGACACGATTGCCGGTGAGGATGTTCACGACACCTCCAGGGAGATCACTCGTGGCAAGTGCTTCGGAAAGTGAGAGAGCGGGAAGCGGGGCGGTCTCGGAGGCGATCGCAATGCAGGTATTCCCTGAGAGAATGACCTGTCCAATTAGGCTGACAAGCCCGAGTAGTCCGGGCTCGTCTGGAGCCAGTGTGACGACGACTCCACTTGGGTCGGGCGTGGAAAAGTTAAAATGGGAGGATGCGACCGGATTTACCGAACTGAAAATCTGCCCGTATTTGTCAGTCCAGCCGGCGAAGCGAACGAGGCGATCAATCGCAGCGTCGACCTCTTGCTTCGCCTGCGTGGGCTTCGCTGAATTACTTTGAGCGATCTCCGCAGCAAAACTGTCGGCCCGGCTTTCGATCATTTCCGCTGCGCGGTAGAGGATCTGGCCCCGCAGGTAGGCTGTCGTTTTTCGCCAGCCAGGAAATGCGGAGCGAGCCGCTACGACCGCATCTCGGAAGTCTTTCCGAGATGCGTGGCAGTAATGGGCGAGGTGGGTGCCGTTAGTGGGGTTCGTAGCAGTCATGTATCTTCCGCTCTCAGTTCGGGGAAATTTCCCGCCGATGTAGAGCTTGTAGGTTTTCAGGACGGATAGTCGCTGTCGTAGCATGTCGGAAATCTAGAAGAAATTCACAGCCGTGAACAGTCCGAAGTGCAAAAACAAAAACGCCATCGCCATCACCCGAAGAATGTGATTCCATTATTCTGTGGAAAAAGAACCTCCAAAGAAAGCGGAAGCGGTAGCGATGGGCCTTGCGACGGGTTGGGTCTTACTGCGTCATCGTCCTTACCGCCGGAATTTGCTTTTTATCAGCACGCTACTGACGCTCATTCTCGTATTCGTCGGTGCCACCGTCCTGGGACCTTTTCTCGCAACTAAGCCGATTGGGTTCGTCCTATTCTGGATTGGGGTATTCCTGATGGCATCATTCGTTCTTTTGCTCGCAATTTATGATCTCGTAAGAATTCGGCAGGATCACAAACGGCGGATGGATGAGTTGGAAAACGAGCTGGCAGAAGCCGCAGAGGAAGCGCGCAGGTTAGCGGAAGAAGCGAAGCGCGAAAATTTTGGTGAGTGAAACTCACCTAGTCGATACTTTCTGACGATTCTTCTTTTCAATTCCGCGAGTATCTTTTCACTCCGTTGATGACGGCGAAAGCTCTCCAGGCAAATACGGAGCGTTCTCACGAGGCAGAAATAACTCCCCTATACTCCGAATACGAGCCGGAGCAGAGGTTCCGGGAAATATTCTGGACAACGACGTCACCAACTTTTTTGAGTTATGCTCTGCGCGATTATTTGATGAATTCATGGAAGTCGTCGCGAAAAATTGCGACCTGGGAACCTTCCTCTCTACTTTGCAGATCAGTTCGGCTAATTGATTTACATCCGCATGACCCGACGAGCAGGGCAAGGCGGAGGTACAAAAGGTTTTGGGTTCATTCGGAATATCAGCTGCATATACCGAGATGTGAATTGGCGTAGGCATCCCTCGCCAAGCTGAGAAAAATGCGTAGATTCCGCAATTCATTATGCAAATCAACGCCTGGTTCCTCTTCATCACGCTGGCACTCTTTCTCTTCTGGAAGCTGGAACTGTTTGCGACGCTACTGAATTTGAAAGCTCTCAGTCCTGAGATTCCGGAGGCTTTTCAGGAGTTCGTCGACGAGGACGCGTATGAGCAATCGCAGGAATACACGAAGGAGAAATCAGTTCTGGGAATCGTGTCAGGAATCGCCTCACTCGTAATTCTCTTCACATTCTGGTGGCTGGGCGGTTTTGGCTGGCTCGATGGTGTGGTTCGAGGGTGGGGACAAGGTCCGATTGTCACGGGCCTGATCTTCATTGGGACCCTGATGGTGGCTCAGCAAATCATATCAGTGCCCTTCGATCTTTATGGAACTTTTGTGCTTGAGGAGAAGTTTGGATTCAATCGAATGACGTTTTCGACCTGGTTTCGCGATCACCTCAAAGCGGCTATCCTTGGCGTTTCCATTGGGGCTCCGCTTCTTGCTGCCTTGCTGTGGCTCTTTCAGTCCGTCCCCATGGCTTGGCTCTGGGGATGGGTGCTGGTGACGGCATTTTCGTTGGGGCTGACCTACGTCGCTCCGACTTGGATCATGCCGCTTTTTAACAAGTTCGAACCACTCGATGATGGGGAGCTGAAAAGTGAAATCCACGCGATGGCGGAAAAGTGCGAATTCCCGCTGAAAGAAGTCACAGTGATGGATGGGTCGAAGCGTTCCGCCAAGTCAAACGCGTTCTTTACCGGCCTCGGCGACAATAAGCGGATCGCGCTCTTTGATACCCTGATTGAGAATCACACGGTGCCTGAATTGGCAGGTGTGCTTGCCCACGAGATCGGCCATTTCAAGAAGGGGCACATCATCAAGTCTCTCGTGATCGGAATATTCACCACCGGAGCGATGTTCTTTCTGCTCGGATTGATGATGGAAAACCGTTCGCTCTTTGATGCCTTCGGCGTCGAAAAGACCAGTATTTACGTGAGCCTGGTACTTTTCGGTCTTGTGATCTCACCGGTTAACGAACTGCTCTCTGTAGCGGGAAACTGGATGAGCAGAAAGCACGAGTTTGAAGCCGATGCCTACGCCGCTAAGGTAACGGGCAACCCCGAGGCAATGGCGAATGCGCTGCGGAAATTGAGCAAAGACAATCTCAGCAACCTTACGCCACATCCGTTCTACGTGTTTCTCAACTACACGCACCCTCCGGTTGCGGAGCGAGTCAGGGCTTTGGGAGTGGAGTGAGGAAGCACGGATCAGTAAACGTCTCGCTGATAACGGTGATCTTCTTTCAGCTTCTTCAAGTAGGCTGCAGCTCCATTGTCATCCATTCCGCCAAATTTCCGAACGGATTCCAGCAACGCTTTCTCTACGTCCGGTGCCATGTACTGAGCATCTCCGCATACATAAAAGTGAGCCCCGTTTTCGAGCCACTTCCATAGTTCCTCGCCATTTTCCCGCAAACGGTCCTGCACATAGATCTTGTGCTCCTGATCGCGCGACCAAGCCAGGTCGAGGCGGGTGAGGACGCTGCTTTTCTGCATGGCATCAAACTCCTCTTTGTAGAAATAATCGGTCTCCTCGTGCGGATTCCCGAACAGAAGCCAATTTCGTCCCGTCGCCTCCGTAA
>Ga0181563_10000954_pt1 | contig 28341 bp, 26 predicted proteins | sample 011ome_25_FD_133759 | JGI IMG/M metagenome (GOLD analysis project Ga0181563, IMG submission 133759) | Coastal salt marsh microbial communities from the Groves Creek Marsh, Skidaway Island, Georgia - 011512CT metaG (megahit assembly) | ecosystem: Environmental > Aquatic > Marine > Intertidal...
GTGGAATTCAACGGGGCAAGGGAATTGGCGGAGTATTTAGCGAATAGCCCAGATTCCCACGAAGCGTTTGTGGAGACGGCTTTCGAATTCTTCGTCAAGCAACCAATCAATGCCTTCGGAAAAAATCGATCACGCGAACTGACTGATTTTTTCAGAGAGAACGACTTTAATATTGAAAAACTAATCACTGAAATTGCCTTCACCGCATCGCAACTTGAACCCCAACCCTAAAACCCACCTTTGCACTAAAATCCTCCAAGACAACTGAAATCAGAAAAAACATTTGGCTTGAGCCATCAACACTCCTCACGGTTCAGTATCAATCGCAACTCAATCCCGGTAACAATCGTTTATGACTCGATGATCGAATCAAGTTGCCTTGAAAGGCACGTTTTGTGATAGGCTCCAGTCACCTTGAAGGCAGAAAACAGAACGATTCAACCCAAAACCTGGCAGGTTGATTAGAATAAGCAATCAAAGAATAGGCACGCGCGGCGACATCAAACGCACAAAAGCAGATTGAGTTCATTGCCACTGCGCAAGATGCCTCAGTTTGAAACTGACCCTCAGCGACATATTTCAATCCATCCCTCGCGGTCTATCCTACAACCGACGAGAACCCTACCCACCACACGCAACCCACGGCTAACGAGGAACATCGCTATGCAACTCTCGAGACGAAAATTTGTTCGTGATTTGGGAATCAGTGCCGCGGCGGCTAACTTCGTCCTAGGCCTCCCAAGTCTTGGCTGGGGATCGTCTGAAGCAAAAAAGCAACGAATCGTCTTCCTATTTAGCCCCAATGGGGTCATCCCAAAACACTTTTGGCCTGAAGAAGCCGGTAAACTTCAAACGTTCAAGAGAATCCTCGCTCCGCTTGAGCCCGTCAAACAACACGTCCTAACACTGCAGGGCGTTGATAATCGAATTAAAGGAGACGGCGACGGTCATATGCGTGGCATCGGATGCCTGCTAACCGGGATCGAACTTTTCCCCGGCGACGTTCAAGGTGGATCTGATACGCCGGCCGGCTGGTCCATGGGAATCTCAGTGGACCAGCACCTCAAGAACCGACTGCAGGCTAACCCAGCGACTCAGACGAGATTCGGCTCACTTGAGTTTGGAGTCATGGTTCCCGAGCGTGCCGACACATGGACTCGCTGGTCCTACGCAGGCCCCAATCAGCCCGTCGCCCCCATCAGCGACCCCTACCAAATGTTCGACAAACTTTATGGTCAAACACAAAACCGGGCCGTGCTTGCCAGTGTCTTAGATGAACTCACCGAGGACTTCAAAAAAATTGAATCGCTCGTTAGTCCTGAAGATCGAAAAATGCTCCAGCAGCATGTGGAGATGGTTCGTTCGCTTGAAAAAGAAATCAAGACGGAACTATCAAACGCTAATCAGTCGGGTGGCGAGGCACATGCTGTCCCTAAGTTGGAACCGAACATCGAGGAACAAAATGATAACATGCCGCTGCTTTGCAAGATGCAAATGGATCTACTTCTAAGCAGCCTCATGAATGACTTTACTCGAGTTGCGACGTTCCAAATCACAAACAGTGTGGGCAACGCTAAAATGAAATGGCTGGATATTGAAGAAGGTCATCATTCAATCTCTCATGAACCAGATTCAAACGAAGAAGCGTATGAGCAACTGATTCGTATTAACACATGGTACTGCGAACAGGTCGCCTACCTTGCCAAGCGTCTCGCAGAAACCCCGGAACCGGGCGGCAACGGCTCGATGCTTGATCACACAACACTAGTTTGGACCAATGAACTTGGGAAAGGTAACTCCCACACCCGAAACGACATCCCATTTGTTTTGGTAGGTGGTGGCCTAGGGTTTAAAATGGGTCAAGCAGTTCACTGCAACCACGTGCCCCACAATCGACTGCTCATGAGCATCTGTGAAGCGATGGGTTTTCCGGAGACCTCATTCGGCAACTCAAATTATTGCGGAGATGGAGTCATTTCGGGCCTCTACGCGTAAGTGCTGTTTCCTCTTGGCGGGTCTTTGAGTTTCATTGATGGACGAAGATCCATCTAGAAACATTGACAGCACAACGATCATTGCAGTTGCAAGATTACTGCAGTGATCACAGACAAAGCAGGCGAGTTGGCCTCGAAGCGGCGCATCGAGTCAAAGCAACTGGAGTCGGCTCGATTTCGTATGATGCACCGCGTTGTAACGGTACCGCTGGCCTGCAGATTGCTCGAAGAGCAAAAAACCTGCACTCCGAGGCATCAACCAGTTAGCCGACGAAAAGCACACTAAGGCTTTTCATTGATTCGATACATCTCACGCCAAGGCAGCTGAATACCACCATCAATTGTCAGCGTGCTTCCGGTAATGTACTCGCTGCTTGGGTCGCACAAGAAGCATACTCCGCGTCCAATCTCTTCTGGCTTACCGAGTCGCCCCCACGGCAACTTTGCTCCCTCTGCCATCAAGGTTTCCTCCGAGAAAAACTTTCGCTCCCCGGGTGTGTCCGTCCAACCAGGATGGATGATATTCACCCGAATACGATGCTGCGCGAGTTCGCAGGCGGCAGTCCGCGCCATTTGATCGTTTGCGGCTTTGGCCATGTTGTATGCCATCGCTCCGGGGATCGCCATGTGAGCATGTGGACTGCTAATCACAACAACATTTCCGCCCTCGCCCTGATCCACCATGTGCTGACAAGCAGCACGCACAAAGTGAAACGCTCCCCACATGCTAACGTCAATCGTTTTACGAAACTCGTTGAGATCGGAGTCCAAGAAGAGGTGTCGATCACTGTAAACCGCGTTGCTGACCACGATGTCGATTCCGCCCATTAATTCGACAGACTGCGACACAAGAGAATGGATTTGGGATTCATCACCAAAATCAGCTCGGACCGCATGAGCCTTTCCACCGACACTCTCACACTCAGCGACGGCGGCCAACGCATCTTCCTGATGGCTGCGATAATTGATCACCACTTCAGCCCCAGCTCTCGCAAGCTCTATCGCAACCGCTCGACCAATCCCTAAAGAAGCACCGGACACAATCGCTCGCTTACCCACCAACTTTTCCATTTCCTACTTGCTCCGGTTTTTGATGCACTGCCTGAGAGTCAACCTCAATCTGGTGAGGCGACCTTTCCCGCTCCTCAGATCGCCATCCAAATACTAGCGGGTCAAAGGCCAACAGCGTAACGCTTCGCCCACAGGTCGTCGATCAACCTTGCCAGCAAAGGGAAAAAACTTCGGCAATCGGAAGTGAGACCAACATACGTCCGCGCAGCGAAAGCCCTCAAAACAACACCGCTGAAATTGACATAGGCAGGCAGCTATGACGAAGCGATTTCAGATCGCTGAGGCCATACCAGCCCCTCGATGACGTCAGCCGTCCCTCGCCTAAATTCCGCATCGCCACGAAACCTTTACAAGGTCCGATCTACGAGCAAACGGCCAAAAGACTGAAATCGAAATGGCAAATACGTGCAAAAGACTACGCAAGCAAAGGCAAAAAATGAAAGTTTTCAATCAGACACCTCAACACCTTAGTGATGCAACGAAAACCAACAAAAAAATGCGATAACGGAGCCAAAACAGATTAAAAAACAGATTAAAAAACAGAACACCTGCTGAACCATTGCAATCATCACAACCAAACTTTCCGTCAAATTTAGATTTTTTTAAGTCAAATCTGCGCCCCGGTCGCTTGTTTTTTCCCAAAAATGGTGAAAAGCTATCACTAACTGCATTTGGCAAAACATGCCGGTTTAATGGGTGATATCAATGAGCAAAACAAGACGGGATCAGCTGGGCGAATGTGTCCAAGCTTCCGGATTTGCATCGCTCGGAGAATTAGCTGCATCCCTTTCCGTGAGCGAATCAACGATCAGACGAGATCTCGAGATCTTAGAGCGTGATGGATTGGTGAAACGAACTCACGGTGGTGCGTTTTGGACGGGTGAATCGGAAACCATGGAGGTTTTCAGAACTCGTCGAGATGACCACTGGATGGCAAAGTCAGCGATCGGGCGAGAGGCGGCAAAGCTTATCGAAGACCACGACACGATCCTGCTCGACGGCGGTAGCACCACCTACGAACTAGCACGACAACTTGTTGGACGACCGCTTCAAGTGGTCACCAACAGCCTGCCGGTTGCCCATCTTCTTTCGTCCAGTGATTCGATTGACCTCGTGATCATCGGTGGATGCGTTCGCGGACGCACAGCAGTGACGATTGGACCGATGGCAGATGCAATGCTGCACAGCATAAACGTTGGCAAAGCTTTTCTTTCAGTCGCTGGCATTACCGATCGTGGCTACTTCAATAGCAACATGATGCTCGTCGAAAGCGAGAAAGCGATGCTAGCTGCTGCTGACCAAGCCATTGTGGTAGCAGACAGCAGCAAATTTGGTCGAGTCAGCCTGAGCCGATTGTGTGGATTACAGGAAGTGCACGGCGTTGTGACCGACACAGATTTACAAACCAAGTGGAAAGATCACCTCGAGCTTGCTGGCGTTGACCTACGGTTAGCACAGTCCTCGAGACAAAACTCAAACACGACGTCAACCATCAGTCATTCAAAATAGGATTCCTAGAGTTGACCACCCTAAACCCTGCCATTGATCGCGAATACATCGAACAGCTAGTGCGAACAGCGATTCGTTCATCGCAATCAGCCATAAACGAGCCCTCCGCCGCAATTCGGACTGCATCCGACCACAACTCACCTCCGGGATGGGTCAACGGTGAGCCAAACCTACGGGTAAGCATTTCTGCTCGTCACTGTCACCTAACCGACGAACATGTCGAAATCCTATTCGGACGCGGTTCGGTTTTAGAACCCGACAAAGATCTCTATCAAGACGGCTTTTACGCGGCAAAACAAACGGTGATGGTTGTTGGCCCTCGTCGTCGAATGCTGCCCAACGTTCGCGTCCTCGGGCCAACCCGATCGGCTAGCCAAGTCGAACTTGCGTTAACGGATTCAATCTCGCTCGGCATTAATGCTCCGATTCGACACAGTGGCGATATCCAAGGCACACCAGGGTGTGTGCTGGTCGGCCCAGCTGGCACAGTCCAATTGGATCGCGGAGTGATTCGCGCTGCTCGTCACGTTCACATGAACGGATCGGACGCAGCACATTATGGCGTCAGTAACGGCGACATGATGCAGCTTCGAATTGTAAGCCCCAGCTGCAGTGTGACGCTTGAAGATGTACTCGTGCGAGAAGATCCTGCGGCAAAACTTGAAGTTCACATCGACACCGATGAAGGCAATGCGTGCAACCTTGACTCGGCAACCGAAGTAATCCTCAAAAAATCCGGTTGTAAGTGCCACGGCCACTGAAAATCGACCACACAACGAACACATGTTTTCTCACGGTCGTTTCCAAAAGAAATGATCAAACCTCCTTTTCTGTAGGCAGAACCTAAGATGGCAAAGATTAGTGAAGCTTTAGGGATGATCGAGACCAAAGGGTTTGTTTCCCTTCTCGAAGCATCCGATGCGATGATGAAAGCCGCCAACGTGCAATTCCTTGGTTGGGATAAAGTTGGCAGCGGATTGGTCAGCGCTTTTGTGACCGGCGATGTTGCTGCTGTCAAAGCTGCGACCGATGCAGGTGCGGCTGCTGCAGGTCGAATCGGTGAAGTGGTAAGCGTTCAAGTCATTCCACGACCACACGAAGATCTTTCTAAGGTATTGAAAACCCCGATTACAGCAAAGAAATAGTGCTCTCGGCCTTGTAAGCATTCCACTTGCTTCCTGCCGCCCCATTATTTCTCGAACACATTTACTTTAAATCACAACTTTTGAATCACAAAGAGAACACTCATGAACGATGCAATTGGCTTGATCGAAACCAAAGGCCTTTTGTCTTTGATCGAAGCTACTGACGCGATGGCGAAGGCTGCAAATGTTGAAATCGTTAAACGCGTTGACATCGGTGGTGCCTACGTAACGACGATTGTTAGCGGTGACGTCGGAAGCGTGCGTGCAGCTGTAGAAGCAGGTGCGGCAGCAGCTTCGCAAGTTGGCGAACTTGTAAGCAGCCACATTATCCCTCGTCCCTCCGAAGGATTGGCAAAAGCTTTTTTGGCATAACGGCGAACCCTCGGTCCGCGATTGTCCCCGAGACGACAGCAGAATCATCGCTTCTCGAAGCGTTCGCCTCCGATGCTCAGCTACCGCTGAGCTTCCTTGAACCATCCCCCGTAACCACCAACCCAAAAGCTCCCGTGCTTGTCCTCGTCGCAAACTTAGGCTCCACAAGTTTCAAGTATCGTCTGTACGACATGTCCAACGAAGAGTGCTTGGCGCGCGGAGCTGTTGATCGCATCGGCCAATCCGAGAGCAACTGTGTTGTAGAAATTGGGCAGTGGAAAGACGAACGTCAGATTCCAGTCGAGGACCACGGCGTTGCAGTGACTGCGTGCCTGCAGCAGCTAACCGATCCTCAACATGGTGTCCTGAACGATGCCTCCGAAGTCGCCGCGATTGGATTCAAAGCAGTCCACGGCGGTCGCTTGTCTGGTGTTTTTCGAGTCGATGATGATGTACTCGAAGCAATGTCGGAGATGAATGCCGCGGCGCCTGCGCATAACCCTCCCTATATCGCAGCGATGCGATCCATGAGAGAGAAATTGCCAGGCATTCCTTTGGTTGCAGCGTTCGAAACGGACTTTCACCAAACGATTCCAGCGAGTCGTCGCGAATACGCGATTCCCCGTGATTGGGCTGATGAATTCCATATCCGTAAATATGGATTTCACGGCGCGAGCCATCGCTACATCGCGACTCGATCGGCTGAACAACTTGGACGCAAAGATGCCCGAATCATTTCTTGCCATCTTGGCGGTAGTAGCAGCTTGACGGCGATTGAATCTGGTCGAAGTGTGATGACCACCATGGGGATGACTCCCCAAACTGGTCTCCCACAAAACAATCGAGTCGGTGACTTTGACCCGTTTGCGATTCCACTGATTATCGAACGCACCGGAATGAGTTTGGACGAGGTGCTTTCACACCTTGCCAGCCACGGAGGCTTACTTGGTCTCAGCGGCGTCAGCGGTGACATTCGCGATCTCGAACAAGCTGCCGATCAAGGAAATGCTGGAGCTCAATTAGCTCTTGATGTCTTTGTTCAAGAAATTCGTCGCCACCTCGGTGGCATGCTTGTTGCAATGGGTGGAGCTGACGCAATCGTCTTTACAGGCGGTATCGGTGAGAAAGGCTCTCGCATTCGTGCAGCAGTCTGCGACGGTCTTGAGCAATTAGGGATCACCATGGACGCCGAGGCAAATCGAGCGGTCAACGGCGAATCAAGTTTCCACAGTTCCGATAGCAAAGTTGAACTGTGGGTCATTCCAACCAACGAAGAAATCATCGTCGCACGACAGTGCATCGATGTGTTGAATCGGTAGACCAAACAAGGCATCACAAGAAATGTTTGTTGCGAAAGTCACCGGTTCGGTTGTCAGCACTCAAAAAGTCGCGTCGATGACCGGACATAAATTGTTAGTAGTTGAGCCCTACAGGCTTGACGAAAAAAAAAGAAATACACTCGTTACCACAGGTCGAACGTTTATTGCGGTTGATACGTTGGGATCGGGTGAAGGCGATTTCGTGCTAATCACACAGGGCAGCAGCGCAAGACTCACACCAGAGACAAAAACGCTTCCCATTGATGCTGTGATTATCGGCATTGTCGACAAGGTTCACATCGATAAACAGGCAGTCTTCTCGCGAGACAAATCCTGATCCACACGGGCTTGAAACACACAACTTAAAAAATGCAATACGACGAAAATATCATTCGGAATGTAGTGGCTCAGGTATTGGCCGAAGTCGGACCGATGCCACCAAGCCGTAACCGAAACGTCCCAAACGCTGCGGGTCGACATGGAATCTTTCAAGATGCTGAATCAGCAGTGAATGCTGCACGAGCAGCGTTTGAACAGTTTCGCGACCGATCGATTGCCGATCGTAAACGAGTGATTGAAATCATTCGTCGCATTTCCATCGAACAGTGTGAAGAACTCGGCACGATGGAAATGGAAGAAACAAAAATTGGTCGTCTCGAGCATAAAATCGAAAAGCTTCGCACTCTTGGTGAGCAAACGCCAGGAGTTGAAATGTTGGAAACAAAATGCTTTAGCGGAGATCACGGCCTCGCTGTGATTGAGCGAGCACCCTTTGGTGTGATTGGTGCGATCACGCCCGTCACCCACAGCTTGCCGACCATCACGGGTAACGCGGTTAGTATGCTTGCTGGCGGCAATACCGTGGTGGTGAATCCTCATCCTTCGGGCAAACGAGTAGCGGTGGAGGGTGTTCGACGATTCAATCAAGCGATTGAGCAAGAAATCGGAATCGACAACCTGATCTGCGTCATCGCTGAACCGACTCTTGAGTCGGCAGAAGCGTTGTTTAAGCATCGCAGTGTTGCGTTGATCTGCGTTACTGGCGGTCCAGCTGTTGGTCGTGCAGCTCTGCGAAGTGGAAAACGGGCGATCGTAGCAGGACCGGGAAACCCTCCGGTTGTCGTCGATGAAACCGCTGACCTCGATAATGCGGCTCGCAGCATTATCCAAGGTGCTTCCTATGACAACAATCTACTGTGCATTGCCGAAAAAGAAGTCTTTGTCGTTGAAGAAGTATTTGACGACATGATGTCGGCGATGCGACGCGCCGGTGCAGTGGAGCTTAATGCGAACCAGATTGCCGACCTGACATCCAAAGCGATTGTTAAAGTCGGAGACGATCAACACGACGCTGCGTGCAAGGATTTCATTGGGCAAAACGCCTCGGTTCTAGCAAAAGCGGCGGGTCTCTCGATTGATGATTCCGTGCAGTTGGTTTTCGGAGAAACAGACGAAAATCATCCCTTTGTGAGTGTCGAACAAATGATGCCCTTTGTTCCTTTTGTGCGTGCGAGAAATGTTGATCACGCCATCGAACTTGCACAAAAGCATGAACACGGCTTCCGACATACCGCAATTATCCACTCTCGCAACGTACACAACATGACCAAAATGGGGCGTCAGCTAGATACAACGCTGTACGTCAAAAACGGAGCGAGTATGTCAGCGCTCGGCTTGGGCGGGGAGGGTTACCTTTCCTTCTCCATTGCTGGACCAACAGGTGAAGGTGTCACAACTGCAAACACGTTCACGCGTGAACGACGCTGCAGCATGATTGACGAACTTCGAGTTGTATAAACGAACGGACTTATCATCATGCAACCCGCTCGTGTTCTCGGATCGGCTCGCGCGACCATCAAACATCACAGCCTTGATGGACAACGACTTGTCATTATCAACCTGTTGACCGCAGATGGCTCACCGGATGGCCCTCCGCTAATTGCACTTGATCACCTTGGTTCTCGACCAGGGGATTGCGTGATCGTTACCAGCGATGGCAAGTATGCACGTGAATTAACAGGGCAAGCAACGAACCCCGCTCGATGGACCGTGATGGGAATTGTGGATTAAGACGGAATGACCGCTCAACATACAAGCGAAACGAATCAACTCGACCAGTATGCGATCCGGAGGATTGCAGAAAGGGTGATTGCTGGTCTTCTCGCGGAGAAGAATCCTGCAGTCGTTGCAACCCCATCTTCTTCGTCCCGGACCGATCGCTCGGCAACCCTCATTGAATCGAAAGTAGTCTCGGCGGATCAATTGATCCGGCTTTCGAGAAACCATGCGATTGCTTTGATCCGGCACGATGCTGTGGTCACACCAGCAGCCAAGGACGAGGCCAAAACGCGAGGAATTCAAATCACACGAATTGAAAAAGCCTCGACAGCGGGTACCGCGAAAACAGGCGAGAAAGCAGAACCGCATTTCCCAATCATTGACCAGCAGCAACCCAAGCGAGCCCAAGCAATCGCGATACAGTTGCTCAAGCGAGGTATCAAAAATCAACCACCTCGCATCATTCTAAGCGACACACCCGCAAAATCATTACATCACGAAATTAGTAACGGTGGTGAAGTTGCGGTGATGATCGGCGCAATTGAAGAGGTTGCACGCTTTTCGAAAGAGCTAAGCATCACCACATGGGTCCTCGACATGAAACGCCTCAGCTTTATTCAAGCGGTGAATGTCTCCGCAGCTATCGCACGAACCGGGGGTCTCAAATCGTGAAACTTGCTAGGACTATTGGAACACTGACGCTTTCAAGATCGCACCCAACTCTTCAGGGCGCAAAATTTCGCTGCGTGGAAATCGTCGACGACATCAATCGAATCGATGCCGAGTCTCTTGGCGGTGACACCGTTATTGCTTGGGATCTTTGCGGCAGCGGGCTTGGTGATCTAGTGGGACTTGCTGAGGGACCAGAATCCACTCAACCGTTCTATCCAGACGTGAAACCACTTGACGCTTCAATCGTCGCATTAATCGACGAGGTCTCGATTTCCTGAAAATACGGCAAATTACTCGACAATCCCTATTTTGTGATCAACCCTTACAGTATCGCAAGCAACGGGCGTCCAAGCCCCACGCGAAAATCACCTTCTGAGAACGAAAATGCAGAATTTACACAGCATTAAACAAGACATCTGCGACATTGGAAGCCGCATCTACAACCGACAATTCGCCGCTGCAAATGATGGAAACATCACGGTGCGTGTGAGTGAAAATGAAGTCCTTTGCACGCCAACACTTCATTGCAAAGGTTACCTGAAGCCTGACGATATCGCGCTGATCGACATGCAAGGGAATCAAATTTCTGGCCGCAAAAAACGATCGAGTGAAGCTTTATTGCATCTAGAAATTTACCGACAACGCGAAGACATCAAAAGTGTTGTGCATTGCCATCCGCCGCATGCAACCGCCTTCGCCATCGCACGCGAACCAATTCCGCAATGCGTTTTACCGGAAGTTGAAGTATTTCTGGGTGATGTGCCTATCACTAAGTATGAAACTCCTGGCGGGCAAGCATTTGCTGACACGATCCTACCCTTCGTTAATAAAACGAACGTGATGATTCTTGCAAATCACGGAACCGTGAGTTACGGCGAAACAGTTGAACAAGCATATTGGTGGACCGAGATTTTAGACTCTTATTGCCGAATGCTGATGCTTTCTCGGCAGCTTGGAAACGTCTCCTTCTTGAGCGGTGAGCAGTCGCAAGAACTTTTGGATCTGAAGGATAAATGGGGATACAAAGACCCACGAAACACTCCTGAATACGACAACTGCGATATTTGTGCTAACGATGTCTTCCGGGACTCGTGGGCTGCAGCTGGTGTTGAAAGACGAGCTTTCCCTGCTCCACCTGCACTCAAAAAGACAGCAGCTCCGGCAACAACTGGAGAAAGCAGCAGTTCTGAAGACGCTTTGGTCAAAGCGATTACCGACGAAGTCATTCGCCAAATGCAAACCAACTAGTCGACGCTTAGCTCATCGGCTCTTGATCAACGGAGATTGCTTGCTGGTCAGCTCGAGCAAATCGGCAAAAACTATCTCCTCACCGTATTAACTCCCATTCATTTTGCGTAAAGATATCCCCCATGAAAGTCTCAATCATCGGTGGCGGCGGCCTCGTTGGATCCTGTGCAGCTTTTGCTCTTCAATGCAGTGGAATTGCTCGAGAAATCGCGTTACTTGATGTAAACCAAGAACTGGCTGTTGGCCAAGCGCTCGATATGCAACATGGTGGCCCTAGCGTTGCAGACCAAACGATCGTCGGTGGTGGGTACGAGCACATTCCTGACAGCGATGTCATTTGCATCACCGCAGGACTGCGTCGAAAACCAGATGAATCGCGACTCGATTTGATCAATCGCAATACAGATCTGTTCATGCAAATCCTCAGCGACGTCAAAGCCGCAGGTCCCAAGTCTAGTGCGATCATTTTGGTTGTCAGCAATCCAGTTGATATCCTCACTTATGTCGCCGCCAAAGAATTGGGACTGCCGTGCAATCAGGTCATCGGCCTTGGGACACAATTAGATACAATCCGATTCTGCTCTTTAATTGCAGAACAATTGAATGCACCACCGACCCAGACCAAGGCTCTGATCCTGGGCGAGCATGGTGATTCAATGGTTCCGATCTGGAGCAGTGCAACGATCGCTGGACTACCGCTTGATCGTTACCCCGGATGGACGCCTGCACTAGCAAATCAACTGTTCACTCGTACCCGAGGCAGCGGTGCTGAAGTGATCAAACGAAAAGGCGGAGCCGGCTTTGCGGTTGGCATCGCGATTCGCGATGTGATTGATGCGATTGCGTTAGATAAACGATGCGTTCTGCCGGTGAGCAGTATTCAATCGGGTTGCTACGGAATTAGAGACGTTGCTCTATCCGTGCCGACCGTAGTGGGCAGGACCGGAGTCGTTGATCGACTAGAAGTTGACCTGTGGCCAAAAGAGGTACAGGGAATGAGGGCGAGCGGTGCGGCGCTTCGGAAAACACTCGATGTGGTTCTTCAACGCATCGGTCGCTAAGTCTGACGATTCCTTCTCAAGAAATTTCTTCATCCCAACTCGCCACGTAGGCGTGTTGGGATTTTTTGATGCGGTGGCGACATTTTAAGTCGGATCGAGTCACTACTGAATCAGCAGTAGTACCTGCGTCTGTAAGTCTTCTCCCGAACCAATAGCAGGTATCGACCCATTGACGGAACGATCCAGCGGTATCGAGGGCAATTGATCTAACCTCTGCAACAGCCATTGTTTTCGTTTCGGATCCTCGACCTCCAACGTCGTCACCTCGTGCTGAATCGCGGTCGGGTCACGTCGCACCGAATCAATTAATTTCATGATAGGAGCGTCAAAAGCAATCGACATTTCAAGTGATTCAATTCCACTCTCGTCAGCCCAAACCACCTGGTAAAACTGATCAAATTGCTTTGCCGACAATTGAAGCAAAACAACTGAAGCATCGGCAATTTCAGGACTGCGATCATCCCCCTCTTCCTTCGCTGATTTCGATTGCGTGACGAGTTGATCCAATGATTCACGCCCAATCGAAACCTGATTCGAACTTCGAATCCCAACCGAACGCATCGCACTCCGAATCGCCTGATCCTCTTTACCGACTTCACTACGAGTCAGCTTCAAAACCAACATCGCCCCACCCGACCAAGCGGTTGGATTCGATTCGTCATCTCGTTGCAATCCAGCAGCGACCTGGCCGATATCGGGTGCATTCATCGCAATCGATTGCAAAGTTTCTATGCTAGAAGCGTCTCCATTACCGCCAGCATCATCCAGAGACGGATCGACCAAAGTGGGACGCTCCGAATCCGTCGCAGCGATGCTTTCTACGACCTGCGAATCGAAAGGTTGCTTAGGTGTGTCAGTTGCTTCTGAGTCGATAATGGAATCACTTTCCACTAGCGAATCGACGTTTGGCGACTGATTGTTATCTTGTTGTAGATTGGGGAGAACAGCCCAATCACCCTGAGGCTGACTGGCACCCCGAGGCTGACCAGGAGTTGTCAAATCGAATCCAAATATCATTGCCAGAAGGCAGGCTGCCAGACTCAAGGCAACTACGATCAGACGCCGTCCGCTAACCTGTGTTGTCTGGACGGTGCCAGAGGCAAACGGTTGCTCGGAAACCAGCATTAACGGATGAGTTTCGTCTACGCCTTCCTCTTGCGCTCGGGTTACCGCTGCGGCAAGAACCTTTGTCGCGAAACCATCGGGCAATTTTACGGTATCCTCGTTCTGAAATAGATTTTTGATCGAGTCGCGAATCTCTAACAACTCCGCATAACGAGTCGAAATTGCTTCATCCTTGGCAAGCCATTCCTGCACCTGCAGCAACTCACTCGCATCGAGAGCATCATCCAGATACCCACTTAGGATTTGATCGATTTCTTCTTGAGTTGGCTTCATGGTGTGGCTGGGAAATCACTCCCATCAAGATGAACAAATATTGATTGTGCGTTTCAATTCACTCGGATCTCGGTCAATTTCCAATAGGATTTCCGCGATTCGGTTGAGAATCAGCCATAACTTGGGTTTACCGAAAATCTCTCACTGAATCACGACAGAAAACCCGTTTGATCGACGTGCTCCGAACGCAAACGAACATTGAAACAAAAATCAAACACGGAGTGTTTCTCTCAGATTAACCGACGAAGATTTTTGGAAAAAGACAAAGCCTCCAGCCAAATCGAACACCAAAATCCAGTCCAATGAGAGCAAAAAAGTGCAAACACGCTCACCGCAGCAATGTCTCGATTGCCTAATGCGTGTTTGGACGAAGCCCAAATAGGCTACTTTTAGCTCTCAGACTCTCTGAATCGCTGAAAGTTCCACTTCACCATCAAAGAAAAGACGAAAACACCTCGCAGAGGGGGCAGTGCGTCCTCTTACGAAACCATTGATTGCCATCGACAGGTAAAACCGCTGAAATAATTTTCCCATCCGCAATTCTCCCCAACTTTGCAAATCAGAATGGATAGCGAGCAAATTCGTCAAAACAACCGAAAGGTTTATGACGCGATGGCGGCTGCAAAGTCACCGCTGTGTCGTCCTGCCACCGACAAGGAACTCGCTGACCCGCTGCAGACAGTAGACGGCTGCGGCTGGCTAGGATCTTCGATCAAAGGAAAGCACGTTCTATGTCTTGCGGCAGGCGGAGGCCGTCAAAGCTCCCTCTACGCTGCTGCCGGAGCGAAGGTGACAGTGGTGGACATCAGTGGAGCAATGCTTGAACTCGACCGACGGGTGGCGGCAGAAAGAGGATACGATTTCCGCCTTATTGAAAATAGCATGGAGAGTCTTCCCATGTTGCGGGACGGGGAATTCGACGTTGTGATTCACCCAGTCAGCACCTGCTACGTACCCAATGTCGCGCCAGTCTTTCGTGAAGTCGGTCGAATCACTCGCCCTGGTGGGATCTATATCAGTCAGCACAAACAGCCAGTGAGCTTGCAGTCCTCACTTGATCCTAATGACAGGGGACATTATGAGATTCAGCATCGCTATTACCGCACCAAGCCTGTTCCAGCAGCTAATACGAATAGCAAGAACGCGCAACGCCTAAGGGAAAAAGGCGCGATTGAATTCGTACACCGCTGGGAACAATTGATTGGAGGAATCTGCCGATCTGGATTCGTCATCGAAGATCTAACGGAACCAATGCACGCTAAAGATGACGCTTCATCTGGCAGCTTTGCAGACAGGGCAAATCACATTGCTCCTTATGTCCGAATCAAAGCAAGAAAAAAGTCATCCGAAATGAACCAACCATCTCATCATGGAGCAATCTGGTTACCCCATTCCTAATGTCGTCGTCACCTCCGAACTAGTTTCCTAAAAACTAGACCAACGAAAATGAAACCGGCCACTGCAATCAACCATCGCGGCCACTCGTTTCCTCGTGTTTTTTGATTTCGAGAAAAAATCTGGGTTTCGGTTACCAAGGAATTCGATTCTTGGCGTTGGGATTGTTCCTCGCCCCATGAACCACTCTGCTTACCATCAGGAACCGCCAACATGATGGGTGAGGAAAGCTGATTGGCTCCCACAACAAGCGTCTCCGCTCCAAGTCGTAATTTCCAATCGACATTGAGCAATAAATCCACACCTGGATTCTGCGCTTTGACCGTGCAACTGCACTCTCCAACCATGTACTGGCAGGCCTTGAGAACCACGTCAGGATCAAAGGGATCGGTGGGAATTGCATCTAACATTCGACCTCGACCAAAAACCGGAACCAAGAATGCCTGTTGCGGCAGAACGCCTAGCGTACGCAACATCGCAACCATTGCCGCCTCTTGTGGGTCGTCTTGGTCGACTCGACGTAACCTAAAGTCAACTCGCAAGGGTATCGAACAACGAAGAACATCATCCATGGATGCCCCTGGATTGTCGCGAAAATAATCGGCCGCCTGACTTGGGTTGATCACTCCGTCGGGAATGGCAATCGTTTGATTGGCTTGCGTTAACGCTCGAAGCAGATCTTTTTCAAGTTGATCATTTGATTCGAGATCATCACCCTCCACCAATAGCCAAACCGCGGAAACCCCCGTAGACAAATCAGACATCAGGGATTCACGGAGAGGCGAAGAAATCCAGCGTTCAATCGACTCACATGTCAAGTCGCCCGTCCAACCTAATCTGCTCTTCTGACCACTTGTAGGATAATAAACTTGCAACTGATTTTTTGAACCACCTTCTAATCCCTCATATTGCCACCACTGCTCGTCGGTCAACTCAGCAAGATTGACCACCTCGATCTCTGCATTCAGATGCCCGGTAGAGCGACAACGTTTCAGTGCTTCAATTGCATCTTGAACATCAGGTGAATCAGAATCACCAACCATGGCAACAATGCGATACTGATCTACCGGCCAACGCTCCAAGGCGTAGCGAAATACCGGTAATTTGCACGCAACAAGTGGCGAGACACCAAAGAAAAACAGTAGGTAAACAAGCATCCAGATCTTTTGATGCCGCACCCTACGTCGATTGAAATACCATATTCTGTCAACACGAGAATCTTTGGAGTTCATTACTGCCTTCTTCCGAAAGCGTGTATGTCCCCCTCATCGGTACTAACAAATAAACGGCCTCCTGCCACAGCGAGACCTAATGCCGCGCCATCCATTGGCTGACTCCAAAGTAATTCACCCGACTGACTGGAATACGCTCGAACCTCACCAGCAAACCCGAGAATCAAAGCATCGCCGGCTTTCACCATTTCCAAGGGCACCCCGCAGGGAATCGCCCACTGCCATGCTGCCGCCTGACTGCTTTTTGCCTCCTCGATGATACTTTGTATTTCTTCAGATGGCTTTTGATCTTTGGGGACAGACGCTAATGCCTGGTTGATTCGCTGCACGGCATCAAGATAAATCTCGCGATCTAATTTTCTCAGTTCACCTGCGATCGAGAACCATGCTTCTTTTCCAGCAACCACCAGACGATTCGTCCCCGCAAATGAAGCGATCGCCTTGGAATCTCCGATTCCGGTGACTCGAATCTGATGCTCTGTCTCCTTTTGATGATTCGGACCAGCAAGCAGCATCTCATCCTCCGTCAAAATACAAAAAACTCCCCCCGCTTCACCCACCGCACCGAGGGACTCACCACTTGCTTTCTGGAATGCCAGTGGAGCTGATCGACCTTGAGGAACATAAATCCGTTTCTCGGAGGCGAGGAGGGCACCCTGCAATGTTACTTCTTGAAGGTCACGTCGAAATGACCGAGTACCCTCCATCTTGCCCGTGCTTGCGTCGACACTCACAAGATGAGAAACCTCCCAAGGAACCAGAGATGCCCCAAAGATCGCCAAATCATTATCAATCATCACGCCGGTCCGGACTGGCCACAGGGAAATCAATTTACGGTCATTAAAGATTTTACGATCCGAATCACCGCCCCGAGTTTTCCAAACGCGATCACCCGATCTTCGATTAACGCAGTAGACATAACCATCGTCCGATCCATAAAGAACATGTTCACCGTGAATCGTGGGGGGTAGTCGAACGGGCGCACCAGTCACATTAACCCATACCTCTTTCCCACTCGCAGCGTCTAAAGCATGCGCGGAATCATCACTACTTGATCCAAAAAAAACGAACTCCTGATCGGCTGTGACAAAGTAGCACGGATCAAAATTACGCATTGATTGAAGATCGCGATTGCCGGTGTACGCATCCCACTTTGCAGGCCCACTCCACGCAGTCCTGGGTCGCTGAGGCGACTGCCAAACCCAAAGTGAATCGAGCGGAAAAAGAAACTGCTCATTGGTGACTCCACTGCGGCGATTATCATGCCGATAAGTCGGCCAGTTCTCCGCACAAGTCGTTCCATCAAGAATAAAAATCCAGTGGGCAAACGACAATAATATCCAAGCAACTGATGCCAAGCGAGACATCCGCATCATCTGCCGACGACAAGAACACTTCCCATTAGCGGTGCCGCGAACACAGTTGAATTGCAGTGGATGCAGTGGGTCATCCGTTATCATTTCAGACACCTTCACACCTCAGTCTTGTGGTTCTGCGTACGGAAGCCTGTTGCGCCGCGGTGCAAACCCAATCGAACACTCCATCCAACCACCGCATGAACATCCACCACCAGCTTCGGGAGAAAAAAGCATTCCGTGAGCGGGTATCGTGCTTAACCAGCAACTCGGGCGCAATCTTGCAAATTCAGAAGGTTGCTCTGACTCCAACGACCACAGAGATACAGGTCCTGTCCCACCTCGATAGATAATGGAACCACCAGCACCAATAGGTGTCGCGCAGCCACGCCTTTTACCAAGAGTATCGGTCTTTAGAATCTCACCTGTCGACGCATCAAGAATACTTGGTTGCAAGAATATTTTCCCATCCATCAGTACCGCATGCTGCATATGTCCTCCATGGTTATCCTCCGACCATTTTGAACTCTTGGTCCAGCGTGATTTACCGGTTGCTGAATCGAATGACGCCAGGTGAAACTGACCGTTGGATGAAGTCTCGAGAATAAATTGGTCATCATCGGCGAGGCCAAATGCAATTACCTCGACTGATTTTGAAGTGGGTACCGCAGATACCCACTTCTCCTCACCTGACTGCAAATCAACACACACAACTGAAGCGTTGGACCATATTTGTGAGTCAGAGAGGCGGCCGCTTGACGACTGATCCAGTCCTGGATCCTTTACTTCGACAAAGAAAATATGATCTTGATGAATCGTAATGGTTGAATGAAGGATCGCATCCGCCTCGCGTTGCCAACGAAGATCGCCATACTTTTTGTCAAATACCATTAGATTCCGACCACAGACTTTGGACGCGGCGGCATCGTTGATTCCGTCATACCAACTTGGCTTATCCCAAAAATCTTCATAGATCCCGCCACTCGGAACTACCGTCCCAACGAGATTGTTAGCGGTCGTTGCAACAAACCCCCAATCGAAGCCTGAACCATAACGCTCAGGTGGTTCGATGGTATGAAGCATTTCTCCAGTTGCTGCATTGATCACCCACAACTGGTCTTCGACCGCAGCGTAGACACGACTCTCATCCGCACACCAATTACCGCAATCTCGCGGGATATTCACTCTCCTGAGCTTGGGAATTTCAAGAGACCATAAAATGGCACCGTTGAAAGCGTCTACCGCGATCATCCGATTCATCCCCTGATGAAAAAGTCGACCGCCGACCACCAGTGGCGCCGGCATTCTGGGATTGCGATCAATCCCGAAATCAGCGCCAGGCCGGCCCAACCAGCGAACCTCCAAATCGGAAGTATCATCAACTCCCCCCAAAGACTCGTTAACAAACGACGCATTCGAAGGACTTCCATATTGGTGATCCCATTTTGAAAGCTGCTCTAACGCCGAATGAACACCCAACCAAAGTCCGTCAGCGAAATTTGACCAAGCAAAATCCACATCACGATAAGCGGATGCCTTTGGTTGATCATTTGACACACAAAGCAAAGAACCCGATGGGGAAAGCCAATCGATTGCCTGTCTCAAAGCACTGACATCCACCAAGACTCCATTAGCAAACTCGAGTGGCAAGTCTTTGGCTAATTGAGCGGTAACATGGGTGCCGTAGATTCCAGAGTCATACCAATTCTTGCGAAATGCATTGAGTTTGATTTCATCTTCAAAGATCACCAAGATCGTTAGACCTTGCTGTTCAAGTAATGCAGAAAGACAATCCTCCGCAATCGCATGGTGTACAACGATAATGCCACCACATTCCTCTGCCCAAGTTTCGATACCTTGTTTGAATGACGGTGATCTTTTTGATTTCGGAAATCCTGATCTTTGCTGCTGCGATATTTCCGGAAGTCGATAATTCATAGCGGCTTCGACCACAAAATAATCGCTGATTTTTCGCCCCGACTCGTGTCGAACTGCGATTCGATAGTGCAAATCCGAACCAGGTATAAGATTTTCGAGCACGACGGAATGACTAGTCCCGAGGCTATTGGATTGGACAAGGGTCCCTAACTGCCTATTCACTCCATAGGCGACCGTTGCTGACCCACTAAGATTCGACTCCCATCGCAACTCCGCTCGAGTAGCAGAGAGAAAGCGAAGGCCACCGCTGATCTTTAAATCGGAAACGCTAACACTGCCATCACCAGCTCCCTGTAGCGGAGGAGATGCAGTGGTATCGCTACACAAAAACAAAAGTGCAACCAACAAGAAATGACGCATCATCCAAACTACGACCGAGACGTGAAGAATTGAGCTACAGTTTCGGCCGAACGTTAATCCACTACTTTTGCAATACGTCATAGAATTACGATCCATCACCCGTTGCCCAAGTAAAACCCGACGCCAACATTTTCTGCCATGGCTCAGATTCGATTGTCTCATTGTGATGCCCAAGCGAAATACCAAACACTCGAACCCCCTTGTACTGATTGATCCAAGCCACCGGCTCTTTCCTATTTGTTTCTGAACTGAATGCGGTCGCAAGCGTCAACGTTTGGGGCCAAACCTCTTCGATGAGGTACAACTCTCCATTTGGTGTGTCCCAACCACTTCCCAAGATTTCACCGAAGCCAAATTCATTACCTTCTTGGGTCGACTCTACTCTCAGCGAACGATTCCCTTTCTCATGACGGCGACTAGTCACACCGAGTAAAGAACGCCAATTATCTGCCGCCGGAGAATTGCGATAAGAATGCATTGAACAATGAATGACAATTGCCGGCACTCCGAAATCAACATGTCCTTTAACAATGCCATTGACGAAATCGGCATCTTCTACGCCACCGTAGCATTCATTATGGATCACAAGGTCGTAACCTTTAATCCAATCCGCGCGTTGATACACATCGACTTTCAGATCACGCTCCGTTCCATATTCCAGCACCGTCCATTCGAGGTGATCCACATGCTTAGACAAACCATCACGAATTAGTTTTTTTTGATTTTGATAGTCATGGCAGCACCCACCAGTAATCAACAAAACGCGGAGAGTTCCTGACTGTGGTTCATGACTTGGCTTTTCAGCATCTTGCGAAAACACCGAATCACTCAGCAACAGAAAAACCAGAGAAACGGTGATAATCGATGAAGATCTAAAGCATTGTTTGAAATGATCGCGCACGACTGTGAACATAGAACGAGCCAACAAACGAAAAGTAAAATTTGTGAATAGGAATTCGAGACCACCAATGATCATGGCCGTGATCGGAACAGGCCAAGGTATGATCGCCTCGCAAGTACTATGTAATGTAACGCGAAATGCGGGGTGGAGGGGAAACAGTCTTTCGAGAGAGCACACCACCACGTTAGCGGCACAAAATATGCACTCCGTTGACCGGCCTTATGAATCACTGCCAATAAGATAAAAATTGCTAGGCTGCACAATGATCAAATGGATAAAACGCGGCCAACGTCGAGAATACTCGGTGCCGATGATGACAACCGAAAATCTTCGTTCACCACAAACCAGGGTATTCGAGAATCACCGCCAAGCCCCACTTGAAAAAACGAGTGGCAACGGACACGCGAACTAAACCAAAAGTTACAAAACAAAGATTAGCGAGGCGGATCCAATGCTCGGTAAACTGCTAGCAGCGTTCATCCTGATTCCACTTATCGAATTCTTTCTGCTGGTAAAAGTTGCGAATGAGACGAGCGTTGGCATGACCTTCCTGATTGTCATCCTGACAGGAATCATGGGATCTTTCCTTGCTCGGCGAGAGGGCCTAGGAGTGCTTAGACGTTTCCACCTCGCCATGGGAGAGGGAAGAGTACCAAGCAATGAACTTCAGGAGGGCCTGATGATTGTCTTTGCAGGGGCCTTGCTACTTACCCCAGGACTTCTGACCGATGCCTTCGGATTTTTCTTACTGCTACCTTTTGGGAGACGCCTAGTCCGTTTGTGGTTCGTGAATCGGTATGCGGGTCGGTTCCAGGTACACATGTCCGACCTAGATGGATTCCACAACACCGCGCGATCAACCCCATTCCAAGAATCCACTCGCGATTTCAATTCGCACGACGCAATCGACATCGAGGTCGTCCGCAGAAAGCAAGACTGACCCGAACGGCCCAACCAAGCTTCGACGCTAAAGCTAAAGATAACTGTCTCTATTTCCGAGAAAGCCACGCAGTAGGCATCGATCAACAACTTAGTTGCGGACGGTATTGTATTCTGGTATCGCGATCGCTTGCCCAGTCATCAAGAGATAAGCAACGGTTAACACCAAGGAGGCAAACGCTCCTACGGCTATCATGGCTGGGATAACACCCAAGCAAAACGCAAGCAGACCAACCAAAAATGCGACAACAGAAATCGCAGAAACCACGAGGCCAATCAACAACAACACCAACTTATTTCCTCGTGTTACCCGCATGGATGTCACCACCGCATCCCACGGCCCACAGCGTCGATCCGCAACGAGCAATTGAGAAATGGAAAAGCTGATCGACAAGATCACAAAAGGTATCGCGCCGACCGCCACTCCCGCTAAGCCAACAGGAAGCAAAACATCCAGATCGCCGGACAATTGAAAAGCAATCCCAACCGGGATTCCTACAAAAACGGCGGCGAGCACACCTAGAACGAAAATGACGATTAACATCGCCCCCACGCCAGGGATCAAACAAGAACCCGCGGCAAAGATTCGGCTAAATTCAACAGGCTTGCCCCTGCAGATATCAAGCATCAAAAGAGACTGACCCAACTGCAGCCATAACCCGCTTACCCAAACGATTGCAAAAACTAAAAACTGCAACCCGATAGTAACCGCTTCATTGATAGGAGCGCCACCGTCTAGTCCCATCAGCAAGAGGTTCTGCAAAAAACTAATGCCATAGTTCACCCCGGAAACGATGATGATCGCGATACAGGCCATCGCCCAGTGCTTCCTAAAGATCGCCCAACTGGTGGATAACACAGAGTCAATCGTGATTTCAGTGGGGGAAAGTTCGCCCGAATCGTCAGATTCCAACGCTACAGAGGCAACAGGGGAATAGGGGTTCAGTTCGAACTCCGGGACCCCACCTTCTGACAATGCTTTCCAACCTCGATCTAACACCTCCTTTTCCACAAGAGGGTCAATCGCTCCCTGCCCTTGATCGATCATCTCAATGGAACCAGCAGAGGCTCTCTCTCTGCCGCCCATCAGCAATGCTGGCTCATGGCCCGACGTTGACCGAGAATCATCCTGAAGAGAACTCTCGTACTTTGCGATAAAGACGTGCAAACAGCTTGGACATCGAGATTGTTTGTCTAAATTCTCGGCCGCTACCCGGAGAACCGAACCACACTCGGGACAATTTAATTCAATCGCCATGGTCTAGATCTCCAGCGTTAACAGAAACACGGCACTCAACAAAAAGACTGATGATCCTAACCGCAAATTCGCATCAAGTCATGAGTCGGAATCAGCCAGAATGGTGACAAAATTAATCTGCCAAAATCAACCAACCGCCGCTTTGACGGCCGGACCATTCATTTTCAATAAAGCCCAACAAATTCAAACCTGGCAAAAGATACGACAACCAGCCGAACTGAATAGGCAAGGAACCATCACCATGGAAGGTGCGAATCCATCTCAAAGCACACACCAACGGTTCAAGCACTACTTCTCAACCTTGGACTGAGAAGCGAGCATTAAAAGAACCCGTGCCGTGAATCACTCAAACGATGAGCAACTATCGGAACCAATTGAACTACAACTTCAATTCACCGCTCTATTTCGATTCCAAACGACCTGCAGCCCAAAGAAAACCGTTGGTTAGTGCCTTCAGGAAAACTTCGTCCTGAAAAGTTTCATTGGAGTGCCCATAGGTTGTGCCAAAAACACGACATTTACCAAAGTGATTCGTCCACATAACTGGGTGCTTCTCGCCAGTTTTTTCGCTCACCGAAGTGGCAAGCACTTTGGTTTTTGGCCAAACTTTTTCGATGATATAGAGTTCATCCAGGGCACTTCGATAACCGCTCGGGAAGCCTGCCATGATTTGATGCTCTGCATCGACCACCTCGATGGGGTAGTGACTCTTGTGTTCGTGCCGGCGACTCGTCACTCCTAAAAATTGACGCCAATCATCGATCTCGGCGGATCGATAAGTGTGCATCGCACAGTGAATCACGACTGCATTAACTCCTTGACGATGCGCATCGGTAATTCGACGGATGTAGTCGGCGTCTGTAGTATTCGCGAAGCATTCGTTATGGATCACCAAGTCGTACCCCTCAGCCCACGTGGCTTTATCGTATAGCCCGATCTGTGCGGAAGTACCAGTACCACCTTCGCTGACAATATCCCAAGTCGCACTAACCCCACGTTTCTCGAGAGCCAACTGCATGGCTCGAGTTTGAAAGTCGTAGTCATGGCAACAACCGCTCGTTATCAAAAGAATCCGTAGAGATTCCACCTGTTCTGCTTGGTCCGCTCCTTGAGCCTTACCATCTTGCCCAAATGACCCGGTGGCTAGACTGGCCAACAGTACCAACGAAAAAAACACGCGATTCATACAAGCAGCCATCGTCTAAATTTCCATAGTTCAACAGCTTGCTCCAAAGCAAAGCTGTCCGATTTAAGAGAGTAATAAAATAAGTGACAGGGGGAAAGCGAACCGAGTCAGTCAATTAATCAGCAGGTGTTACTTAGCAGCAACCGATCCCGCTGGATGACAATTCCAGATAGCGTGAAAGTGAGCTCACCGATTAAAAATGATCTTCCATCTCAACCGGTTCCATCACCTTGGTATTCCGCTCAACAGCGATAACGGTGGTTCGTTGCTTCACCCCATCTCGACTTTCAGCCGTGATCGGCAATACCTGACGCTTATCGGGAAGCTCCATGCGGACGGTGAAGGAACCATCCTCGCGGAGCTTTACCGGTCTACCCGCCACGGACACCACTGCATTTGGAATGGTTTTACCAAAGACAATGAGTTCCGCATCCACATCAAAAGGAAGGTTAGCCTGACGCAAAAGAGAAGGATCCGCGACGGATTGCCCACTCTCGCTGCGACCTGGCATCTGCAGACTCAAGCGATCCTGGAAAACCTCCTTTAGATCTTTACTGGCGTTATCATTGCCTCCGCTCAGGGAATAAATACGTTCGTAATCTTCGGCAATATCCTTCCAATGCTCATCCAATCGCTCGCACTCACCAGGCCTTGGTGTTTCAACAACGTTACTACGACATAGTGTGTAGAATTCGCCGTTATCGGCGAGATATCCAATCAAAACACGGAATCGAGTAGGTGGCTCATCAACATCGAGGTACCAAGTATCGACTCCACCATGAATGGTGATATCACGTTCGACACTCTCCGCGGAATTATTGTCAACGTCCGCGATATTTAGCAGACGCAAAACTGGAACTGCCGTATGCCATCGCTCGGCAAGTGAGGACTGAGCTCTTTGGACGGCGGCGCGAGTGATTTCCCAACTGGCTTGCAACCAAAAGGAATCTCTAACCAGCAAAACGATTCGATCCTGAAGCGGCTCACTATTCCTGCTCTTCGATTTCCCACGATTCACCGCAGCACCAGCTACCAACGTTGCGGTCGATAAATCTTTGTTCGCCTGAAGTGTCTCGCGTCGCTTGCGTAACTGGGCTCGAATTCGAGCGGTCTTTGCGGAAACCTTTGGCTCGGGAAGCTTTGGAAGCGGCTTGGATGAATTCGGAGAATTCGAACCAACCGCACGCCGAGAGACTTTCGCTTTCTTCGAAGCCACCACCTTGGACGACGAATCGACGACTGCCCGCTTTGAGGCCCTAGAAGACACTTTACCGCTATTAGTGGGTTCGGACGAAACGACCGAGCGACCCGAAGACCTCTTGGATGCCGTACTTGCTCGTGCACTCTTGGTTTTGGCCCTCTTTGTATCGGGAACCTTCTTGGTAGCAACGCGACTTGCCGACCCTTGGGACTTGGCTCCCCGACTCAATGCAGTTGCAGAGGCCTTGGTAACCGAGCTTTTCTTGGAACCTGATTTTTTGGATCGCGAGACAGTGACCGTCTCTGACTTTTTCTTTGAGCTGGCTGTAGCCTTACGTCGAAGCCTACGCTGTACCTTACTAATTTCTTCAACCAGTTCATCTTTCTTGAGAGCATGCCAGTTCGGCACCCCATAATTCTTAGCCAAATCAGCGAGTTCGCGACGCGTCTGAGCCTTCAAATCTGCGGTTGTGATCATTTTCACCTCCGATTCTCTCCAGATTCGCTACGTACCGTGGGAAGCAACTTCCCTTGGGAATCAGTGGCGAGTCAAATAAAGTGGGATTCGCTGTTTGGCGTACCAGAACCTCCGTGTGAAGTACGACACACTTGAATTTAGTGATTGGCTTGCCGCATCCAATGTGGCAAAGCTAGCGTGGCGTGAGCCGATTTCCGCCGACGCAGATATCGCTAACGAGCATGCAAGCAACGTGACTGGCGGGGGTGCACTGGATAGGGACCGCTGATGCTTTTCAAACGCTACCAAATCACGTTGATCCTGATCACCAACGAGCATCGGGCAAAACCGCCCGACTCACCGGATCATTCAACATGAAGGAGCGTTGGAATCCATCGAACCCCCAATAAAGGCACAATCGTCACCGAAAATCATTATGCCAACCCTTTTCAAAAGTTCCAGTGAAGGCTTTGTGGTTTTAGAGAAACGATGGATGATTCGCGGATTTACGCCAAAAAAACGGTAAAAAACTCAACCTAAGCCCCAGTTGCTTAACTGCCACCAGTACCCCCAAACTTCCCAAACAGCACTAATCCACATCCATTGCTGGAGCAGACACCGGACGAGCCCTTACTCAGAGCGTCAATGAAACACAGATAATTCAACCAATATCGCAAACGATTCAAAATCGCCTTCGACTCGCACCCGATACGGCTAATCAAAGGATTCCCGCAAACCGATCACGCATCCACGCAAGGAAATCAACTGCGGTCTATCGTCGCAGAAAGACACGCGAGCGGAAGCCAAGGCAACGCGAACGATTGCGATAGAGCGAGGCACTTAACGGAAAAAAAGTTGACACAATCCGTCATCAAAATTCAATCCACGCAATCATGAACAACTGGCCCATCGAACCCCAACCCCCCCTAGTGTCACACAAAATTCCAGAAGACAGTTCCAAAGGAACACCGATCAGTCCTCAGGCTGATGGCTCCAAAGCTGGTACCCTCAAACTGACCCCATCACCTTACCGACTCGCCGGCGCGGGAATGGAACTTGCCGGTTTTTCAGTCATTCCCGGACTGATCGGCCTCTCCATTGACAACTTGCTCGAACTCGGCAACCCCGTCTTTACAGCATCAGGGACGCTGCTTGGCTTTTGTTTTGGGATGTACACTTTCATTCGTAAAGTGACTTCCCGTCCGCTCCCAGACGAACCGAAAAAAACAAAACCATGAGCCAGCGGAACAACTGGCAGATTTCGGCCACTGGAAGACTGAATCAAAACTCAGCCCTACGAGTTGCCAGAAAAATGAGTGGGGCTTGGCTGATTGCTTTCCCGACCACCTGCCTTATCGGACAATGGCTTATCAACAAGCAGGTGCTAGAAAAAATCATCCTTGCGGATTACTTTTTCATAGCGTTTGGCAATCTGCTAATTGGTTACGCTGCACTGCTTCCGCTACTGCGAATCGGCAAGAAGCGTCCCGAGGTTTGGTCTCTAGAAGAAGGACAAAACGCAGATCAGGCTGAGACGGTTAGTCTTTTGCTAGGAGGCACAACAATTCGCTTTGTTGGTACCATTGCACTGGTCGTTCTGTGTCGTTATCACATTAGCTCTCCAGATCGTACGATTGCCTTGGCCACGATTTTTTGGTTCGCGTTACTCACTCTGGTTTCGGTCTCATCCACCAGTGGCGAGGCAACGCGATCGAAATAGCAATTGGCACCCAAACGACTGGCTGGTGACGAACGAAAAGAACCGCGTCGGTTATGAATCCTGCGGAGATAGCTCTGCAGGTCGTGAGCGACACGTTTGTTCACTGGTGTGGTTCGCAATGAAAGTTGTTGAGTGACATAACCAAACAAGCGATCAACAGATCACTTTTTTTGAGTCAGCGTAGAAATAGTTGAATCGGAATGAAACTTCCACTTGCTGCCGCCGATCCGCTTAGCCATGCGGTACCGCATCGCCTACACTCTGAACCACTGTTCGAGGTAGGGGTCGGCCAGGGTGATATCGCCGCTTTGAACGTTGTAGACGGTGTCTATCCGTTTTACATCACGAACCACCTCTCAATGACCATTTTTGCCTCGGCAGTTCTCCTGCTAACTTTCTGGCATGTGGCCAAGCGAGTTAAACCTGAGGGCACTGGTCTAGACAAATATCGTACGCGAGGTCGCGTCGCGCAATTATTCGAGACAATGTGTACTTTTGTCAGGGACGAGATCGCTCGCCCTAACCTTCAGGGCCTCACTGACAAGTATATCTA
>Ga0181563_10000956_pt1 | contig 28315 bp, 24 predicted proteins | sample 011ome_25_FD_133759 | JGI IMG/M metagenome (GOLD analysis project Ga0181563, IMG submission 133759) | Coastal salt marsh microbial communities from the Groves Creek Marsh, Skidaway Island, Georgia - 011512CT metaG (megahit assembly) | ecosystem: Environmental > Aquatic > Marine > Intertidal...
ACGGAGGAAAGCCTACAGCCGTGACCTATATCAGCCAGACAACCCCTATTCCGGCTGACCAACTGCAGATAGCTTCTCAAACGTCTATAGCGGGAGAAATGCTCGGTTTAAAAACTATTTTTCTTGATGCCGGTAGCGGAGCTCAGCAAACCGTTTCAAAAGAAATGATTTCGGCCGTTCGATCCGCCATTAGCGTTCCTTTAATTATTGGTGGTGGAATAAAATCAATCACTGATATAGATTATGCCTTTGAGGCAGGAGCGGATCTTGTCGTAATAGGAAACCAAGTGGAGGCCGATATAGACTTTTTACTTGATATAAAAACACACCTTAATCAACATTTTGTTGATTAACTGATTTGAAAAATTAAACCATGAAAAAAATTTTAGTTGCCCTTCTTGGCTTTTTCACATTGACCCACACATGGGCTCAGTATCTTGAAATCCCCATAGCAAACATTGAATCGGGCGTTTATACCGAAGATGTGATGCTCGAGTTAGATCACGTTGAGGATGGTGTATCCATTTTCTACACCTTAAACGGAGAAGAACCAACGGTCGCAGATAATTTATACACTGGACCTATTTCATTATCCACCATTTCAGGTGAACCGGATGTATATTCGGCTATTCCAACAAACCCCTCGTTAACTTATCCCTATGGCACTTACAGTCCAGGTCGTGCTGCGAGTCGAGGTTGGGTACCTCCTTATGCTGATGGATATAAAGTAAATATTGTTCGGTACAAAGCCTTTAAACCGGCTTATGCTCCCAGCGAAACGGTAACGCAAACCTTTTTTATTGATCCATTTGGTGCTGAAAAATACACCATGCCAATTGTTTCCATCGTGATGGATTATCAAGATATTTTCTCAGATGAAGAAGGAATATATGTATACGGAAATCATCCTGACGGAAACTATGAACAAAAAGGATCAGATTGGGAGCGCGTTATGAGTTTTGAGTTTTTTGACCAAAACGGCGAATTGTCGATTAAACAAAATTGTAGAACAAGAATTCATGGAGGCGGTAGCCGTCACGCACCTAAAAAGACCTTTCGAATCTATGCCGAAACTGGTGAAATTGAAAACTTCAAATTTCCATTTTTTGAGGATACAGAACAAAAGAAATTCAAACGAATCTTGCTTAAAGCTGGTGGACACCGCCCTGACTGTTTTCCAAGAGACGATCTTGGAAATATGATTACAAAAGGAATTAATGTGGAGCAACAACATTTCCGTCATGTTATTGTATTCATCAACGGTGAGTATTGGGGAATACATTCAATTAAAGAGCGTATGGATGACTATTTCATTCAGAATCTTTATGGTATTGATGATGATGAAATCACGATGCTTGACCAAGAATATGATGTCCAAGGTAACGGACAGCCAGCGGATAGTGCTAAAATGAAAAACTTGGAGCTTTTCGTTGATGTTAATGACATGAACGATCCATATAACTACACTTATGCAACAGATCGAATAGATGTTGACAACTATATTGATTATATGTGTGCTGAAATCTTCCTAAGTAATGAAGATTGGGTTTATTCAAATGTAAATCTTTGGAGAAAAACGGGTGAGTTTAACTCGGCCCTACCAGCAGGACACAATGGTAAATTCAGATGGGCTGTTTATGATTTAGATGGCGCGTTTGGAGGATCTTGTAATGCCGCTTATTATACAGTGAACACTTTAGCTGCTGCAACTATAGAATCAGGAGATTTTTCTTCTTATTCACGTTTCTTTAGAGGAATGTTGGGTAGTGATGAATTTAAAAACAAATTCATCAATCGGATGAGTGATTTAACCAACTCGTGGTTTAAGAGTTCTGTAGTGCATCAAAAGATCGACTCAATCTGTAATATGTTGACACCTGAAGTATATGAAAATGCAGTTAGATGGCGTTACCCTTCATTTGCTGCTAGTATAGAAGAACGATATGATGAAGTACCAGGCATTGAACGTTGGAATGAATTATTCGACCTACTTCATATTTTCGCCTCACGCCGTCAACGTAAAGTGCGAGAACATATTATGGAGAAATGGGGTTACGCAGACACCAATAAATTAACCGTTAATGTTAATGATGTCGATATGGGACGCGTTCAGGTTAATAGTATCTTAATCAATAAGAACTTACCAGGTGTATCGGCAGACTTATACCCATGGGTAGGTGATTATATAGATGGTGTTCAACTTCCTTTAATTGCTGTCCCATTACCTGGTTATCGTTTTGTAGAGTGGATTGAAACAGGAGAAACAAATGACACTATCGTTTGGGATCCTCTTGGAGATGCGACGTATACTGCCTTATTCGAAGAAGACCCCGATTTCCAATCTGTATTGATTAACGAAGTTATGTTATCCAACTCTGACTATTTAAAAGATAATTTTGGTCAACATGATGATTGGCTTGAATTATATAATCCGAACGACTATCCCGTTAACATTTCGGGTTGTCAATTAAAACGCGACGACAGAACATGGACAATACCCAACGGTTTTGTAATGCCTGCAGATGGTTATCTACTCTTTTGGCATGATAATGAAACATACCAAGGAAAAGACCATGTTAGTTTTAAACTATCCAATACAATAGACACTGTGTTCTTAATGACTCCATCAGGTAATGAAATGGATTATTTGCGTTATCCGGTGACTCCTACAGACAATTCTTATGGCAGGTATCCAAATGGAAGTGAAACTTTTTCACAATTCACCTATCCAACACCTATTGGTAATAATGATTTCTCGAGTCAAAAAGAAGAAGTTATAATTCTGACACCGTTAAAAGCTTATCCAAATCCAAGTAACAATCTTGTTTTCTTGAATAAAGTCGTTTCATTCAACCTTTTCAATATGCAAGGACAAGTTGTGATGACGGAACAAAACGCCAATCAATTTGAAGTCGGACAACTTGAATCTGGCATCTACATTTTGCAAGCAGACAATCAAGAAACGTTGAGAATTGTTGTACGCTAAGGTAATTACATATATGAGGCTCCCTAAGACACTGTCATTGTCGATATTATTGCTATTTGCGACCACTGGATTTGCTCAGATATTCACTGAAGTAAAAAAAGCAGTCGCGGCGGATCGAGCTGATAGCGATCGCTTTGGCTGGTCAGTTGATATTTCTGGAGATTATGCAATTGTCGGATCTTACGGGGATGATTTTGCTCCATTTGACCCAAATATGGGATCAGCTTACATCTTCGAAAAAGAAGGTATAGCGGATTGGACATTTGTTCAAAAAATCAATAATTCAGATCAAGATGATTATGATCGATTTGGATGGTCAGTAGCTATAGACGGTGACTATGCCATTGTTGGTGCTTATGGCGAAGACCATAATACTGTGGATGGGGCTCCGCTTCCGAAAGCTGGATCTGCCTACATCTTTCATAGAGGTGGAGACGGTGTATGGTCTGAAATGCAAAAACTAGTTCCGGATGATCGCGCTGAAGATGACGAATTTGGTTGGTCCGTTGACATCTCAGGAACCACAGCAATCGTTGGAGCTCATTTCGAAGATCATGATGCTGCGGGAAGCAACTTCCTATTTAATGCTGGATCAGTTTATATTTTTGACCTTTCTGGTGGTGTTTGGACACAAACTCAAAAGATTGTTGGTTCAGACAGGGCAGAAGATATCGTGGATCCAGCTGATCCCGATTTGGCCGACCAATTTGGTCATAGCGTGGCTATTGATGGTGACTATCTCATTGTTGGTGCTTTTGGTCAAGACTTAAACTCAGGTGGTGGGTCACCTTTAAGTGAAGCCGGTGCTGCTTATATATTTGAACGATCTGGTGGTGTTTGGTCGGAGGTTGAAAAAATCACTAATAGCGATCGAGAAGAACAAGACCAATTTGGATTTTCTGTTGCTATATCAAACAATTTTGCAGCCGTTGGTGCGAATGAAGAAGATGAAAACGAAGGAGGAACGGGAACCCTTTCAAATTCAGGATCGGTTTATTTTTACGAGCGCGACATGGGAGGTGATTGGATAGAAAATCAAAAAATTGTGGCAAGTGATCGTGGAACAGGTGATCGTTTTGGGTGGGACGTAAACATGGAAGGAGATGAACTTGTTGTTGGTGCTGCGCGATGTAATTCAGACGAAGAGGACATGGCTAGCTTACCCGATGCTGGTGCTGGATATGCATACGAATATGACGGTGCTGAATGGGTTGAAGTCAATAAAATGGACGCAAGCGATCGGCAAACAGACGATCAATTAGGAATTAGTGTAGGTGTATCAGGGGGCACAATCATAATGGGAGCCTTTCAACAAGACTTTGATGAAGGTGGACTTGGGGAAATAGCTGATGGTGGAGCAGCCTACCTTTATAGCCAGCTCGATTGCGAACCTTCGTCGAGCAGCCAAACACTAACGCTTTGTGCTGGCGAAGAAGTGATTGTTGGTCCATACACCCATGATGAAACTGGAATTTATGTGGATGTTATTGTATCCGTAACTGGTTGCGATAGCACGGTCACCACCGACTTAACGATTATTCCTGCTCCCACTTCAACACAAGAAGTTGAAATCTGTTTTGGGTATTCATACGAAATAGGCGGTAGCTCACATACAGAGTCTGGTGTTTATACCGACATTATCACCAACGAGTCGGGTTGTGACAGCCTTGTAACTACCATATTAACTGTTAGTCCAGAAAATGCCGTTGAACAGGATATCACAATCTGTTGGGGAGACTCTTTTTCTATAGGTGCCTCTACTTATGATGAACCTGGTACCTATATTGATGTATTAACTTCATGGGCTTTATGTGACTGCACCATTACAACCAATTTATCCGTTCAACTACCCGTTGACAATTCGATTAGTCAAGACATGAATATCCTCATGGCTGGTTCTGACGACGCCGATTATCAATGGATCAAATGTAATCCATATGAATTAATCGTTGGTACCGGAGCGAATGATCAAACCTATATCGCTCCTACAATTGGAGAATATGCAGTAATTGTAACCGAAGGTGTTTGTTCTGATACTTCTTCATGTGTCTATGTTGACGCGTTAAGCATAGCACAAAATCAAGATAAAAGTTTTAATTTATTTCCAAACCCTGTTCGAAAAGGTGAATTCATCAACCTATCTTACCCAGGGAAATTTTCAGGATATATAGTGGATGCAAGAGGACAGCTTGTTCAAGATATTGAATCAATCCTAGGTCCTATCTCAATATCCACAACTGAATTCTCACCAGGCGTTTATTTCATTCATCTTCAAAATGCAGAAGGTATTGAAAGTAAACGTATTGTCATTCAATAATCATCATTATTGATTATTAAAACGTTAGGATTTAATCTAACAATTGTTACTTCAACTAATTATGCTGTGAAAAGTAATTTTAACGTAGCTAACGGTTTGATTCATGAAGTAATCTTCACTATATTTGCATTAACCACTGATTCAATGAGATGCTCCCTACAACATAGCATGTTTTTGAAGCAGAAAACTTAACTAAGAATGAAAACGCTACTCACTCTAGTACTTAGCTGTGCTGTTATAGCTGGATACAGCCAATCTTTTACAGAAGTATTTAAAGCGGTCGCAGATGATCGCATGGACGAAGATCGATTGGGTTATTCCGTCGATATTTCAGGAAATTATGCCATTATTGGTGCTTATGGCGACGATTTTGGACCCACTGATCCAAATATGGGATCCGCCTATATCTTTGAGAAAACAGGCATCGATGATTGGTCATTAGTCCAAAAAATTACCAACTCAGATCAGGATGATTATGATCGTTTCGGATACGCCGTTGCGATTCATGGTGACATTGCAGTAGTTGGCGCTTATGGCGAAGACCATGATGTCGATGATGGAGCTCCTTTACCGAAAGCCGGCTCAGCTTATGTTTTTAGACGTGGAGATGACGGTGTTTGGACAGAAATGCAAAAATTAGTGGCTTCTGATCGTCAAGAGGATGATGAATTTGGATGGTCTGTAGATGTATATGATAGCACGGTTATCGTTGGCGCTCATCATGAGGATCACAATGCTGCTGGGTTCGGTTATGAATACAATTCAGGTTCAGCATATATTTATGATTTGGGCGAAGATGGTATCTGGACGCAAACCCAAAAAATTGTTGGTTCGCACAGAACAGATGACCATGTTTATCCCGAAGGTAGACCTGACCCAACTGACGAGGATGTTTCAGATCTATTTGGAAACTGTGTCGCCATTTGGGGTGACTATATTGTTGTCGGTGCACATAATCATGATTACGGTCCATCAGGAATTGGAACGGGCTATCTATGGAACCGAGGAAAAGCTTATGTTTTTGAACGCTCAGGAGGAGTATGGTCTGAAATGCAAACTTTATCCTCTCCTGTTCCTAAAGGATGGGATCGATTTGGTTATGCGGTTGATATCGACTCTAACCTAATAGTAGTTGGTGTATACGCGGAAGACGAAAGCGAATTCGACGCAGATCCATTAATGAATGCTGGTGGTGCATACATTTTCGAAAATATCATGGGCACATGGACGGTTACTCAAAAATTAGACGCGAGTGATCGAACAGCTGGAGATCATTTCGGACGAGATGTTGCATTGGATGGAAATTATTTAGTCATCGGTGCTGAACAGGAAGATTTAAATGAGTTCGGAGACCCCGATGTAGATTCATTATCTAATTCCGGAGCTGCATATGTTTTTGAAGTTGATGGTGGTGGTGAATGGACAGAAATTCAAAAACTCGTTCAGAGTGACCGGGATAATGAAGACTTGTTTGGTGAAACGGTGGCTATTTCTGGACATACCATTTTTATTGGTGCTTGGCAACAAGACTATGATGAAGATGGCGGTGCTTATGCAGAAGATGCTGGAGCTGGATATTTCTTTAGCACTGAATTCTGCACCCCATCTTTTGTCGATCAAGACGTTACCATTTGTTTTGGAGAGTCATTAATGGTAGGAGATATCGAGCACACCGAAACAGGGACATATATAGATACCATTCCTTCAATTGACGCTTGTGATAGTATTGTAACTACTGAATTATTAGTGGAAGATTTAATTACCAATAGTCAGGACGTTAATATATGCTTTGGAGAGTCCTATGAAATTGGCGACAATGTATATGAAGACGCAGGTGACTACATTGATACACTAACTACTGACTTAGGCTGCGACAGTGTTGTATTCACCACATTAGAAATTGGTGAGGAACTATTCTCAGAGCAAGAATTGACGATCTGTTTTGGTGAGTCGGTCATCGTAGGAGGGTCTGTTTACACAGAGTCTGGTGAATTTGAGGATGTGTTAGAAGGTACAGGAGGATGCGACAGCACGGTAGTCACTGTGCTTGAAGTCTTACCTGAAATAGATGTAACGATTGATTATGAGGATGTGATTACGCTAACGGGAGGTGACCCTGCCGTTGAAACGACAACTTTTCAGTGGGTATCTTGTCCAGACTATACACCAATTGACGGTGCTACGGATCAAACGTATACCGCTACTGAAAATGGGGAATACGCTGTCGTCATTACCGATGGCGCATGTAGTGACACTTCAGATTGTGTTGTGGTTTCTAATGTAGGAATTGCATCATCTAATTTAGACGGTTTGAGTATCTATCCGAATCCGAGTAAAGGTGAGTTTACTATTTCTTGGGAGGGAAGCCTTGACCTCGAATTAACGATTATGAATCAACTAGGACAAGTCGTTTTAACAAAAAGCCTAAATCAGAATACAAATCTGATTCAGTTGACTGATATTGCCCCAGGGACTTATATAGTAAAATTAGAAGGTAACGAAATTAACAGCATTTCTAGAATCGTTATCGAGTAATTACTTAGAATATATATTTCGTTAAAACCGAATGTGCAAGACAATTGCCATTCGGTTTTTTTTGCCCCTTAATTATCGCCATTCAAATCAAAATCATCTAAAATATCTGTATCGTCTCCTGATATGATATCCTTATGCGCAAAAAATATGGCGGCAACGTAAAGCGGAATTGATAGAGCGGCGATATATCGAAAATTAGGATCCATTCGAAACAAATTGGGAACGATGATACCTGCCATGAACAAAATAATCGCCGAAGTTTGTAAAATCCTTGCCAGTCGGTTACTCTTTACCGGATTCATAACGCCACCTCTGCGTTTAGCATAGACAGCCAATAAATTACTCACAATAATAAAACCAATTAAGATAAACCAAAACGCTATACCTCCAAAAGATCGTAGGTCTATGAAACGCAATTCACGGACTACAAAATAGATCACAAAGCATAAATGCAATACGTTCATTGCAAGGTAAATACTATTCGATTGTTTACTATTCAATTCTACTCTACTCATTAATAAAAGCCTTCTTAAAACAAGAATTACAGGGTCTTCATTGTATAAAACTATCAACTCATTGAATAGTTTCAACAAACGTGAAGTATTTCTCCCAAATACCACCGAGCATAGCGTATCCATCAAATCCCAATTCTTCGAATATTTTTATTTGGTCTTTATTTACTTCACCCATTGCAATCACTTTTTTATTCGTTTGAATTAAAAACGATTGGAGTATTTCCGGATCATTTATTGAACTGCTGAGATCTATATTTGAACTGCTGTAAAAAACATAATCAGTATGGAAAGGTAGGCTTTCTATATCTCGAAAGTTTTGCGCGGTAAACGTTACGAGATCAGGTTGAATGCCCTTTATCATTATTCGCCCATTTTTCACATAGAAGTCTCGAATGTCGCAAGCCGAAGTTAACTCATCTTCAAAAGACAATTCTGCCATATCCCTTCTATTCAAGTTGACTCCGGCAAGATCGAACTCCTTTATTAAATCGCGGTGATTATGCAAAATAATCTTATGATGGTATTGAGGAATGAGTTCTAGAAAGTTAATGAGTTCATCTCTTGAATAATCGGGTTTTTGAACATGTAAAAAATCCCATTCTTCATTCATTAGATTCTCAATCAAACGCGTTTCATGGGGTAAAGCTTGAGGATACGTGAAAAGGATTTTAATCATGATATTGTCTTATTGGCTGTACATACTAAGTTATTTCTTCGTTTCAATTTACACTTCTTCGTTCATTGAAGCAAAATAAATTTAGTTGGATTCGTAATGATTTTGCTATCCTCACCACCTTACTTTTCAATAATCAATTGAAAACCTATATATCCCCAGTCAATTGACGTATCCGCAAAATTAATTCTTTCGAATCTTCATTCCAATCATCCAATACCAAGCCTTTAATGTCCGCTTGATTAAAAATATCTGTAAATTGATCTAGACCCTTTACATTCCCTATCAAAACTGGCGTGTTCAAACTCAATAAATCCCATCCATATTCGCTTTCTCTTGACAAAAGGGACTTTAAATCAGGAATGCTTTCAATTGATTTTGACAAATTACTTCCTGAAATATCATATTGAATATAATCTACTTTTGCCAATTCTAGGTTCTTACAATCAGCAATGGTAAATGCCGCGGCACCCACTTCAATATCTGGAAAGTTCATTTTAAAAGCCGCAATATCTTCTGAAGGTTTGGTAAAAAACACGCGATTACCGCAGGTTGTCTGATAATCTTGAGGGGTGACTAACTCCAAAACAACCCTATTCTTTTCCCAACCTTTCTGTTCGGCAAGTATTCTATCTTCTTTAAAATTATTGAACGGAATTCGAATCGCATCAATCGATATATTATCCGATTGCTCGATCGCTTTTAATCCAACTTGAATCTCAAATTTATTCAACGTCATTCGGTTTCTCTAATGACTCGTAAAAATGCTTTAACGAATTTACGATTTGCGTAAATTCATTTTTTACTTGATTGACACCTATAATACCACCCGCATAACCTTTAGCCATTTTGGAAAAAGTCAATGTCGTGCCGTGCATACTCGAATCGATTTTTACAGTCCAAGCAAAACGCTTCGCAAAAGCACCGAAAAGAATCCGCATAATCTGACTTCCTTTACCGTATGTCGCATTGGTTTTGGTCCCAGCTTCTATTTTATAGCCTTTTTGCAATAAATACTTCTCAAGCTTCGCACCTAAGTCCTCTTTACTGATACTTGAAAAATAAAATGTAGCGTCGTTTTTTGTAATAACTGGTTCTAATGTTTTATCTAGTATTTCGGCGTTTTGATTGCTTTCCATCTTTTATAGTTTTAAAGGTTCTAGTTTAATTTTGGCATCATAAAATCTTGAAGTAGCTTCTTGAAAACTATCCGTAAGATCTGAGACATAAAAATGATTCTGTCCCGATTTTTTAGCGCTAAGCAAATTCTCCGTTTCAAAGATAGCTTTCATTTTATGTGCAACAATGGCGGTTGAATCATACAGCTTAACCCGCCCGTTAAAAAAAGCGTTTATCTCCTTTCGGATCAAGACATAATGTGTACATCCAAGAATGAGTGCATCGATATCATTAAAACGCGAATGACTTAGGTAGTTTTCAATGACAGCGTGACTGATTTTATCTTCGCTAAAACCCTCTTCTATCATCGGCGCTAATAAAGGTGTAGGCAGCACTGCCATCTCCATATCTGGATTTCGACGCTTCATTTTCTCCTGATAAACACCAGACTCTACCGTAGTTTTTGTAGCAATTAAGCCCACCTTATGATGATTACCATCAGCTACGATCGCCTCAATAATAGGGTCAATAACATTAATAACGGGAACAATTCCTTTTAGACGATCCCTCAATTCTTCATAAGCCACCGCTGAGGCCGTATTACAAGCTATTACAATCGCTTTACAGTTATTTGCTATAAGGAAGTCAACTATATTTTTTGAATAGCGCAAAACGGCTTCTTGAGACTTATCTCCGTAAGGCAAGTGGACGGTGTCCCCAAAATAAATAAATCGTTCATTGGGTAAATAATCGGATATGGCTTTTGCCACGGTCAATCCTCCGATTCCTGAATCAAATATACCTATTGGTTGCTCCACTAATTGTTTTTGATGATGTCTAATATAATCGGAAATTTGAGATCCTGCAAACCTGTATCTCGGTTTAAAGCATAAAAAAAAGGTCATTTGCATAATACAAATGACCTTGAGTCTTTTTATGATTCTCCTGATTTATTCGACTGGATTTTCCCCTTCTAATCGTAACATTTCAATAATGATTTCATTGGTCACATCTGTCCCTTTTGTTGGGTTAATCCAGAAATTACCAGCTTCTTCGGTATAGTAAAAGATATAATCTAAACCTCTTCTTTTACCTACAATATCAACAGCTTTATCAAACCATTCCTGAATTGGACCCGAGTAGCGAGAATTAATTACCTGTAAATCATTTTGAATTTTCTGCTGCTTCTCACCGCTCAACTGCTCTAACTGTTGCAATTCTCTTTGTTTTTGTTCCAATAGGATCTTTGGAAGTGTGTCTCCCCCTTGCATCAATTCCATATATTTTCTCTGATACTCACCTTCTAAATATTTCATATCAGATTCAAATTCTTTTTGCAAGTCTTCAGACTTTTTCATGGCCTTTTGATAAGTCGCCAATGTATCCATCACAGATTGATAATCTAAATGTCCAAATTTCTGAGCATTCGCTGAAAACGCTCCGAAAAATACTAATGCGATTAATGTTATAATTCCTTTTTTCATTTCTTCAATTTCTTGTTTCAATTAGTTATTATCAATTTTGATGCCCATTTTCCGAATTACCTGATCACTGATATCATATTTAGGATCAGCAAAGAGGAGATTGGACTGATTCGCCTTGTCAAAAACAAAGGCCAAATTTCGATCAGAAGCGATCTCCTGTATCGCGTTAAAGATCTTATCCTGAATAGGTTTAATGAGTTCTTCTCGCTTAGCAAAAAGATCTCCTCCAACTCCAAAACGTTTCTTTTGCATTTCTTTAGCTCGCATTTCAGATTCATTGATTTCTTTCTCCCGTTGCTTCTTTATCTCTGCTGGAAGCAGAATAGCCTCAGCTGCAAAATCTTTTCTTTTCTTCTCTACATCAGCAAAAAGTGTTTCAATTTCTTTTGCCCATTCTTCTGAGATTTTATCTAATTCCGTTTGTGCTTCAGCATATTCTGGCATCTGACTCAAAATATACTCTGTGTCCACATATGCGTAGCGCTGGCCAAAAACAGTGGAGATCAAGCCCACCATCAGGAAAAATGCTAATACTACTTTTTTCATGTACCGATTGTTTTAACCATTTTCGTTAAACAGAAAACGGCGAATTTACTATTTTCTTATAAATCTCCAATATTCATTCCAATAATTGGGAAGAAACCGAAAGTATACCCTTTAGTTGTCGCACCCGGATCGGCTTCAGGTGAACCAAAACCTGCTGCTGAAGGATCCAAAGGATCGAATCCCCAAGCAAAGTCAACTCCTAGCATACCAAACATTGGTAAAAACAGACGAACTCCAAAACCTGCTGATCGCTTTACATTAAACGGATCAAATTTATTGAAGGAATCCCATGTATTTCCGGCTTCAGCAAACATCAACGTATAAATTGTGGCACTCGGATTTAATGAAATTGGATAACGCAACTCCAATGAGTACTTCGCAATCACCGTTCCACCTGTTTCTGCTGAGACTGGAGTATTTCCAGTATAACCTCTTAAGGCAATAATTTCTCGGCCATCAAACTGCCATGTTCCATTCAAACCACTTCCACCCAAATAAAAACGTTCAAATGGTGAATACCCTTTAGCCGAAGTATAGGCGCCTAAGAATCCAAATCCGAACTTAGGGTGCAAGATTAGTTTTTTATCGTTAGTCAATGGCGCAAACCACTCTCCTGTAAACTTGATTTTATAATACTCTGCATATTTAAATCGTTCTTGATCCGTCATAGCAGCATAATCAGCAGCACCTAAACCATCAAAATAACTATAAGGCAATGTTGTTTTCGCGGTTAATACAAACTTAGATCCACTTTTAGGATAGATGGGGTCTCCAATCGAAGTTCTCGTTAATACTCCTTTTAATGAGATATTGTTTGAAAAGCCATCGGTAAAAATAAAATACTGTGAACGCTGCAAGTCGTAATATTGATAATTGAACTCACCATAGATTTGGAAGTAATCATCAGGCCATTTCAATCGCGAACCTAGTCCAACACCAATTGAAGTAATCGATGTTTGACTGTACAAGTCATCATCACGATCCAAGCTATTGGTTAATAATGAATAAGAACTAAATATAGTGAATGACGTTGGTTTTTTACCCCCTAACCAAGGTTCCGTAAACGAGAGGTTATACGACTGGAATCCTCTACCAAAGGTTTGCCCTCTCAAGCTCAAACGTTGTCCATCGCCTGCTGGCAAAGGTTGCCAAGCACCTTTCTTAAAGAAGTTTTTTGTAGAAAAGTTATTAAAAGAAAGACCTAAGGTACCAATCAGACGTCCAGCACCAAAACCTCCCGAAAGCTCAATTTGATCTGATGATTTCTCAACGACCGTGTATTCAATGTCCACTGTTCCTTCCGTTGGATTAGGAATCGGCAAAACTCCAAATTGCTCCGGATCGAAATATCCTAAATTCGCTAATTCGCGTTGTGTACGGATAATGTCATTACGGTTAAATAAATCACCAGGTTTTGTTCTAATCTCTCTCAGGATTACATGATCATTTGTCTTTGTATTTCCTTTAATAATGATATTACGAATACGCGCTTCTTTACCCTCACTGATTCGCATTTCATAATTGATACGGTTATCTTCTGAAATAGAAGTTTCTACCGGTATAATATTAAAGAATAAATGACCTCTATCCATATACAGGGACGTTACATCTCTTCCGTCCTGACTTGAATAGAGACGCTGTTCCAATAAAGGTTTACTGTAAATATCGCCATTTTCGATTCCCATCAAAGTATCTAATTGACCATCTCTAAACTTTGAATTACCCACCCAAGTGATATCACCAAAATAATACTTCTCACCTTGATCGATATGGATATCAATGACCATGTGTTTTTCGTCAATTTGATAGACCGAATCTTTAACGATAATGGCATCGCGAAGACCAATGGCATTGTACTTTTCGATGATTATACCTTTGTCTCTTTCGTATGCCGTGTAATTATATTTTGAACGTTTAAAGATCCGCATGATTCCTTTTTCCTTGGTATCCTTCATAGAACGACGTATACCTTTATCAGAATATGACAATTTGAATTTTGTTTTTTCAAAAAGTGAAGCTGATTCATCATCAGGCAGCACCTCGTTTCCATAAACATTAATCGCTTGAATTTTTACCCGTTCTTTCTTATCGATTACAAAGGTTACTTTTCTAGAATTATATCTTGCCGTATCGATTTTTTCAATGACCTCCACTTCAGTATTTAAGAACCCCTTGTCTTTATAATACCCTTTGATGATATTCTCTGAATTGGATAATAGCGACTCCGTTATGGTCGTAACATTCGGACGTAAATTCAGCGCCTCTCGGAGGTTTTCTTCTTCGCCTTTACGAATCCCTTTAAAATTGTACCCCGTCATTAGCGGGCGTCCTTTTAATTTGATGAGCAAAAAGATATCGTCACCAATAATCTTTTCGGCATAGATTTGAACATCTGAAAAGATTTCTTGCTCCCACAAGGTCTGAATTGCTTTCGAGACGTCTTGCCCTGGCACTGTAATTTCTTTACCTACTGTCAAGCCAGAAACAAGTCTTAGGGCATTATGATCTAAGTTTTCAACTCCTTCAATTTTAGTAGCTGCAATTGTATATTTCTTCGGTTGAAGAAAAGAGTCATCACCACCAATAACTTTTACATCTTCGAACTGCGCCTGTCCGATAAATGCAATAAAAATAAAGCTAAGGGAGATTATGATTTGTTTCAACATGCTTATTCTGGTTCGTTCAATTGTTCTCCGATCATTCCGAATCGGCGTTCGCGGGTTTGATATTCGTAAATGGCACGATAGAAATCTTCTTTCTTAAAATCTGGCCAAAAAACAGGTGTAAAATGCAATTCACTATAAGCCAATTGCCACAGTAAAAAATTACTGATTCTAATTTCACCACTTGTTCTAATCATCAATTCCGGATCAGGAATGCCGGCTGTATAAAGATTTTGATGAATCAATTCGTCATCAATATCCTCCAGCTCGATATCCCCATTCTTATATTTCGTTGCAATATTCTTGATTGCTTGCTTAATCTCAAGTTTTGCGCTGTAATTCAGCGCTAATACTAAAACTGTCCCTTTATTATCTTTCGTTTTCTCAATAGCTCTCAACAATTCAACACGACAACTTTCAGGCAAATCATTGGTATTACCAATCGTTAAAAGTCTGACATCATTATTGTTTAATGATTCGATTTCATTGGCAATTGTATTCACTAACAAATCCATCAAACCATCCACTTCCGCCTTTGGTCGATTCCAATTTTCAGTTGAGAAAGCATACAAAGTTAGATACTTCACTTTTACCTCGCTAGCAGCGGTTAATGCCTCCCTAACCGACTCAACACCTGTTGCATGGCCAAAGAGTCGCATTTCGCCCTTTTCCTTTGCCCAACGACCGTTTCCGTCCATAATAATGGCAACGTGCTCGGGAATATTATCTGTATCTAGCTTTTCTTTGTAATTCATTATCTCGGGGACGCACAAATTTGCATGATTTTTTTCACAATTCCTCGTATTCCAAACGCGATTTCCTTCATTCTATTGTTTTATTAACAAAGGTTAACAGCAAAGCCGCTTAATACGCTGAACTTAAATCTTTTTCATTTGTTAACTACCTTTCTTCATTCAACTTACTCCGCCGTGTATATCACGTCTACACCTGACTGATTGTTACAATCGAAATCTTAATGTATCCTACAAACAAAAAAGGGATCGCCGTTTTGAGGTGATCCCTTCTCTTTAATAATTCTAAAACTTATTCAGCAAGCACAATGACACGGTCTTCTTTAACTTCAATAACACCGCCATTGATGTCAAATGAGAAGCTTTCGGTGTTTTTGTGCGTTTCGTTGTATTTACCGCTGTAACCAGCTTCGACATTCTCTGCCACTAACTGATCTACTTTTACCGATCCAGCTGACAATGCTGAGATCAATGGTGCGTGACCTTTCAAGATCCCGAAAGAACCATCTAGCCCGGGTAAAACAACATGTGAAACGTTGCCTTTAAATAATGTTTCGTCAGGTGTAATTACCTCTAATAACATCTTAATTCAGTTTTTAATTTTCAGCGATCATTTTTTCACCCGCTTCAATTACATCATCCATGTTTCCTTTCAAGTTGAAAGCAGATTCAGGATACTGATCCACTTCACCGTCCATAATCATGTTGAAGCCTTTGATGGTATCTTTAATATCTACCAATACACCTTCAAGACCAGTAAACTGCTCTGCTACGTGGAATGGTTGAGACAAGAAACGTTGTACACGTCTAGCACGGTGTACAATCAACTTATCTTCTTCAGATAATTCATCCATACCAAGGATGGCAATGATATCTTGTAATTCTTTATATCGTTGTAATGTCAATTTAACACGTTGTGCACAAGCATAATGCTCTTCACCAACGATTTCCGGCGTAAGAATTCGAGAAGTAGAATCCAAAGGATCCACCGCTGGATAAATTCCTAACTCAGCAATTTTACGAGACAATACCGTTGTCGCATCCAAGTGAGCAAACGTTGTTGCTGGCGCTGGATCCGTCAAGTCATCCGCAGGTACATATACCGCCTGAACTGAAGTAATTGAACCGTTTTTTGTTGATGTAATACGTTCCTGCATCGCACCCATTTCAGTTGCTAATGTCGGTTGGTAACCTACAGCTGATGGCATACGTCCAAGAAGTGCTGACACCTCAGAACCTGCTTGTGTAAAACGGAAGATATTATCAACGAAGAATAAGATATCGTTACCCTTTTCATCTCCTTCACCATCACGGTAATATTCAGCCAAGGTCAACCCTGACAATGCCACACGTGCACGTGCCCCTGGAGGCTCATTCATCTGACCGAAAACGAATGTCGCTTTCGAATCTTTTAATTTTTCTTTATCTACTTTAGAAAGGTCCCATCCGCCTTCTTCCATGTCATGCAAGAAATCTTCACCGTAAGTGATAATTCCAGACTCCAACATCTCTCTCAACAAATCATTTCCTTCACGCGTACGCTCACCAACACCTGCGAATACAGATAGTCCAGCGTATGCCTTTGCAATATTATTAATCAATTCCTGAATCAATACAGTTTTACCTACTCCAGCACCACCGAACAATCCAATTTTCCCACCTTTTGCATATGGCTCAATCAAATCAATTACTTTGATTCCAGTAAATAATACTTCAGTTGCAGTAGAAAGATCTTCAAACCTTGGAGCTTCGCGGTGAATTGGAAGTCCATTTGATTTATCCAAATCGCCAAGACCATCAATTGAATCACCAGTTACATTAAACAAACGTCCTTTGATTGATTCTCCTTTTGGCATTCTGATTGGTGCACCTGTAGCAATTACTTCCATACCACGTGTAAACCCATCAGATGAATCCATCGCAATACTTCTAATTGAATCGTTTCCGACATGCTGCTGCACTTCTAGGATTACCTTTGTCCCGTCCGCTTTTACAACTTCTATAGCATCCATTATTTCTGGAAGCTCTCCACCATTGTCAAAACTTACGTCAATTACAGGACCTATCACCCTTGAAATCTTACCTTTGATAGTCGACATTACCTTACTTTTTTGAATAAATATTTAAATTTCGTGGTGCAAATTTAGTTCTTTTTATTCGTTGGCAAGGAATTGATGCTAGTTTTTTGCATAACTTTGAAAAATAGTTATGAACAAACCTGCTATTCATCTCATTAGTGGAACAGATATGGACCTATTGATCAAGGATTTTTTATCCGATTTAAATGTGTTTTCTGCGCTATGAAAGTATACCGTTCAGTAGATGAAATACCCTCAATTAAAAACCCTGTCGTTACACTTGGAACTTATGATGGGGTGCACCTTGGTCATCAAGAAATCATTTCGTTTCTAAAAAAGAACGCTAAAAGAAAGGGGGGAGAAACGGTTCTGTTCACTTTTCATCCGCATCCGAGAATGGTATTATACCCAGAAGACCATGGCATGAAGCTTATCCAGTCAATTGATGAGCGTATTGAAAAACTTGAGCGATTCGGAATTGATCATCTTATTCTTTTTCCTTTTACTGAAGAATTCTCGAGGCTTTCTGCTACTGAATTCGTCAGGGATATTTTGGTTAATAAACTAAACGTTTCTATGATGACAATTGGATACAATCACCATTTTGGACGGAATCGCGAAGGAAACCTTGAGCTTTTAAAGGAGTTGGGCATTGTATATGACTTTAAAGTCGAAGAAATCCCTGCATTTCGCACAGGCGATATCAGCATCAGTTCAACTAAAATTCGCAAAGCCATTCAATGTGGTGATTTGCAAACTGCCAAGCTTTATTTAGGTGAATCCTTTTCTTTCAAAGGAAAGGTTGTAAGAGGAGATCAAATTGGAACAAAAATTGGTTTTCCTACCGCGAATATGCAACTACTAACTCCTCATCAAATCATTCCTACCAATGGTGTCTATGCTGTAAAGGTAAAATATGCTAACCGGACTATAAAAGGCATGATGAATATCGGTCAGCGACCTACCGTGTCTGAGCTAAAAGAGCAGCGTATTGAGGTTCATCTTTTCGATTTCAACGAGGACATTTATGACAACATTATTGATGTACAATTTATAGCGCGCGTCCGTGACGAACAAGAATTTGAATCCCTCGAAGCTTTAACCAATCAACTTAAAAATGATCAAGCCACTTGTCTTCATATGTTGGCTTAACCTTTTGGTCTCGCCTGGGTTTACGCAAAGCGAATCTGCAAAGGATAAAATCTATGATTCACTAGAGGAGGCAATGAAGGTTCATCCTGACTCTGTTTTTCATATAGATCTAAGCGGTAAGCGACTAACAGAATTACCCTCACAGGTTTTGGCTTTCAAAAATTTGATATCGTTAGACCTTTCTAAAAATAAATTGACTAGTCTACCCGACTCCATGCTTTTTAAGCATATAGAGGTACTCAACCTAACCAAGAATAAATTGACTGTTTTTCCCTCCGTCATCTGTCAACAAACAACGCTAAAACAATTATTCCTCGGAAAAAATAAATTAGAGGCTTTACCTTCATGCATAGGACAATTGACAGAGCTCATTATTCTGGATGCTTGGTTTAATCTAATTACTGAATTACCCGAAGACATGTCCTCACTGAAAAAGCTCAGAACGCTAGACTTAAGAGGCATGAATTATAGTGAAGACCAACAAAAGAAGTGGCAAGCGTTAATACCTTGGGTAAAAATTGAATATGACGTTGGGTGTGATTGTGGTGGTAGATTCTAATAAATAATTTTCATAATCAAAATAGAGAATGGTTGTTTATCTTTTGTGGGTTGCAACCATTCTCTTTTCATAAGATTTTAAATTCTACACCTTCATAAAGCCTCCCACTCAAATACTCCTGTTCATATTGCCCTTTGGTTGGATAAAGTATCGCTTTTTTCTTTAATTGAGTAAGCTCCATCAAGGTTGTATACCCAGCTCGAGAGATAATGGTCTCACTCTTAGCCATCAGCTCTGCTAATTCATTAGTAGATGGATTTATAAATGAAGGATATTCATTTAATTCAACCCCAACAAAAGCCCAATCGAGGTCAGAAACTTTCGCTTTTTCCATCATTCGGTTAAGGAAGTGTGATCGTTCTGGCTCTGGTCCAGAAAGAATCACCAAATAATCATGATTTTTTTCTATTGGGTAGGCAGGGAATCGATTCAAAGGACCTATAAAATCGATCGGAATGTCTAGGTTACGCTTGCTTAATAAACCTGTCAATTGATGATCTGCAAAATCGGGCACCCAGACTTGATCAAATTTTTCTAACCAATTTTTCAGCTTCCTGTTTACCAAAGCGCCTCCGATTGGAATTTGCAAATTAAGCTGATGGGTCAAGATTATTGATTTGATTTTTTCGTGATGAAATCCATAGCGATTGTCTGATATGATTAAATCAACCTTATTCTCTTGACAATAGTTTTTGACCCACTTCTTTTCAGAGCGAATAGCCCGCTTCATTTTCTGGAACTGAGAAAGTAATTGAACATATGTGTTTTTGCGACTATCCAAGGTAATTTGGTATCCTTCCAAATGTACGGTTTGAATCGCTGGAAATTCGCGCTTCATCCATCCTCTTTGTTTTTCATCACCCGCAAAAACTACTGTATTATCATTTATCAAAAGATCACGTACAATGCTGTAACAACGAGTTGTATGCCCCATACCCCAATCTAACGGGGCAATTAAAACACTTTGATTGCTGATATGATTTATCTGCTTAGACATAATGACGTCGAACAACAAGGTAATGTTTTTAAACAAAAAAACCGTCAGTCTAAAACTGACGGTTTTATATAGAACATCTAATAATTCTTAGCTTTCTTTAGTAATTGAAGCGCTCAAATATTCACGATTCATTCGAGCTATATTCTCCAGAGAAATCCCTTTAGGACATTCAACTTCACAAGCTCCTGTATTGGTACAGTTTCCGAATCCTTCTTCATCCATTTGTTCCACCATGTTCAATACACGCTCCTTCGCCTCAATTTTACCTTGCGGCAATAACGCAAATTGCGAAACTTTTGCCGAAACATATAACATTGCTGAAGCATTTTTACATGAAGCAACACAAGCCCCACACCCAATGCAAGTTGCCGCGTCAAATGCCTTATCTGCGTCAGCTTTGGGAATTGGAATTGCATTCGCATCCTGCGTATTACCCGATGTATTGATCGAAACAAAACCGCCTGCATGCTGAATACGATCAAATGCTGAACGATCTACAACCAAATCTTTTACAACTGGGAATGCTTTTGCTCTAAACGGTTCGATATAAATTGTATCACCGTCATTAAACATTCGCATATGTAATTGACAGGTCGTCACACCACGATCAGGACCATGCGCCTCACCATTGATGTACAATGAACACATTCCGCAAATTCCTTCACGGCAATCATGATCAAACGCTACTGGCTCTGTGCCTTCATTAATCAATTGTTCGTTTAAAACGTCCAACATTTCCAAGAAAGACATGTGCTCAGAAATATCAGAAACGTTATAGGTTTCCATTTTACCTTTCGACTGAGCGTTTTTCTGACGCCAAATCTTCAATGTTAAATTCATTCCTTTTCCAGACATATCTCTCTTATTTATACGAACGTTGTTTTAGTTCGATATCGTTAAACTCTAATTCTTCTTTGTGCAATTTAGCTTGACCTGGATCTCCTGTCCATTCCCAAGCAGCAACGTATTTATAATTTACGTCATCTCTTTTTGCTTCTCCTTTTTGCTCACCTGATTCTTCAACAGATTCTTCGCGGAAGTGACCTCCACAAGATTCATTACGATCTAATGCGTCCTTAGCAAATAATTCGCCTAGCTCTAAGAAGTCAGCCACTCGAATTGCTTTTTCCAATTCAGGATTTAATTCGTTTCGATCACCAGGAATTCGAACGTCCTTCCAGAACTCCTCACGGATTTTTCTGATCTTTTCTTGTGCTTCTATCAAACCAGCGGCGTTACGAGACATCCCAACATTATTCCACATTACTTTACCAAGTTCTTTATGGAAATAATCAACCGATTTTGTTCCTTGAATGCCCATTAACTTATCGATTAAGTCATTAACATCTTTCTCTGCCTGGTCAAATTCAGGCGAATCAGTCGCGATTGGTCCAGTTCGAATTTCATCTGCTAAATAATCGCCAATTGTGTATGGCAACACAAAATACCCGTCAGCTAAACCTTGCATTAAAGCTGAAGCTCCTAATCTGTTTGCTCCGTGATCTGAGAAGTTGGCCTCACCAGCAGCATAACATCCTGGAATGGTTGTCATTAAGTTGTAATCAACCCAAATACCACCCATGGTATAATGCACCGCTGGATAGATCATCATTGGTGTTTTGTATGGATTGTCATCTACAATCTTTTCATACATCTGGAAGAGGTTCCCATATTTTGATTTGATTACTTCTTCACCTAATTCAGTAATTCGTTCTGCTGAAGCATTCTTTTCACCTTGAACAAGTGCGGCTTCTTTACCATAGCGCTGTATAGCTGATGAGAAATCCAAATAAACAGCTTCTCCTGTTTGGTTAACCCCATAACCAGCATCACATCTTTCTTTCGCCGCACGAGACGCAACGTCACGTGGAACTAGGTTACCAAATGCAGGATATCTTCTTTCTAAATAATAATCTCTATTTTCTTCAGCAATTTGAGTAGGCTTTAATTTGCCTGAACGAATCGCTTCAACATCTTCCATGTTTTTCGGTACCCAAATTCGACCATCATTACGCAATGACTCTGACATCAGCGTCAATTTCGATTGATAATCCCCTGATCGTGGAATACAAGTTGGGTGAATTTGTGTATAACAAGGATTTGCAAAGAATGCTCCTTTTTTATGAATCTTCCATGCCGCTGTTCCGTTTGACCCCATTGCATTGGTCGAAAGGAAGAAAACGTTTCCATATCCACCAGAGGCAATTACAACGGCATGAGCTGAATGTCGCTCAATTTCACCTGTAATCAAATTACGCGCAATAATTCCTCTTGCTTTACCATCTACAATTACCAAATCCAACATTTCATGGCGATTGTACATTTTAATTTTTCCTTTACCGATCTGACGATTCATTGCTGAATAAGCACCTAATAATAGTTGCTGTCCTGTTTGACCTTTGGCATAAAAAGTTCGGGATACAAGTACCCCACCAAAAGAACGGTTATCTAATAAACCTCCGTATTCTCTTGCGAAAGGCACACCTTGCGCTACACATTGATCGATTATATTTGCCGACACTTCTGCCAAACGATAAACATTCGCTTCGCGTCCTCGATAATCACCACCCTTTACCGTATCATAAAATAAACGGTAAACAGAGTCACCATCATTTTGGTAGTTTTTTGCAGCATTGATGCCACCTTGAGCAGCAATTGAATGCGCTCGACGTGGTGAATCTTGGAAACAAAATGATTTTACGCTGTAGCCCATCTCTGCCAGCGAGGCAGACGCTGATCCACCAGCTAAACCAGTACCCACAACGATCACGTCTATGAGTCTCTTGTTCGCTGGATTTACAACGTTGATGTTATTCTTATGATTAGTCCATTTATCCTTAATAGGACCCTCTGGTATTTTTGCATCTAAAACTGACATCTTACTCAATATTATAAATGTGAAACGTAATGGAAAATTGCGATGAAGACGAAACCAAGTGGAATCACAATCGCATAAAGATTTCCTAATTTTTTAATGATCGGCGTATACTTGCGATGGCTGAAACCAACTGATTGAAAAGCTGATTGAAAACCGTGCAATAAATGAAGCATCAAGAACACAAATGAAACAACGTACAGACCGGTTCTAATAGGATCATGAAACTTCTCTTGTAGTTCATGGAAATAACGAAATTCACCCGAGGCTAAAAGACCAGACATATCGCCTTCAACATACTTAACTGTGATTTCTGGAATCCAAAAGTCATAGAAATGAAGACCTAAAAACGCCATTACCATCAATCCAGTGTAAATCATATTGCGTGACATCCAAGACGAATTCGTTCCTGGCTTATTCATTGCGTACTTAACATTGCGTGCCTTTTTATTTAGACGCTCCAGGTAAATCCCCATACCTAAGTGGAAAACCACCCCAAAAATTAAGATCGGCTGCATTAAGAATTGAATCAGCGGATTGGTGCCCATAAAATGGGATACTTCATTAAATGAATCCGGACTGATGACCGACAAAAAGTTAATTAGAAAATGTTGGAGTAAAAAAAGCAATAAGAACAAGCCCGACAATGCCATGAGCACTTTTCTTGCGATTGATGTTTTCATCTGTTTTTTGTTTGTTTTAGTTCTTTTTCAGCCTTCTACCAAGGCTAATTTGTGATTGGAAAGAATACCAAAAAACGCTTCTTTCGCCACACAAAATTAACGGTGTTTTAATTATTTACCATATAGAAGGCTTCTAATCTATTCTGAAAAGTTTTGTTTAGAATCATTCTAAATAAAAAGTAAACTCCCATCATAGATATAACAAGGACTTCAGCGATTTGTTTACATGAACAAAAGCAAAAATTAAACGTTTTCTATGTGGCAATACCACAAAAACGGTATTTTTGCAAGAGATTTAATGCTTATTTATAATAAATCTAAACAAGAGAACATGATAACCGTTACAGATAAAGCAAAAGAAACTGCTGTCCGCATGATGCAAGAAGAGGGACATGACGGCTACTTCATCCGCGTTGGTGTAGAAGGAGGAGGTTGTTCTGGCCTGATGTATCAATTGACATTTGACAACCAAATGAACGAAGACGATAAAGAATTCGAACATAATGGAGTTAAAATTGTCATGAATAAAAAGAGTGTGTTATACCTCGCCGGCACAACATTAGACTACAGTGGTGGATTGAATGGCAAAGGCTTTGTTTTTGCCAATCCGAACGCCTCACGAACATGTGGTTGTGGCGAGAGTTTTTCATTATAAAAATCCATTCTTAAAATGGCAGCATATACAGAGGAAGAATTCGCAGAAGAATTAAAAAACCAAGAATATAAATTTGGTTTTACGTCAGAAATTGAATCTGACAAAATTCCTGCTGGATTAAACGAAGACATCATTCGTATGATTTCAGCAAAAAAACAAGAACCTGAATGGTTGTTGGAATATCGTTTAAATGCATACAGCGTTTGGCAAGAAATGACAGAACCTGAATGGGCACATGTCAAATACAAAAAACCTGATTTTCAAGCTATCTCTTATTTTTCAGCGCCTAAAAAGCAATATGAAAGTTGGGATGATGTAGATCCTGAAATGAAAGCGACCATGGACAAACTCGGTATTTCCATGGATGAGCAGAAAAAGTTAACAGGGGTAGCTGTAGATTTTGTGATGGACTCCGTTTCAGTGGCTACTTCTTTTAAAGAAAAGCTTGGTGAATTAGGTATTATCTTCTGCTCATTCAGTGAAGCAGTGCAAGATCATCCCGAACTGGTTAAAAAATATTTGGGTACCGTGGTTCCAACTCAGGACAATTTTTATGCGGCACTAAACTCCGCTGTATTTACCGACGGATCATTCTGTTATATTCCAAAAGGTGTTAGATGCCCGATGGAATTGAGTACTTATTTCAGAATTAATGAGGCGGGTACAGGGCAATTTGAAAGAACATTAGTTGTCGCAGATCAAGGAAGCTGCGTTTCTTATTTAGAAGGTTGTACTGCTCCTCAACGAGATGAGAATCAGCTTCACGCTGCAGTTGTAGAACTGATTGCATTAGACGATGCAGAAATCAAATACTCGACGGTTCAAAACTGGTTTCCAGGTGACAAAGATGGCAAAGGTGGAGTATTCAACTTTGTTACTAAGCGAGGGATTTGCCATACCAACTCTAAAATCTCGTGGACTCAAGTGGAAACAGGTTCAGCAGTTACATGGAAATACCCTTCTTGTGTTTTAAAAGGAGATAATTCGATTGGCGAATTTTATTCGGTTGCTGTTACTAACAATTTTCAGCAAGCAGATACGGGAACCAAAATGATTCATTTGGGAAAAAACACAAAAAGCACCATTATATCCAAGGGTATCTCAGCGGGTGAATCGCAAAACTCTTATAGAGGACTGGTTCAAATTGGATCGCGTGCGGACAATGCGAGAAACTTTACGCAATGTGATAGTCTTTTAATGACAGACAAATGTGGTGCACATACGTTTCCGTATATCGAATGCAAGAACAATTCTGCAAAACTTGAACACGAGGCTACGACTTCTAAAATTGGAGAAGATCAAATCTTCTATTGCCAGCAGAGAGGTTTATCTGAAGAAAAGGCGATCGGTTTAATTGTAAATGGATATTGTAAAGAGGTACTCAATAAGCTACCAATGGAATTTGCAGTTGAAGCCCAGAAACTTTTGGCTATTTCATTGGAAAATAGTGTTGGGTAATTTTGAGAATGAGTGAAGAGCGTGAAAAGCGACTTAAATAGAGACAAAAAGATTAATAAAGATTTAGATATAAATTGACATGAGCAAGATACTTATTGACATCAAAAACCTTCACGCGGAGATCGAAGATGAGGGAAAGAAAATCCTCAAAGGGTTAAACCTTACTGTAAAAGCTGGTGAAGTCCATGCGATTATGGGACCGAACGGAGCTGGAAAATCAACTTTAGCATCAGTCGTATCAGGAAAAGACGGCTATGAAGTAACAGAAGGAAGTGTTGAAATGGACGGTAAAGATCTTTTGGAATTGGATCCTGATGAACGTGCAAAGGAAGGTTTATTCTTGGCATTTCAATATCCGGTTGAAATTCCAGGCGTTTCAAATATCAATTTCTTGCGAACAGCAATTAACGAAATCAAAGAATACCGTGGAGAAGAAGCTGTTTCTGCTAAGGATTTTATGAGTATGGTCCGTGAAAAATCAAAACTCGTTGAATTGGACTCAAAGTTGGCATCACGAGCTGTTAATGAAGGTTTTTCAGGTGGAGAAAAGAAACGAAATGAAATTTTCCAAATGGCTATGCTTGAACCGAAAGTAGCCATCCTAGATGAGACAGATTCAGGACTAGATATCGATGCACTTCGCATTGTAGCGGCCGGTGTTAACAAATTGAGAAATGAAAATAATGCAGTAATCGTTATCACACACTATCAGCGTTTATTAGACTATATCGTTCCGGATTTTGTCCACGTATTAGCAGATGGAAAAATTGTAAAAACGGGAGACAAAAGTCTTGCGTTAGAACTTGAAGAAAAAGGATACGATTGGTTAACTACTGAAAACGCATAATTATGACCTTGACTCTTTCAAAGAAAATAGCCGAATTTACTTCGCGTTTGGAAACTCCACAAAACAACTACCAGCAGGCTGCTGCAGAACGTTTGGAAAATATGGATTTCCCTTCAACACGAGATGAATATTGGAAGTATACCCGACTCGGAAAGATTACAAATACAGCTTTTGAATTAGGAACAAAACTGACAAAAACAGATATTTCAAGTTTTCAAACTTGCGACAATATCATCACAATTGCTCAAGGTGAAATACGTGACGATTTAAGTAGTTTTAATGATCTATCCATTGTCGTTGAACGATCTTTCCCAGGTCAATTTGGTGTAAACAATGTTCGAAATGAAGAAAAAGCGACCATTTTTACAACCATCAATGATGCCTATTTCCGTGAGGAGGTGGTCATAACTATTCCAAAAAACACGGTTCTCAGTGCACCGCTGCAAGTTTTGGTTTTACATGAAGGCGATCAGATCATAAATATGCCGCGTTTGCGGGTTGTAGCGGAAGGATCTTCTGAAGCAACGATTATTATGACTACTGGATGTCAAGACAACTATACGCAATTCAGCAATTGCTTAATTGAATTAGATGTTGCTGCAAATGCTAAACTCACTTTCCAAAATGTTCAAACGGGCAATGATAATCATCTAACTATCACAACCATTGACGCACGACAAGCTGCTGACTCCAGACTAGCTGTCAACACGTTCACATTGAATGGTCTATTGGTGCGAAATAATGTCAACATTGCCGTAGATGGTCAGAATTGTGAAACACATATGAATGGTATGCTTGTCACAAAGGGAAAACAGCATGTTGATAATCATACTTTTGTTGATCATAAAGTTTCAAATTGTTTTAGTAATGAGAACTATAAATACGTTTTAGACGATCAGTCAACAGGTGTATTTAATGGAAAAGTGATTGTTCGTAAAGACGCACAGGTGATCAATGCGTATCAAAATAATGGCAATATCTTATTGTCTGATCAGGCTACGGTTGATTCAAAACCAGAACTTGAAATTTATGCAGATGACGTGAAATGCTCTCATGGTTCAACTACAGGACAACTTGACGAAAACGCCCTGTTTTACTTGCAGACCCGTGGGATTTCCAAGGAAAAATCAGAGAAGATTTTAGTTGGAGCGTTTATTGGTGATGTAATGGAAACTATTGAAGATGAAGCGACTAACCGATATATCAAAAATTATCTCCAAGAAGTTCACGGTTGGGATTCGGACATCAAAATCTAAACTGTTTCTGGTCTAAATAGTGTTATTTAGGATTCCAAAAATTTCGAATAAGTTCGCTAGTTTTCAATAAAAATTAGTGTATATTAGAGGTTTAAGTTGTGATTACCAACTCGAACCTATACCACATTCTTACACGTACGCTATTGGCAACTGTGTTTCTGATGC
>Ga0181563_10000958_pt1 | contig 28263 bp, 46 predicted proteins | sample 011ome_25_FD_133759 | JGI IMG/M metagenome (GOLD analysis project Ga0181563, IMG submission 133759) | Coastal salt marsh microbial communities from the Groves Creek Marsh, Skidaway Island, Georgia - 011512CT metaG (megahit assembly) | ecosystem: Environmental > Aquatic > Marine > Intertidal...
ACGTAAAAATGAATTAACAATTTGCGGTTATTTAAGCAAAAAAGAATTATTGGAAAAATCAGTTTTAAGAAAAAAAGGCGAACGCTTAAGTCGATCCAACGGAACGTCGTTTGTTGCAAAAACCAACAATTTAGAGGTTCAATATAAACAAATGAATAACATTGAAAAATTATTTTATTATTTGCCGGAATATTTAAAATAAATTTTTAATTTAGCGTTTAGAATAGAGTTCGAGAATAGGCCCATTAAATAGCTTAATGGGACATAAAACAAAAACAGAATGAAAACATTTAACGATTTTAATATTGACGTCGGCAATAAAACAACCGGTAAAATCAAAACACAATGTCCGCAATGCAGTCAAACGCGCAAAAACAAACGCGACAAATGTTTGTCAGTTGATATTGACAAAGGTTTATTTAATTGTCACAATTGCGGTTGGGCCGGAACAACAAAATTCGAAAAGAAAAAAGAATACATTCGTCCGCAATCCATAAAAATAAATTTAACCGAACGCGTTGTAAAATGGTTTGCCGAACGTGGCATTTCCGAACCTACATTGCAACATTGGAAAATTGGCGAATCATTGGAATATTTTCCGCAAGTTGGAAAAAAGCGCCGCGCAATAAATTTCAATTATTACCGCGAAAACAATTTAGTTAATGTCAAATATCGTGACGGCCAAAAGAATTTCAAAATGGTTTCCGGCGCTGAATTAATATTTTATGGTTTGGATAATATTAAAACAATGGAAAAAATTTACATTGTTGAAGGCGAAATTGACGCGTTGAGTTTACACGAAGCCGGTATTTATTCAGTTTGTAGCGTTCCAAATGGCGCATCAAAAGGCAATCAACGATTAGAATATTTGGACAATTGTTTTGAATACTTCAAAGATAAAACCGAAATAATACTTTGCACCGACAACGATTCGCCAGGAATTGAACTTCGAAACGAATTGTCACGACGTTTTGGTGCGTATCGTTGCAAATACGTCGATTTTGGCGACTTTAAAGACGCAAACGAAATATTAATAACAAAAGGCGCCGAAGCGTTGCGAAACGTTATTAAAACGGCTAAAAACTTTCCATTAGAGGGCGTTTTGAATATAAACGATATTTGGGACAATGTTTTAAATTTTAACGAAAACGGCGTCAAAAATTATTCAATCGGTTTGCCAAACGCCGATACATTTTTTAAAATGGAATTGGGCCAATGGTCCGTTGTGACCGGAATACCAAATTCCGGAAAATCCGACGTAATGGATCAAATATGTTGTAATTTGGCGACGCGTTACGATATGCGTTGCGCTATGTTTGCGCCGGAATCATTTCCATACGAGGGCCACATTAAAAGAATTTCAAATAAATTAAACGAAACTAATTGCACCAACGAACAATTAAATCAAACAAAAGATTTCATTCAAGACCATTTCTTTTGGGTTAAAATAGATTTGGAAAATTTAACGTTAAAAGGCATTTTAAATGCGTTTAAAGAATTAGTATTTCAAAAGGGAATAAATGTTTGTGTGATTGACCCATGGAATATGTTGGACCATTCAGCGCAAAAGGACCATTCCTATATTGGGCGCGCATTGTCAGAAATAACGCAATTTTGCCAACAAACAAACACACATTTGTTTTTGGTGGCGCACCCACGAAAAATTGAATCCGAAAACGGAAAATATAAAAAACCAACGCTTTATGACATCAGCGGTTCGGCCGACTTTTTTAATAAAGCATATAATGGTTTAATTGTTTACCGCTGCATTGGCGAACGCACAAAGTTTAAATCGGACGTTGTTAAAGTATACGTTGAAAAGGTTAAACGAAAAGAAAACGGCCAATTAGGCGAATTTGACATCGCGCCGGATTTTAAAAACGGCGGTATATACAAAGACATTGACCTGGAAACAAAAAAATTTGAAGTTATAACCGACGATTTACCTTTTTAATATGAAACGATAATTCAAAAACACGTTGAAATAAAAGAAAAAAAATGATAAAAGTAAATAGTTTAAGCGGTGGCAAAACGTCATCATATATTGCGGCAAATTATAAAGCCGATTATAATGTTTTTGCATTAGTGACAACAAGCGATAAAAATTGTTTGTTTCCGGATAAAAAATTGCGTCAAATTGTTAGCGATAAAATAGGGCGCGAATTTATTGGAACATTAGAAGAAGACGCAATAATTTACACAATTTTAGATTTGGAACAATTTATTGGTTCAAAAATTGATTGGGTTGTTGGTAAAACTTTTGACGAAATTACAAACAGAAACGGAAAAAAATATTTGCCAAACGTAACGCAAAGATTTTGCACAACCGAAATGAAGTTGCAACCAATTTTTGATTGGTGGCGAAATGAAATAAATGAAGTTATTGAAATGCGAATTGGATTTCGAGCAAATGAACAAACACGCGCAAAAACAATATTAGAAAAAACCAATAAAAACGGATTTTCAGAATTTAAAACAATAGTTGGCAAAACTAAAAATGGAAATCAAAATCGTTGGGCATCAATAGAATGGCAAAAACCGGTTTTTCCTTTAATAAAAGATAATATCAGAAAAGATACAATCGAAAAATTCTGGAAAAACAAAAACGTTCGTTTTGCTTATATGAACAATTGTGTTGGTTGTTTTCATCGAACGCCGGTTTTATTAAAATATATGAGTGAAAAACACGAAAACAAATTTGATTGGTTTATGAATACAGAAAAAAAAGGAGGTTATGGGAAACGAACATTTAAAATTGGAATGAAATACATTGATATAAAAAATAGTTTTAGACAAACAAAATTGTTTGACGATGATTTTAACGAATGCGATTCCGGCTATTGTGGTTTATAAAAAATAAAACAAAAAAATTATGGCGAAAATATTAAATCCAACAGACGAACACCGCAAAGCAATTCAATGGTGCATTAAAAACGACATTAAAGTTGCAATACACCCAACAACAAAAGGATTGCGCGTACAAATTGACGAACGCGGCAAAAAAACATTGTCGCCGCAAACTTATAATAAGGTTGAGGCCAACAATAAAGTTTGGGAAATATATTTGTATATTTACAAAAAATATTTCAACAAATGCGACTAAATTTTAACACAATTATTTATCCAATTTATGGTTGTTTAGTAGGTTTAAATTATTGGGATTCGAAAATGGAACACGTTGTGATTGAATCCGCTATTGAAGACCAAAACGAACATTGTTTGGAAATTCATTTATTTATTTTTGGTATTTCTTTTATTTGGTATTCTGAAAAGTAAATGCGAAAAATTGTTAGCGTTAAAGAAATAAAACAAACGCCGAACAATCCGCGTTTAATCAAAGACGCAAAATTCAAAAAATTAATTAAATCAATTAAAGAGTTTCCACAAATGTTGGAAATTCGGCCTATTGTTGTTGACGAAACAATGACGATATTAGGCGGAAATATGCGTTTGCGTGCGTGTATGGCCGCCGGATTGTTTGAGGTTCCAATATATATTCAAAAAGGTTTAACCGAAGCGCAAAAGCGCGAATTTATAATTAAGGACAATTCCGGTTTTGGTGATTGGGATTGGGACATTTTGGCGAATGAATGGGACGCAAAACAATTAATTGATTGGGGGGTTGATTTACCGGTTTTTGATTTGCCTATTGACGACGAACAACCAAAAGAAAACGACGACGACAAAGACGTTTGCGAGTTGTGCGGAAAATAATTTTCGTAAAATTTTCGTAATTTTTTAAAAAAAATTTTCATTTTTGTATTGTAATTGAAAAAAAACTTTTATATTTGTAGAGTAAACAAACAATAACAATAAAAAAAACAATTATGAAAACTACAAAAACAAGAACGGAAAGAGTAAAAGAACAAGCAATTTCAAACATTGAATTTTTACAAACTGAAAAGGGTTGGAATGAATTTAAAAAAATTATGTCAATGGCAGCGTTTGAAATGAATAAAAAAGAAAGAAAACAATTTTTTGAATTAATGAAAGACGAAAAAGAAAAAACTAATTTTTTAACTTATTTGTTTGCAACAACGTCAATTGAAGCGGCTTTAATTCAACAACAATAAAAACATTAAAACAAAATTTAAAACCTTTCAGAAATGAAGGGTTTTTTTTATGTCTTTTAATTTATTTAACTTTGCGTTATGTCAACAAAAACCAACATATTAAAAAACAATTTATTAGAAGCGTTGGAGCAATCATTGGGAATTGTCACAACGGCGTGTAAAATTGTGGGTTGCAATCGTTCAACGTTTTATAAATATTACAACAACGACAAAGAGTTTCGCGCGTCGGTTGATGAGTTACAAAATATGACTTTGGATTTCGTGGAATCACAATTGCACAAACAAATCAAAGACGGCAACACAACCGCAACAATATTTTATTTGAAAACAAAAGGAAAAAAACGTGGATTCGTTGAGCGCCAGGAAATACAAATGGACGGCGGCATCGAATCAAAAATCATTGAATGGACACCGGCAAAGGACAAATAAAAGAATTTTGTAACGTTCAATTTTACCAAACATTAAATTCAACGGCGCGAATTAAAGTACATCAAGGCGGTACACGTTCCGGCAAAACGTATGCGATTTGCCAATACTTAATATATAAGCTAACAACCACAAAAAAACCGTTGACAATCTCAATTGTCCGGAAAACGTTACCGGCGTTAAAACGTTCGGTATTGCGTGATTTTGTTTCTATTGCCACAAAGTTAGGCGTGTATTATAAAGGCGAACACAACAAAGCGGAAAACGTATTTAGATACAATGGTTCAATGGTTCAATTCATTTCAACAGACGATCCACAAAAAATTCGTGGCGCCAAACACGATATTTGTTTTTTGAATGAATCCAACGAATTAAACTTTGAAGATTTCCGCCAATTAAATATGCGGACCATTAGCGAATTGATTATTGATTTTAATCCGTCGGACCCAATTCATTGGCTTTACAATGAAGTTATCGAACGCGACGATTGCGACTTATTTATCACAACGTACAAAGACAATAAGTTTTTGCCGTCTGAATTAGTCCAGGAAATCGAACGCATTAAAGAACGTGACCCCGACTATTGGCGCGTATATGGCGAGGGCCAACGTGCGCAATTTTCACAACGTCAAATATTTACGAATTGGAAATATATTCCATTGGCAGAATTTCCGGAGTTCGACGAAACAATTTTAGGCATTGACTTTGGATTTACTAATGACGAATTAGCGATTATTGAGGTTGGAAAAATTAAAGATAAATTGTACATCAACGAATTAATGTATAAAAAAGGAATGACAAATCGCGACATTGCAAACTTTTTAAAATCCATAAATAAAAACGATGTTTTAGCCTATTGTGATAGCGCCGAACCAAAATCAATTGTTGAGCTGCGACAAATGGGCGTATTGGCAAAAGGTGCGGTCAAAGGCGCCGGCTCAATTAACGCCGGAATTAGTTTAATAAAAGAACATGAAGTTTTTGTCAGTAACGAATCAACCAATTTAAAACGCGAACAACATTCGTATTATTGGCAGCAATTAAAAGACGAAACAATCATCAACAAACCAATTGACGCAAACAATCATTTAATGGACGCGTTGCGCTATGCCGTTTATTCTAAATACAAAAACCGGACGGAATTTTTTGTGATATAAAAACAATTTTAAATTTTGTATTTTTACGAAAATTTTATACATCAATAAAATATGGCATCATTACTCGACCGCTTTAAAAATCTAATTTCAAAAAACGCACAACAAACCGCAACCGAATACAACCGCGCAATTTACAATTGGTTGGGCGAATCAATCGTTTGGAATCCGGAAAATGACGATTCCTATATAACAGAGGGTTACAGAAAAAATTCAACCATTTATTCATTGGTTAATTTAATAACAAAAGCCGCGACAACAATTCCGTTTCAAGTTTACGAAAAGACAAACGAAAACGATTATAAAAGATACAAGGCGATGACGTCCGGAACGTTCGACGCGTCAACAATTCATAAGGCGGCAATGTTGCAAAAACGTTCTTTGGTTGAGTTACAAGACACCGAATTGCATAAATTATTAGAACGTCCAAATCCGGCGCAATCTTATAATAGTTGGATCACTGAATTGATAGCGTTCGGAAAATTAACCGGAAATCGTTACATCTATGGAATTGGACCGGACACCGGCGCCAATATTGGAAAATATACCGAACTATATGTTATGCCGTCGCAAATTATGGAAATTGTTTCCGGTGGAATTATGAAGCCGGTTTCAAAATACAAAATAGAATATAACGGAACATATGAAATTGACGCCAACGAAATATGCCATATAAAAGATTTTAACCCTTATTATGACGGCACCGGTTCACATTTATACGGACAATCGCCATTGCGTGCCGGTTTACGTTCATTAACAACAAACAATGAAGCGGTACAAACCGGAGTTAAATATTTACAGAACCAAACGGCGCGCGGTTTATTAATGTCAGACGAGGGCGATATTAACGAGGTCCAGGCGCAACAATTAAAAGACAAATTCCGAAAACAATTTCAAGGTTCGGACAATGCCGGCGATGTTATTATAACACCGAAAAAATTGTCGTGGGTTAACTTTGGTTTAAATGCTGCGGACGTTTCATTGATTGAACAATATAACGCGTCAATAAAAGATTTATGTAATATTTACAACGTGCCGGTTCAACTACTAAACAATACCGATTCCGCGTCATATAACAATATGAAAGAAGCGAAAAAAGCGTTATATCAAAACGCGGTCATTCCGGAATTGTTAAAGATTAAAGACGAATTAAATCGTTGGTTGGCGCCTAAATTTGGCGAAAAACTTTGCATTGAATTTGATTTTTCAGTAATACCGGAATTACAAGAAGAAACGGACAAAGTCGTGGACCAATTATCGAAAGCGTGGTGGATCACACCAAACGAAAAGCGCGCCGCAATGAATTACGGAAAAGACGAACAAACAACACAATTGGACGATTACTATATTCCGGCGAATCTTATTCCGGTGCAATCAAATGAAATTGAAATTCCGGTTGAAAATATTGACGTTGACGTAAACAAGTTTTTGAATACGGACAACGTAAAAAAAAAAGAAATTTCGGAACGTCTTAAATTAGCGTTGCAAAATAAAATCGACGAACACAACGACAAAGTTGGGGACGACAAAGACAAACGAACAACGGTTTCAATATTATTTCAAGTTTATGAACGTGGCATTGGCGCATATCGAACAAATCCGTCAAGTGTACGGCCGTCGGTATCGTCGCCGGAACAATGGGCAATGGCTCGCGTTAATTCATTTTTATACGCATTAAGAAACGGCAAATTTAGAAGTGGAAAACACGACACCGATTTATTACCGGACGGACACCCAATGAGCAGCAAAGACAAACCAACAGAAAAAAACGAAACGTTTTCAGATTACCCACAAACCGCAACGAATAACGCCAAACGAATGATTGAATGGCGCGAAAAATACGGCGACGAAGTACAAGCGGGAACGCCAACGGGTTGGCGTCGTGCGTCAATGTTAGCAAACCGCGAACCATTGACAATTGAAATGTTAAACCGCATTAAATCATTTTTTGCACGTCATGAGGGCAACCAAACAATTGCGGAACGTTTTAAAGATACGCCATGGCGCGACAATGGTTTTGTTTCCTGGAATCTTTGGGGTGGAACTGCAATGCGTGATTGGGTTAATAAAAAATTAAACGAAATAAACGAATAAATGCCAACACCAAAACCCAACGAATCCGAATCAAACTTTGTGGCGCGTTGTGTTGTTGATGCGGAAGCCGTTCGCGATTTTCCGGACACACAACAACGAATTGCGTTTTGTTATTCACAATTCGAACGTTCGAAAAAAAACGAGGTTTTAAATAAACAAAACAAAGTTGACCGCGACAAATGGCAATCGTCTTTTGAACGCCAATTGGATATTGCAGAAAAAAAGCAAATCGCAATTGTTAAGCGTTTTTATAAACGTGAATATAACAAAGGCATTGAATCGTTTATAGCAGACGGCCAAACAAATTTCCAATTATTATTTGACGACAAAGATTTATTAAAAATTTATCGTGATTTGTACACCGATATTGGAATGCGTTTCGCTAAATGGTACGTCAACAATTTTCAAAAGTTTATTAAAAAAAATGTTGACACATCAGCGGTTGACGATATATGGCGCGATTCTTTTGGCGCTTATGGTTCAGCGGTTGGCGCGCAACGTGTTACATTAGTAAGCGGAACGGCTCGAAAAACTTTAATAGATATAACACAACGATTAATGCGCGATCCGGAGTTTATGACATTGGGCGCGGTTGAACGTGGCCGAATATTACGAAACCAATTCAATAGATATTCACAATATCAATCGGAACGTTTGGTTCGTACCGAAGCGACGGCGGCGGCTAACTTTGCAACAACGCAAGCCGCACAAACAATTTTTCCGCCGGAACAAATGCAAAAAGAATGGATTGCAAGTTTTGACGACAGAACGCGTGACACACATTCGGAAGCGGACGGCCAAATTGTAATGGCTAACAATACATTTTTAGTTGGTGGACAACAAATGATGTTTCCAGGCGATCCGGCCGGCGGTGCTGCGGAATGTATAAATTGCCGTTGTTCTGTTGCATATATACCAATTGAGGGCGCACAAACTATTGACGACATTTCAACAATTGGATTAGGCGTTGCCGGTGGTGGTTTAACTAATTTCTAAAATTCGTATATTTACAAAAATTTTTCAATATGAATACAATTCTTTACAAAGCAGCGCCGGTTGGCGAATTAATAGACGCCGACGAAAAGGCCGGAATTATAAAAGGTTACGGCAGTTATTTCGGAAATAAAGATTCCGACAATGACGTAATAATGAAAGGCGCATATAAAAAGACAATTGCCGAAAATGGCGAACGCGTCAAATATTTATATCAACACGATATGAATCAACCAATTGGCAAAATGACCGAATTATATGAGGACGACAAAGGGTTGGTATTCGTGGCGGAAATTGCAAAAACACAATTAGGAAAAGACGTTGTCGAGTTAATGAAATCCGGCGTTATAACCGAAAATTCTGTTGGTATTATGCCAATACAAAAAAATAATAAAGGCGATTACCGCGAAATAACAGAGGTTAAATTGTACGAAATTAGCGCCGTTACATTAGCGGCCAACGATCAAGCCAAAATTTTAGACGTTAAAGGAAACGTTGACGTTGAAAAACTTTCAAAGCGTTATGACAACCTTTCGAAACTAATTCGAAAAGGAGACATTTCTGACGAAATGGGTTTCGCTATTGAAGCCGAAATACTAAAATTAAAATCATTATTTATTGAGTTCACGAAGCCGGTTGATGAAATCACTTCGCCGAATGTTGAGGTAAAAAACAATGATTCCGAAGTGATAAATTATTTAATAAATTCCTTAAAAAATTAAAAATGGAAGAAAATCTAAAAAATCAATTGGACCAATTTAATAGTGCCATTGATTCAAAAATTGAAAAGTCTAACAACGAAGTTGTTGAAAACGTTGTTGTTAAGGCAAACGAAATCGTTAAATCAGAAGTTTCTGAAATGGCGACTAAATTAAACGAGAGATTAGACGCAATCGAAGTTGCCAACAAAAAGCAATTCGAAAGCAAAAAAAGAATGTCATTTAAAAGTGCTTTAAAAGAAGCGTTTGAAGGTGGCGCAATTGAAAACCTTGCAAAAGGAAATTCAAGAAGCGCGTCATTTGAAATCAAGGCCGATATGACAACCGGCGCCGATTTTACAGGCGAAGTTATTCCGGCGGATAGAGTGCCAGGATATAAATTTGATCCAACACGTCCAACACATATTCGTCAATTATTGGCGCAAGGTTCAACACAATCAGATGTTGTTCGTTTCGTAAAAGAAAGCGGATATTCTAATGGTGCAGCAGCTACGGCAGAGGGTGCAACATTAACGCAATCAGATTTCGACATGACGGCGGCAGATGCTAACGTTAGAAAAATCGGAACTTATTTCCGTATTTCTGAAGAAATGTTGGCAGATACACCGCAATTGACTTCTTATTTATCAGCGCGTGCGCCGGAAAAACTTTTAGAAGTTGAGGACACACAAATTTTGAGTGGTAACGGAACGGCGCCAAACTTAAGCGGAATTATAACAGACGCAACGGCATTCGCTGCCGGTGATTTGGCAGATTCTGTTGACAACGCAAATGATTTTGACGTTATTGTTGCAGCGCTTAACCAATTGGCAAACGCTAATTACAATGCGGACACAATCTTATTGAACCCGTCAGATTTCCACAAAATCCTATTATTAAAAGATACGCAAAATAACTACCTTAAAGATCAAGTTTACAATGGTCTTCAACCGGTATTTATGGGCGTGAAAGTTGTTCTTAATACTGCAATTTCAGCCGGCGACTTCTTAATTGGAAACTTTGGCGTTGGTACTCAATTATGGGTGCGTGACGGAATAAACGTTGAGTTCTTCAGAGAAGACGGAACAAACGTTCGTGACGGATTCGTTACAGTGAGAGTAAGCGAGAGAATCGCATTAACAAACTATTTACCAAATGCGTTTGTTACCGGTGATTTCACAACTGCAAAAGCAGCGCTTGAAACACCATAATAAAGGTTTAATCAACCAATTTAAGGGCCTGGAATTAGTTTCCGGGCCTTTTTTTTATGCTTTATTTTTAGGCGCCCAACAGATAAGAACGTAAAAAAAACAAAAAAAACTTTAAAAAAAAACTAAAAAAATTTTTTTAATTCTAAAATGTGTTATATATTTGTATCAACAAAAACAATAAAAAACAAAAATTATGGAAGTATTAAAAAACAAAGTTGAACAAAGATTAATAAAAAACGGAAACAATATCAATGACGTAAAAAAAATGATTGAATTACATTTTGAATATGCGTCAAAAACTTATAAAGGAGTTAAAAGAATTTCCGAATGTATTTCAACAATATATTAAAAACATTAACCGGCGCGTTTCGGCGCGCCATAATTTTAGAACAATGAAAACAAAAACCGGACTAACAATCATACACGACGGCAACCGCGTCAACGTGTACACTCAAGACGAAATGCGAAAGCATAACGACGAAAACAAAATCGAAACGTGGATTTCAAGCGTTTTAAGCTACTTAAATATAAAAAGATGAGTAGTATTCCAAATCATTACGATAACGGCCTAAAACACGATTTAATCGACGTTATAGCGTCTTATGAATTAAACTTTAATCGTGGCAACGTTTTAAAATACGTTGTTCGCGCCGGAAAAAAAGAAAACGAAATTGAGGATTTAGAAAAGGCGCTTGACTATTTAGAACGCGAAATAAATCATTTAACAAATAAAATAGACATCAAAAATTTTTAATTATGTGGGGATTAGAATATATACCAGGCGACGAACCGGAATTTGAATGCGCGGTTTGTGGCGTTCCAATGTTTGAGGACACCGGAATTTGTTCAAACGCTTGTTTTGAAGCCGATCAAATGTAACATTATGAAACAAAAATTTATTAAGTTTTTCTTAACACTATTATTTGGGGGTTTTGCATTGCGTCAAATAATGGTTTATAACGAATTGCCAACGGCGATATTTTTATTAATTTTATCAATATGCGTCGCATTGGCTAACGACAATTAAATTTCATAATTTAGTTTTTATTGGTTTGTGTTAGAAAGTCGGTCATTAATTTGGTCGGCTTTTTTTTTATAACTTTACGTTATGAATGCAAACGTTTTTGGTTGTTATGCTGAATATCTATTCGCAACAAAAGCAATGGAAAACGGCTTTGTTGTTTCTTTTCCTTTGTTGCATTCGTCGCATTACGATTGTATTGTTGATTCGCCAAATGGTTTGTTTAAAGTACAAATAAAAGCAATCAACGAAAACAACCGAACGCGCAATCGAATTTTTTTGTCCGACAGATCCGGAAAAAAATATAAAAAAAATGACGTGGATTTTTTCGCGGTTTATTCAGCAGAACGCCAGGGTTTTTTTATTTTCAAAAACGACGGCAAAATTCAATCATTTACAATTGGTTTGGAAAAATATTCAAAATATTTTAATAACTTTGCGGCAATGTAAGTTTTCATTATTGTTTTCTATTCTTCTGAAAAGGCGTCACAAATTAATGTGGCGCTTTTTTTTTATCTTTACAAAAAATTAAAGGTTATGCAATTAAAAATCAAACAATCAATTTTAAGGGGTGGCAAACGTTATAATGAGGGCGACAAAATAGAGTTGCCGGACAACGTCGCACAAAATTGGATTGCCAAAGGTTTTGCGTCAAAAGTCAGTAAAAAGCAAAACAAAGAAAAATTTGAAACCAAAGAATTAAAGGTTGAATATATTGAAATAAAAGACGATGCGACAAATAAAGATTAATTCAACAACCGGCAATGAATTATTGACCGGTCAAAATGTTAAAGATTACGTTCGAATTGACACGTCCGCCGACGACAATATTATTTCCGCAATGATAACGCAAGCGCGCATTTGGTGCGAAAACTATATTTCGCGCGACATTGTGCCTAAAAATCGAACGTATTATTTAGACGCAACCAACGGAATTTTTGATTTGCCATTTGGTCCAATTGCAAGCGTTGAGGAAATAACCATTGACGGCACCGCAACAACCGATTATGAAATTTTAGGTTTAGACAATGAAACCATTGAATTAGATCAAGGACCGGCCGAACGCGTAAAAATAACGTATATAACAACCGGAATTGATGACGCGTTGATTAAACAATCAATGATGCAATTAATTTCAACGTATTACGACAATAGAAGCGATTTTGTAAACGGAAATATTTCAGAAATACCAACATCAACAAAAACAATTTTAACGTCTTATAAATCAATGTTTATATAATGAACGCCGGAAAATTAGATTCTAAAATAACAATCAAACGTTTAACAAAAACCGCCGACGAATTTGGGGGTTTTAATTCGACATTGTCGGACGTTGCAACGGTTTGGTGCCATTTAACAGAAATTAAGGGCGAAATAAACGACAAATTCGGCAAACGTGAACAAGACGTCCAGGTTGAAATAACAATGCGTAAAAATACGGCGGATTTAATTCAATTAGGCGACATTTTCACATTGGAAAACGAATCGCAAAAATTTAGAATAAACAACAAATTCGAATTTGATTTGGATTTTTATACAAAACTATTGGCGACAAAATCGGAATAAATGGACGTAAATATTAAAATAGACCAAAACGATTTGTTGAAACTTAAAAATAAGTTAGACAAAATGCGTGCGTTCGAATCCAAAACCATTTCCAATGAATTAGGAAAAACCGGTTTAGAAATTGTGCGTTTGGCAAAACGTGCGGCGCCGGTTGACAAAGGCGCTTTAAAACAATCCATTAGCACACAACGAAGCGGAAAATCCGTTAATGTTGTGGCGGCTGCAAATTACGCGCCTTATGTTGAATTTGGAACCGGTGGTTCTGTTGATTTAACCGACATGACGGAATTAGGTATTCCGGAAAGTTACGCGGCACAATTCAAAGGCAAAGGCATTCGAGATGTTAATTTGCCGGCGCGTCCGTTCTTTTTTAGTTCGGCGCGAATAGGATTTAAAAATTTATTAAATCGTCTAAATGGCGAAATTAAAAAAGCAATTAAATAATGTTAGAAGCGATTCACTATGTACGCAAGGCAATCATTGCAAAATTAAACGGCAACGTTACAATTGACGGTTCAGCGGTTCCGATTTATGGACGCGTTCCAACAAATGCAAGTTATCCATTTGTGCGCGTTTATTCAGTTTCAAACGACGAAACGGACCAAAACCAAAGTTCTTTTAATATTGAAACGATTACGCGCGTTGAATGCGTGACACGTTTTGCAAGTGACGACGGCGGCGAATTAGATTGTAATTTAATGGTTTCACAATGTTTGGAACAATTGCGCACACGTTCAGCAAATTACATTGATTTAAGCGCCAACGGTTTTAATGTTTATACAAGCGTAAACGAGGGCGTTAAATATTTAGAAGATGATTTAAAAGATTTTACATATTATCGCGCCATTATTGAATTGTCAAATAAAATTGAACAAATCGAAACGGTGGGCGGTTTACAAAGCGAATTGCAAAACGAACTTCAATCTTAAAAAAAATAACCAATGGCAAAAATAACCTATTCAAATAAAACAGACAATCAAACATCAGCATTGCCGGCGATTAATAAAGTGACCGCCGCCGATTTAAACGAAATAAAAACGTCCGTAAATGACGCATACGACAAATTTGGCGGTTTTGCGTTTTATCAAGACGCAACAACAAGCGGAACGCCTATCAATTTGACGGCGGACACCTGGACCGATTTAACAAACGACAAAGCCGGAACCGGAACAATTTCAAATTTGCCGTCATATATTAGTGGCGATTTATGGGATTCAGCAGCAAACAAAATTGACACGTCAAAAGTTGGCGCAAATAAAGTTTTATTAATTAGAAACGATTTTGACGTAACGGCCGGCGCTGCAAATACACGTTTGGACGCACGTTTATATTTTCCGGACACCGGCAAATCAATTGAGTTTTCACATGATAATATTGCTAACAATGGCGATCAAGTTCGTTATTCAAGAACAACGCAAATATTTACACGAACAAGCGAATTAACAAGTGGCTGCAAAATTCAAATTAAAGTTGATAAAAGCGGCGCAACGGCTATTGTTGAAGATTTTGTTATAACGGTTTTAAGTTTTTAAAAAATGAATGATTTTAAATTATATATATTAAACACGTTTTCGTTTTTAGTTTCATTTACTGCAATTGACGAAGTTTTAAAAATATTATTATTGGCGGTTTCAATAGGTTACACCGCGCAACGTTGGTATTATTTGAATAAGAATAAAGACAATGACAAAAATTGATGAAAACACACAATTTAAAATTAATATAAAAACAATTGTTGCAATTTGTTTTGGTATTTTGTCAATAGCCGGCGTTTATTTCACTTTAATAGCTAAAATTCAGCAAATGAATATTAATTTAATGCGTATGTCGTCGGAATTAGAAATGAATAGCGAATTTCGTATTAAATGGCCGCGTGGCGAAATGGGGGCATTGCCGGACGACGCCGAACAAAATTTGCGTTTGATTTATATTGAAAAACACCAGGAAAAAACAATGGTTGATTTAGACGATTTAAAATTAAAGGTTAAAGAATTAGAGGGTTGTATTAACGAAAATTAAAAAATATGACTAAAAATTTTAAAATAAACGAATTTGAATGTAATTGTGGCAATTGTAAAATTAGCGCCGACGTAAAAAATAATTTAATTAAGTTGGCGGACCAATTGCAAATTTTGCGTGACAAAGTACAAAAACCAATCAAAATAAATTCGGCGTATAGATGCGCCAATTATAATGATAATGTTGTCAAAGGCGCCAAACATTCGCAACATAAATTTGGCAAAGCTGCGGACATTGTAATTGACGGCATGACGCCAAACGAGGTTCACGAATTAGTTTGCGAAATGGTCGAATTAGGCCAAATAAATTTTGGCGGAATTGGAAAATACAATACATTCACACATTTAGACATTCGCGACTATTCAGCGCGTTGGGATTATACCAAAAAATAATATTATGCCAAAGAAAAAATTTAAGGACACGAAAGTTGGGCAATTTTTATTAAAAAAAATTCCTGGATTTGTTGGCGACGTATTACCGGACAAAGGCGTTTTGGGCGTTGTTAAAAATCTAATTGACAACGAACCGGAATTGACGCCGGAACAAAAAAGCGCAATGCACGACGAATTGATTGAGTTCTACAAATTAGAAGTTGCGGACCGCGATTCAGCGCGTAAACGTGAAGTTGAAAAGGCAAAAACCGGCGGTTTTGATTTAATGTTTAATTTAACCGGAATTATTGGGTTAGCTGCATTTGCTTTTATCATTTATGCCATTGTTTATTTGCAAATACCGGAATCAAACAAAGAAGTTTGGATTCATTTAATTGGAATTTGTGAGGGTATCGTTTTATCAATATTTGGTTATTTTTATGGTTCGGCGGTTAGAAAAAACAAATAATTATGGCGCGCAATAAAAACGTTTTAAGCACATATAAAAAACAAAAAAAGCGTCGCAAAGGCGTACATTCAAAAAGCAAAAGTTCGTCAATTAAATCGTCTAAAAACTACAAAAAAAAATATCGCGGTCAAGGCCGTTAAATATCTTTTTTAATTTTTGTATTTTTGCTAAAAACAAATTTATATGTCATTAGCAGACGACGCAAAACTATTGTTAATTCCTACGGGTTACAAAGCATCAAAAGTTTATTCAGTATTTCCAACAGACGGCGACGGCGATTTTACCTATACACGAAGCGGCGACGCGTCAAGGGTTAATCCTGGAGGTTTAATTGAAACCATTTCAAATAATATTCCACGAATAGATCATTTCGGCGGCGGTTGTCCAACGCTGAATTTGGAACCACAACGCACAAATTTATTTCAAAGAAGTGAAGAGTTCGAAAATTCATATTGGACAAAAGCAAGGGCAAGCGTAACGGCTAACCAAATAATTGCGCCGGACGGTCAATTGACTGCGGACAAATTTTTTGATTCAACAGACAATAATTCGCATTTGGTTTATAGGTCAATGAGCATAACAAATGGACAAAAATATTCATTTAGTTGTTTTATCAAAAAAGGTACATTGACAAAAGCGTTTTTGGCTTTTAATTCGTCAACGGCTCAATCAGTAATTTACGATTTAGAAAACGGAATTGTTGAAAGTCAAGGCGCAAATATAGATTCAAGTAAAATTGAAAATTATGGTAATGATTGGTTTAGATGTTCATTTACACATACCGCGACATCAACAACATTTTTATATAGAATAGGAACATATAATGGCGGGATAACATATACCGGAACCGGAACCGATTTTATATATATTTTTGGCGCACAAATTGAACAAGGAAGCTATCCTACAAGCTATATTAAAACAACAAGCGGAACAGTCACACGACAAAAAGATGATTGCCACTTATTAAATCATACTTTATTTACTGATTACCCTTTTACAGTTTATGCAAAGGCTAAAATAGAAGATGTTGGAAATACTATTTTTAGTATTTATGGAGGTGCAAGTAATAAATATTTAGCGTTTCTTTTTACAACTAGTGGAGTAAATGCAGCGGTTTATAGACGTGATGCTACAAATAATGATAGTGATTTTTATAATTTTACTTATTCTGTTGGGGATACTATTAAGGTTGCATTAGCTTTTATAAATGATACTAAATATAAATTATATATTAATGGTACTGAAATAGCTGATGTAACAAGCGGTTTATCTGTTCCGTTTGACAACGATGATATTCTATTAGGTCAATTTAGAATTTCGGGTGATGATGGTAGAAGAAACAGTATTGACGATTTTAGGGTTTATGATTATACACTAACAGATTCAGAATTAACAGAATTAACAACAATATAAAAATGGGAATAGTTAAAAAATACGAGTTTGAAAATGAATCAATCGTTGATTCTTTAATTACTAATTTAGGCGTTGAAACCGACGACGACGGAAACGAATTTCCAACACATCAAAACGCCATTGTAAAAATTGGTTATTTTGTTGTAACGGACGGCGAATACGACGACGATTTTAACGAAATCACACCGCCGGTTTTATACGATAAATTTTGCGTTGACGTTTTTTGGCAAGACGAAAACGATTCAGCAATTGCGGAATGGTCCGCATACGAAATAACAATTCAAGACGAGGGCGTTCATCAGTTCGCCGGAGTTAATTATATCACGAAAGAATAAAATAAATAATTCGTATATTTACAAAAAATTTAATAAACTTTAAAACATAAAAATATGGCTACAACGGGAGTTTTTAACGGAACAAATTTAATTTTAACGGTTGAGGGGACAACAGTAGGACACACAACAAGTTGTTCAATGTCTTTGTCAATGGACACACCGGAAGCAACAACAAAAGATTCAAACGGATTTTCAGAATATATTGGCGGCGTTAAAGGTGGCGAAATATCATTTGAGGGTTTAGTTGCCTATGACGATTCAGCAAACGCTATTGAAATGGCCGATTATTTATTGGCGCGTACACAATTAACATGTGTATTCGGAACGGCTGAAACCGGCGACGCGGTTTATACTGCGGAGGGGTTTTTGTCAAGTGTTGAAATGTCGGCAGAAATGGAAGCGGCCGTCACTTATAGCGGTTCGATCACAATCACCGGTGCAATCACTAAATCAACAAACTAAAAAGATTTAAAAGTTTATTATTTTGGCCGCCGTCATTTTTTGGCGGTGGCTTTTTTTATTAACGACAAACAACAAATAAAATGGCAAACAAACACAAAGGTTATATCGACATCAATGTCGGTGGCAAAAAACGAACACTACATTTTTCAATGAATTTTTGGTCCGAATTTACGGAACAATTGGGCGTTCCATTGCACGAAATTGGGGACGTATTCACAAAAGGAATTTCAATCAAAGGTTTACGCGCGTTGGTTTACGCCGGTATTTTAGCAAACGACCAGGAACAAGGCAACGAAATTGACTACAATATTTTTAAGGTTGGAACGTGGCTCGATGATTTAGAACCGGACAAAATAAACGCCATTGTTGAAACAATGTTGGAATCAAAAATTTTAGGCAATAGCTTAAGCGGCGACACAAAAGAAGTGGGAAAGCCGAAGCCGTCAAAGAAATAACATTCCAAAGTTTAACCGATTATTATATTGGTTTAATAGGCGTACACCCAAACGATTTTTGGCGGCAAACGTGGCGTGAAAATGCTTTGTTGGCGGAACATTATCACAATAATATCAATTTGAATTGGGAACAAACGCGTTATTTGGCGACAATGATTCACAACGTAAATTGTCAAAAGAAATCGCAAATGATAAAACCGGAAAAATTATTTGAATTGCCGGTTGATAAAAAACGCAAAAAAGAACGCGACAAGCCGAAATCAACACGCGAACAAATGGAAGCGTTTAAGTTAAAAGCCGAATCAATGACAAAGAAAACGACGCTAAAATAAAAGCGTCTTTTTTTTTGTATTTTTGTTTAAAATAATCTTTATGGCCGAATCAAATCTAAAAATTAATATTACCGGCGATTCGTCGAAATTAAAAAACGCTTTAAGTTCCGCAAATTCACAAATGAATATGTTCGGAAAAAAAATGCAAAGCGTTGGGCGTTCAATGTCTACACAATTAACTTTGCCAATAGTTGCAGCCGGTGCGGCCGCTACAAAATTGGCATTGGATTTTGACAAATCAATGACGCAAATTGAATCGTTGGTTGGTATTGCTGCGGGCGAAGTTGCAAAAATGGGCGAAGCCGCAAAGACAATGGCAACCGAAACCGGACGAAGCGCAAACGAAGCCGGAGAAGCGTTGTTTTTTATAACGTCGGCCGGATTAAGAGGTGCCGAAGCGACAAACGTTTTGAATGCGTCATTAAAAGCGGCGGCCGTTGGTTTAGGCGAAACAAAAACAATTGCGGATTTGGCAACGTCCGCAATGAACGCGTACGGCGTCGAAAATCTTAATGCAACCGGCGCAACCGACATTTTGGTTGCTGCGGTTCGTGAGGGAAAATTGGAAGCGTCAGAATTAGCCGGCGCAATGGGTGGCGTGATTCCAATTGCGTCCAATATGGGCGTTGGATTTGACGAAGTCGGCGCGGCATTGGCTGCAATGTCAAGAACCGGAACAAACGCGGCGGTTGGTGCAACACAATTAACCGCAATTTTAGCGTCATTAAAAAAGCCGACAGATCAAAGCGCGCAAGCAATGGTTGCGTTGGGAACGTCGCAAGAACAAATCGCACAATCTTTAGAACAAAAGGGTTTAATGCCAACGTTGTTGGATTTGTCAGCACGTTTGAAAGCGGCCGGAATGGACGCAACGGCAATATTTCCAAACATTCGAGCATTAAAAGGGGTTTTGGATTTAACCGGAAAAGGCGCCGAAGATAATGTTAAAATTTTTGACGCATTAAGCAATACAATGGGCGCGACGGACGAAGCGTTTCAAAAAACATCTGAATCGGCTTCATTCAAATTTGCACAAGGAATGGCGACAATGAAAACGTCTTTAATGGAAATCGGACAAATTGTTTTGCCGGCGGTCATTAAGGCGGTCACAAAATTGTCATCATTTATAAAAGGTTTGTCGGATTCATTCAAAAATTTATCGCCACAAACGCAAAACATCATTTTAACATTAACCGGTATTTTAGCGGCGGCCGGTCCATTGCTCGTAATATTCGGCAAATTAATGACCGGAATTTCGGCATTAGGTCCAATTTTAAAAATTGCGGCCGTTGGTTTTAGATTACTAACAACGGCAATGTTAGCGAATCCAATTTTGGCAGTTGCTGCGGCAATTGCTGCGGTTGTTTTAGCGTTAAGAAATTACAAAAAAGCGCAAAATGAAGCGACGGCGGCGTCAATTGGAAAATTAGACATTGTTCAAGTTAATGAGGATTTAAAAAATTCAGAAAATGAATTGGCGGAATTAGAAGCGAAAAGAAGCCGTATTTCGTTGGGCGCATATAAACAAAATAAACAACGTTTAGAGGAAAATATTACTTTATTAAAAGAACGAAAAGCGGTTTTAGAACAACAAGCGGCGGCAGAATCTCAACAAGTTGCAGCGCCAACACAAGACGAGGGTGCCGGATTTGATTTTGAAGCGCTATTGGAAAAGCATAAACAAGCGAACCAACAAATTGTCGAAAACGACAAAGAAACCGCACAACAAAGAAAAGAAATAAAAGCCGTCAGCGCATTAGAAATTCAAGGCATTGACACCGCTGCAAAAGAACAACAAATAACATCAGACGCGGAATTCAACGCAATTCAAACCGAAACCGAAGCCGCAAATTATGAAGCGAAAAAAGTTCGTTTTATGGATTTCATGATTCAGCAACAAACGGCGGCGGAATTAATGCAAAAAATTGGCGGTCAAATTGACGCGTCATTTGGCGCCATTGGAAATTCAATTACAAATATGTTTGGCGGTGCGCAATCGGCAACCGGTGCGTTTGTTGGAACATTAGCAAAAGACGCATTACAAATTTTGGGACACAATTTAAAAATCGCAATGGCCGGCGGTACGGCAGCCGCAACAGAAACCGCAAAAAGTTTTGGACCGGCTGCGGCCTTTGTATTACCGGCATTAATAGCCGGTGCAACCGCTTTAATTAGTGGAACATTTGCAAAGTTCGCGGACGGTGGTATTGTCAGCGGTCCGACAATGGGATTGGTTGGGGAATATCCAGGCGCGCGGTCAAATCCGGAGGTTATCGCGCCGTTAAATAAATTACAAGGAATGATTGGTGGCGCCGGTGGCGCTGCAAACGTAAACGTGACCGGTTCCGTTCGCGTTGACGGTCAAGATTTACTTATTGCAATAGAACGCGCCAATGAAACGGCCGGTCGAATATATTAAAACTAAATTATGGCGTACGGCGTTAAATACCGATTAATTTTTTCGGACGTTTTAGGAAACGGAAAAAAAGTTGAAATTCTAAAAAAAGATTATACCGGCGACGTGTTGCCAATGATAGCCGGCGCAAATCCGGTACAAATTTCGTGGCAATCGTCCGACGATTTTTATAAACCAATTATTGGTTCAAAATGTACGTTGTCTTTATTGGTTACGGATTCAGTTTCTTATGACGATTTTTATAAGTTTGACGAACGCGAATTTAAGGTTGTCGTTTCGTACGCGAAAAGTCAAGGCGAAATATACGCGGATCGCGTCGAAGCCGACGGCGGAACGTGCGAATCTTTTGAATGCGTTGACAACGTTTTAAATAATTTCGAAACTATTTCAACATATTATCAAAACCGCGTTATTGAGGACGGCGGCGAGGTTGAATCGTTGTCGTGCGTGGCGGACGCCATAACCGATGACAATTTTTATCGTTGGGGTGCGTATTGGTCCGGCTTTTTAGTTGTGGACCGCTACAAGGAAAAAATGACAACACCGCCGTTTGGTATTACAATCAACGCATTTGACGGATTAGGAACGTTAAATAATTTTGACGCGCCGATTTGTTACAACAATAACAATGCGCCAGGATTTAAAAGTAATTTAACTCGTATTCAAGACATTTTAGAAAATTTGGATTTGGATTTGGACATTTATATTGCATCAGATATTAAAGGCGATTTTATTGGAACCGAAAACAATTTTGAATCGAGTTCGTCATTTGCGTTTGGTTATTCAGAATTGAAAGGCGATTTCGGTTTATACAACGGAAAAGAAATGTTAGAAAAAATATTGATTGATTTTAATTGTCGTATTTTCCAAAGTTATAGTCGTTGGTATATTATAGAAGCGTCAAACATTTTTGATTATTACGTCAAAGACGAAATTTATAATGAAGTACAATCAACCGGCGTTGTTCCAACCGGTATTCGTGACCGAATAACATCAAAACTAAATGCAACCAAAAAAGAATTTATTGATTTTAGAACATACGACAAAGACGCCACAAGTTTAGGAACAAAACGTTTGCCGGTTTTATATGACAATAATAACCAATTAAAAGCAACAAACAATGATTTGGCGCGTGAATATTTGCAACCGGTTTCCGAAGTCGTAAATGTTGGCGTATATACAAAAACAAAATCGTCATTTTACAATTCCGGTTTTGAATATGGTTCTTATAATTTTAATATTATTGACGCAATCGGTCCGCCACCAACATTTCCAATTTTAGGACCATTGGCGGAAATATCAACAGACGAAATCGCATTTAAAGGCCGGCGGTCAATGAAGTTGTCATCTTTAGCACCAACAACCGGTCAAACGTCATGTTTTGAATATACAATGCCGGTTTTTAATCCTCAAAAAGTTACTTATGACGATTTCACAATAAAATTAAAATATTACATAAAATTTTTATCGTCAACCGCAACCGGCGTTGCGTCAACAATGCAATTTTCAATAACAACAAGCGACGCGGACGGCCTAAAATCGTGGAATGCCGAAGAAAAAACTTTTCAAAGTGGTTTGACTTATGTAAATGAAATTGACCAATCGGCCGCAAACGTTTTTATAAATTATTCAACAACATTAAGCAACGAGGGATTAAACATTGGAACAAGCACATCGCGATCAATTACATTAAAAATTTACAACACAATTTGTTCGGCATCAGATTATGAAACAACGTTTTTTGACAATGTAGAAATCGAACAAAAAAAGGCGGAACCACAAACGGCGGACCAAAATTTTACATCAAAATTAGTAAACGCCGGAACAAAAACATCAATTAAAACAAGAAAATCGGCGCCGGGTGTTTTTCCAGGAATTTACAGAACGCGCGAAAATTACGGCGTTTGGAATGGTACAAATTTATGGCGTGGTTTAACGGACATTATCAATCAAAATATTGCAAACGATTTCCGCGAATTTTCAACACGTTATGAGGGTACGTTTAGAAATTTAAAAGTTCAACCGCTATCAATGCACAACAAAGTTTGGTTTTATTGGACCGGTTTTGAAACCGATCCACAAACAACAATTATTGACGGCCTAAAATACGACGTTAAAAACGCGTCTTTTAAATTAAAATCACATTTGCCAAATGACGACGACGACGTGGACGTTGACTTTATTGTAAACTAAAAAACGACATTGTTTTTGTTTGTCGGCCGTCGTATTTTCTTTTGAATTGCGGCGGTTTTTTTGTAAATATTTTTTTTATTTGAAAATAATTTTTTATTTTTGTGGTTCAATCTAAAAAAAGAAAACAATGTTTGAATCACATTTCAAGGCGGAAATGAAGCGCCTAAATCTTAAACGATACGACGTTTGCGAATTACTACAATGCACAATGCCAACGTTAAAATCACGTCTACAAAATCCGGAATCATTTACAATTGGCGAAATAATTATTTTGCAAAATGCGGATTTTAATTTGTCACAATTTGAATTAAAAATTAACGATTAAATTTTAGAATAATGAAAACAATTAACATCAAAGGAAAAGAGTACATAACCGTCAATGAACGGTTAAAACATTTCAGAACCGAACCAACATTCAAAGGTTGGCAAATATGCGAACAATTGGTTCACATTGACGAAAAGGAGGGTATTTTTAAAGTCACGATTTCAGACACAAAAGGCGTTGAAATGGCGTCGGCGCATTCGCAAGAATACCGCGATTCGTCTTATATAAACAAAACGTCATTCGTTGAAAATGGTTTTACGTCGGCATTGGGCCGCGCATTGGGTTATTTAGGCATTGGAATTGACACGTCAATAGCATCAGCAAACGAAGTTCAAAACGCCGTTAAAAACCAGGAAAACGACAATAAAAAATGGCTAACGGACGCGCAATTCAACGCAACGTTAAAAGCTACAAAAGAACAAGCGGAAAAGGTATTGGCCGGCTTTAAAATGAAAAAAGAATACCGCGAACAAATAATCGAAAAGTTTAATATTTAAAAACAAAAACAATGAGTTACGAACACAAAAACGGAAACGGAAGTTTATTCAAAAACACCAACAAAACAAGCGAAAATCAACCGGATTATTCCGGCTCGATTAAACTTCAAGACGGCACGAATCAGCAAATCGCGGCGTGGGTTAAAGAGGGCGCCAAAGGAAAGTTTTTTTCAATTAAATTATCAGATCCATATGTGAAGCCGGAAGCCGTCGAAACGGCCGACGCAAGCGACGATTTGCCGTTTTAATCGGTAAAATGACAAACAAAACGAAAAGCGGTTTTCAGATTGAAAGCCGTTTTTTTTATGTTAATATTTTGTAAATTGAAAATATATTTTTAGTTTTACAAAACATTTAAAAATTTAAGAAAATGGAAAACACAATTGAATTTTTGTATTTGCGAATAAATGCAATGCAAAAGAAAATCGAAAAATTAGAAATGACTATTTCAGAAATCAACGACTATTTTTTAATTGACCGCAACGTGGACACAAAACAATTGACAAAATGAAAGCACAATTTGACACAAATGAACAATATCATTCAGCGCCTGGAATTAGCGCGTCCGGTTTAAAATCAATACATAAAAAATCGGTTTATCATTTTATTAATCAATTGCCGTTTGAATCGTCGGCAATGGCATTGGGGACTGCGGTTCATTGCGCAATGTTGGAACCGGAATCGTACTACAACGAGTTTCACGTTATGCCAAAAATTGACCGCCGAACAAAAGCCGGAAAAGAACAATTCGCCATTGAACAAAAAAAGGCAGAGGGCAAAAAATTAGTGGCGTTTGATGACCACGAAAAAATCACTAAAATTTTAGACAATTTCCGAAATCACGATTTAGCACAAAAATATTGTAAAGGCGAAATTGAATTGTCGCATTATTTAAAACACGAGGGTTTGGACGTACGCGTTCGGCCGGATTGTTTAAACCGCGTTGAAAACTTTATTTCGGACGTTAAAACGTGCCAGGACAACGCGCCTATGGCATTTAAACGTGACGTTTATAAATACGGCTATCATTTACAAGCGGCGTTTTATTGTGATATGTTAGGCATTGACAATTTTAAATTCATTGCCGTTGAAACGAATTATCCGTTTTCGGTTGAGGTTTACACATTAAGCGACGAAATGATTGAACAAGGGCGCAAAGCGTGGAAACGTGCGTTTGCCGATTGGAAAATTTATTGTGAAACCGGCATTGTTTCCGGTTATATTTGGAATGAATTTCACGACGACGGGAGTTTAATATTATAATAAAAAAATGGAATTAGAATATTTAATTAAAAAAGTAAACAAACATTTTAATTGTGACATAACAATAAACACACGACAACGTGAAATTGTAATGGCGCGCGGCGCATTCTTTTGGCTTGCGAAACATACGAGTAAAAAATCAGTTAAAAAAATCGGCGCGGCGGTCGGTCGTGATCATGCATCGGTTCTTTATTGTTTAAAGAATTTCAACGATTGGTTGAGGTTTGACGAATTTTTTAAAGGCGATTTTGAAAGTTTAAAAATCGCGGTTTTATCTGAATTCAAATCGGAAAAATTAACGCCACAATCAATGCTTTACAAATACAATTGTTTAGTTATTGAAAACGACATTTTAAAAAATGAAATTAAAAAATTAAAAAGATTATGAATATAAAAATTAAAATAAAAGAGGTTAAAAAAGACCATTATGATTTGAGTTTAAAAACGTATAAACACGAATTGACCGGAACATTTGAAAAGGCGGAAATTCGAAACATTATTGAAAAATTAGACAACGCAATTGTGTAATGGCGAATCCATACGAAAAATATTTAAAAGGTGAGGACAAATTGCAACGTGCAATTATTAATTATTTAGATATGCAATACCCAAACGCCATATTTACGCACCCAATGAATGAGGGCAAAAGAACAAAATTCGAACAATACAAAATGAAGTATTTAGGCGCGAAACCTGGAATTCCGGATTTGCTTATTTTTACACCAAACGCCGTTTTCAGCGGTTTAGCGGTCGAATTAAAATATAAATATAACAAACCTACGGACAGCCAAAAAAAGTGGCTTAAATGGCTTGAAAATTGCAATTGGGCGGTATATTGGACCAATGATTTTGACGATTGCGTTGAAGTCATTGACAAATACTTTAAAAATGAATTAAAAAACCAACCAAAAAAATGAAATATCACACAATTTATTTTGACGCGGAAAACCAAAAAATCCGTTTCACACAATCAGCGCCGGAAAATTTGGCGGTCACTTATGAATATATAGGCAAATCAACGCGCGTTGAATTTGATTTGTTTATAGAGTTATTATGGTACAAATACGAGGACGGCGAAATTCCGTTGGATCAGTTAAAAAAGATATTCGACGAATTGCGTTCCTTTTGTGATGACATAAAATATAATTTGATTTTGTAAAAAAAATTTTTACTTTTGGCAGAATGGAAAACAAAAATTACTTCGCAATAATACCGGCGCCGGTGCGCTATTGTAAAGATTTAAAAGCAAACGAAAAATTAATGTACGGCGAATTGACAGCATTGTCAAATGACAAAGGGTTTTGTTTCGCGTCCAATGAATATTTTTCAAATCTTTACGACGTTTCAAAAACAAGTATTTCAAAATGGATTTCAAATTTAGAAAAGAACGGTTTCATAAAAATAAAAATGATTTATGAACGTGGAACAAAGCAAATAAAACAACGCCGAATTTACATTGCACCCCTATTGAAGAAAAGTTCAATACCTATTGAAGAAAAGTTAAATACCCCTATTGAAGAAAAGTTAAAGGATATATATATACTAACTAATAATAATAATATAAATAATAATAATAGTACAAAATCCAAAAAGCGCCAATATTCAGAAAAAACAACAAAGGCGTTTTCGCATTTTGCAGCATTATTTCCTTTAAAATATAGGCCTAAAACGGACGCACAAAAAAATAAATGGTTGGATTGTTTGGATAAAATCGAACGTTTGGACGGCTACAATTTACGCGAGGTTTACAACGTTTCAAAAGAATTAAGGAATGACGAATTTTGGCAAAACAATTTTTTATCAATTCTTAAATTAAGAAATACCGACAAAAACGGAATTAAATACATTGATCGTTTTATGGTTCAGCACAAAGCAAAACAAAAGCCGGTTGGATTTACAAAAATAAAAGGGTTAAAAGAATTTTTTGTGTACAGAAATCCGGCAAGCGGTCAAAAAGAAATTGGCGCCAAAACTAAAAACGGCGACATTCACGAATTTCAAATTCGCGGTTTAATGATGACAAACGAGTTCCAGGAATTAAAACAATTTGTGTTGAATGGTTTATAAAAAATACAAAATATCAAAAGAATTAAAAAACGACGTTTGGGCGTTTGTCAATGAAAATGAAATTGGACAACGTTTTGAATTTAACGGAACCAAAGAACAACAATTCATTGGTTTGGTTGGCGAAATAATGGTTAAAAGTTTGTTTGGAATAAAACACGAATGGACAAAAGGATTTGACGGCGGTTTTGATTTTCAGTACAAAGGATTTAAAATTGACGTTAAAACAATGGGCCGAAACGTTGACGTTCAAGACCATTTTGTAAATAATTTTGTTGAGCATCAAATAAAATTTGATTGTGATATTTATATTTTTTGTTCATTGAATAGACGTAAAAATGAATTAACAATTTGCGGTTATTTAAGCAAAAAAGAATTATTGGAAAAATCAGTTTTAAGAAAAAAAGGCGAAC
>Ga0181563_10000969_pt1 | contig 28118 bp, 26 predicted proteins | sample 011ome_25_FD_133759 | JGI IMG/M metagenome (GOLD analysis project Ga0181563, IMG submission 133759) | Coastal salt marsh microbial communities from the Groves Creek Marsh, Skidaway Island, Georgia - 011512CT metaG (megahit assembly) | ecosystem: Environmental > Aquatic > Marine > Intertidal...
CTCCGCTGGGTGCCCGGGTTTTGCAGTTCTAAGCGTTTTGACTTCGATAAATACAATTGTTTCCGAGTTGTTATCGTTCGCGATAATGTCGATTTCTCCCGATGCATCTCGTTCTCGGACAGCGAGAATTTGGTAGCCCCTTTCGCGAAGGTGCGATACCGCAAATTGTTCCCCCATCTGGCCGGTGTCAATGTTTGGCATTTGGTCGAATTGTTGTGGCTCGCGACTTTTTACGAAGAGAATTTTCAACGCAAACTTTGATTTCCAGTTCGTTTGTTTTCTCCTCGATGTAATTGACGCGAAGCGGACGGGCCACTGCTTTAAGCCCAAAAAAAAGCCACCACAGTCAAGCTGCAGCGGCTGAATGGTATGGTTCACCTGCCTCGTGGGCAACCGTCGCCCAGAGCTAAGGACGTTACGAGCGTCTTCGCTCTTTGAGTCTAACGGCCTTTCCAACACGATCGCGAAGGAAGTAGAGCTTTGCCCTGCGAACAACAGCACTTCTCTTTACTTCCACTTTCTCAATTCGTGGGCTGTGGAGTGGAAACTTTCTTTCTACCCCTTCGCCAGCAACGATACGTCGCACGGAAAACATTTCACGGCTACCGCTTCCGCTGCGTGCGATGACGACGCCACTAAAGACTTGGATTCGTTCTTTGTTGCCCTCGAGAATCTTCAAGTGAACATCAACGGTGTCACCAATATCAAATTGTGGTGGGTTTTCTTTGAGATAGGATTTTTCAACAAGATCTAAAATTGCCTGAGACATTTCGATTACTCAATCAATGGTTAGGTTTGTGTTTGTCAATCTAAGTTAGTTTTCGAGGGGGTGTCGCTGCTTAGTAAGTCGCTTCGACGTTCCATCGTGATTTGAAGGCTTTGCTCTTCCCGCCATTTGGCGATCGCCGCATGATCTCCTTCCAATAAAACCTCTGGAACGCTATGTCCTCGAAACTCTCTTGGTCTTGTGTACTGAGGAAATTCAAGTCGCCGGTTGCCCTGACTAAATGAATCTTGAATGTTGCTTTGCTTGTCTCCAAGCATACCCGGAATGAGTCTAGCAACGGAGTCGATCATCACCATTGCAGCAGCTTCGCCGCCGTTAAGGATAAAGTCACCGATACTAATCTCTTCGGGTTCGAGGATATCAATCACTCTTTGGTCAAATCCTTCGTAACGACCACAAATCAGCATTACTCTCTCGCGTGAAGCGAGTCGTTCAGCCATTTTTTGATCAAACTGTTTTCCTCTTGGGGTTAACAGAATCTTGTGCATCGAACGTGAGTCTAGTTTTTCCACATGTTCCACGCACTTTACGGTTGGTTCAACCTGTATCAACATCCCCGGGCCTCCGCCGAATGGTTTATCATCAACCGAACGGTGTACGCTTGGGGGAGCCCAGTCTCTAAGGTTGTGACGATGGATTTCAATCAAATTGTTCTTGATTGCTTTCTCGACTAAACCTTGTGAGACGTAGCCATCAAAAATGGAGGGGAATAAGGTGACGACGTCAAATCTCATCTTCGGCTAACTCAGTATTCTCTGAAGATTATCTTGATGAATTGATTCAAGCGTTCGCACAGCATTGTCTTGCCTTTGGGAGTGCCAATGGTTCCAATGGAATTAATTATTCCGTCTCTTCTTCTGTTTACTCGCTCGCAGTTTCTTCTTGAGTCGCAGTGACCTCTTCACTAGCGACTTCCTCCACTGCATTTTCCTCAGCCGCTGGCTCTTCGGCTTTGGGCTCTTCTTTTTTCTTCGCCGGCTCTGGTGGAGCAGGAGTGTAATCTTTGCGTTTTCCTAGTCGGTCGAGTGCTGCGTCGCGAGCTTCTAGGTGGCTTCCGTTGGTTCCGTACTTTTTGATGAGCACGCCTACTTTGTCACTGGGTTGCGCCCCGACACTTAGCCAATAGTCAACTCGATCGCCTTTAAGGGAGACGCGGGCATCAGTTTCGGGACACATAGGATCGTAAGTTCCAAGTTCCTCAATCACGCGTCCATCGCGTGGGCTTCGCTGATCCATCGCGCAGATGCGATAGAACGGACGATGGGTACGTCCCATTTTTTTCAAACGGATTCGAACTGCCATAGGTTGTTGTCTCCAAGTCAGATGGGGTTCAACTTCAGTTAGACCTCCTGGGATCCAGTTTTGGCAAACTCTGGATGCCGGGTCGGTGCTGGAACATCCAGCACTTCTTTCGCTTATTACCTGAGCAACATTTAAGATTGCTCAACGACAATCGGGATTACTTATTGCCTCTTTTCATTCTTCGAAGCAATTTATCACGATCACGTTTTTGTTTTGCTCTTTCTGACGCACTTAAACGTTTGCCTGTACTTTTCTTGATTTTCATTCCCCGCATTGAGGGATCTGACATCGCGCCACTGGCCTGCAATTGTTGCATCATTTTCATGCGATCGCCAACGCCTTGCCCGGCCATCCCCTGCATCAGAGGCTTCATGACCTCAAACTGTTTAATGAGTTGGCTAACGACGGGTGTTTGAACGCCAGCACCTTTCGCGATGCGATTTCGCCGATGCGCGTCAATTATTTTGGGGTTGCGGCGTTCCGCCATCGTCATGCTGTTAATGGCACCAATCGTTTGTCGAATGCCACCGGCAGCTTCATCGCTTTCAAGCACATCTTTGAATTGATTCATTCCCGGCATTAGGCCAATCATTTTGCCCATAAGCCCGGGTTTCGCGACCTTTTCCATCATCTTTTTGAAGTCATCGAGCGTGAAGTCTCCCGAAGCCATTTTCGCTTCAAGTTCTTCTCGCTCTTTTTCATCAACGATCCGATGTGCTTCTCTGGCCGCTGCAACGATGTCCCCCATTTGAAGGATTCGTCCTGCCATGCCTTCGGGCCGAAACGGCTCTAACGCATCAAAATGCTCGCCGGTGCCGATAAATTTAATTGGCACGCCCGTGACATGTTTTACCGATAGGAGAGCACCGCCCCTCGCATCTCCGTCGAGCTTTGTCATGATGACGCCGTCCAGTTCTAATGCTTCATTGAAAGCACCAGCACTGTTGACTGCGTCTTGTCCAGTCATGCCGTCAACAACAAGATACACCTGATCAGGACCGACCTTTTTATCGATCTTTTGAAGTTCAGCCATCAACTCTTCGTCAATAGCCAAACGACCAGCAGTATCAAGAATGACGACTCGAGCGCCTTCCTGTTCGGCTTTTGCGACACCCGCTTGGCAAACCTTCACTGGATTGCTGTTGCCTGGGTCGCTAAAGACAGGAACGCCAAGTTGCTTGCCAATAACGTGTAGCTGATCAATCGCTGCAGGTCTTTGAAGGTCCGCAGCAACCAACATCGGCTTGATATTTTCTTCAAGCAGAAGTTGAGAGAGCTTGCCGCAAGTTGTTGTTTTACCGCTACCCTGAAGACCGCAAAGCATAATGATCGTTGGGCCATCTTTCTTCAGATGAAGAGAGGGGTCGACCGGACCAAGAATACTAGCCAATTCGCCGTGAACGATATTGATGAGTTCTTCGTGTGGACGAAGACTTAACAACACTCGCTTTCCCATCGCCTTTTCGGTGACGTGGGCCATGAAATCTTCAACGACCCCATAGCTGACATCAGCTTCCAGCATGGCTCTTCGCACGATATCGAGACCATCGCGCATATTGCTTTCGGTCAGCTTTCCTTTTCCGGATAAGCTTTTAAAAGCTGATTGGAGACCTTCTGAGAGAGATTCAAACACGTTGGATGATAGATTTTGTTAGAAGCGAATCGAGCTACACGCAGAAATGACGTGTCATGGACAGTGTACAGATTGACAGTTGTCGTGATGGTTTCACGACAATGCGGGCGTCCGTCCTTGAATCAAGTCGCGTAGTCTACGCTCACCCCCTAACATTTGTAAATGCAATCGGGCGGAAAACCGCTGAAAACACCGTGGTTAACTACTTTGATCGAGCAGAATATTTAGAACTTCGCGGTGCAGTTTGCCGTTTGTGCCAATGCCGTTGCCCCCACGTGGAGTGGTATTGCCGTTCCAGTCGGTAAAACAGCCCCCAGCTTCTCGAAGGATGGGGATCATTGCGGCGACGTCCCAGGGGTTGCAGATTGCGTCAACCATGACCTCGGCTCGGCCTGTCGCGACCATGAGGTATCCGTAGCCGTCTCCCCAGCTACGACTCACCCAACAGGTATCTTCCAACTTCTGGTACGCGACACCGGCATTCTTTTCTCGAAACAGATCTGCTTGGCTGGTTAAGAATACTGCTTGATCTAGCTGACTCTTCTCGGAAACTTGGCACCGGGTCCAATTGTCACCGTCTGACTGGCGATACCAGCATCCAGTCCCGTCGGCGGCAAAAACCATTTCTCCTGTTGCAGGAATGTAGATCGCGCCCGCAACGGCCAATCCATCTTTTTCGATCGCGATAAGAGTTGAATATAAAGGCACTCCGCAAATGAAAGATTTCGTTCCATCGATGGGGTCAACGATCCAGCGGTACTCGGAAGTCCCGGACTTTTCCGAGAATTCTTCACCTTGCAGTGTGTCGTTTGGGTATCTATCGCCAATCAATTGTCTTGCTAGTGCTTCTGCTTCTCGATCTGCAATGGTAACTGGTGAGTCGTCTGATTTAGATTCGATATTTAAATATTGATCGCGGAAATAGCGTAGCGTGTGATGCCCGGCCGCAGTGCATGTTTCGATCAGAGTCAATAATCTCTGCTCGTGATCAGTGTGAAGCTTACGAGCTAATTCGGGGTTTTGTGAGGATAGGTCAGCTAGGTTCATCTCTTCATCCGAGAAATGGTGGTGCATCGCAGGAATTTCAGTGATGAGTGCCGCGATGAAATTCTCAATCGTCGATCGACAAGGGAGCTAAAAAACCACCTGGGTCTTTGTCTACGCGGCATCACTCTGGGGAGGATCAAGCACCAGTGAGTGGTAGAAAAGCATTGCCGCGCCAATTACCAACAGAGCGTCCGCGATATTAAAATTGGGCCAAGGATCAAAAAGCGGCACACCTTCAATTCGGAATAAAATCCAGTCGCGAACCCCACTTTTCCATTCAACTGGTAGGTGGTCATCCCACCAAAACCCCAGTCGATCGTATAGATTTCCTAGGATTCCTCCGCTAATCATGCCAAGTGTATAGGTAAGCCACTTTGATTGGTAACCACAAAAGCGGAACATCCAGAGGCTAATTCCAATGATTGCTACGACTGAAAACGCGGCAAAGAATAGCCCCTTCCCCGCTCCAACCCCGAAAACAGCCCCTGGATTTACCGCAGTCTGAACTCCTAGGAGTCCGTCAAAAATCCATTTTGGGTCAGATTCCCCGGGTAGACCGAGGCGTTCAAAAACGTACTGCTTGGTGGCCAGGTCTGCACTCAAGCCAGCGAGCGTTAACGCAGTAAACAGTACGAACCTAGAGAATAATGGACGCTGAGAACGGTCCGTTTGCGAGCGTGGAGTTTCATGAATCAAAGCGTTTTTCCCGTCTTGTGACTCGAGAGGCGGATTTTGTACCGATCTGTTCATGGGAAGCACATATGAGCTAATTTGCGGATGGATTTGATTCGAGTCGCAGATGGCTGGATCACACAAGTGCCGGAAGATTTAGTTACAAGCGGAAAAGTCCCGCTAAACGGTGTGTGACGGAAGAATTCACGTGTACCAAAAAGGCAATCTCGCGACAAATCAAAATAGTTTGTTTATTTTGTTAATTGGAGATAATCCGAACACCTTCGAGTTTTGTTGGTCTGAGGTCGTTATGCAATCTTGTTGATGACGGTACGCTGCATCTTCATCATGGTCTTAATTATTTCTTCGCCCCAAACCAAAACGCTTCAATGTGCTCGAAGGCGGTTGAGACCAGAACGTTTTATCGACACATTTGCAGATTTTTAAATTTCACTGCTGATTGGTTTAGTCATGTTGAAAACTGCCTCAATTCATAACGCGAAGCAAACCGATTTGGCTGTTCAGCGATGTATTAATCCCGCTTGTAATGCTTCTTATGATGCTCGATCGATCCGCACCGCATGTGATCGATGCGGCGACTTGCTAGATATCGAGTACGACTGGGCTCACGCTGCGGTGCCCTCATCTTTGAGTGATTTTGAGGAAGCTTGGGCACAGCGGACGAATCCCGTTCGCTTCAGTGGTGTTTGGCGCTTTCATGAATTACTGCCGTTTGTTCCTCAGGATCAAGTGATCACTGTTGGAGAGGGGCAAACGCTTTTGCAGCAGGCGAATCATGTAGCGAAGTATGTCGGAATGAATTCCAATCAGTTGTATTTGCAGTACGAGGGTATGAATCCTTCGGGGTCGTTTAAAGACAATGGCATGTGCGCTGCCGTCACTCATGCAAATATGATGGAGGCCAAGCGAGCCGCGTGTGCGAGTACCGGTAACACAAGCGCATCGTTGGCGCTTTACTGCAGTGCTACACAATTGATGCGAGCGATTATTTTTGTAGGTAGTGGAAAGATCGCATACGGTAAGCTTAGTCAAGCTCTCGACTACGGAGCACTAACGGTGCAAATTGCGGGTGATTTTGATGATGCGATGATTCGAGTGCGGCAGGTTGCAAAGCAACTTGGTATTTATCTCGTCAATAGCGTGAATCCATTTCGTCTCGAAGGCCAAAAGACGATCATGTTTCGCATACTGGAAGCTCTCCGCTGGGAAGTACCCGATTGGATTGTCGTACCTGGTGGAAATCTTGGTAACAGTAGCTCTTTTGGTAAAGCCTTTATGGAGTTAAGAAAACTAGGGCTGATCGATCGGGTACCACGTTTGGCCGTCATCAATGCCGGTGGCGCTGACACTCTGTATGAGCTATTTGAGCGTCGTGGAGTTCGATGGAATCAAGGGAAAGTCGATATGGATCCCATCATTGAATACCACGATGTTATGGACCGAGAATCAAAGAAGGCAGACACTATCGCGAGTGCGATTGAGATTAATCGCCCTGTGAATCTTAAGAAATGTCTAAGAGCGCTCGAGTGGATGGACGGTGTCGTTCGTCAGGTCAGTGACCAAGAGATCCTTGACGCCAAGGCAAAGGTTGGTGCAGGTGGTTTTGGTTGCGAGCCGGCATCTGCTGCTAGTGTTGCGGGCGCGAAATTGCTTCGTCGCGAAGGAGTGATTGCACCAAGTGATCGCGTCGTGTGCGTGCTTACTGGTCACGAGTTGAAGGATCCAACGGCGACCGTCGCTTATCACACAACGGATCAGGAATTATTCAATAATACTCTCGGTAGTAGAGGGGTTCGTAAGGCAAGTCACGCTAACCGCGCAGTTGCTGTTCCAAATGATCTTGATGATATTATTCGGGCAATACAGCTATATGCGTAATGCAGTTTTTACTGGCAAGAAAGCTGCATATTGGTGCTCTTGTTTCGTTTTCTAAGTGCCGATCAAAGATTCTTCGTTTGATCTCGTGAATCTTTTTTCTTCGATACAACCTCTTTCGAGAGTTTGTACGCACTACCCTAATGGTGGCGGGCTCTCACTATACAGTAAGGTGATTTGATCAAGTAAATCAGGTTTGCCATTGATTGAAAGGATATTCCATTGAGAAAAGGAGTGTCCCGCCCATTGAAGTCCATTTCTAAATCATGCAAACCCATTTTGTGTTGCCATTTGTACTGGCACTGGATGAAGGTGAATTGGCTATTCTGTAACCGTTTGTTTGTTATTACTCGCTCTGTTTGAATCAACTTGGCTACGCTTCGGTGATCAAATGCAATAAGTTATTCCCCCAAGGGAGAATATGGATTCACCCAAATAACCTGTGGCTTCGTTTTGATTGGATTAATAAAAATGTCTCAGTCTATTCGCGTTGCGGTGCATGGTGCAGCGGGTCGTATGGGGCGGCGAGTGGTGGTACTTGCCTTCGAAGGTTCTGATTTTGTGCTGGATTCAGCCATTGAAAATGCTGCATGTCCACTTCTTGGCCAAGACGCAGGATTGGTTGCCGGATGTGGCGAGACGGGAATTTTGTTGTCGGATCAGTGGTCGGACGGTGCCCAAGTCGTTGTTGATTTTTCGTTGCCTGCCGCTGTTGATGGGTGCATTGAGAAATGTGTGGAAAAACAGTTGCCTCTAGTTGTTGCGACAACCGGGCTCTCTGAAGAACAAAAAGAAACATTGTTAGCTGCATCCCGAACCATACCCATCGTTTGGGCACCAAGTATGTCGTTGGCCGTGAATCTGCTGATGAAACTTACACAGCAGGCAGCAAGATCTTTAAGGGATGTTCAGGGTGGTCTAGATGTTGAGATTTTAGAACGGCATCATCGTTTCAAAGTTGATGCGCCAAGTGGAACCGCGCTGAAGTTTGGTGAATTGATTGCTGCTGAATTAGGTGAGGGTATCAAGCATGTTCACGGTCGCGAAGGTGAAACCGGATCCCGTTCCCAAAATGAGATTGGTTATCACGCGATTCGAGTTAGCGATAATCCAGGCGAACACACCATTGTTTACGGGATGATGGGTGAACGAATCGAGTTGTCGGTAGCTGCGAGTAATCGCGATTGTTACGCCTCAGGTGCTCTTGCCGCGGCGAAGTGGCTCCTGGGTAAGAACGCCGGTATGTACAACATGTTTGATGTGCTTGGACTTGCGTGACTTTTTCTCCATGCCCGGATACGGACCGACTCTTTCGCGCATCGAGATGAGTTTGGAAATCCTGCCAGTTTTTCAAGACTGCCTTGATCGAGAATCGAATTCAGATCGTAGGTGGCTGCTCCAACGATATTTAAGGAATGAATCATGGGAAACTCATTGTTTAGTCGCGGGTTTCTTGCGTTGATTGCCACCCAGTTTTTTGGTGCGATGAATGATAATGTCCTTAAGGGCGTCTTAACCTTTATGGTCATCGACGGAGCATGGACGGGCCATCTTGGTGGAGGAGGGCAAGGAATTGTTGGCGTTTGCTTCACTGTGCCATTCATTGTTCTATCTGCTTTTGCTGGGCAGCTTGCAGATCGTTTTTCCAAGCGAACAGTTACCTTATTTGTTAAGGCGATTGAGATACCGATCGCCGCCTTAGCTGGCTATGGATTCTACACAGGTAATTTATGGGTCGCTCTTTCTGCCATGATCGCTTTGGCATGTCAAAGTAGTTTTTTTGGCCCAGCAAAGTACGGGATGATTCCTGAGTTGGTAGGGATTGATCAGCTTAGTCGTGCGAACGGTACAATCAATATGTTGACGAACGTGGCGGTGATCTTCGGTACTCTGATCGCTGGGTTAGTGAGTGACCGCTATAGCCCGCAGTTAGGTGCTGAGGGTGTGTCGTGGTTGCCTTCCGTGGCGTTAATCGTGATTGCATTATTAGGGTTTGTCGCTTCGTGGTTCTTGACTGGTTTAAGACCAGGCGACCAATCTGTTAAGTACCAGCTCAATCCATTTTCAGCTTATTTTGAAACGATCAAGGAAATGTCCAAGACTCCTTTGTTGACCGTCATGATGGCTTGGTCTTATTTCTATTTGCTGGCAGGAATCGCTTTATTGATTGTGCCTGAATATACGGTAGTGCTTCAGGTGACGCGAGCGGAGGCCAGTGTGTTAATGGGTGTATTAGGGATTGCGATTGGAGTTGGATGTGGAGTTGCCGGGTACGTTTCGGGTAGGCATATTGAGCCTCGGCTGATTAACGTTGGATCTGCAGGGCTAACGCTTTTTTTCTTCCTGCTTGCCTTTGTACCCCCAAGCCTTGCCGAGGGTGATGGCTCCGCTCGCATCGCATTCAGTAATGTGTCGTGGTTTATTCTGGGTGCTGGATTCTTTGCGGGTTTCTATATTGTTCCTCTCCAAGCTTTGCTGCAGAGTCTTTCGCCAGACTCGGAGCGAGGACGCTATCTGGGAACCGCCAATGCAGTCTCCTTCGCGTTCATGACCATCGCAGCCGTGTTCTATTGGTTGGTTCGAGATTCCTTTGGTGAACAACCTCAGCGAATTTTCTACCTTTGTAGTGGTCTGATGGCGTTGGGTGCTGGTTTCTTTCTCTGGCGTCTTTCTGGAATAAGAGACTACCTAAAATCAAGTGAGACTTCACCATCGATGGGAAGTGGTGAGTAACCTGAACGCATGTCGTTTTTTTTCTTTTTTAAGAATGTCGTTTGAAGGTCTCAAACTTTTTAACAATTCGTTAGTGATCGATCGCGGGGCGACACTGCTTTAAAGAGTTTTTAAGTATTCAAGCACCGAAATTTTCTCTTGGTTATCCAAGTTTTCTCCGTAGCTGTGTCCTTGGTTGCCTTTCCCCTTTATCCGGGTATCGAAAACACTCCTGTTTTTCGCAACGTCTTTCACTGGAGTTGGTTTCTTATCAAATGTCTCCACGGTAAGTCCGACTTTCGTTTCATCGAATTGATCTGACGTCCGGCGCCAGATCAACGGACGTGCCTCAGGTCGCAGGATGCCCCAAAGCGTGGGGACGCTGCCGTTATGGAAGTAAGGTGCGGAAGCCCAAATTCCATCGAGTGGGGGCGCAACGTAGCCGTTTGGACGAGCAACTGTTACTTGCTCATCTTGTTCTCCGAAATGCGCAAACCAACTCTCGCCGTATTTAGCTCGGCCTTCCTCATTAAGTGCTAGAAGTCTAACAGGGTCAGTTTGGATCTCTTCAATCGGAACACGTCGATTGGGGTAGGTCCACGAATCGCCATAGGTTCCATGGCACTCGGCGCAATGATTTGAAAATAGTTTCCGTCCGGCTTCCGCTAAGTTAGTTTGAACATGATGAGGGTACTCAGGTGGCCTCAACGAACTAATGTATGCATAGACGTCTTGGAAATCTTGTTCGTGTTCGCGAAAAAAATCCGGCCCATTTTCCGGGATGAGCATGAATTGCATTAGCCCCCGGTGTCCTTTTTCCGCAAAGCCATCGATATAAAGTCGTTCGCGTTTGTAGAAGTACCACCAAGGCGGCGCATCCATGTCATGGTGGGTGAATCCCTTCGGTGGAGCGGGAACATAGTTGAGTTCTGTGTCCCTCTGGTTCATTAGGCCCATCCCAAATACCACAGCATTGGTTGTGCCGTTTGTGGTTCCAAGTGGGACGATCAATGACCCGATATCCATCCTTGAAAGCGGAGCACCAACCCGAAACTTTGTAGCTCTGATTTCTTCTGTTAGCGTTTGGAGTGCGATCTGATTGTTAGGTGCGCCCGGATAGGATGTTCCGTAGACGGTTCCGCCGTGGCACGCAAAGCAATTCATCGTCCAATTACCATTTTCTGAAACAACATATTGCAGTGGCTTCGTTTTGAGATCAGGTCTCTGGGTCAGGCCATATCGCTGATACGCGACGGAAGTACGCTCCCCGGGAGACATGCTCTCTGCTTGATCTCGAAGATCGGTGGGCCAAGATTTCCAGATTTGGTCAAAGGTGCTTTGATGGAAGTCGCTGGAAAGTACAGGTAGCTCTGTGAGAACCTCGTAGCCCCGGAGCGTTGATAAATCATCAGCAAATAGAAGGTGATTTCCTATCAAAAGCGAAAAAGCGAAAACAGAATTGAAGTAGTGCATGACTGCATAAGTCTCCTGACGAATAAGTCACTTTACGGTGCTGGCAAGAATGAGTAACTCGCGATGTCGCAGCGGTGATTCGAGTGTTGTGAGGTGACACCGTATGAAATCCCTTAGGCGGGCACGCATCATTAAAGCTTGTTGCGAGAGATTTCAATTTTTCCGGCAGTCACCGAGGAACTTCCGCGATGGTGACCGAAAGATTGCCGAACGCAATCACCTTGTGTGTTCTTCTGAAATCTGGGTTTAGCCTGTGAGCTGCGGTTCTAGCCAAAAGTATATTTCGCCCGGGTTTGTCGACTTTTGTAAATCGATTCAGCCAGATGTGAGCCTCGTGATTCAAAGCATATGGGCCGTTCACGGCAAACAGCAGATATGTCTCACTCTCTGATGTAGCGGTTTTCCCGGCAGAATTAATGGCTTCCTTAAAACGTTTTTCTTCAATCAATCCCGGTGCCAACCAGATTACGTCGTCCGTGTTTGCGATTTGATTGATGTATTCAATTGCATCACGCCAATTTTCGCCCCGTTTTGCATAGGCAAATGGATAGTTTTTCAAGTTTTGGATCAGTGCTTGATTCCAAGCGAGTCCAACAAGGATCAATCCACTCAAGGTGGCAGGATGAAGCATCGCGAAGCTGACTACGTTAGCCGGACGATTTTTTCGAAAGCTTCTATCGACAAGGGTGATAGCCAAACCGGAAATCGCTCCAAAAACTGGTAGAAGACCAATGAAATATCGGCGGTGCCACACCGGTGCGATCGGTGGATAAGCGGCAAGCCAGTAAGTGACGGTAATGGCAACACAGAGAATTGCTAAACAGCACAGACCAGATATTAGGTTTTTTTGTTGGCTATAACTGATTTTCAAACCCTGTATCTTGAGAGTGGACGCGGCGATGATGATGGGAAAAACCCACAAGTAGATCCAATTCCAAGCTGACCAAACTTCTCGAATTGAAGTGGATTGTCCAAAAGAGCTCCAAAGTTCACGGTTGTCCCATGATTCCAGCACTTCTGTTTTTAAAAAAAGCAGACTTGTTGAACCCATCGCCAAGATCATCAGGGCGATTCTAAAGATTTTGGAATCTAGGGAACCGGTGATGCGAATCTTGATTTTTCGACTAGCGAACAAGATGAGTGGAAACGCAAACATTGAGCCGACTGAGGTCGGGTGTAACGCTATTCCCGTAACCATAGCGATGATCAATCCCCACCAGTATTTATGGTTGTTCGATGGAGATCCGGCTGCATTTTGATCAATAACAAGAAAGCAAAGTACTGCGATGGTGGACGCAAGAATTACACTGCCATAGGGTCTTAATTCAGTACCAAAGAAAATGGAATTATGTTCAATGGCTAGGATCATTCCAGCGGTGAGACCGCCGAGGAGACTTTGGAATCGCGTCGCAGAAACATATGTCATTATTCCACTTGCCGTTGCGATGCTCAGAACGCTGCTCATGCGCAGTGCGAATTCACTGCTGCCTACTAACTGTTTCCAGCACCAGAGAAACCAAAAATAGGTTGGCATCTGGTGGCCAGCAGTCGCGCGTGTGGAGACTTCCCCAAAAGAACCCCAGATGCACCAGGCAGAGTGCAGCTCGTCGATCCACAGACTCTCATAGCAAGAGGGTGCACGGACCAAGATTGCTACCACAAAAACAAACAGTGAAATCAGGTAAGCTGAAATTCTGGTCGGCGAGTAATGATTCATGCTGCTGGGTGTCGGTGAATCGAGATTCTGAATTCTAAGCCGCTAGGTTGCGCGGATAATTTCACAAGCAGCTTCAACCTGCTCAGGCGACACATTGAGGTGGGTAACTAATCGAATGGATTGCTTGCCTGTGGCTAAGCACATTAGACCTTTGTTATGCAGTCGACCGACTAGTTCGTTCGCGGTTCCTTGGTCAGAGTCTACATCACAAAGAATGATGTTTGTATCAATTCTGTCATCTCTTACTTTCAACCACTTACTCTCATTACACGCGAAACCGATTTTTTTCGCGTGGTGATGATCATCAGCGATCCGATGTCGGTGATGATGCAACGCGTAGAGGGCAGCCGCTCCCAAAATCCCAGCTTGTCGCATCCCGCCACCAAATAATTTGCGTGCTCGCCTCGCCTCTTTGATAAATGCACGGGAACCAACCAAAGCGGATCCCACTGGTGCTCCAAGCCCCTTGCTGAAACACACGCTGACGGAATCAAAGGATTTGCACAGCTCATGAGGGTCTTTTTGGGTCGCGACGGCAGCGTTCCACAGCCTCGCTCCATCGAGATGCGTCGTTAAAGAGTTTTGGTGAGCCCAGCTACAGAGGTTTTCGACCTCCTCTTGCGGCTGAACGCGTCCACCCCAGCGATTATGGGTGTTTTCAAGACACAGCATCTTTGTCCGAAGAAAGTGCTCGTTTTCGACGCTAATTGCATCCTCCACGTCTGAGCTTCTTAGTACTCCGCCCTTCCCCGCTATTGTCTTGGCAACCAAGCCAGAAAGTTGAGCGTAGCCGCCTTGTTCATAGTGATGAATGTGGCAATCCGCTTCACAGATAAATTCGGTTCCGCGATCACAATGAAGACGAATCGCGATCTGATTTGACATGGTGCCCGTGGGCATAAAAATCGCCGACTCTTTACCTAGGAGAGCTGCCGTTTCGAACTCCAGTTTCTGCAGCGTCGGGTCGATGTCGATGACATCATCTCCTACCTCGGCTTCGGAAATCGCTTTTAGCATTTCGGTTGTTGGTTTGGTCACGGTATCGCTGCGTAGATCAATGAAATCGGAGCCCAATTTCATGGGTGTTTGCCTCTGTGAAACATGAATTGAATAAGTGAGTCTTTTTCGCAAGTTGTTGACGCGTCTCGAGATAGCTATTTTCATCCACAGAGAATCCCAGTGTGGGTTGCAATCCTAGTGGCTCGAGGGTCAATTCAAGTTGCTTTTCGGTCCTTCATCGCGGGTACACTAATCCCCCTCGACCAAGAAGCAATGACCAGATTAGGCTAAAGAGATAAGCTTGGGTGGCTCGTCGGATCTTGAACCTCGTAACTTCTCACAAAATACTCTTTCATAACTGTAAATAATGACTCAGGCCATAAAGATTCAGAATGTCGATGCACGAGAAGGGGCATCTGTAGTTTTGACGGAATTACGGGAAAAATTGAGTCCACGCGGTGACATGGTTAGTCCCCGAGGAAGAGCGTTGACAGAGGAGGTCTTCGGTAGAGCGCTTTCACCGATTGAGGTGGTTCAGATAATTTGCTCCGATGTTCAGCAATCAGGGACAAAATCGTTGCTTCACTACACCGAAGCACTGGATAAAGTTTCGTTGCGACCCGACCAACTAAGAGTTTCTGTAGATGAGCTGGCTGAGGCTCATTCCAGAGCGGATCAGGAATTATTGGAGTCAGTGCGTCGGATTCGGAATAATATTGTGGAATTCCAGAGCGCGATTTTGCACCGGGATGTATCGGTAAAGCCGAGACCAGGCGTTGAACTTCTTCAGCGTTATGTTCCGATCAGACGAGTCGGAGTATGCGTACCGGGCGGTGCGGCGGCTTACCCATCGACAGTTTTAATGACCGTGGTGCCAGCCCAGGTGGCGGGTGTTGAAGAGATCGCGGTTGTCGCTCCTCCGACTCCCTTTGGTGCGTACAACGATGACATGCTTGCAACCTGTTTTGAGCTCGGCGTCCAAGAAGTCTATCGCGTGGGTGGCGCTCAGGCTGTAGCGGCCTTGGCCTTTGGAACCGAGGATATTACACCGGTCGATAAGATTGTGGGTCCTGGTAACTTATTCGTTGCCTTGGCGAAAAAGCATGTGTTTGGAACAGTCGACATCGATTCCTTTGCGGGGCCAAGCGAAGTAATTGTGATAGCCGATCAATCAGCCAGAGCAGATTTTGTGGCTGCTGACTTGTTGGCGCAGGCGGAACACTCTCCCGGATCGGCGATCTTAATCACTTGGTGCGAGCAACTGATTGATCAGGTTCAAATTCAATTAGCGAAACAGCTAAAAGAACTGGCGCGGAACGAATTAACTCAAGACAGCCTGGAAGATTTTGGGGCGCTCATTCTCGTCAAAGACGCTCAACAAGCGTGTGACTTGACCGATCAGTTTGCTCCCGAGCACCTGCACATCCAAACCGAGAATCCCCAAGAGTTGATGCTGAGAATTCGCAACAGCGGGGCAGCATTCCTAGGTAATCATACTCCAGTGGCACTTGGAGATTACGCCGCTGGCCCAAGTCATGTTTTACCCACCGGTGGAACTTGTAGCTGGGCAGCCGGTCTGTCTAGCAATAGTTTTTTGCGAAGTGGCAGCGTGACAGCGTTTGATGCAAATGCTCTTGCTCAGATTTCCGATGATGTTGTCAGAATAGCTGGCAAAGAAGGGCTTACTGCACACGCCCGCAGCGTATCAATACGCTGTGAGACCTCCTGATCATCTGAGTTCCAGTCGCTTAGACTACAGAAATGTTACCGCGGTAATTGATCAAGTTTTTTTGCTGTCCACTTAACCATCGTGATTCTCAAATGGTAGATCGCACCTCATACCGACCAGCGGTAGCAGCGTTATCAGGTTACGTTCCCGGCGAACAACCTCCGCCGGGAAAATTTATCAAACTCAACACAAATGAGAATCCTTATCCTCCTCCACCTCAAGTTGTCGAGGCGATAAAGCAGGCTGCGCATGGTCCGCTCAATCGATATCCTGATCCAATGGCAGGCGCATTTCGAAATGCTGCGGCACAGGCTTTCGGGCTTCCTGGGCCAGAGTGGGTCTTAGCAGGGAATGGTAGCGACGAGATCTTGACGCTGCTGGTTAGAGGTTTTGTTGGCGAGGGCGAGAAGTTGCGACTCCCCTTCCCCTCGTACGTACTCTATCGAACTCTAGCCGACATCCAGGGTGCCCAGTGGGAGCAAGTTGAGTTCGACGAGAATTGGCAGTTACCGAATAGTTTTGGCGAGTCTAGCGAGAAATTGAAACTCGCTCTGTTACCAAATCCAAATAGTCCGAGCGGAACGATTGTTTCTCGTGATGCCATCGTAGATTTAGCTTCTGAATTGCCCTGCCCCCTAGTTGTCGATGAAGCGTACGCCGATTTCGCAGAGGAAAATTGTATTGATCTCGTCGTTAAGCACGACAATATCTTTGTCTCGAGAACTCTAAGTAAATCTTACGGTCTGGCTGGTATTCGTTTTGGTTTTTTAATCGCGCAGCCCGATGTGATCTCTCAATTAGCAAAAATTAAGGACAGCTATAATTGTGATTCGATTTCGATCGCAGCGGCGACAGCTGCAATGAATTCTTCAGAGTGGCTTGCTGACAATTGCAGAAGAATCATTGCAACCCGAATTCGGATGGCACTGGAGCTTCAGAAGATGGGTTTTTTGGTAACTCCATCTCAAGCTAACTTCATTTGGTGCAGACATAAAACGATAGACCATCGATCTATCTACGATTTTCTCAAACAGCAACAGATTTTAGTTCGTCTAATGGATTACGGTCATCGTGGTGATGGTTTGAGAATCTCCGTCGGGACGGATGAGCAGATTGATGCATTATTGTTTCTTCTTGCAAACTACGTTTCCTAGTTTGCATGCCCCAACATCCTCCACTGCTGCTGCCTCTCCTAAGCTCGTTCTATGACACAGACACCATCGCAATCTCGCCAGGCATCCGTGCATCGAAAAACCGGAGAGACCGAAGTCACATTGTCGGTTAATTTAGACGGAGCTGGAGATGGAGATCGCGAGTCTGGGATCGGGTTTTTAGATCACATGTTGGATCTCTTCGCTCGGCATTCACTGATTGATTTATCAATCACTGCAAAGGGTGATCTTCATGTCGATGATCATCACACTTGTGAGGACATTGGAATTGTGCTTGGTCAGGCCATCGATCAGGCTCTAGGGAGCCGTCTTGGTGTTCGTCGGTACGGTCATTTCACACTCCCAATGGATGAGTGCTTGGTTACGACTGCTGTCGACATGGGTGGTCGATATGCCTTCGAGTACAATGCTCCTATTGCTTCCAGCAAGATCGGCAGGTTTGATTCTGAATTGATTGAGCATTTTTGGCAGTCGTTCGCCGCTAATGCGAACTGTAATTTGCATGTGGTGTTACACCATGGACGTAACTCACATCACATCGCGGAATGTATTTTCAAGGCGACGGCTCGTGCGATTCGCATGGCGATCGAAGTTGATCCAAGACAAAACAGCGTTCCAAGCACTAAAGGCGTTTTGTGATCCTTGGAGAATAATTCGCTTGCGGTGAGCATATTTATTTTCGTTCAAGGTTCGTCTCTGGGGATGTAGCCCACTAGAGCTAAAGCAATCAGGCATCCCACGACCGAGAACAAGAGCAGATTAGAGAAGACCGCGATTGAGGTAAGAAAGAGGATACCGGCTGTCGCAGCCATGCGATCGGATAGCGTCCACAGGAATAAACCTGCCGCCGTCTCCATCATCACAACATTTCTGCTGTGCCACATTGCGATACGTTTTAGCTCTTCTGTTGAAAACTGGTCTCGAAGGAAGTTAAACACCCAGTAATCGCGATCCACGAAGTAGATGTCATAAAGAACTTCCCCTGACCAGTATTCGTTGGTCCATTTGCCAACTGCGCCACCTAATAGAATCATCGAAATAATTAACCGCGATAGAAAAGCGGCTTTGCTGAGAAGTTGATCTGGTGTATCGCGATTCATGCGACTTCCAAACCACCACGACCAAATTGCACACCACCAAGCCGTGACGAAAGTTGCGTCGTTGTAACTGGCTTGGTGGGTGCAAAGAATACTTAGGCCAGTAATTGAAGCGAGGTTGCAAGTCTTTCGAATGGATGATGAGGTTGTGATCAGATTTAAGATTGCTGCAGCAACAACGCCCACAAATGAGATATGAAGAACGGAGTTCGATCTCCAAAACGACGGAAAGAAAGGGTCTATAAGCTCGATTGAACGATAAACAGCGGTCGCATGCAAAAAAAATTTTAACTTCCATAAGATGGAAATCAGGATGCCAGCCTGCACTAATCGATGAGCGAGTAGGATGCGAGCGTCAGCACGATTTACATCAGAGCCAAGTGGCTTCGTATCCCGCGACACTTCTGGGTTTTGTGTTTCGGTAGAAATCGTTTTTTGCCGCAAGTTCATTCTTTAGGTGCTGTCAGTCGGACAACTTCGTATTGTTTTCGCGTTGATTCATTGCTGTTTTCTAGAGTTGGCTTTAGGTGGAACTTTGAAGTCAGTTCCTGGCCCCGGTAGGAAGATTTGAGTGTAAACCATTGATTCTTGCCAAGGCGAAGATACTCGTATCTTCCATCGGCAAAAGTAAAGCAGCGAGCGGGGAAATGATTGAGGTGGCGGGGTTCGCTTTCATCCAAAAGCGGTGAAATAAGGCCAGGGGGATAGCTGTCAACTTGGTATTGGTTAGCAAAGTTGTACATCGACGGCACGGGGAATTGGCATGCCCAACCAATAAAGGATTCCGACTGTAGGTGGAATCGCTTCATGGTTTGCCTCGCGATGGGAGCCGCTAGCGGGGTTAGCACAAGCCAAAGTAACACGACCGAAATAGAGAAGATGATGCAGGCTAATGATCGATCTTCGCGAACCCAATCGGCAATTCTGCTGATTCGAACGACTGTCTTTTGGACTGTGGTCATCGGTTATCTAGGTCACTTTTGAGCGGCTGCATTGTCTTTCGCATTGCGATGGCTCAGGCTTTCCAAACTTTCACGGTAGCAAAAAACTTTGAGTAGTCAGCTGGCGATTGGGTTTCATTTCACGGGGCCTGAGGCCATTGGTCGTTGTAGAGTCGTTAAAGATTTTCAGCAATTTTTATAAGAATTTCTCGAACTAACTTTGGATTCGCATTTGGGTTTTGCTTCTTGGCTTGGCCAATGAGTGAACCAATAGCCTGAGGTTTTCCGCTTCGGTAATCCTCGATAACGTGTGGATTCTGTTTCAGTAGTTCATGGCATAGATTCTCTAATTCAGAAGAATCGACCTCTGTGATCCCTAACGACTGAATCGCTTTTTCAACCGTGACGCCATGGTCGAGCATATGTTGGAACACATCTCGTGCGCGAGAATTATCTAGTTCACCTTGGGACACTTTTTTTAGCAAGGCGCCAAGTTCGGAACTTTTAACCGGGAAATTTGCGACTGCGATTTGTTTCTCATTGATGGTTCGCAGGATGTCTTGTTGGAACCATGAGCTAGCACGTTTCCCATCGCCGCACGTGTTTGCTACTTCTTCGTAGAAATTAATAAATTCTCGTCCTTGATTGACGATGACTTCTGCATCGTAGGCTTTGATTCCATGTTGCGACTGGAGTCGTTCTTTGATTTGGGACGGCATTTCGCCGAGGCTGTTTCGAATCGCTGCAATTTGCTCGCGCGGGATTCTTACTGGTAGTAAGTCGGGATCGGGGAAATACCGGTAATCGGCGGATTCCTCTTTTTCTCGTTGTAAAAACGTGCGATTCGATTGATCATCCCATCCCCGCGTCGTTTTTGACTCATCGGCAATCGTTTTCCCCGTTTCTTCCCACGCGTCGTATTGGCGATCCACTTCGTAATCGATTGCGTGTTCCACTGCACGAAAACTATTCATGTTTTTGATTTCAACGATCGGTGTCGCGATTTTTTTACCATCAACATGAATGTGCAAGTTTACGTTAGCATCAACCCTGAGGCTTCCTTCTTGCATTTCACAATCCGATATTCCCAAGTGGGTCATTCGGAGTTTCAGCTCAGATAAATACGCTTTGGCTTCTTGGGAGGACCGAAGATCAGGCTCGCTGACGATTTCCAAGAGTGGCGTTCCGCAGCGATTCAAGTCAATTTTTGAGTCGTATTGCCCAGCGGTTTCGTCATGCATGCTCTTTCCGGCATCTTCTTCGAGATGGGCGCGTAGAATTCGAATTCGACGTTTCTCAAGCGATTCAGGACCGGTAAGGATGTCCAAGTAACCTTGCGAACAGATTGGTAAATCGAATTGACTGATTTGGTAACCTTTTGGAAGGTCCGGATAAAAATATTGTTTCCGATCCCACTTCGTCATGGGTGGAATCTCGCAATCTAGAGCGAGTCCTGCTTTAACCGAAAGCTCAATGGCTTGATTATTGATGACAGGTAATGCGCCAGGATGCCCGAGGCAGACTGGGCAGACCTGCGTGTTTGGCGCGGCACCAAACTGAGTGCTGCATCCGCAGAACAATTTGGTGTTTGTTTTTAGCTGGACGTGCACCTCGAGCCCGATGATTGTCTCGGTGGGATAGCCGTTCGATTGATTCATATTGCTTGGAAAAGTCTTTGTTCAAATCAGAAAGGAAAGTTTTCTGGTCTCAGTTTGTGGTGAGTGGTCGCAGCTTGATATGCGGCACCGGCAAAAATCAAGCGAGACTCCTGTAAAGCGGGTGCTTGTAATTGAATTCCGATAGGTAGCCCTGACTCGGACAGGCCAGCCGGTAGGGAGATAGCTGGAATTCCTGCAAGGTTAGCGCCAACTGTGAAAAGATCGACGAGGTACATCTGAAGAGGATCGTCAGCATGAGCACCTAATGGAAACGCTGTCGTTGGAGTGGTGGGTCCTAGTAAAAGATCCACTTGAGCAAAGGCAGTATCATAATCACCTTTGATCAGTCTCCTGACTTTCAATGCTTGATTGTAATACTGATCCGAATAACCCTCGCTAAGAGCGTAAGTGCCGATCATGATTCGCCTCTTCACCTCGGCTCCAAACCCTTCAGATCGGCTTCTGCAGTAAGTTGCGGCGAGCGGTCCATTTTGCTGGATTTGTTCAGGGCTGAGCGAGGTTGCTCGATGTCCGTAATGTGCTCCGTCGTATCGAGAAAGGTTGCTGCTGGCTTCGCTTGGAGCGATCACATAGTACACGGGAACATAATGTTCGCTGTGTGGGAGTTGCACTTCGACGATTTCAGCCCCTGCATCTTTTAAAATCTTAGCGGCGTCGTAAACCGCTTTTTGGATAGCCGAGTCAAGGCCATCACGATTAAGTGCGTCTTCTAAGATGCCAACTTTGATACCGCGAAGATCAGTGGATTGAAGCGTTGAAATGAGATTGGGTAACGGCTGGTCGAGCGAGGTTGAATCCTTGGGCTCAAAACCCGAGATGATTTCAGTCAATAAAGCCACATCTTCGACCGACCAAGCAATCGGGCCGACCTGATCCAAGCTGCTAGCAAATGCGATTAATCCGTATCGACTAACCCGTCCATAGGTCGGCTTTAGCCCAGTTACTCCACAGAAAGCAGAGGGCTGGCGGATCGAGCCTCCGGTATCGCTACCAAGGCTGAGAGGTACAGTTCCCGAAGCCACACATGCCGCTGCCCCTCCGCTGCTGCCACCGGGCGTCGCGGATAAGTTCCACGGATTGAGTGTTGCGCCAAAAGCACTGGTTTCAGTGCTTCCACCCATCGCAAACTCATCCATATTCGTTTTGCCAATGAGTATGGCATCTTCCTCACGAAGCTTTTTGATAACTGTGGCATCATAAGGTGCGATGTAATTCTGAAGCATTTTTGAAGAGCATGTCGTTGGCATATCCGTCGTGCAGAGGATATCCTTCACGGCAACTGGCACACCCGCGAGTCGACCAAGCGGTTGGCCTGTTTTACGTTTGTTGTCAACGATTTTGGCAGCTTGAATGGCTCCCTCTTCATTGACATAGGTGTAAGCGTTAATGCTCTTTTGAGATGCAATGATGCGGTCGAGTGACTGTTGGGTAATTTCAACAGCACTTGCCTCCCCGGTCGCTTGTAGTCGAAGAATTTCCGTTGCGGAATCGAGCATTCTTGGTATTTCCTACGGTTCTAGAGACGTTTCCCCGCGGAATTATCAACCATCTTTACTCATACCACCAGCCCGTCAAGGAAGCGGTTCTAAGCAATTTGTGAGAGGTGAACGACGAGGTAAGGTGATTCTTGCGATGCATCCGGCAATGCTACCGGATATTTCGGCGGTACCGCCATGTAACTCAGCAATTCTCGCGACTCGACAGAGTCCAAGGCCTAAGCCTCGACCCGCCTCTCGACCGCAAAAGTATGGGTCGAATGCGTTCCGCCTCGCTTCGGCGCTTAGGCCAGGCCCGCTGTCGGCAACTTCGATGATAGTGGCTTCCGCGCACTTGGTGACTGATACTTCTACCCTGCCCTGCTCTGAAATAGCCTCGATTGAATTGCGCAAAAGCGATCCGATCGCTTCGCCGATCATTCCCTTGTCTACATAGTCGAGTTGGGGGACAGTAGCGGAGATAAAGGGTAGGTCTGCGCTCGCTAGATGAGATGATGTTTTGTCTCTGAGTTTCTCAGTAGGCTCGAGTGACGTTCGTCTGAATTCGAGTTGAATGCCTTTGTTTATAGCTTTGCGTTGATATCGAGCGATCACCTCCTCCGCAACCAGTTCGACGTCAACTTGCTCTCCTGCCATTGTCGGAGGATTAGCGTAAAACATGAGGTCTGCAATCATTTCATGCGCCCGGTACACTTGCTCCGAGATGCGTCTTAGGCTTTCGTTCCTTTGCGGGTTCGACTCGTTTCTTGCTAGCTGCTGCGCTCGGGCGGAGATGTTGGCAAGAGGGTTATTGATCTCGTGGCTCAGTCCATATGCTAGCTGCTTGATTGCTTCGGTTTTTTGAATTCGGACCTGCTTATCAAAATCTGCGGCGATGCGATCTAGCTGTCTGATTCTCCTGGTTAGCGACTCAAGTAAATGGTTGGGAGATTGTTTGTTTACATTCGTTTCCGCCAATCGTGTTTGAGTGTCTTCCGATTCGCTAACCACGCTTGACCAATGCTGTCGCAATTTTTTTGGAAGCGTTGGGCCAGTGGTTTCCAACCAAAGGTGTCCGTTACTTGGCCACTTTGCGAAGGGGAGCGTTCGGAAAAAAGCGTAGAGCCGAGACCATTGACGCTCAAGTTCTTTGGTGATGAGCGGCATTCCTAGAAACGCCTCACCCTCCAAGGTTGTTTGGTGGAAATGATTTTCTAGCCAATCCGCTAGATCCTCGATGCAGACGTAGGTCTGCTCGTCGAACGGCCTGCCGCAGGTGAAGTTGAAAAGACAGAAGACATAAAGAGGCGGACTATTTCTGAGAACTTCGACTACTCGCTTATGGAAGTCTGCTGAAAGTTCATCATTCCGATGCGTCAGTAGTTCCGCTAGCAGCAGCATCGTGGCTGGTTTGCATGGCAACCACCAGCGATCCTCTCCATGCCTTACGCAGGGAAGCAAGCTGAATTCCTGAATGTGACGTTCAGGTTCTTGCGAATCCGTCGAGGAAACGGTGGTGATGCTTTCTTTGAAAGCATCACCATTCTTCTTTTTCTTGCCCCTGCGTTTGGGCTTGTGATGTGAATTCACTGAACCCACGCTATCCCATCACGCCCCGTTCGATGTCAAGAAGATCACATGCACGGCTAACTAAGTCGTCGATAGCAAATGGTTTTTGCATAAAGTCGTTTGCCCCTGCTGCTTTGAGGCCATCGACCTTGCTGTGCTCAACCATTCCCGAGATGCAGAGAATTTTAACGGTGTCCATCGAAGGGTCGTTACGAACTCGTTGACAGACTTCTTTGCCGTTGATGTCTGGAAGCATTACGTCCAAGACGACAAGGTCAGGACGAAATTCCTTCACACCCATTCCAGCGTCAAACCCATTATTGGCAGTTCGAATATCGAACCGTCCGTCACGCTCGAAACCATCCTGCATCAGATCGACGAGATCCTGATCATCATCCACGATAAGCAGCTTTTTCTTGCCACTCTCGAGGGCATCGGTGGGGATGCCGTTGTCCTTCATGAAAAGGAATAGTTGATCGCGTGGAATACGTCGAAATTTACTGCCAGGTACTCGAAATCCCTTGAGAGATCCATTGTCAAAACAACGGATAATCGTTTGCTGGCTAACTTTGCATATTTTGGCTGCTTCGCCCGTCGTAAAGACCGTTTTTGTGGTCATCTCAGAAACCATCCTCCCTGCATGACGGTGCAAACTAAAACGAGTGAAATTGTTGAATAGGAACGTCACTCATGGTTTCAAGCATTAACCAGCCTAAAGCCGCTAACCTCCGTGTGACTAGCTGCTTGGTTTGATTCTGCGATCGCAAATTACTTAATTCGCAGAAATTGGACCCGGCCGAATTCGTCGGTTGCTTGAAAGGCTTTATGATTGGCAAAGCTTCCTGTTCTACCAACGCGGGTCGCGGTGACCCATGTTGCGTGGAAGACGCAGGCGGCAAGAAGCTCCAAGCCTCTCTGGTTTGCCAAAACTGCCTTGTGTGCGAATTCTATCGATTCCCCCGTGTGGGTCAAGGTTGATCGAAAACACGCAGTTTATCAGGGCTCCGCGTTTAATGTCGTATTTTCCAAGTTTTGCGTCGTTTGCTAGCTATGGCCAATCAACGACTTTTGGAGAAATAAATACCAAACCATCGTCTATGAATCACTTATACGCCTTGGTTTTCAATTTTTGTTTTGGATTCGAGATGGGCTAGCAAGAGCGCGATATCAGCAGGCGTGATTCCGCTGATGCGTTTTGCTTGGTCGAGGTTTTGCGGGCGAACGCGACTTAACTTTTCCTTTGCTTCGGATCGCAGTGAGCCGATTCGATGAAAGTCAAATTGAGCAGGGATTTTCTTCGTGGAGAGTCTTTGCTGTTTTTCCACTTCTAGCTTTTGGCGACTAACATAACCTTCATACTTGATGTCGTAGACGCATTGCTGGGCGGCTTCGTGATCGATTCCGCGTAATGCCTCGATCTTCCCGCACATGTGATCCCAATCCACTTCTGGCCGTCTGAGATAGGTATCTCCAGGCGTTTTATTGATACGAGCTTTCTGCAAGATCTGCATCGCCAAATTCATTTGACTGATTTTCTCTTCAAACCTGACGATCCGATCGCAAGATGCAAGGCCCAGTTGTTGTGCAATCGGAGTTAGTCGGCGGTCCGCATTATCTTGTCTTAGCAGCAAACGATATTCTGCGCGGCTGGTGAACATCCGATACGGTTCGTCCGTTCCCGCGGTAACTAGATCATCGAGAAGAACGCCAATGTAAGCTTGATCACGAGTCGGAACCCAAGGTTCGAGCTTATTCATTTTCCTCGCTGCGTTTAAGCCCGCAATCAATCCTTGCCCCGCAGCTTCTTCATAACCGGTGGTGCCGTTGATTTGACCCGCAAAAAAAAGTCCTTCAATGGTCTTCGATTCTAAGTGGGACCACAGTTGCGTTGGGGGGCAATAATCGTACTCAACGGCGTAACCATAACGCATAATTGAAGCGTTCTCTAAACCGGGGATCAAGCGAAACATTTGATCCTGAACATCTCGAGGTAGGCTTGTCGAAATACCGTTCACGTAAACTTCTTGTGTCTGGTGACCTTCAGGTTCCAAGAATAGTTGGTGTCCATCTTTTTCGGCAAACCGCACGACCTTATCTTCGATGCTTGGGCAGTATCTCGGTCCACGAGAATTAATTTGCCCGCTGTACATTGGGGCGCGTTCTAGATTGGCGCGAATCAGATCATGCACTTGAGAGTTCGTGTAGGTGATGTGGCAAGGTAGTTGAGTAAGCGAGAGATGTTGAGTCAGGTAGGAGAATGGCTGCGGTTGTTCGTCTCCGGGTTGCTCTTCGACAGACTGATAATCAATGGTTCTTGCGTTCAAGCGTGGTGGAGTACCCGTTTTAAATCGATCGATTTCGATGCCTAGTCGTTGCAGCGCTCCACTGATTCCTGCTGAAGTGCCCTCCCCTGCTCGACCGCCTGCAGTTTTGGCTTCACCGGTGTGCATGATTGCCTGCAGAAAGGTGCCGGTCGTCAGTACAACGGATCCCGCCCGATATTCGGCACCGCCTCGGACTCTTACTCCGGTGATACGTTTTTCATTTCCATTTGTGATGACAACTAGATCTTCCACGGTTTCCTGTCGGAGGTCGAGATTTTCGTGGCTTTCAATCAGATACTTGATGTGATTCTGGTAAGCCTTCTTGTCTGCTTGTGCACGCGGGCTGTGCATCGCAGGGCCTTTTCTCCGATTGAGCAATCTGAACTGGATTCCCGTGGCGTCAATCGCTTGGCCCATCAGGCCACCGAGCGCATCGACCTCACGTACGATTTGGCCTTTTGCAACACCACCGATTGCAGGATTGCATGACATTTGACCGACGGTATCCAGATTCGTTGTTAGCAACGCGGTTTTCGCGCCTAGTCTTGCCGCTGCGGCTGCCGCTTCTGTGCCAGCATGTCCAGCACCAATCACAATTACATCGTATTCGTAGAAAGTATCAATCATTCGGTTTTTGAATGCGTTGCGTGGTTGTTTTGGAACTTGACGGGAATAAATCGAATGCACTAGCGAATGTTTAGGCCAATTTTCCGAAAAGTCGAAAAACTTAAAAGCTCGAAGGTCGAACCGCCGAAGCCGATAACGTGGGATTCGATTTTTCACGAATTGTTTTGAAGGCCTCTTTACCGTCTGGCAGAATCATGCAAGGTACCCCGTGTAGAGCTTTAGCCGCTTGGCTCGCCTTTGCGGTGGCGATTGGGGTCATCCCTCACGCAGTTTCGGAAGAAATCAGCGATGTGGGTGACCGATCTAAAGCTTCAACATCAGCAGTTCCTTTCAGCGGCGATCATACAAGGTCCCCAAAATCTAAACAGACGGTTCCTCAGTATATTCTTGGGACTCGTTCTTTTTCGATCCCTTTTACCGTCGACGGTCAAGATACTGAGCGTTTGGGAGTGAGGTTGTATGTTCTATCCCCTGCGCAGGCCCGCTGGCAGCTGCATCGTTCAATCGCTTTAGAAAGCAGTGATGTCGGGCGGTTTGAGTTTGTTGCGGAACAAGACGGGGAATATCAGTTTATGACCAGAACATTGGGTCCGATTGGTGAAGAATATCAGACAGATAAATTCTCCCCAGAGATTTCTGTGTTTGTAGACACCACTCAGCCAAAATTGACCATGTCGTTAGATGTTGGAGTAGACGGCGAAATCTTGGTGCACTACGCGGCTGAGGATGCAACGCAACTCCAAAAAAAAGAACTTCGATATGCTACCGACAGTAGTCCTGCATGGGTCAACATTCCGGAAGTCTTGACTGAAACCGAAGGTAATCTCAGAGTTCAGCCACAAGAAAGTGATCGCTGGAATTACGCAACCGTCGAATTGTTGGTAACAGATTCCGCCGGAAATTCCACTCGATTATCACGACAAGTTCGTCGACCACGGATTGCGGCGGAAAGAGTACAGACTGCATCAAAGTCATTGGGTGCTGCTGCATTGGCAGGATTTCGTAATGAACCTGCCAGTGGCTCTGATGAAGTCACGATGTTCTCACAATCGCGAGGATCCAGTCGGGTCAATGTTGAGGGTGGTAGCTCAATTGATCACTCGGGAGATACTGATTTTCGTGATCAGCGCAGCGATGAAAATGCGGTCGACTTAATTTCTCCGCCATTGAGTGATTTTTCTTCCCGTTCAACATCTGGAGTTCAAACAAACGAGATAAGAATCGCGCAGCTTGGGAATCCACCTCGACGTAAGATTTCGTTGTTCGA
>Ga0181563_10000971_pt1 | contig 28106 bp, 19 predicted proteins | sample 011ome_25_FD_133759 | JGI IMG/M metagenome (GOLD analysis project Ga0181563, IMG submission 133759) | Coastal salt marsh microbial communities from the Groves Creek Marsh, Skidaway Island, Georgia - 011512CT metaG (megahit assembly) | ecosystem: Environmental > Aquatic > Marine > Intertidal...
GAACGCGAACGCGACGCGAGGCGTCGACGCGCTCCGCGATGGATTCGCGCGCGCATTCATCAAAAACTCGCGCTCCACGATGGATTCGCGCGAACGCCACGCACACGCACGACACGTCACGACACGCGCGAACCTCCGCACGCGCACGAAACACGCACCTCCCCAAATGATTCTTCATAAAGTACGGATCTTTCGCTAAATCAATCGTCTCCAGCGCCAACCGCCGCAAACGTTCGCGTCGATCGATCGCGCTCGCCTGCGCGCTCGCCACGCCACCGCTGCCAACCTTGGAGCCGACATCGCGCGCATCCATAAACGACATCGTGCGCGCCTCTGCCACGCACCCGCCAGCGTGTGCGGCGTCGTCGTCGTCGGTCGTCGGTCGTCGTCCTCGTCCTCGTCGTCGTCGTCGTCGCCTCGGGGGCCACCCACGAATCTGCCAGGTGGCATGAAAACGGAATATTCCTATGGACAAACAGTACATCACACGCACAGAGAAGAGATCCTCCACGCGCGACCTGACCGATGCGCCCATCGCATCGCACGGCGTTCGCGGTGGCATCGCGCGACGCCACTCGCCGACGACGCCGATCGATCGATCGATCGATCGACAGACACATCGTGATGACGGCGATGTCGGCGATGCGCGCGACGACGACGACGAGGACGACGACGAGGACGAGGACGACGGTGCGCGCGAGAGGTTGCGTCGTCCACGCATCATCTTCATCCGCATCAGGGCTGAAGACGACGACGAGGATGATGATGACGACGATGACGATGCCGGTGGTGCTGGGTGGGGTGATGTCGACCGCGTGCGGCGGGGGCGTTCGTGGTGCGAGCGTTCGCGCGCACGCGCGACGAGGGAAGGCGTCTGCGCCGCCGGTGCCCGCGCGAGAGGTTGAGCCCGAAGACGAGGCTGGGGATGATGAGATTGAGGTTGAGGACGCGGATGGCGTCGTCGTTGGCGATGGAGACGGTGTTGAGGGCGCGAGTACGGAGTCGTTGACGATTGATGAACTCGCACAGGATGTTGATGTGGTGGAGGAGGAGTATGAGGAGCTTACGGTGCTGGGTCGGGTGTCGGAGACGGTGCGCGCGGCGAGTGAGAACCCCGGCGTGCGCAACTTGGGCGCGCTCGGGTTGTTCTTCTTGGCGAGTACGTTTGCGTTTTCGTGCTACAAAGTGTTTCGCAAAGCGACGAGTGGGAGCGCACGTAGAAAGCGCACGGTGAATAAGAATGTTGAGGTTGTGGAGCGACTGAAGAACTTTTTCCCACATGAACGCGGGAGCGTGAACAAGGGCGTGGTGCGAGGCATCGCGATGAAGACTGGGTACTCGAGCGCGGAGATTTTCCGTAAGTACTTGCGATACAAGCTCACTGAAGAAGCGTTTACGCTTGATTTCGTAGCAGATGTATTGGCGCTTAAGTCAGCGTGTGCGTTGACTGGAGAACAAGTCAAGGTGGTGCTCGTCGAGACGGGTGAGCGGATGTTCAAAAAGTACGGTACGCTCATGACGGATTTGTCTGGTATGACGACGTCTGGTGTAGAGCGAAAAATTGACGGTGCTGGGAAGTTTGCCAAATTGATGTATTTGGCTGACCTCGAGGAGTTCATTGACAAGGAACAGGGTGAGGAGACGATGCTCAAGTTGAAGGAGACGTTTGGCGCGACGGACGAAGATTACAACAAGTTGCGCATCACCGCCCTTGGTTCGGAGGATATTGACTTGAGTGCATTGCAAAGTATGATGGGCAGCTCGTCCAATAATACAGTTTCCGAGGCGTCTAGTGCTGATGACGCAAAGATTCCCATTGATAGCGATGACGCCGACGAATAAACAAAGTCACGTGTCATTTTACAAAAAGTTCGCGTTTTGTTGCGCCGCTTAGTAATTTAATACACACACATACACACACTCCGTTGCTCAACTCACGCAATTCTTCGTACAATCAGCTTTTTCATTCATCGCGGCGCGATACAAAGCCCTGAGATTCTTTTGGGTCAAAACCGCGTTGACGGGACCGGTACGCTGCACAATTACACACGGTGGTGGTCCTCAGCCGACGTCCGCCGTTGCGGTCACGAGGTGTGCATCTCCAACGTTCAAGCACAAGGGGACGTAGCTCTTCTTCTCGACGCGCGCACCGTCGTCTACCTCGTCCGTCCCGTCGCGTGTGATTTTCTATTTGATTTTGGTTGTTGCCGCGATTCAGCATTCAATTCTCATCAGCAATGTCCGGAGGTCTCCCCGCGCAGTTCGCGACGTCATGCGCGGTGACGAACCGTGAAAATGTTGTGGTATGCGACACCGGCACTGGGTTCGTCAAAGCCGGGTTTGCTGGGGATGAAACCCCGCGCGCGTTGTTCCCGTGCATGGTTGGACGACCGACGTTGCGGTACGAAGAAAATTTATTAGATGATGGTGAGGTGATGAGAGACGTATACGTTGGCGCAGACGCGGCGAAACGTCGGGCGAATTTAGAAGTGACCTATCCGGTGACGAATGGCGTGGTGAGGGATTGGAGCGATATGGGATTGGTGTGGGACCACGCGTTTGAGACGCTGGGATGCGACACGCGCGAGTGTAAAGTCATGCTCACGGATCCACCGCTCAATCCCAAGGCGAATCGGCAACAGATGGTGTCGACCATGTTTGAAACGTATGGATTTAAGGGTGCGTACGTGCAAGTGCAAGCGGTGTTGACGTTGTATGCTCAAGGATTGTTAACCGGAGTCGTCGTGGATTCTGGCGACGGCGTCACGCACGTCGTACCAGTAGTGGATGGATTTTCGTTCCCACATCTCACGAAGCGATTAAATGTCGCCGGGCGACACGTGACGACACGGATGATTGATTTATTAACTCGACGTGGGTATCCACTCAATCGCTCGGCGGATATGGAGACAGCGCGTTTGATTAAAGAGGAGCTGTGCTACGTCGCGTACGATTACAAGAGAGACTTACAACTAGCACGAGAGACTACGGCGACAAATGCATCGTACACGTTACCCGATGGCAGAGTCATTAAATTTGGCCCCGAACGATTCATGGGTCCCGAGTGCTTGTTCCAACCTGAATTGATTGACGTCGAAGGTGCGGGGATTTCTGAACTTGTCTTCAAATGCATACAAGAAAACGAAATCGACAACCGACGTTCGTTGTACCAACACATCGTTCTCTCTGGAGGAAACTCTATGTATGCTGGATTACCATCTAGACTCGAACGCGACATCAAGCGATTATACCTCAAGAATGTGTTAAACAACGACAAGGAGGCGTTGAAAAAGTTCAAGCTCAAAGTCGAGGCACCAGCGCATCGCAAGCACATGGTCTTCGTCGGCGGTGCCGTCTTGGCGGACATCATGCGCAGTAAAGATGACTTTTGGATTTCAAAGCAAGAGTACGAAGAGCAAGGCATCGAGCGCGCGCTTCAAAAGTGCGGAATGTAGCGGCGTCGGCGATATTGTGATACTAATAATACATTTCTAGTCGAGAGTCTTGCGCATGCGGTGCTGTACCAACCGTAAAGGGTCGCACACCACATCTACAATCGACCCACGCGGTTCTATCTCATATCCTAAATTGCGATACATGGTAATCGCCGAAGCATTCCAGTAGTTTACGGACAACGTCATCGCTTCGATGCCAAACGCTTCGCGCCCAAACTTTTCCGCCTCCATCATCAGCGCCCTCCCGACCCCCCGTCGCCGATGTCTCTCATCCACGTACACGCTCGACACGAACACCGACGCGTCCACGTCGCCAGCACGTCCTCGTCGCCAGCACACCAATCCACCAACTTCATCGTCATCACCTTCAGCATCTTTCGCGCCATCTTTCGCGCGCGCGACGGCGACGATGCGCGCGCGATTGGCCGACACCGCCGACGCTGACGCACTGGGCACGCATCGTTTGATGGCGTACGTCGCCGCGACGGGCGTCACCGCGCCCGGGCCCATGGCGCGCGCGCGACACTGACGACGCGCACCAACCGGCCCGCTGCGAACGACATTCGTTGACGCGTCGCACCGCGCCACCGCGAGTCGCACCGCGCCCGCGATGCGCGCGCGATACACGGAAATAAAGAACCAATTTGCCGCGAGCCGCGAACGGGTGTCGTCCGCGCTCGTCGATGCGCTGGCAAAGACGAATGTGATTGGCGATGAGCGTTCAACTGACAGCGACACCGGAACTTCCGCGAGCGCATCGACGTCCAGGGCGTCTCTGTTTGGCAAACGCGAGCGTAAACTGAAAACGCGCATCGCAATTGACGATGCGTACTACGTTGGTGATCAAGTCGACGACGACGCGGGTGGTGCGGAGGATAATCTTGTGCGCTTTGATGACGACGCGTCTTCGGGAGCCACCGTCGGCGCGGCTCCGCGCGCGCTCATCACGATCACGCGCGGTACGCAGATGTCGTTTGCGGAAAATAAATCAGTATTCATCGTTGCACGCATAGTACGCGGTGATGGCACGCTCAAGGGTCGCAGAATCGTCACAACATCGCGAAGTAAGACGCGTGAGCCGGTGTGGAACGCCACGCGGGATTTCGCGTGCGCGGTGGACGACGACGACATGTTATGCGTCGATGCGTATCAAGGATCGAGCGTGCGCGGGATCGACCGCGCGACGCTCATTGCTCGAGGTCAAATTACCATGCGTGCGCTCACGCGCGCGGGAAATGCCGAAGTGGCGGTGCGATTACGAGGGAAATTAGAACTCGACGGTGAACGATTCGGCGCGTGCATGGTGCGCTCGGACTGCGCGCTCGATGTTGCGTTAAAGACAACCAAGCGCGTGTTTTTTGTACGACACGGTGAAAGCAAGTGGAATGAAGCGCAGAGAGATATTAATATTGCAAATATGATGCGTTTCGACCATCCATTGACGTTGGTTGGGGTGCAACAGGCGCAAGCGTTGGGAAGCCGAGCCGCCGTGGCGTGTTCGCATGCGCGGCAGGGCGTGCTCGTGCACGCAAACATTAGCGATTTGTCTCCACCCACAATGTCTCCACCGTCTGGACCATCGTCGCCGATGAGCCAACGCGCGATGAGTGATATGGAAAAGTCTGCGGGTGAGGCGCTGTGCGCGTCATATGAGAGTTGCACGACGTGTTACGTGTCCCCGCTCACGCGCGCGGTGCAGACGGCGTGCTTTTTGCTGCACAGTCATCCAAACGCTACGGGATCTACGATGCGTCAAGTTTGCTTGCAGAGCATTCGCGAGATTAAAGGCGTGGGTGGTCTCGACACCGTTGGCATTGCCCAAGGCGATGGTGTCATTGCGCGAGCGCAACAAAAGGTGGCGGAATTAATCAATGCGCATTCAGCGTCGCAATTGTTGAGTCGCGGCGTGACGTTTGACGCAAATGACGCCGTCGGGCAATGGTGGACGAGCGAGACAGATTCCGATTCTACGCAAGAGGTTGAAGAACGCATCGTTGATTTTCTTGAAACCATCAGATTTGACGCGAGTGGCGATGCGGTGATTGTTGTCGGGCACAGTTTGTTTTTGCAGCAATTCGTGTCTCGCGTGGCGCCAGAGCTGGCGGCGTCACAAGACGGCGTCGTCGGTGTGACTTCCGCGCAAGCGATACCGCAACCCACGGCGAATCCGTTTGACGATATTCCAGGTATTAATCCGTTTGCGCAGCCGGCGGTGGATCCGTTTGCGGTGCCACCAAAACCGAACGATTTCGACGCGCTGTTCGCCACAAACGACAGTAAATCGAGCGGCGCCGACGACATCGCGTTCACGCCCTTTGTACCGTCTGTCGCACCCGTCATGGCGCGCATCGATGAGCGAAGAGATAAAAAGAAAATATTCGAGAAGCTCATGAATGCGAAGTTGTGTAACGCCGGTTGTGTGGCGCTTGATTTAGAATTCGATGAGAGAGGTCGAGCGACGCTCGTCGACGCCTCGCTCGCCTTTGGCAGCAAATTTGTGTAAATTAGACTTCATGGACTGCAATAGTCTGCATTGTAACGCTAAAGTGCTATAGATTGGGTGCTAAACACCACCAACTCATCCTGTGTCTTGGGAGAAAAACAGCGTCAGCAATGTCATCAAGGCGTCGAGTCGCGACGAACAAGAAAACAAGTAAACGGCGGAATACATCTCTCAGGAGCGCACCCGTGGGTAACGCTAGGACTAATCATCAACCGGGTATCAAACCGTAACAGTCCGCCCGTCACAGTTGTCATCATCGAGATTTCACCGCCGTTTCTATTGATATTGATTCACGAACACAAAACAAACTAAAACGCACCGTGCTACATCACCTTATGAATGGTGCCGACGTCGACGTATTTGTCCGTCGTCAACGCGGCGTCTAAATCGCCCCACCATTCATACAAGAATCTCTCCGCAATTATCCTAAACCACGGACTCCAACGCAAACCGCTGGTAGGATCCATCATACTCTTCAGCTCACTCGCACTCACCCACTTCGTGGCGTCGATTTCATCCGCGTTCACATCCATCGGAAGCGTCTCGCCCACGCGCGGCACCTTGACAAATAAAATGTAATCCATCTCGTGTTCGCCCCACGTCCCTCCAACAGGTTGATTCTCGTGCTCTGCAAATTCATCCTTGGCGCAATAATGCAAGCGCGTTAAGAATTTAATGCTACCAATCGGTACATCGCTCTCATCGATGCCTAATTCATGTTTTAATTTCCGCACGGCGGCGCTTTTTGCCCCGCGGCACGACCCCGACGCGATCGCGCTCGGCGAATCAATCTCCCCTGGCTCTTGACCCGTGAGCTGATGCGAACAACACGTATTCGTCCATACGCTTGGAAATGTAATCTTAGACGCCGCGCGTTGTTGAAGCAACAATCTATCGTCGGCGTCAAATATGAATACGCTAAACGCGCGGTGCAACGTCCCCGTCGGCGTCGCCCCGCCGTCGAGAAACTTGTGTGCGTCTTCCTTGCTCGCATCGCCGATAACGACGTCTTGGGCGTCAACTAAGATGACGCGATCGTTACGCATGAAATCCTCTTGCGTTTGTGTGGCGTCCCACGTCGTCGAGGCGGACATTGTTCGAGTTCTTTGTCGAGGAGGTGAGGGTAAAGCAGTCGCGCTTCGTGTTCCGCGCGTCCTTGACGACGACGATGATGACGACGCAGAGAACGATGTCGATGGGGCGTGAGTGGTGCACGTGACTGTGGCGTACGCGTCACGCGATGTGGTAATGCGGCGCACCACGCGGGTTGCGGCGCGCATAGATGTGAAGTGATTAGAATTGTGGGGTTGCGTGTTGAGCGCAAACTTTTTTCGATTGATATTCCAACACGTATACTCTGCCCTGTGTTCGTGTGTGTGTGCTTGTGGTCCGCACGCATGCAAGGAGCACAATAGAAGAGAACGCTCTAGGAGGTTCAATGTCCGTAGTAGTATTGGAAGAAGAACAATTTTAACACGAGCGCAAAGGCGAAATTCGCCGAGCCGATGAAACTCACAAACGATACGCCAAACGCTGAACCTTTCGTGGACGTTAACACTCGCTGGCGGACGTTGGACATTAAGAAGAGCGTGCTCAACGCCGCACACGCGCCGGTGAAGAGCCATCGGAATAATTCCACGGGTACGGTGGCTAAGATGCACACGGGAATAAAAGCGAGAATGGAGTACCCATACAAGCACCAGACGTCAATGACGCGCAAATTCTCCACCCCGGCGTAGCATGTTAACGTCAAATATACAATCAACGACCACACGAAAACGTAACCGTAGATGAGGGCTGCACTAAGGCTCACCGTAGACGCGTCAAAGTCCCACGCCGCGTTCTTATGGGTGTTATATTTACCCCACGCGCTCCCGAGCGCTGTGAGAAACACCAACGTCGCCGCGCCCCAAATCGGAACATACAAGTCTGGATTTCCCTTCACCACGCCTTCTAAAAAGTTTCCGCGATGCGGAGCGGTGAATACGTTCATCACGCGCTCTTGCACATCCTCGGTGTCGACGTCGAAGAACTGCTGATAGTACGAAGCGCTAAAAAATCCAACCGCGTCTCTTTGGCGCCGGCGTCGCCGTCGTGGCAGTAGCTCCACCATCGCTCGTACCCTCCGTGCGCGCTGCACCACTGTTTGCGCTCGCTGAGCCTGCAAATACACTCTGTGTGCCCGTCGTCGCCGTCGTCGTCGTCGCTGCCGTTGTCGCTGAAGACGCGCTTTGCGTTAATCTCGGATCCGCATCTAGCGTCGTCGACGTCCCCAGCCCCGCGAACGCACCCTCGGGCCCGAACCCGACGTCCTCATCCGCATCGACCGCATTTAAGAATGGATTAAACTGCTTGAAAAATCAAACACGCGTTCGGGTCGTCAGTCGTCGTCGAATATGGATACTTTTTCAACGAGGCACCACGCAATCGTTCACTCATCAAGAGTTCTTCGCACCGCGCGTATCGCTCCCACCGTCGCCGTCGTCGTTGATGGTTGCGATTCAGTGCGTTCGCGCGCGCACGCACCTCGTCGTCGCGCGACATGGCGCGCGCAAGCGTATGTGTATGTGTAAGAAGATGTGTCGTTGCGGCAACGTCTGACGGCACGGCAGAGCTCGCCGCACGTCGCCGTCGCCGCCGCCGTCGTCTCGCACCCGCACACATGGTGAAGCTCACGCTTCTCGCTCGCGTCACCGATGGCTTGCCCCTTGCCGAAGGTCTCGACAACGACTCGTCCGGGCAAACGCTCGATCGGTACAAATCTCAAGCCAAAGCATTGTTTAAAAAGCTCGGCGCTGGCGCGCCGCCGCCGTCGAGAATGACCATCGAGACGGATAGTGCGTTTTTGATGCATTATGTGATTGATAACGGGGTCTGTTATCTCACGTTATGCGACCGGACGTACCCAAAGAAGCTCGCGTATCAGTACTTGGAGGAGCTGCAACGGGAGTTTGACGCGAGACACGGGACGAGCGTGGACGCTGCGGCGCGGCCGTATGCGTTTATAAAATTTGATACTTTTATCCAGCGCACAAAGAAGTTGTACTCGGATGCGCGCACGCAGAGGAATTTGAATAAATTGAACGACGACTTGCACGATATTCAACAAATCATGACGAAGAACATCAACGATATCATGGGACAGGGCGAGCGGTTGGACCGGGTGAGCGAAATGAGTGGGGCGCTGAGCGCTGAGAGTAAAAAGTATAGTAAAAAAGCGCGTGATCTTAGCAGACAAGCGCTGATTCAAAAGTACATGCCCATGGCGGTGTTTGCGTTGATTTTAATGGTGGTGTTGATGATTCGTCGATGGCTAAACGCCTTTTACTACTCGTCGGCGTAGCGGAAAATGATAAATAAGTTGTAAAGCATAGGCATTCTCAAACGTTTAAGAACCTATATGTGAGCGTGTGTGAATACGTATCACCGCGGTTGACAATCACGCCCGGGTACGATGCGCCGAGTTTGGTGTTTTGATTGACAGCGTCTGGGAACCAACCCGTCTCGAGGCAAAATCCAGATTGTCGAGCGTACGCGGCGCCGTCTTTTGTGTTTCCCACCATGTCTTCTGATAGAAAGTTACCAGTGTAGAAATGTACACCTGGTGCATCAGTATACACTTCCAACGCCCGTCCGGCATCGGCGCACGTAACTCGTGCCGCCAAGCGCGGCGCTTCGCGTGGGAGCTCGCTCGCCGGGCGCGTGGCATCCGCTCCGGCGATGACAAAGCTATGGTCGTACCCTTCCGGAGATTTCTCAAACATGGCCGTCGGTTTTCGCAAATCAAACGGTGTACCGTCAACCTTACGCACACCTTCGCCCGTAGGAATCAATGTGTCTTCGTCCACGGGGACGTAAGCGTGACAGTTTGGCATTTCGACGACGTGCGCACCGCAGTCCTGCATACTCGAGTGTCCGTGCAAGTTAAAATACGTGTGTTGCACCGTTGATATCGGCGTCGATGAATCTGTCGTTGCCGTCATTTTCGTAGTGAGTTCGGCGTACTTGCTCACTTCTATGCGCACGAGCTGCGTCTTTTCGTCCACGACCAAATTTACGCGTTCGCGATATCCAACCACCGAATACACCACGTACATCTTCACCGTCCCAGGAAATCCCTCCTCCATATCCGTTGACACGTAACTCAAGGTAATTGAACTCCTCGTCTTGTCTTCGACGGTCCATCGCTTGCGATCCCACCCACTGACGCCACCGTGCAATGTATTCTCGCCGTTATTCTTGGCGCACGTGTACATCTTGTTACGAACTTTGAACTCCCCTTTCGCAATCCTATTCGCCACGCGTCCGCACACCGCACCAAAATATGGACGCCCTTCAGTGTCATCATAGCTCTCGCAATCATCGTATCCGAGCACGATGTCATCGAAATTCTTCACCGCGTTGCTGTCGACGCTTCGCGTCTTCAACTTTACAATCGTCGCACCAAACGTCGATATCGTCACGGCGATACCATCCGCGGTGATTTCGTGCGCGTCCAAACCAGCACTGGTATGAATTGTCCCCGACGCATCGCGCGCCTTGAGCGGCGATACCGCCGGAATGGATTGCGGCGTATTCTTGACGCGTTTTGTCGTTGAACCGCTTTTGACGAGCGTCACCTTTGGCGCGGTCATGTCGTCGTCATCGACGTTCGCCTCGCGAGCGCCGGACTTGGCGCGATCTTTGATGCGCGCGAGCGCGAGCGCGCCGGCGCCGAGGGCCAGAAGCGCGAGTTTATTTGGCATGCGAGACACTGAAGGTGGGCGTCGTCGTCTGTCAGTCTTTTAGATGTTTCGATTCGGTGTGCGCGCGACGCTACGTTGTGGTTTTGTGTGTCTGCTATAACAAATGTTTTGTCCGGATGTGTGAACATCTGTCTCTACATAGGGCTGGCGATCTCGTTCCAATCCACCCCGGCATCGATTGGCGCCTCGGCGGGCGCTTCTGATTGGACGCCTCGTTGTCTCGCCTCCTCTTCGGCGTCGGCTTCGCGGATGAGCTCATCCAAGTTTTCAAACGACGTCTTCGATTGACTTCGCGAGCCAAATTTACGACGGTGTTCTACGTGCTCTGGGGCCTCGCCAGGACAGTGCGAACACCGCCAATCTTCACCCCACTTGCCAGGGTTTTCTCGCAGCGAACCGGTGACTCCAGAGAACATCGAACCGAGATCATCCTCTTCGTCATCGTCTTGATAAATACTAACTTCAATGAGTCCTGCGCTATAGGCGGCTACGGCGCCACTGACGCGCGCGAGCTGTTTGACGGTGATATTATTGATTTTCTCCTCAATCGTGCCTCTGAGCTGCTGCGTGAGTACCAAGGCGATCATGTTGTACAACCAAGCCGCGCTCGTTCCGCTGATGTTGACGTCGAGTTCACCGACAGAAATGTGCGTCGTGTGCACTCGAAGCTCGAGAACGGGATCGTCACCTAAGAAACCATCGCCTAAGATCTCACCAACAACCTTACGGTTGCGTGCCAGCTTTTCCTTGGCATCGAGAATGCGCGCGTCATCTGTTGCGTCGTGAAATTGGCTCCCTCCGGGCGATGTCGGCGACATTGGCGGTGAATCAACATCATCTTCGGCGTTGTTGAATCCGTTACTGCCAAATGCGCGGTCAAGCGCAGAACCGAGAGAATCGACGTCGAGGTCGGATACGGGCGATCCAAACTGGTCGCGCCCAGAGTCAAACGAGTTGACAGAGTCGATAGATTTCCGGGATTCGATTGGCATCGGTGGCGTCGCTGGAACAGGTTTTTCCGCCTCCGCCTTAGCCTTGGCTGCCGCTTCGCGCTCCTTTTGCTCCTTTCTCAACTTGATCTTCTCCTGAATCTTCTCGTTCAATTCCTTAATCTTACCATCATCTTTAGCCAATTCTACGCCTTGGTTCACGAGCTTTAATAATTGCTGCGTGTTGATGATAATTTCATACGTAATACCCACGCTGGCACCATCTACGGTGACCGTACACAAACCTTCACCATCGACCATGCCCCAGTTTCTCGGGAATTCGCAATATGCGAATTCCACATCCTTCATCGTGGTTTTTATGTCGCCCACCTCCACCGTTGTGCTCAAACCGGCGCCCTCGTCGTTCTCATCCATGTGGTTGATGACGCGCAGAGATTCCTTTTGAACCTCAAACTCGGAAAAGTGCACGTTATCGACGTGATAACACACCGAGCCTAACGGCGAATCATATACCCCGTCGACGCGTGGAAGTTCAAGCTTTGCCATGAGTTCACACGAGACTTGCACAGCGCCGCGAATCAAACGCTCAAATCCTGGCACGACTTCCTCCTTGATCAATCTCCTCACTTGATCATCAGCGCGTAAATCGCTCCAGACGTCTTTACTCTCGTCGGCCAGCGTCTTTAATCGCGAGTCAATAGCATCTTTCGTGGTGTCACCCGCATTTAACACCGCGGATATCGCCTCTTCTTCGTCCCGCTTGAGCTTTTCCTCCTGCAACTTGGTCATCAACGCCTTCACGCGATCTACGATGCGCTCCACCGTGCCACGCATGCCCTCAAAATGATCCGACCCTTTCGCTTTCGTGCTCAGCTTTGTCCAAAGATCCTTACCCAAGCTTTTACTCATCTCTAACACTTCGTCTCTCGTCTTACCCGTCTCGACGATACCCTTCAACTTGCGCGCGGCATCCGCGAACGTCTCCGCCACCTCCCCACCAGGGTCCGCATGCGTCGCCAACCGCTCTGTAATCTCCAACGCCTTCACCGTCCCCCGTTTCGTCTTGGCTATCTTCTCCTCGTCATTCTTTAACGCGTTTTGCCAAATATCCTTACTCTTGGTTTTCAACGCCGCGACGCGCTCCAGCTCCCCTATCGCCTTTGGATTCGCTATCAACGCCGTCGCTTGCGTCAGCACACCATCCACAACCGCTTTCCCTCGCGCGCTCGATGCGAGCTGCGTCAACCGCTCGCCCGCACTGTGCTTCACCGTGTCCCCGATCGCGCGTAAACGATGTGGATTCACATCGCCACCTCTCGGCGACGTTAACGGCGTGCCGTCATCCTCAGACGTCGTGTCGTCGCCCGCGAGCCAGCTCGGGAGCAAGCCGTCCATCGTGCGCGGTCGACACCGAACCGATCTCGGTGCCAAGGCGCGGCGCGCGCGCGAGTGTGTGCAGATACCTTCAAATCTTGTACACCTTTTCAGTAGGGTATAGGCGATCCGCGACTGAGCCGCGCGTGGGACGCGTCCAATCGCGGCGTCTCTCTACGAGCATAGCGCTGCGTGCGTGACAATCGATGCGAGGAATGCGCCATGTGTGTGTGTGTGTTGTTGTGTTTCGTGTGTATTGATACGATACGGATATACATGGTGATGAAGACGCGCGCGCGCTGGATGTCACGCCGGATGTTCGGCGTTCGCTCGAGCGGGCGGATGCGGAGTGGATCCTCGCGGGCAGATGCGCATGACGTTTGGCGCATTTTCTGGAATGGCATAAATCACACCATCATTTGCGTCGAGGAAACCACCTTGGTATTTGTCTGGTAAGTCGCCCAAGGCGCCGAGGAAGAAGACGCGCTGGGCGGCGACGTCGATGCAGAGCACCGAAGGTGCGTCGCAAGGTATACCGTATATGGATCCGTCTCGCGCGAGGACGCCGCCTTGCCATTTATTTTTCAGACTTGGCATCATTGATGGTTCGCCCACGCCTAAGAGCGAGGTTGTTTCGGTGGCGACGTCGATTTTAAGCACCGCGTGGTAATCGCTCGGGAAGGCGTATACGTTACCGTCGCCGCCAATGCAACCACCTCCAAACTTGTACCCATCCGTGCCCAGAGAGTCACCGATGAGAGATATCTCCCCAGTATTACAATTAATCTTCAACACACGCTCGGCGTGGGAAGGAAAGCCATAGATGCATCCATCCGGAGCGAGAGTGCCTCCGTGCCACGAAAACGAATTCTTCTTCAACGTCTCGCCCGAGACATCAAACATCTCCACGCTTTGCGTCTCGGGCGTAATCTTCAGCACTTTATCACTGCAATATGGTATTCCCCAAATCGCACCGTTTCGGTCTTTAATGCCTCCGTACCACTTATTCTTCAAGCTCCCGTGTTCGCCCAAGTCACCGATAAACGTCAACGCATCTGTCTCCGTATCTACGCGTAACACTTTTGATGCGTTACACGGAATCGCATACAACGCCTTGTCGTTGCCCATGGCGCCACCGTGCCATTGCCATTTCATCTCCGGTGGCAATTCCCCAATCAGCCGCACGTCATCCGTGACGCAATCGACGCAGAGCACGCCTTCGCCCCACGCGGGCAACCCATAAACCTTGCCATTTTTCCCATCTATACCGCGTAAAAACTTAAAGTGCGTCTCCGAGAGCGCGTCGTCGCAACCTATGGCGGTAATTTTCCCACCCTTGCGCGGCTCGAGCTTGAGCACGCGCCTCGAGTGGCTCGGCACGCCATACATGGTCCCGTCGGCCACAACCGCCGCCCCCAACCACTTCCTCGGCCCTTCGCACGCGTCGCTCGTCAAGAAATCAATCACCGTGTCGTGCCCAGTGGGAACATGCGCAAGCGAAGCGTGCTCCATCACCGCCCGCTCGCGTTCGGCGCGCCATGACGCGCCACGCGCGCTCTCGTTCTGTTTGTGTCCCGCGCTCGCCGCGACGACTGAAAGCGAGGACATGGCGCGACGTCGTCGCGAGCTCGCGCGCGCGTCGATGCGCGACGTGCGCGAGACCGCTGCGAACCAACTTCGTGTGCTCGTCGTCGTGCGCGTCACGCCAACGGTGCGCGTACCGTCGCGATGTGATAAAAAGTCCAAAAGTGCACGACGGAGTAGAGAGGCAAAAAGTGTCGTCCTCGTGTTACAGTTACAACAGTACAGTAAAGCAATCCATGTCAATCGATCTCGGCGCGCGAGGGCACGCGTGTGTTGATTACCGACTTGCCATCGGCGTCGCGCGCGACGAATTCGGCGACGACGGGAAACACGAGCTTGGGCGCGAACCGTCCACAAATGACGTCGTAGTGACTAAAGTGCGCGTCTGGGTCGTCTCGCGCCGCTCGCGGGTCTCCAAAGCAATGGTACTCTGCGTTCGCACGCGCGGCGTAGGATTTCACCTGGTTTGGAGGGAATATTGGGTCCACGTCGCCCGCGATGGCGCACACGGGTGGTGATGCCGCTTCGAGGGCGTCGAGGTATTTGAGACGCTCGCGCGACGTAGAGTCGGCTGCGCCGGGTTTGGCGCAAACGACGGATGTATCGTCGACGCCCATGTCAGGATCGCGGCTGCGCATACCCCCAGGGGTGAATAACGTAGCCATCTGTAGTAAGAGCGACAGTGGTACGTTGTTGAACCCACGCAAGAGTAATCGTCGGAGGTATTCGCTATTCGTCGCGCCCGGATGGCACGTCACTGGGCTCACGCTGTTCCTCCAAAACGCCTTGGCCGCGTCTGGGGGTTGCCCGTCCCCGTCCCCGTCGCTCTGCGGCGGCGGTCCGAGCACGAGCGAAAATGCCTCTGCGGTGGCCACACTCGCGGGCGCGATGGGAAGTTGCACTGTGGTCGTGCTTGGATTCGCCGTGAGCCCACGTGGGAGATGTCCCGCGAGCGCCGAAAAGCGCGCGTACACCGACGCGGGTGATTTTGGATCACTTTCTTTCGAGCACTCTAGGCACGACGCGAGGGTGACGACACTTGTAATCGACCATGACGATGTGTGGCCAATGTCGTGCGCCTTGGGCCCGATCGCGGCGAGCGAGGCGAGGAGCATGCCGCCCATGGAATGTCCGATGCCCGCTAAATCGCCCCTCTTGCACACTTCGGCGATGTATTCGCACGACGCAAACAAGTCTTCGTTGAGCAACGTGTCGAAATCCCACAAACCAAAGCCGACGGATCGCATCGCCGGTACTTCCATGATGGCCTCATCTTCGACACCAATGCGGTCCATGTAATCGCTTCGCGGACGCGTCCATCGCCTAGCGTACCCCACGCCTCGGGTCTCGATGATCCAAACCTCATGCCCACGATCGGTCAAGTACCTCGGCAAGCTCACTTCTCGATCGACATCGAATGTCATGCCATTAGACGCGCATCCAGGAACCATGACGATCGGTCGTTTACGCATGACGCCGCCTTCTGGAAGATACCGCAACAACGCTGCGCTCCAACCGCTCGCGTCCCCGATGGGTAAAAAATGCATCTCATCGCAATCCAATCCAATCTCCCTTCGCTGCGCTTGATTCAATTTGAAAATTTCCAACGCGGGTTTCGCCGCTACCAACTCCGCGCGCGTCTGCGCGTCGCGACGAAGTTTACGTCGTTTCGCCATGAGCGTCCGCGCTTTTCTTCGCCGTTCATCCAACGCCTTACGTTCGGGCGCTTCACTCGCGTATTCATCAAAACTCGCCGTCACTGTATTCGCCGCAGCGCGCACCGCATCGCGTACGAACACCCCAAATGGTAACGCGCCGCCAGACGCCCTCCGCGACCGCGCATCGCTCGGTCCCGAGTCGGCGTCGACGCCGCTCGGGCTCAGCACTAAACCTCCCAATTTGTCCACGATGGCGCGCATGCGCGACGTCGTGCCCGCTGATGTGCTCGTCCCAGGCGCCAGACGCGTGTCTCCTGCACCGCTCGCGCGTTCTCCGTCGCGTTCTCCGTCGCGTTCGTCCGGTGTCGTCGCCGAGCCGGGCGCATCGGCGGAGCTGACGAGGCAACCGCCGCGACGAAGATGATTCTTCGTACTTGGCGGTCGCGGTCGCGGTCGAGCGACAGCGATGAGCGACGCATGCGCGAGTGTTGGCATCGCCGCGAGTGTTGGCATCGCCGCGGGTTCTACGGACGCGTCGACGTGGTCGCAGAGGCGAACTGTGAGGCGCGAGGCTCAACAATGTCACAGTTTTAATTTACAATCTTCAACCTTCTAAACCACCGCTCGCGCGCGCGCGCGAGCGATGGTGGTGGTGTAACAGCGGCGATTTGCTATGCGGTCTCTTCGCCCACGCGCATAGCGTCTAAACGCGCTTTGAGGGCGTCGGTGCTCGCGCTTCGCTCCGAGGCGGAGACCACCGTCGGAAGCGAATCCGCCGCCTCGACATCCTCCTCCTTCAACACCGCCGCGGCGTGCTTTGCCGCCTGCGGTAACACAATTTCGCCTGCTATTTCACGCAACACATCCTCGATGGCTCTATTCGTCTCTTCTTCGTCGACATCGTCGTCGAGCGCGACGTCGAGCGCGTCGTCCAACAGCTCCGCCATGACCCCGGCCTTCATCATTTCTCTCGACAGCTCCATCGCCTCCTCGCGCACCGCCGCGGTCTTCACGAGCGCATTCATGTGTTTCATCACCTCGGCCGAACGTTCGATCGATCGAGCGCTCGTTTGCGTCGCCACGCGATGCGCCAGGGCGCTTTCAACCGAACTCGCTTGCGCCTTGGACGTATACAGCTTGCTCACCGTCGCTCGCGCCTGTACGATTTCTCTCGCCAGCGCTCGTGCGCTCGCCGCATCGTTTCTCTTCGCGCACGACTTGATTTCGCGCTCTGTGGCTTTCGTCGCGCGTTCGACGTCGCGAATCTGTTGGTCGATCTCACGCTTCATCTTCCGAATGCGCGCGCGACACGCCTTGGTGCGTTCCTCCGCGCTCGGCGCCAAACCGAACAGTTGCTTGATGTCGAACCCCATGAACATGATGTGCGCACGCTCCGAGCGCGCGAACGAAGCGTCCGAACGCAGCGCGCGTCGACGAATGGCGCGCCTTTTGGTGAACGGTCATCCCGAAACCGCGCGTCACGGCGCGGATGTCTCCTCCTCCAAGCCCCCAGTGCGCGCGTCTGCGCCGCCACGAGCGCGACGTGCGTCATGTTTTGCGTTCTGCTTCGCGAGCGCGCTCACGAGCGCACCAACGCCGTCCGCGCGAGCGTCCACGCGTCGCCGCTTTGTCGTCCCGGGCGTCGTCGCCAACCAATACGGCGCGAGTTTATTCCCTCGCCCGTTCCCAATCGCGCTTAAAAACGTGCGCCAGAACATCACGCGCGAGGGCTGGGTGATTGTATGCGCGTCGGCGAGGATGGCATCGCGCGCGCGTGCGCGGTCGAGGGCTTCTCGCGCGGCGACGTCGCGCGGCACCGCGCCCTCTTCGCTCTCAGAACTACTACTCTCACCTCCGTTTTTGTCGCCATCGTCGCCGCTCGCGCGCGGAACGCACGCACAACATCCACAGTTACTCGCATGCGTCGCGCGAGAGCGTCCGAAACGGGTGTCGATGACATGTGAGTACGTGCAGGCGTCGCCTGAGACGCAGCGGCCTCGCGCGAAGAACGCGCACGGCGTCTTCATCGACGAGGACGGCGACGGTGCGGTGCGAGCGATCGCGGGCGAGCGGGACGGTTCGTCTGGGTTGTCGGCGCCGCCGTCGCCATCGGGTTGGGCGGGTGGCGTGGACATTGCGGCGATGTGTGAGGGTGGTTGAAAAAGCGCGCGCCGAGTCGTCCAACCGACTCGATGGTGCTATAACTATAACATCCGGTGTGTCTACGTGTGCGCGCGCGTGCGTTTGTGGTTCTGCATCTATGCCGCGGCGATGGCGAGCCAAGTTTGGCGCGCGCGCGCGGCGGCGCGACGGACGCGACGTTTCGGGTCGTCGCACGCCGATTTTACGGCGGCAAAGACGGCGTCGCGGAGCGGGAAAATATCCGCGTACGTCAGCGTCGTGGCGGCGGCGATGAGCGCTTCGAGCGCGCACTCACGGCATTCCATGGATATTTCTGTTTCCATCGCCGCCGTTTTCGTCGTCGTCGACGGCTTTACGACTGCGATGTCGCATAACACGTGAATCAACGACGCCGCTCGGCCGCGGACATCTGCCGCCGCGTCCGTCGTCTGTTCGGCCAAGCGCGCGCCTACGAGCGTCAGCGTCGCACGCAGCGCATCACCGTCGCCTGCAAATGCACCGTTTGTGTTCAGCGCGCTCAAAACGTCCGGTAAGAGCGGGAAAAGTTTGAATTGTGCGCGCAACGCCACCGCAGACGGGACGCCCGCCGCCAGCCTCGCCGCGGCGTACGAATACGCCAATCGCACCAGACCCGTCGATGCGTACGCGCGTTCAACGAGCACGGGCGCTAATTGGCTAAACGCGCGCTGGCGTGCCAAAAATCCCTCCTTGGCGTGCGTCGATGGCTTCAAACCGAGCGCTAAATCGTCCTCTGACGCTTGGAATCCCGTCGCCGCGCTCAATGTTTCGGCGGCGCCTCTCGCGCGCTCCGCGCACGTCTCCGCGTCGCCAAGCGCGCGTGTTACGTCATCAATCAACGCCTGTGCCTCGGGCGATTCATCTCGTTTCATCGCACGCGCGCGCACCACGGCGCGGACGACACTCGACGCACCAAAGTCGTCGTAGTCGCGAGGCTCTGTAAAGCGCGCGCGCGGACATTTGAACGCCGCCGAACCGCACGCCGCGGCGCAATACCGCACGAGACGCGCATCCGTGCCCGGCGTCGTTGCCACGCGCACCAGATCTTCGCATGCACGTTGGAGCGTTGCGACATCGACGGTGTCGGCGCGAAGGCCGCACATGGTCGCCGCGGCGAGCAACGGCGCGCTCGACGCCGAGGCGAATGCGCGCGTCGCGAGCGCGCGTTGCGCGTCTAAACCGCAATTCGCCACCGCCGCAATGGTGATGCGCATCATGCAGTGCGAGTCGATTGCCGAAACAAGTGATGACGTGCGTTCTATACAGAATTCGGCGAGTGATTCGCACGCTTTTTGCGCGGCATCACTTGAGACGCCGCTCGTGAGCACGCCGTCGGCGTCCCGCACGCACGCGTCTACGACATCTTCAACGCCTAAAGCTCCGCTCATCATCGCGTCGCGCACGACTCCGCACATAAAAGATGCAACATCGTTACGAATGGCTTCATTCGCGAGCGCGAGGGCGGAGAGCGTGCGCATGGCGCGCGCACATGTGGTACTTTGAAGCTTGCGAGCCGAAACAGACGTGAATAAACGAGGCGTCGCCGCGCTCACAACGACGCGAATAAATGCGTCATCACCGCCACTCACCGCCGCAACGAGAGCCTCTATGGCGCGGTGTAATCGAACCTCGATGTCCTCTTCGCTCTCGTCGTCGTCGTCGTCACACATGATGGCGTCGATGAGCTTGTCGCACGTGTTTTTCCTCGCGACGTCAGACGCCAAGCCAAATCCGCGCGGAAATTTACACATCATGTGTAATCCCGCCAAGCCAAGCACGATGCCGTCGCGGCGCGTCGTCTCGTCACCCTCACCTAAACATCCTAACGCCGCACTGGCGAATAACGCGACGAGGCGCTCGCTTTCGTCGTCTAAAACGCTGAGTACGACGCCCGCGTCATCGCCTTGCGCCGCTCGAGCGCAACAATCCAAAGCGCCGCCCAGCGCTGGTGTAGCTAAAATCAACGCTAAATACGACGCTGACGTCGTCATCAATGTCGACGATGACGTCGTCGTTGGCGACGGCACGCAAGCGGCATCGAGTAACGTCTTCATCGTCACGCAAGTGACTTGCCGCGCGAGCGCCGGCGACGCCGCAGCGACGGCGCCCAACACGCGTCCCGCCGTCGCGATGACCAATCGACCTCTCGCATCATCACTCGTGCCCTTGCCGCATCCACCACCGCAACACCCGGTATCCATGGCATCGCCTGACGCATTGCACGCGTTCGTCTTTGTCGTCGCCGCCGTCATTAATGTCGATTCCGCGTCTCGAACGCACGCGTCCTCGAGCGCGCGTCTCGCCAGCGCCTCGCCGCCCCATTCGCTCGCAAACATCGTCGTCATCACCGCCATTGGTGTCGTCGCGTGCCGCATATCATCTATGTCATCATTTTCATTCTTTGTCGCGTTCGGATGCGCCAGAGCCGCACGCATGGCGCGCCAAATAACATCCAAATGCTCCCGCATGACGTCGGCGCCCCAGGCGCGGCCCATGGCTCGAACCGCGCGCGCGGCGTCCGCCATCTTCTGTGCCCCAAGCTCGGGGTTCAAACTCTCCAAAGCGTGCGGCACGGCCCACGGCGCGAACGTTGGCGACGCGCACATCGCGCGTTCGACCGCCTCGGCGAGCTGACGACGGGTAATTTTAATCGCGTCACCTCGAGGCGGCGTAAACGAGACCGGAAAGTAGCTCGCGGCGACGTCGTATAATTCCTCCGCATTCGCCGCGTACGCGGCGACGCCTTCGTCTCCACAGCGCGCAAACGCTTGAGGTAAAGTAACCCAAGCGTCGCTGAGCAACAACACGCACCGCGGATCCTTTTCGCCGTCGAATGCGGCGATTATCGACGCGCACGCTTTTTCGCAGTCGCCCTCGCCGGCTCCGCGAACCGCGGCTGCACCATTCGCACGCAACGCGCGCACGCCCACCTCGAGCACGCGTTCACGATCAGCTTGCGATAACGCTTGCACATCGCACCCCGCGAACGCGCCGTTGGCGATCGCCTCGACGTCTTCGTTGTCTCCGGCGTCGACGCACGCGACGGCTCCACGCGCCGCGTGCGCAATCACCGCATAATCGCTCAGCTTACTCGCAAAGAACGCGCTCAGCGTGTGGCGGGATTGCACATCCAACACCTCGCGCGCCAGTTCGCACGCCACGTGCGCGAGTGCGCGCGTGGCGCGCGCGCGAGGGTGCGGTTCAATGCCACAGAGCTCGCGTTCGAGTGCCACGACGACATCAATCACGCGCACATCCCCGTCCCGCACGCCGCTCGCGACGCTCGCGAGCGCGCGCGCGTCATCATCTGCATCGACGTCGTCGCGTCGCGCGCAGAATCGCGCGAGTTCGTCGCGCACGGTGGCGTTGCGCGTCATTCTATGACGCGTGCGAGGTGATTCATTCGTCTCATTAGGGGCGCACCATGTCGCCGGCGCCGCCGTCCGGCGCGTCCGCGCGCGTGCATCCCGCCCGCGGCGATATCGACGACGTCTCGGCGCCGGCAGCGTCGCCGTCCGCCCCGTCGTCGTCGTCGGCAGCGCTGTTACAGCATCATCAGAATCATCAGCGGTCATCCTCCTCCATCGACGCCTCGCCGTCGGCATCCGTGCACGAGAAACTGTCGACGTTTCTGTCGCGCTCCATGACCCCGTGCACGTACTCGGTGATGCGAAGCACGGCGCCCGCGCCGATGGGGGCGCCCAAGGCGAAGCACGTGCATCGACTCGCGCGAGCGTCGTGGGCGAAGCCGCGCGCCGCGGGCGCGGCGAACGTCGCTGAAACGCTCGCCGCGCTCGCAAAGGGGAACATGTTGCATCCCGTCGTGGCGTTGAAGACGCTAGCGATCGTGCACGCGCTGATGCAGTTTGGGAGCGCGGAGTGCTTGAGCGGGGTGTATTGTTGGCGCGACCATTTGGAGATTATTTTACACATTTACGCGACGGAGGAAGGGGAGTTGGCGCGCGAACGGCGTCGTGCGCATGGCGAAATCGTCGCCGCGAATGAGGATGAAGAGGGATTGAATGTAGCCTTGGACTTGGTGGCTCCACACGCCGCGCTGCTGCGAGCAAAGGCGAAATTCCATCGGCACTTTGCGCAATTTGAAAACAATTACGCGTGCGACGCTCGGTTGGACGACGGGGACGAAGACGATATCGGGGTGAATGATCCAATCTCGACGACGAGTTTACAAGCGCTGCTCGCGGTGGTGGCACGTGCGCGGAGCGTTCTCTCGCGCGCGATTTCATGCTTGCCAAACGCGTACGACGAAATTGAGCCAAACGTGCCCAAGCTTGGTTGGCTCGAACTCGTTGGATTTGTCGCCAAGTTGGTGTTGCATGAATGTGATTTAGCTTACCGCGCGGCGGTATTCGTGGCGGCGTGCATGGCGGATGAACAACGGTTGACGACGAGTGACGATGAAAAGTTTCGCATCGAACACGAGCTCTTACGCTCCTGCTTTGCAGACGCGTCGCAAAAGATGATTTTGCGTCAAGAGTTTGTGTTAGTTGAGAATGTTGGCGATGTTGGTGGTGCAAATCCACTCGTACGTCTGCTCGACGAGTCGCCGCCGAATTTCTTCAATACAAACAAGGAGGAAATTTTGAGCGCCAACGCCAAGCCGACACGGCACGCCCTCCGGCCCGTGTTTAATTTCATGGATGCCGACGGCGACGTGCCCGCAGAAGAAATTGGACATCCTACGCCTACGATTGTGGCCGAAACGTCCAACGTGCCGCCGCTTATCGTGTTCGATGACGACGACGTGCGTGCGCCTACGCCATGGGAAAATCCCGTAGGCTGGGCGTTGCCGCATCGAAAACCAGGACACGAACGTAAGAATAGCGAATTTGACATTGATGCGTTTACGACGCCGTTGGAGTTCACGCCGCTGCAAAGTGGTCCGGCGTCGGAGTCGACCTACGTGGATCCATTTACGACGCCCAGCCCAAACACTGTCGCCGGTGCGCAGCAGCAGCGCACGCCGTTAAACAACATGGATGGTTTGGCGCAATCGATGTCGCATTCGCCGTCGCCTGGCTCGTCGGCTTCGAAACCGCCGCGAGGTGGCTCATCGATGTCGACATTTGAAGAAATTTCCGTAGAAGACCTCGATTTCGGCCGTCAAATTGGACGCGGCGCGTTTGGTGAAGTCTTTCGCGGTCGTTATCAAGGCACGGATGTCGCCATTAAACGCTTGTGTGTGTTTGAAAACGTCAGCGACGAACGTGGTTTGGCCGAGTTCAAGCGCGAGCTGAGCTTTTTGACGCGCTTACGTCACCGCCACGTCGTACAGTTCATCGGCGCGTGCACCACACCGCCGAATTTATGCATCGTCATGGATTATTGCGATAAAGGCTCGCTGTATGGATATTTACATAATCCCAACAAGGCGGTAACGCCGTACAAGGTGTGTAAATGGATGTCAGAATGCGCCAAGGGATTGACTTTTTTGCACTCGCGCGACATCATCCATCGGGACATCAAGTCGGGAAATTTACTCATCGATGAGGGTGGATCTATCAAACTCGGGGATTTTGGTCTGTCGCGATTGCATGCGACAACGACGAGCACTGGGGGAATGATGTCTCTCGTGGGCACGTATCCATTCATGGCTCCGGAGCTTCTCGACGGTTCGCAGCGGCAAACCACGTGCATCGACGTCTATTCATTTGGAGTGGTGATGTGGGAGTGTCTTACTCGTCAGGAGCCGTTCGCCGGGTTGAGTCCAATGCAGATCGTCGCCGCGCTCATTCGCGGCGAGCGTCCGCACGTCGAGACGGGCCCTGGCGCATCATCCTACGTGGCGTTGCCGAAAGAATACGTCGATTTGATGTGCCAATGTTGGAGCGCGACGCCAGAGGCGCGCCCGCGCGCCGCCGACGCTCTCGAACCGCTCGAGCGCATGTTCCACGACGAAAAGCGCGCGTTGATCGCTGCTAAACAAACGCTCACGTAGAAGACAATATGAATTCTTAGTCACAGAACATCGCTAGTCAACTTCGACGAACGCTGCGTCGACGATAGATAACCATGAAATCAAAAATAGAGGTGAGGGACTTGCACAAGACGCCCCAAAACTGCTGCAATTTGCACCTGCAATTTTGCTCTTGCATCTTGCAGGTAAAATTCCCCCCACCCTTAATCACAAACAAGCATAGACGACGCCTCATCCAGAGGCTGACACAGACGTCACTTTTTTGCCGATAGCATGCACGTATACTCCTCCTGCAACGCGCTCGCGCGCGTCACCACGACGGCATCGTCATCGTCATCGTCGTCGTCGTCGTCATCGTCATCAACGTCGCGCCGCGCGCTCATGTTCCGCTCCGTGGCGTCGCCCTTAGTTCTCGGCTCCGTGTTGAACTTGGGCGCGAGCGGGGACGCCCCGAGACTCGGCTTGACATCCTTTAACGGCGTCAACACCGGCCTGACGCTGTGCCCGACGAACTCACAAAACTGCGTGGGCACAGCGGATGAATTCAACGACTCGTCGCGATACATTCCAGCGTGGGTGTACAACGACGAGGAGGCGGTGGCGAGAGGCAAAGCCGAGCTCACCGTCGCGCAAGCGATGGACGCGCTCATCGACGTGATTAACACCACGGATTGCGATGGTTACGAGGCGAAGATTGTTACACGAACGGATGATTATTTGCGTGCTGAGTACACGAGTCCGTTTTTCGGATTCGTAGACGACGTGGAGTTTTATTTCCCCGCCGGTCAAAAGTCCAGAGTCGAGTATAGGTCGGCTTCGCGAGTCGGCGAGAGCGACTTTGATGCCAATCGTAAGCGCATCAAGACGTTGCGCTTGGCGTTGCAAAAAAGAGGGTGGCGTTCGGTTGGATTTTCGTAAAGTTGGTCGTCGTCAACGACGTACGCGCGCGTGCAAATTAATTTTATGTGATTTTTTATTTCTCGTCAAGATGTCTACTTCTATTTGTTCTACTGGTGAATGGTTACTAAAAGTGTGCGAGCAATCGTCGCGCGGCGCCATGGAACGCGGCTTTTGTCACCGAGGCGTACGCGTTATCGTCATCTTCATCGCCGTGGCGAGAGGTGACGATGCGATACGCGTCGCCCTCCGTCGTCTTTGACAATGTCCCGACGCGCGCCACGCGTTCATCAATAAATCGACGCCCTAACACCGCCTCTTGACCACTCGCACTCACAGATTCGTCATTGTCGTCCCCATCATTCTGATGCTGCAACTTCCAGTACAAAAAGAAACTCAACCCACCGAGTACGAGTAACACCAGCACGCAAAACGCCCACCGCTGCATGCACTTCTCGCACCCAAGCTGATACATTTTCCGTTCGCTCCTATCCATATCCCGCTCCATATGCCCCGCACTCGCGCGAGCACTTAAAATCTTATCTCGCTGTTCTTGTAACTTGCGCAGAATCTCCTCCCCAGTCTCCGCACTCTCACCAGCGGCGCGCGCGCTCTGCTCGAGCCGCTCGCTCGTCGCATCCCCGCGCTCGACGCCATCCAGCGCCGCCTTCCGTCGCTCGCGCTCGCCCGCGTTCCCGAGCAAACTCGCCCGTTCACTCATGATCAATCACGCCGCCGCCGCCCACACCGCCGCCGCCACCGCCACTGGGCGCTCACACCCCCCACCCCGAACGTCGCGTTTTGGTGTTCAACGCCGCGCAACACCAAACGAACGTCGATTGCGCAATCACGCCGCGCGCGATGTGCTCGCGAGTATTCGCCCACGCACGCGCGCGTCGTGTCTTTAATACCCTCGCGACCGTCGCACACGTCGTCGTCTCCGTCTCCCGTCGTCTCCGTCTCCGTCTCCCGTCGTCTCCGTCTCCCGTCGTCGTCGTCGTCGTCGTCGATGTGTGACGCGAGCTCGGATCGCACCCATAAGTCTGACAAAAATGCATCGCATCGCACCCATAAGTCTGACAAAAATGCATCGCATCGCACCCGTAAGTCTGACAAAATAAAATGCATGTCGTCGGGCGCCATGTGACGCGAACCGTCGCGAGAGCGCGCCGCGCGCGACGATGGTGACCGGCGCCGTGCGCGCGGGCGTCGACGCCTGGCACGCCTGGCTCGTCGCGCACGCGTGCTGCGGTCGCGCGTCGTCATCGTCATCGGCATCGACGGCGACGGCGACGGCGACGGCGACGGTGGTGGTGCGCGGCGCGATGGTGTGCGCGGGGGTGATGATGGCGTTGGCGATCGGCGCGGTGTGGGCTCGCGTGGAGACGGATGCGATGGCGCTGTACGTGCCACGCGAGAGCGCCGCGCGACGAGAGTTGGATTGGTTTCGTGATGTGTTCGGGGATTCGCGCGCGCAGACGTTTGTGGTGAAGGCGAAGGATGGTGCGGTGTTGTTGTCGATGGAGGCGTTCTTGGAAGTGCATGATTTTACGTCGTGGTTGTTTGATGTCGACGTGGATGTCGAAGGCGTGGGGGAGTTGAAGTTGGAGAACTTTTGTTACAAGGTGGTTGATAGCGCGCCGCACGCGCCGTGTTTTATGATTTCTCCGTTGGATTGTTTCGCGGAGGGAAATGTGTCCGTGGTCGGCAGGGAAAAGAATGCAGATTTTGGCTCGTACGCGGCGCGAGCGTCGTATCGGGATTTTGACTTTGCTCGAGGGGCGTTTAACGCGACGTACGTCAAGAATTCGTGTCAGCAGTGGTTTAATCTGCCGCTTCCGCAAAAGGTACTTTTTGGAGGATTACGAGAGGAGATTGGGAGTGGCGCTTTGTGCGCCGACGCGATGCGCGTCGCCATTCTCACGCGAGACGCGAAGAATCTTTTCAACGCAGGCATACAAAAATCCACGTTTGAACTCGAGCTCGCGCGAAAAGGGGACTTGATTGGGTGTCCGGCGTCTGGTCCATCCTTGGATGACTGTTCTTGCGTGGAAGATTTTAACTTGTTTAAAGTCTTGGATTACGGTTGCGTGCCTGAAGGCGACGTTCCGCAGCCGGAGTCATGCTGTAACTTCATGCGAGACTTACGCGCGCATCCGTGCATCGGCGCGCTGTGGTCATCCGATTCCACTCTCAACGCACTAGGAAATCAGGTTTTAACGACGTGCGGTCTGCCTGTCGTGCGCTTAGAGTCTCAATGCGCAACGCTTCCGGATGGATTGACGACAAACGCATCCATGACGACGTTTCGCGTCGAAGATTTGAGCTCTACGCTTCCCATGAAAAATGTATTCACGTGTGGTTCGATGTTGCGATCGTTGCAAACATTGTGCCCGTTGATTGCGAGTGGAAATTATTCGGGCGCAGGCGCGTGCTGTGGCGCGGTTGAGGATTTCACCAAATCAAAATGTCATTGTGGCGAGATGCATTGCGGACCGATGCCGTGCGGCGACCTCTTTGCGATTGACGGCGTCAAGCAAATCGTGCAGTTTTGCACGCTCAGTGGCTTTGAGACGCCAAATTTTGATACATGCGCGACTGGAGACACGTCAAACACTACCGACAGCTTCGGCGCAATGCGAGGAAGCGTCGCTGAAGACGCTGACGTTGAACGCGAGCTCAAATTCGTCCCAAAACATCACAAGTATGCCCTCGCATGCATTGAAGACGCCGAACGCGTACTTCTCGATTGGGAATCTGCATGGCTGGGGCGAATTGAGGACAAGCTCGCCACCTATCGTCACATCGACATCGTGTACATGGCTGAACGAAGCGCTGAAGA